>Ga0070741_10001097_pt1 | contig 86615 bp, 69 predicted proteins | sample Coa_R1_4_FD_66440 | JGI IMG/M metagenome (GOLD analysis project Ga0070741, IMG submission 66440) | Surface soil microbial communities from Centralia Pennsylvania, which are recovering from an underground coalmine fire - Coalmine... | ecosystem: Environmental > Terrestrial > Soil > Unclassified ... | reverse complement strand
CTTCGCGGAATTGAATTCGACGGCTCGAATGAAGAATGGATCCCCAGTTCTCTGCGCAAAGGGAAATAGGTCGGAGCGACGCATGGCGGCACTCTCACGCTCGGCCGGTCGTACGAGTGCGCGCTTGCGCAGCTTCGCTACCGCACTGCTGCGATTTCTGTTTCCTTCTTGGTATGAAGAGGACAAATATCGGCCGGAGCACCATTACATGCGTGGCCCTGGACCAAAATGGCGCGCTAAGCATCTCTCCGATAGCGCCTCGTCTCGCAAGAACTGACATTGCACTGCGATTGCGCTGGACTGGCTAGGCGCGCTGGCGCGACGGCAGTCCCCGCGTCCGCCATAACGCACTATAAGCCTTTGAGCGCCGCTTGTCGGAAGCTTGCTCCGGATGCTCGAGATTCAAAACAGCCGCAACGGCGCGCTTCAGCTCAGGTTCGTCGATTCGTGCGAGGTATTGCCGTAGCAGTGTCTCAGCGCCGATTTCTTTCGGGTGAAGAATAGCCTCGCATAACCGCGTGCTGGTCCGCCGGAAGAAATCGAAATCCGCCCGTTCATTCTCTCGTTGGCCGAGCCGGTCGATTTCATTGGCGATCGCGAGCATGCCGAGCCGATCGGCATTGTCCCGCGTCAGGGCGAAGCGCAGGATTGCCAAGTGCCAGGACCGCAGACTCCTGGCTTGCCACTCGATTGGATCTTGCTGATCCATCGTACGCTGCCTCACGAGACCACCACAAGAGATATCAGGCTCGGGCGGCCCCGGCCACATCGTCATCGACCCCGGCAATTGCCCTCGCGAGCGCAGCTTTGGCGGGGCCATCCAGGGGCACGATCGGCAGGCGCGTGCCTGGAACGATCAAGCCGAGCAAGCTCAACGCATATTTTACGGCAGCGGGGTTCCCGTCCAAAAGGCAGGACTCCAGATAAGCGAGCTGCTTCTGAAGGTGTCGCGCGATCTGCGGTCGCCCCAGCCTCACGTTGGCAAAGATGGCCTGGCACAGGTCCGGCGTCACATTCGATATCGTCGAAATGCAAGCATCGCCGCCTTGGGCAAGATAGGTCAACGCTGTTGCATCGTTCCCGGATATCAGCCGAAAACTCTTTGGCAGAGCGGAGCGCAACCGCAGGAGACGGGCAACATCGCCTGTCCCGTCCCTCAGTCCGATAAATTGCGGGGCTTCGGCCAGCCGGATCGGCGTGTCGTCGGCCAACTCTCGGGCGCTCCGCGCGGGAATGTCGTGCAGGATGATTGGCAATTCAGTCGAGGCGGCGATCGCCCGAAAATGCGCATAGAGGCCATTCTGCATCGGCTTATTATAGTAGGGCACGACCGAAAGAACTGCATCGGCTCCGGCCGCTTCGGCGCGCCGTGTCAATTCAATGGCGCGACTGGTGCAGTTTGAACCCGCGCCCGCAATGATCCGCGCGCGCCCACTTGCGACCTCGACAGCGACACGGATGATCATGTCGCGCTCTGCCGTCGATAGCGTCGAAGCCTCGCCGGCAGTCTCGCAAATCACCAGGGCCGAGGCGCCCGCGGCGATCTGTCGTTGGCAAAGCCGCGCCAAGGCTCGCAAATCGACCCGGTCTGCATCATCAAACGGAGTGGGCAGATCGGGTATGTAACCCGTCAGCCACGTGGTTGAAGTTTCCGGTGAGATCACGCCGCAAGCTCCAGCTGCGAGAAGCCTCGGCGGTCCGCGGCCAACACAAGCCCACGACGGCACCTCACGCCTGCTTCGATCCGAAAGCCCATTTGCTGCAGCTTGTGGCGTATGTTCATGGCGAGTTCACCATCCCGGGATTCGATCAGAACGGCAACATTGGAATTCGTGCTGAGAAAAGGAGAGGCTTGGACAAGCGCTGCCACCGCATTCTGACCCGTGACCAGACCGACCGCGTGCTGCCTTTTTGGTGCGCGACATGTCACAGGTGTGGCGACCCGACTGTATCCGCGTCGCCGGAGCACGAGATACAGCTCCATGCTTTCGCTACCCGTGATGATGATGCCACCCAGAGTGGACGGGTGGGTGAGCGCGATCATGGTATCGACAGTCTGCTCCTGGTCCAATGCGAAACATGGGTCGATCATCGCAGTCTCCTGAATTTGCACCGGCGCTTCAGGTTCAGGCGTCAAGCTCGATTTCAGATGATAGTTCGATGATGGTTTCGGGATGGCGGCCGTTCTCGAACAGCGCGTATTTGACAGCCTCGGCGCGGTTGACGAACAGGCCACCAAACAAGCCGTTCTGTTCGCGGACAATCCAGCTGCCGCGGCGGTTCCTGCCGATGAGGACAACGTTGGCTACCGCAGAGCTACACGAGGGAGGTTCGACAGGCTTCACGTCCATAATCCTTGAAGTTTGATATCTACACCAGTCACCGACTTCGCCGTCCCGACCTGCTCTCAAGGACATGAGATCGTCGACTCGGAGAAAAGCTTCATGACGGCTCCAATATCTGCTCGGTCGAATATGAATTCGATTGCGAGGGCATGCCGATCTCATAAAGGCCGCATAACGTCTCGTGTCGCATGATGCCGGAGCAGCTGGGCTGCTGCTGGTGATGGGCCAGAACAAGGCATGGACCTTGCAGCTCCGGCGATTTACAGGACCGAAGCGGGGCGAGGCCTCTCGCCAGACCATGGCAAGGCCGCGCTCGGCATGGTCGACACCGATCGATTGATCTGCTGCGTGGTTCTCAAATCCGTCCTATGCGCGGCCGCAGCCATGCCATGATGACATCGTGCGGCGGTCGTCTGCTGCGCGGCAGACGGTGACGCTGCAGGGCGGCGTCCGCGAAAGCGTTCGCCTGCTCAACCGATCGGCGCTTCTCGCGGGTAAGCGATGTCCACTCACGAATGATCGCGCGACGCGGGTTGGACTTTGCCATTTCGATCTCCTTGAGAATGTGGCGGCGGGACTGTTCGCAATCGGACCGGGATCCCGCCGTCAGTTCCCATTTCCCCGGGCTATAGCCCGTTATGCCGCCCTCTTGAGCGGAGTGTCCTGTTGCGTCCGGGCAGAAAGTGCACACCCGCACTCATGCACAGTCGCCTGCTCAATGATGTAGCCGCGCTTCTCTAGGGAGGCGCGAAGGCTCTGATTGGCCGAAGGCTTCTGGGCATCGACCCAGACGACCAGGACGCCCCTTGGGCGAAGGAACTTGCCCAGCCAGTCCAGCGTCGTCTCCAGATCGGGAAGGCTCCGCCGTCGCCAATCGACCAGTGCGAAATCGTATTGAGCGGCGGGGCGACCGCAGTTGCCGGACGATGCCGCCCCGACGTAACCGCGCCGATGCAGCTCGATCATCATCTCGATGCTCTTTGATCCAGCAACGAGGATGCGATCCCGCGTGGAGCAGTTCGCAAGCGCAATCATCGGATCAATAATTCTGTCGCCAGTAGCGATCCTCGAGGTAGCCATAATATCACCCATGCTCGTTACCCCTCCATTCTTGAGATCCAGGCCGATTGCGCTCTGGAAGGGGTTCTGCGCATCGGAGCCGCGGAAACGTCCGCTGCTTTGGTGCGCCCGCGGAGTTCGATGGCTATCGTCGGCTGGAGAGTGTTTGGATCATGCGTGCAATATGCGTCGGCTCGCATATGAATTCGATTGAGGCACGAGGCCCATCGTATAGGCGCCGAATAAGGATGCGATGGCGTCAGATCGCAGACGCGTGCGCGAAGATGCTGACTAAGCAAAAGATGGCCGCGTAACCGACCATATCATCCCAATGATTGAGGGTTGATTCGAATGGCCGTTCTCGTCTGATGACAGCAACGGCCGAGCTGACGATCATTGCCATCCACGTCAGCGTGCCGAGGCTTCCGGCAAAGCCAATGCCACTGAATGCGGCAGCGCTCACCAGAATGGTTGTTGTCACACCAAACCGAATCAGCACCCGACCGGATCCGAGTTGCGGCAGAGGTTGCGGGTGTGCCAAGGTTCGACGCTCCGACGACGAATAGGACGGATTATGCGAAATCGTCGCAGCAAAGGGGGATATAGTCCGAGCTCAGCTTGCCGGAGGCCATGGGAACGCTAGTGCCGCTCGGTCCGGTAACCGTCGCAACTTCCGCAAATGCGGTCAGGATTGCCAGAGCGAGGTCCGGATGCCGAGCCTCGATCGATTGATCCAGCCAGTCGGGAAGCTCTCGCTGGCGGGATAGCGCGCAATGCCATTCGCCTGCGTCGTAGGCGATGCGGCGGACCTGCCAGAGGGGCAGCTCCAATTCGATCAGCGCCAGCGCGACGTCGGTCCAGGCTCGGGCCTGTGCCAACTGCTTGAGGCGGAGAACCTTCGCGCTGCGCCCCTGAAACGGAGTGCGCCGGCAGGTGATCTCGAGGAGTTCGGCCATTAGTTCGGGTGTCATATCATCGACAGCGCGGAGCCTGTCGCTGAGGGCCAATGAAGCGCAGCTTTCAGAAGCAAATCGCATAGCATTCTCACGCACAAGCTCGTTGCAGCGGTAAGAAGTGGTGGGCTGAAAGAATGCCCCAAAGCACATTTAAAAACGATACGGACCAGCGAGCCCAAGCATAAGCGCGGCATAAAGGGGCGCCGCCCGTCGAGCTGGTTCCAGCCCCTTTATGCGATTCATATATCTTTCCGTCCGAAGACTTCTCGAAAAAATATGCGCGGAGTGGCATTCAGCGCGCTTGATGCGGCATGGCCCTGCGGTCCCAGTCGGATGTTCGTTGATTTGCCGCAAGGTGCCCTGCCGAAATGCGCTGATGCTTATTCGGCAACAACCAGGCGCAATGGGAGCATTCCATGATGGACGTTCTAATGCTGGCGCTCGCGATCGGCTTATTCGCGCTTGCGATCGGCTACACTTACGCCTGCGAACGGCTCTAAAAGGGGAGAATAGGTCATGATCTTTGACTATTCGCTTGCCGCGGCCGTATCAGCCGGCCTGCTGATTTATCTCGTTTACGCGCTGCTGCGACCCGAGCAGTTCTGACCGGCTTCCCGCTCAGCGCATCACTTGAAGGCTTGATCCCATGACCGCTATCGGCTGGCTGCAAATCATTGTCTATTGCGTCATCATCGTCGCGCTCGTGAAGCCGCTTGGCGGTTACATGACGCGCGTGTTCAACGGCGAACGAACATTCCTGTCGCCAGTGCTGCGCCCGGTCGAGACCGGCCTGTACTGGATCAGCGGCGTCGACGAGAGGCGCGAGCAGCATTGGCTGACCTATACGGTTGCCATGTTGCTGTTCCATGTCGGTGGTGTTCTGATCATCTATGGCTTGATGCGGCTGCAGGCATTCTTGCCGTTCAATCCGGCCGGACAATCCGCGGTCGCCGAGGATCTGTCGCTCAATACGGCGATCAGCTTCATCACCAACACCAACTGGCAGAACTACGGCGGCGAGAGCACGTTGTCCTATCTCGTGCAGATGCTGGGGCTGACACATCAGAACTTCCTGTCGGCTGCGACCGGTATTGTCCTCGCGGTCGCGCTGATCCGCGGCTTCGCGCGTGCCTCGGTTCGCACAGTCGGCAATTTCTGGGTCGATGTGACCCGCTGCACACTCTATGTGCTGCTACCGATCTGCATCGTCTACACGCTGTTCCTGGTCTGGCAGGGCATGCCGCAGACGCTCGGCGACTATGTCGAAGCGACCACTCTCGAAGGCGCCAAGCAAACCATTGCGGTCGGTCCGGTGGCGTCGCAGATCGCGATCAAGATGCTGGGCACCAACGGCGGCGGTTTCTTCAATGCCAATGCCGCGCATCCGTTCGAGAACCCGACCGCGCTGTCGAACTTCGTGCAGATGATCTCGATCTTCGCATTGGGCGCCGCGCTCACGAATGTGTTCGGGCGCATGGTCGGCAACCAGCGCCAGGGCTGGGCAATCCTTGCCGTCATGGGCGTGTTGTTCGTCGCCGGTGTAACCGTCTGCTACTGGGCGGAAGCCAACGGCACCACCATACTTTCTTCGCTGGGGCTCACCGGCGGCAACATGGAAGGCAAGGAGGTCCGTTTCGGCATCCCCGCTTCATCGCTGTTTGCCGTGATAACCACTGCGGCTTCCTGCGGCGCGGTCAATGCCATGCATGACAGCTTCACCGCGCTCGGCGGCATGATTCCGTTGATCAACATCCAGCTCGGGGAAATTATTGTCGGTGGCGTCGGCGCCGGCCTCTACGGCATGCTCATCTTCGTGATCATCTCGATCTTTGTTGCCGGCCTGATGGTCGGTCGCACTCCGGAATATGTCGGCAAGAAGATCGAGTCGCGTGAGGTCAAGATGGCGATGCTTGCCATTTTGGTCCTGCCCCTGATGTATCTCGGCTGGACTGCGGTGGCGGTGGTGTTTCCACCGGCGGTGGCCTCGATGGCGAATGCAGGCCCGCACGGCTTTACGGAGGTGCTCTACGCCTATACCTCGCAGACCGGTAACAACGGGTCGGCCTTCGCTGGCCTCACGGGAAACACGCTCTTCTATAATCTCACCGGCGCCGTGGCGATGTTCGTCGGTCGCTTCTTCATGATCATTCCGGCCATGGCGATTGCGGGCTCGCTGGCTGGCAAGAAGTCGATCCCGCCGTCGGCCGGTACCTTCCCGACCACCGGTGGCCTGTTCGTCGGCCTTGTGGTCGGCGTGATCCTGATCATCGGCGGCCTGACCTTCTTCCCGGCGCTCGCGCTAGGCCCGATTGTCGAGCATCTCGCGATGAACGCGGGTACCACGTTCTGAACGATCTTTTTTTCGGAGCTATCTCCATGGAACCTGTTGCTAAGATGAACAAGCGGATGCCGGTGGCCACGATGCTGGATCCGAAGATCGTGATGCCGGCGATCGGCGCAGCTTTCGCCAAGCTTGATCCGCGGGCGATGATCAAGAACCCCGTGATGTTCGTGGTCGAGATCGTGGCGGCGCTGACCACCGTGATCTTCCTGCGCGACGTTGTGACCGGCGGGGCCGGCCTCGGCTTCACCTTCCAGATCATTGTCTGGCTGTGGTTCACAGTGGTGTTTGCCAACTTCGCCGAAGCCGTGGCCGAAGGTCGCGGCAAGGCGCAGGCAGAGACATTGCGCAAGACGCGCACCGAAAGCCAGGCCAAGCTGCTCACCGGCTCCGGTAGAAATTACAAGCTTGTACCAGGCACCGGCCTCAAGGTTGGCGATATCGTCCTGGTCGAGGCCGGGGATACGATTCCTTCTGATGGCGAGGTGATCGAGGGTGTTGCCTCGGTGAATGAAGCTGCAATCACAGGCGAATCAGCGCCCGTGATCCGAGAGTCCGGCGGCGACCGTTCGGCCGTGACCGGCGGCACGCAGGTGCTGTCGGACTGGATCCGCGTCCGTATCACTGCCGAGCAGGGCTCTACCTTCATTGACCGCATGATCCGCCTGGTCGAGGGTGCCGAGCGGCAGAAGACGCCGAACGAGATCGCACTGAACATTCTGCTCGCAGGCCTCACCATCATTTTCGTGTTCGCGACCGTCACGATTCCAAGCTACGCGACCTATGCCGGCGGCTCGATTCCGGTCGTGATCCTGGTGGCGCTCTTCGTGACGCTGATTCCCACCACAATCGGTGCGCTGCTGTCAGCGATCGGCATTGCCGGCATGGATCGCCTGGTTCGGTTCAATGTGCTGGCGATGTCCGGCCGAGCGGTCGAAGCCGCCGGCGATGTCGATACGCTGCTCTTGGACAAGACCGGGACCATCACGCTTGGCAATCGGCAGGCGACTGCGTTCCGGCCGGTGCGCGGCGTGAGCGAGCAGGAGCTTGCGGATGCTGCGCAGCTCGCTTCGCTTGCGGACGAAACGCCCGAAGGCCGCTCGATCGTCGTGCTCGCCAAGGAGAAGTACGGCATTCGTGGCCGCGACATGGGCGACCTCGGCGCCACATTCGTCCCCTTTACCGCGCAGACTCGCATGAGCGGTGTCGATGCCGGCGGATCGTCGGTGCGCAAAGGCGCGGTCGATGCGATTCTTAACTACGTCACGGGTGGGGCGCAGGCCGTCGCTTCCGGCAATGTGGTGCGAGCGGTCCCTGCCGCGCAGTCGGAAACGGCTCGCGAGATTCAGACCATCTCTGACGAAATCGCCAAATCCGGCGGAACACCGCTTGCGGTCGCGAAAGACGGCCGGCTCCTCGGCGTCGTGCAGCTCAAGGACATCGTCAAGGGCGGCATCCGCGAGCGCTTTGCCGAACTGCGCCGCATGGGCATCCGCACGATCATGATCACTGGCGACAACCCGATGACCGCAGCGGCGATCGCGGCCGAGGCAGGCGTCGACGACTTCCTGGCGCAGGCGACGCCTGAAGACAAGTTGAAGCTGATCCGTGACGAGCAGGCCAAGGGCAAGCTGGTGGCGATGTGCGGCGACGGCACCAACGATGCGCCGGCCTTGGCGCAGGCTGATGTAGGCGTCGCCATGAATACCGGCACTCAGGCGGCGCGCGAAGCCGGCAACATGGTCGATCTCGACTCCAACCCGACCAAGCTGATCGAAGTCGTCGAGATCGGCAAGCAGCTCTTGATGACACGCGGCGCCCTGACCACGTTCTCGATCGCCAACGACGTGGCAAAATATTTCGCCATCATTCCCGCCATGTTCCTGGCGTTCTACCCGCAGCTCAGCGTGCTCAACGTCATGCACCTGACGAGCCCGCAAAGCGCGATCCTGTCGGCGATCATCTTCAATGCGCTGATCATCATCGCGCTTATCCCGCTGGCGCTGAAGGGCGTGGCCTATCGCGCCGTCGGCGCGGGCGCGCTGCTCCGCCGCAACCTGCTTATCTATGGTCTCGGCGGCATCATCATTCCGTTTATCGGCATCAAGGTGATCGACCTCGCGGTCGCCGCCTTGCACCTCGCCTGAGGAGACAGTCATGTTGAGAGAGATTCGTCCCGCCATTGTTCTTCTGGTCGGCCTTACAGCGATCACGGGGCTCGCCTATCCGCTGGCGATGACCGGGATTGCCGAAGTGCTCTTCCCGAAGCAGGCACAAGGCAGCCTGATCGAGAGGGATGGCAAGGTCGTCGGTTCCGCCCTGATTGGACAGGAGTTCAAGGACGACAAATATTTCCACGGCCGGCCGTCCGCGACGACGGCGCCGGACCCGAATGATTCGACGAAGACAGTTTCGGCACCATACAATGCGGCCAATTCGGGCGGCTCCAATCTTGGCCCGACCAGCAAGCCGCTGGCCGACCGCATGAAGGAGGACGTCGACAAATTGAAGTCGGAGAATCCGTCCCAGCCGGTGCCGGTCGATCTGGTGACGACATCCGGCAGCGGACTTGACCCCAACATCTCACCAGAAGCCGCGCTCTTCCAGGTGCCACGGGTTGCCAAGGCGCGGAACATACCGGAAGCTAAGCTGCGTCAGCTCGTTGACGAACATGTCGAGGGCCGCACGCTCGGAATGCTGGGCGAGCCGCGCGTCAACGTCCTTCTTCTTAATCTGGCGCTGGACCAGCTCGGGACCGGCTGAACGGTGACCGCAACTTTAAGGACTCACTCTTTGTCAGATGGCAGATCAGCGGCGCGATCCCGATCAACGACCATCGCCGGAAGCGTTGCTGGAGGCCGTCCGGCGTGAAGAGCCTCGCGCCGGGCGGCTAAGGATCTTTGTCGGAGCCGCGCCCGGCGTTGGCAAGACCTACGAAATGTTGCAGCAGGCGCGCGCACGCAAGCGCGACGGCTACGACATCGTTGTCGGCGTGATCGAGACCCACGGGCGAAAAGAAACTGAGGCGCTTCTGGAAGGCTTGGAGGTCGTGCCTCGCCGGAAGATCGAGTACAGAGGTCAGTGGCTCGAGGAAATGGACCTCGATGCCATCATAGCTCGGCATCCACAGATTGTGCTTGTCGACGAGCTGGCGCACACCAACGCCCCGGAGAGCCGGCATCCTAAGCGGTATCTGGACGTCGAAGAATTGTTGAGCCATGGCATAAGCGTCTACTCGACGGTCAACATCCAGCACATTGAAAGCCTGAACGACGTCGTCGCGCAAATCACGCACGTTCGGGTGCGCGAGACCATACCGGATTCGATCTTTGATCGAGCTGACGACGTTGAACTCGTCGATCTAACGCCAGACGATCTTATTCAGCGTCTCAAGGAAGGCAAAGTGTACGTTCCAAGACAAGCGGAACGCGCCCTTGAGCATTTCTTCTCGCCCGCGAATCTCACGGCCTTGCGCGAACTCGCGTTGCGGCGCACCGCCGATCGCGTGGACGACCAACTGCTATCGCAAATGCAGGCTCGCGCCATTCAGGGGCCTTGGGCAGCCGGAGATCGGATTCTCGTATGCGTTAGTGAGGACCCCCGTGCTGCAGGCCTGGTGCGCTACACAAAGCGCTTCGCCGACCGGATGCATGCGCCCTGGACGGCGCTCTACATCGAGGGTCCCCGAAGTCTTCAATTGAGCGAGCGGGAGCGCGACCGCATTGCGGACACGCTTCGCCTTGCGGCAGCGCTCGACGGCGACGCCGTCACCATACCGGGTGGAAGGCGCATCGCCGATGACGTCCTCTCATATGCCCGCAACAATAACATCACCCACATCGTGATCGGCAAATCAACCCGCTCAAGATGGTTCGAGATGGTGCACGGCTCCGTTGTGCACGAACTGGTTCGGCGTTCAGGCAACATCACAGTTCACGTCATTGCTGGCGAAGAGCTTACGGCGGACCCAATTCCGCAGAAAACGGTGCGAACGGCAGAGATATCTGAATCGCTTGACCCCCGCGCATATCTCGCTTCGTTGCTCATCATCGCCATTGCACTCGGAGCGGGTGAAATCATTCATGTCCGGCTAGGGATCGAGAACATTGACCTTGTATTCATGACTGCTGTCGTCGTGGTTGCGGTGAGGTGGGGACTATGGCCATCACTCCTTGCAAGCGTCGCCGCCTCTCTTTGCTACAACTTCTTCTTTCTGCCTCCGGTCTACACTTTCACGATTACCGATCCAACCAATATAGCGGCATTCATGTTCTTCGCGGTCATGGCCGTGCTCGTTTCCAACGTGGCGGGACGGGTCCGCACGCAGGCCGTTGCCGCGATGTCGCGAGCGCGCACCACCGAATCTCTCTACGCCTTCAGCCGCAAACTCGCAGGCGTAGGGGTGCTCGATGATGTTCTCTGGGCAACAGCGTACCAGATGGCGCTGATGCTTCGGGTCCGTGTTGTTCTCCTCTTGCCTGAGAATGAGACTATCACCGTCAAGGCCGGCTACCCGCCCGAAGACATGCTGGCTGACGGGGATCTCGCGGCGGCTAAGTGGGCTTGGCAAAACAACCGGTCTACCGGGAGAGGGTCTGATACGCTCCCGGGCGCAAAATGGCTGTTCCTGCCGATGCGAACAGGCCGGGGCGCAATAGGCGTGGTCGGAATAGACAGCGATAGGCCGGGCCCGATGCTCACGCCTGACGAGCGCCGTCTGCTCGACGCCTTGATGGACCAGGCAGCCTTGGCCATCGAGCGGGTTTATCTGGTCGAGGACATGGACCGTGTCAAGCGGACGGTGGAGACCGAACGGTTGCGCTCAGCCCTGTTGACCTCCATTTCCCATGACCTCAAGACGCCGCTTGCCGCCGTCTTGGGTGCTGCAAGTGCGATGCGCGATGTAGGTGTCCGTCTGAATGATGCGCAGAAAGAGGATCTGCTGGCTACGATCGTTGATGAATCGGAACGCCTCAACCGCTTCATTGCCAATCTTCTCGATATGACCAAGCTGGAATCGGGAGCGATCACTCCGAGCCTCGCGTTGCATGATCCAGGGGAGATTGTCGGTAGTGCGTTGAGGCGCGCTGCCAGAATTCTCGCTCAGCATAAGGTCGAAATCGAGATTGCAAAAGGTCTCCCAATGCTGGAACTGGATCCTGTCCTGTTTGAGCAGGTGCTGTTCAATCTGCTCGACAATGCTGCGAAATATGCAGCTGCTGGCACAACTATCGCGATCCGCGCGTGGTCAGAAAACGACAGCATTCGCCTTCAGATCCTTGATGAGGGGGATGGAATTCCGCCAGGCGAACTCGAGCACATCTTCGATAAGTTCTATCGTGTCCACAAGGCGGATACTGTGCGCGCGGGTACCGGTCTCGGGCTCGCGATTTCGCGCGGGTTCGTGGAAGTGATGGGAGGAACGATTACGGCTGCCAACAGGGCCGACAGAAGCGGGGCGGTATTCACCATTGTCTTGCCTATTCCAGGCAATTCGAAAAGAACGGATGCCGCAGCATGAGTGCCGCGCCGCTTAAGGTGCTGGTCGTGGACGACGAGCCGCCAATTCGAAAGCTGCTGCGCATGGGATTGGGCACCCAGGGTTATGAGGTTCTTGAGGCGCCGAACGGAAAGGCAGCTCTGAAACTGGTCGAGCAGAAGCCCGATTTGATCATCCTCGACCTTGGCCTGCCAGATATCGAGGGCCATGATCTCTTGGGGATGATCCGGGGACGAGATGAGCGCGTCCCGATCGTGGTGCTGTCGAGCCGCGGCGACGAGGCTGGCAAGGTATTGGCGCTCGACCTTGGTGCTGACGACTATATCACCAAGCCGTTCGGGATGAATGAACTCCTCGCGCGCATCCGAATGGCATTGCGCCACCAGCTTCAGGTGCATGGGGAGCGTCCAATATTCAGGACAGGCGAACTTTCGGTCGACCTTGTGCGGCGCATCGTCAAGGTGGGAGATCGTGAGGTAAAGCTATCCCCGAAGGAGTACGACCTCTTGCGGATTCTCGTGCAGCATGCGGGCAAGGTCCTCACCCACAAGTTTCTGATCGCCGAACTATGGGACGAGACCGTCGACGCCCAATACCTGAGGGTCTACGTTGGCCAGATCAGGAAGAAAATAGAAGCTGATCCGGAGAGGCCACAATATATCTTGACCGAAACGGGGATCGGCTATCGCCTTCGTGCGCCCGACTGATTTTGCCTAGCTAGAACCTGGATATTTGGCAAAGAACGATCACATCGGAAGTGCAATGGATATTAGAGCTTTTCTGTCACAAGACGGTGTCATTCTTGACGTGCGCGCCTCCGATAAGGTCCAGCTCCTGAAGGATCTATCGGCGCGAGCCGCCTTGGAAGTCGCGGTTGATCCGGACGTGATTTCGGCCGAAATTTTAAAGCGTGAGGAGCTTGGGTCTACGGGCTTGGGCTCCGGAGTGGCGATCCCGCACGCGCGTATTCCCGGCCTCAGCAAACCCTATGGTGTCTTGGCCCGATTAAAGCGCGCTCTCGATTTTGCCGCCATCGACGGAGAGCCGGTCGATCTTGTCTTCCTTCTCCTGCTTCCGGGTTCCTCCGGAAGCGAACAGCTGAACGCCCTTGCAGCCGTTGCACGGCAACTCAGAAAACCAACCACTGCGGCGACGCTGCGGAAGGCACGTGATGGATTGGAAGCTTACGAGACGATGGTTGGGCCGTGAGCTGTAACTGACCCGTTTCGTCAGACCCGCTTCGGATGTTTTCTAAAGCGGAGGAAGGCACGCGAGATAAAGTTCATGGCCACTTGGTGAAGTGTCCACGACTAGATCACGGGCTGGCACCTTGACAGCGCTATCGGCGATCCTCATCGCATGCGCCACCGGTGTTTCGTTGGCGTGGAGCGCGCCGTTTGGTCCGCCCAACCCGCGGCCGGCAGGTTCGCCTGGTGCCTCACAGGTTGGATTTTCGCCGAGCGGGCCGGCCATCTACCGCTCGCTGTGGGGCTTCATCCGGGCGGCAAAGGATGATAGGGCAAGCGAGTGCGAGGAGTTCGGCATCTCCTTCTTGCATAGTGTTTTCTTGCATAGTGTTTCCACGCTGTCTCGGTCCGGGGCATGGCAAGGAGTGATCTCCTTTTGCCTCGTCGCCAATGGAGTGACCTTTTCCGGCTGCAACTGGATCTCTGCCGGTAGCTGGCCGCGAGGCCCCTAGAAACCGCGATCGAATAACCGCTCGCCTGTGCTCAGAAGCTAATCAGCCGACTCTCGTCGCGGCAGCGGGAGGCATGATACAACTAATCGTTGAACAACCTCGCGTTGTTCCCGTCAGGGAACCGCTAAAGAGGTTGTTAACCACGCCGCGCGTAAATGACTGGAGCTCGGGACGTGGTGTCGAGAGTCGCTCCGCGAGTGTACGCGCTGACGAGAATCCCTCACAGGCGCTTTCCGTAAGTATTCGTAAGGCAAGCAGCAGCTTGTCCAGATGTCGTCAGGCGAGGTCGTCCACATGAATGTGGACGACGGCGGTCGTCGACGGCTGCGCGGCTGCGCTCCGAAGGAATGTGCCGAGGGAGGGCTCGTCCGAACGGAGTCGTGTTGCGGACCGGATCGATTTTGGGGGCTTGGTGCCAGTCGCCGTTGCGAAGCCACATTCCGTCAGCCGCCGCCTGCTTCTGCTGGCCTCGGTCTCCGCGGCGGCGGTGATGGCGGACAGGGCTGCCTCGGCGGCCTGTCCCCCCGGTCCGATTTCGATCGGACCCGGCGTCTCCACCGGCGCGCAAACGGTTTCCAATTGCTCCTCCTTTGCCGGCGGCGTCAGCAATAGCGGGACGATTTCGGGAGGCGGCATCGGCGTCTACGTCAACGCGGTCTCGACCTTTGCCGGCGCCATCAGCAATGGCGGGACGATCTCGGCGGCGAACAGCGGCATCTTCACCAACCTTGTCTCGCTATTCGCCAATGGGATCAGCAACAGCGGCACGATCTCGGCGGCGAATACCGGCATCAATGTCTATGCCTCCACGTTCGCTGGCGGGATCGCCAACAGCGGCTCGATCGCCGCGAGTACCGGCGTCGCGGTCATAAATGGCTCGACCTTTGCCGGCGGGATCAGCAATAGCGGAAATATCTCGTCGGCGAACGACGGCATTTGGATCGCGAACATCTCGACGTTCGGCGGCGGGGTCAGCAATAGCGGCACGATCTCCTCGGTGAGCACCGGCATCATTGTCATCAGTGTCCCGTCCTTCGGCGGGGGAATCAGCAATGGCGGTACGATCTCGGGCGCCAACACCGGCGTGCTCGCCTACGGCCTCTCAACCTTCGCCGGCGGGCTCAACAACAGCGGGACGATCGCATCGGCGCGGACCGCGATCGACGTCCAGACCATCTCGATCTTCGCTGGCGGGCTCACCAATTCCGGGACGATTTCCGCCACCAACTACGGCGTCCTCGTCCTTGGTGTTTCGACCTTCACGGGCGGAATCGCCAACTCCGGAACCATCACCACCCCAGGCGGGTCCGGCCTGATCGCCCTCTCTCTCGGGAGCTTCGCCGATGGCGTGACCAACGCCGGCACGATCACGGCTGGCATAGGCATCAATGTCCAACAGGTCTCGGCTTTTGGCGTCGTCACGTCCGGCGGCGCGATCTCGCCCGGCATCGCCAACTCCGGCGCGATCGTGGCGAGCACCTTTGGCGTCTTCGTCCAAGATGTCTCCACATTCGCCGGCGGCATCAGCAACAGCGGCACGATCTCGTCGGCGCATAGCGGCGTCTACGTTACAAGCGTCTCCACATTCGCCGGATGGATCAGCAACGGCGGAAAGATCTCGACGGCGTACACCGGAATCAACGTCAACGACGTCACGACCTTCGCCGGGGGCGTCACCAATTCCGGGACGATTTCCTCCGGTGGCCACGGCGTCGCTCTGATCGGCATTTCAACCTTCGCCGGCGGGATCAGCAGCAGCGGCGCGATCTCGTCGGCGCATACCGGCGTCGTCGTCCAGAGCGTCTCGACCTTCAGGGGCGGGATCGGCATCCGCGGGACAATCTCGGCGGCGAATAGGGCCGTCAACGTCAAGGTCGTCTCGAACTTCGCTGGCGGCATCAGCAATGCTGGAACGATCTCGGCGCGTACTGCAGTCGACGTCACGAGTGTCTCGACCTTCACCGGGGGCCTCAGCAATTCCGGGACGATTTCCGCCGGCGGCTACGGCGTCGTAGTCAATGGCATTTCGACCTTCATGGGTGGATTGGCCAATTCCGGCACCGTCACTGCCTCGGGCGGGGCCGGTCTGTTCGCGGCCTCTGACGGGACCTTTGCCGATGGCATAAGTAACGCCGGCACGATCACCGCCGCCGCGGGCATATACATCCAAAACGTTTCGGCTTTCGGTGTCATCACGTCAGGCAGCACGGTTGCACCCGGGATCGCCAACTCCGGCGCGATCGTCGCAAGCACCTATGGCATCTTTGTCAACAACGTCTCGACCTTCGCCGGCGGCATCAGCAATCGAGGGACGATCTCGTCGGGCTATTACGGCATCACCGTCGGCCGCAACGCGTGGACCAATACCTCGGACTGGGTCTCAACCTTCGGCGGCGGGATCACCAACACGGGCACGATCTTGGCAGCGCATACCGGCGTCTATGTCAATGCTGTCGCGACCTTCGTCGGCAACGTCAGCAACGCCGGCACGATCAGCGGAGCCCAGGCGGGCATCACCGTCGACAGCGGCGTGACGTTCGCGTCTGGCTCCTTCATCGTCAACAGCGGCACGATTTCAGGCGCGGCGGCGGCGATCGACGCCAGCCAGGCAACGAACGCGGTGACCATCGTCCAGAACGCGGGGCTGATATCAGGCGCAATCAAGCTGTCGTCGCAGGCCGATGTCCTCACTATCGCCGGCGGCACCATCGCCGGCAATATCGTCGGCCAGGGATCGTTGGATACGATCAACTTCAATCCCGGCGGCGGCAACACCTTCAGCTACGGCCCGTCCTATGGCTTCAGCGGCATCAACCAGGTCAATGTGCTGAGCGGTGTCGCATTGCTCAACGGCACCAACAACGGGAACAACCTTTCAGTGTCGAGCGGTGCGACGCTCGGCCTCGGCGCCGCCGCGCGAATGAACCTCTCCGGCAATCTGGTCTTCGCCGCTGGGGCGATCTTTCAGGACGCATTCACCGTGTCCTCCGCCGGCCTTGTCACCACCAGCGGATCGGCGGCCTTGAACGGCGCCAAAGTGACTGTCGCTACGGGCAGCAGCATCTCGATCGGAACGAAATACAAGATCCTGACCGATTCGGCGGGTGGCCTCGGCGGCAACAATCTCTTCGCCACCTCGGCCGTCATCTATGGCGCGACGACCGGAACGCTGAGCTACTCCGCCGACGACGTTTACATCACCTTCGAGCCGACGCCATTGAATCCGGGATCCGCTGCTTCGCTCAATGCGCTGGACGCCGCAGCGGCGCTCAACCGTTTCATGGCTGGCAACAGGATGCTGCCGACAGGGTTGCAAGGCCTGTCGAGCCTCTCCGGCACGCCGCTCAACGCCGCGCTGGGCGATCTGGCAGGCCAGACTCCGGGCGCTTTCGAGCTCGGCGCCTTCCAGGCCGGCGGCGCCTTTCTCGGGCTCATGCTCGATCCCTCCGCCGAGGGCCGCGGCGGCTCCTTCGCCGCCCCATCTGCCGCCTACGCCTATGCCGGCGACGAGATCGCCGCTCCGGCCGCGCGCGCGCTTGCCGCGCTTGGGCCCGGGCAGGGGGCGTCCGCCGCGTCCCCGTACACCGCCTGGGGCTCGGCCTATGGCGGCGGCGGATCGCTCGCCGGCGACACCGCACTCGGAACGGCGCGGACCTCAAGCTCATACTACGGCATGGCGGCTGGCGTGGACTACCGCGCCCGGCCCGGCCTCACCATTGGCGCGGCGGTCGGCGGCGGCGGCACCGGGTTTTCGGCACAGGGGCTGCTCGGTGGCTCCGCGCAATTCGCGCAGTTCGGCCTCTACGGGCACTATCAGCAGGGACCGCTCTACCTCTCGACCGCGCTTGCAGGCTCCGCCTTCCAGGTTTCAGCCACCCGCGCCGACGCGTACGGCTTCGTCGGAGCCCAGACGGCGAGCTTCACTGTCCCGGCGCTGTCGATGCGCAACGAGGTCGGCTACGGCCTCGACGCGGCCGGCGGCCTCAGGCTGACGCCCTATCTCGCCCATCAGATCCAGACCGCCTTCCTGCCGTCCTACGCGGAATCCAGCACCTTTGCTCCGGCAGCTTCGCTGTTCTACGATTCGCGCCGAAGCTACGACGACCGGACCGAGTTCGGCGCCAGGTTCGACCAGGTCTACGCTCAGCCGTACGGGACCGTGAAACTGTTCGGCCGCGTTGCGTACGCGCATGACGTCTCCAATGCCGGCGTGAGCAACGTCAGCTTCGTCGCCATGCCAAGCGGCGGGAGCTTCACGTCCTACTCGGCGAAGATCGCGCCCGACAACGCGCTGGCAACGCTCGGCGCCGACTATCGCCTGCGCGGCGGCTGGTCGCTCGTAGGCAAGCTCGACGGACAGTTCGCGTCCTCCGGCACGATTGTCGCCGCCCAGGCCTCCCTGCGAAAGACCTGGTGAGGACGACGCAAGGCCACCCGGTATTCTTGCGGTGTTGTCCGCCTGCAACGCGCGCGGCCTTTGTCGGAACCCGGCGCCGCACGGAGAGCCGCTTAAGATGCCGTTAACCACGTCCTGATCTTAATCGCTCCCAGATCGCCGCAACGAACGATCCGCGGCGGCAGTCAGAGAACTGGCTTGAGAAGAGAACCGATATGGGGACCATCATCGAATTTCCGGCGGCGCGGCGGCTGGGCTCAACGACCGAGTTCGCCCCGCTGGAGACGGTCGGGACCGTCCTGATCCTGCCGGTCGTTCGCATCGAGCGCCACGCCGACGGGACCAATGGGGACCGCGGGCCCGAGCAGGGCACCGCAACCGGCCGCCGGCGGCGCCGCCGCTAAGCGCGATCAAACTGAAGCAGCACCGCGCTTCAGCTTTTTTGGACTGAGCATGATCTTGTCGGAAAACCGGCATCCACGTTTCCGGATCATGCTCCAAAAGATTGGACATGCAATGCCGGCGACGGTTTCTCCGATCAGGTCGCTGCTGCCGCTGCCGGCATTGCTCGCAACGCTCCTGCTCGCGGGCTGCAGCGGCGGCGACTTCTGGCGCACCCGCGACGACATGCGCAACGACGACATGCACAGCTGGATCGGCCGCGAAGCGACCGCAAGCGTCGGCGTCGTGCCGTCCCAGTTCCAGCTCACCGAGAATGAGCGTCAGCTGCGCGATTACGCCTATCCGCTGATCGAACCGCCGCATTCGCGGCCGGCCTGGAAGGCGGTGTTCGGCGACTACACGACGATTGCCTCGCCCTGGCGCCAGGCGCCGGTATTCGACCGCACCGCTTATGGTCGCGCGCTGATCGACGAGCCGCATCGCACCCATGCCTCGCGCTATGCGCAGCTGATCGACGACGTGCGTGACGACATCACCCGCTTTGAATTTTTCTACTCCACCGCGGTGCGCGTGATCGATCTCGACCGCAAGCGCAGCGCCTCGATGGCGCATATGTCGGAGCTGTCGCCGCGCGAGCATGCCGACGCGGTCAGCCGTATGCAGGAGAATGCGCTGATCGTGCAGTGGGTGCAGCAGTGCCTGGAGCGGCGCGTCTCGTCCTATCGCTGGGCGCTGGAGCGCTTGGTGCTGCAGGCCCCCGACGGCATGGCCGCCGACGCCGACCGCCTGATCAGCGAGCTCGCCGCGCAGACCGCGAACCCGCCGATCACGGCGCAGCCCCCGGTGATCGGCCGTCCGCTGACGACGCGGGGGTGAGATCGACCGGCGCGACCGTCATTGTGGTGTCTCATTCGTGGAAGATAGCGTCGCGGCATGAAGCGGTCCGTGTGCCGCAACCTAAATCGAGGGGGTAGATTGTGCGCCTGATTGCAGCCGCGGCCGGCATCGTCGCCGCCGGCTGGTGTTTTTCCGCTTTCGCCGATGACAGGCCGTGTTACGGCATGCCGACGCTCGGGGTCGACGCCGGCGTCGCCCCCTATCTCGCAATCGTCAAACCAGGCGTTCGCGCGCGCTTCGTCAAGGGCGGCGAACAGGCCGGCTGCCCCAACGCGAGCGCGACCTGCGCGACACGCGCCTTTGTCGTTGGCGGCGATGCCGTCATCGTTTCGGCAACGGTCGGCGACTACGCGTGCGCCACCTTCACCGGTCTCGGGCCGAAGGCGCTTTCCACCTCCGGTTTCCTGCCGCGTGCCCAGCTCGGCGCGCCGCCGCCGGAGGCGCAGGTCAATGCATCGACGGCCTGGGCCGGCACCTGGCGGTCCGGCGACGAGCAGACGATCACCATCCGGCCGAAGCCGGACGGCCGCATCATCATCGAGGGAGACGCCACCTGGGGCGGCCATGATCCTGATCGGATCAAGCGCGGCGCCGTCAATGCCGGCAATTTCAGCGCCGAAGTGGCCATCGCCGACGGCATGGCGGCGTTTACCATGGACGGCGACGGCGCGACAAAACCGTTCGACCTCAAGCTGCCGGACGACAGCGTCGTCTGCCGCGTCAAGCTGTGGCGCCTCGGGCCCTACCTCGTTGCTGCCGACAATCTGGGCTGCGGCGGCATGAACGTCACCTTCACGGGCGTCTATCGCAAGACCGGATAAGGCTGATCGCTGCGCTCTGGTTCCGATCGAGGCCGATGTCGATCACGGCCCCATCATGCTTTGCTCAGCGCACCGCAATTGTCATGGGCTCTCCGCGCATTGCGATGCCGGCCGGCGCCCGGGTCGGGCAGGCCTCGACGCATTTGCCGCAGCGGATGCAGGCCTCCCCCATGTCATGACGCGCGCATCCAGCGCCGCTTCGAACGAGATGTCGTCCATCGGACGCGCTCCTTGCCGAGCCACGCGCAAGAGTAGCTGGCGGATGATGCAATGGCCAGAATGATCAGCGGATCGCCGCGTCGCGCCGGGTCAGCGCCGCGCGGACGGCTTTGGCGGCGGCTCGACTTGCTTGGGCTCGTCGGCCTGCACGCTGCAGCTCGAGGCGGCGAGCGAGGCTTGCGCCTGCGCCATCAGGCCGGGTTCGGGCGCCAAGGCCTTCATCACGATCAGGCCGGTTGCGGTCGGGGAATCGATGATCAGCCGGTCGGCGGAGGTGACGTCCTCCTCCTCCGGCAAATCACTGTGCTGCGCCTCGGTCATCAGGTCGAGCTCGATCACCTTCTTGCCGGCGGAGCGGTCGTTGATGGCGTAATAGGCGAGCTCGTTGCGGGTGTAGAACGACACCGAGGTGTAGGCCTGGCTGACCGGAACCTTGAGGTGGATCGGCCCGCTCGAGAGATCGTAGCGGCAGATCGCGACCGCAAACGCCGGGTCGAGATACGGCATCAGCGTATTGCCGGGATCGGCGGCCGGCAGCTGGGTGACGGCGTTGAGCTTGCTCAGGGGCGTCAGCCGCGAATAGGCGTCCTCGCTTGCGATCTTCGGCAGCGCCAGCACGCTGACCAGATGCACGATGAGGCCAAGCAGCACGCCGGCGAGAATGGTGAAGGCGAGCCGGATCATGAGCAGCCCACCGTGGCAATCGCGGGCATCGGCGCATCGCGCTTGGAGCGGGTCGCGACCCCGACCGGCGTGTCGTAGAGGCGCAGCATCAGCGCATAGCGCTCGATGCCGCCGGTGGGCAGCCAGTTGCCGGCGCGCGCCCGCGAGGCGATGTGGATCTCGAAGGTGCCGTCGGCCGCGCGCACCACTTCCTCGCTGGTGAAGCCATAGCGCTGCAGCGAATTGGCGACGAGGCGCCCCTTGCTGTCATAGAGCGTCAGCGTCCAGAACCGCGCCGCAGGCGTCACGCCGCTCACCACCACGTCGCAGCGGCCGTCGAGCCGCCGGTGGCGGTCGTCGGTCCGCGCCGTGAAGGCGATGCCGTCGCCGGTGCCGATCGGCAGCTCGCCGTTGCGGGTGATTGTGGCGCGCGAATAGGGATCGATGTCGGAGGTGCCGATGCGCGGCCGCGCGGTCCAGGCGCCGATGGTCAGCGTGCCGATCTCGGTGCCGCGGGTGGTCGTCATCCATGTGGTGCCGACGCCGACGACGGCGGCGATGCACAGAGCGAGGAGGGTGCTAAATATCAGCCGCACGGTTTTATAACGTCAGTTCTTGCGCGAGGCGGGCGCATCGCCCGAGGCCGCCGCCAGATTGTCGGGGAAGGGCAGGTCGCTCGACACGGTCTGGCTGGACTTGGTCTGGCTGGATCTGGTCTGGCCGGAATTGGCCGGCTCGTTCGCCGAGGTCTTGTCCGGCGTCTTCTCCATCGACTTCGCCGCGTCGTCGAGCATCTTCTCCACCTGCACCAGGACCTCGGCGCCGCGACGGGTCAGGACCGGCGGCGGCCCCGGCTTGATCTCCGGCGCCTTCTCCTTGCCATTGGCCATGGTTTGCGGCTTCTCGGACGCGGGCACCTTCTGGCCCATGCCGACGCCGGCCAATTCGCGGATCTCGATGCCTTGATGGGCGGCCGACATGATCTCGTGCCAGGTCTGCGCCGGCAGCGAGCCGCCGGTCATGCGATTGGTCGGCGAATAGTCGTCATTGCCGAACCAGACGGCGCAGGCGAAGTTGCCGGTGTAACCGACGAACCAGGCGTCGCGATAATTGTTGGTGGTGCCGGTCTTGCCCGCGGTCGGGATGCCGTCGAGCGCGGCGCGGCGCGCGGTGCCTTCGCTGACCACGTGGCTCATCATGCCCGCCATGTCGGCGGCGATATTGGCCGGGATCGCCCGCCGCGGCTTCGGCCCGTCGCGATCCCAGCGCCACACCAGATCGCCCGCGCCGGTGCGCACCTCGAGCACCGCATGCGGCGTCACCGCGAGCCCCTTGTTCGGGAAGGTGACATAGGCGACCGCATGCTCGAGCACGGTGACCTCGTCGGCGCCGATCGGCAGCGACGGCGTGTCGGGCAGCGGCGCCGTGATGCCGAACTTGCGTGCCGTTTCCACGATCATCTGGCGGCCGAGCTTCGGACCGCCGCCGGCCTTCTTGCCCAGCTCGATCGAGAGCTTCACCGGCACCACATTGATCGAGTTGGTGATCGCCTGGGTCAGCGTCACCGGGCCCGAATAGGAGTGGCCGTAGTTCTGCGGACACCAATTGCCGATGCAGACCGGGCCGTCGACGATGATCGACTTCGGGGTGAAGCCGTTGAGCAGCGCCGTCGTATAGACATACGGCTTGAACGACGATCCCGGCTGGCGATAGGCGTCGGTAGCGCGGTTGAACTGGCTGGCGCCATAGTCGCGGCCGCCGACCATGGCGCGGATGCCGCCGTCCATGTCCGCGACCACGGTTGCCGCCTGCGTCGCATGATAGTCGCGGCCGAACTGGCGCAGCTCGTTCTCGATCGCCTCGTCCGCGGCATGCTGCACGTTCATGTCGATCGAGGTGCGCACCACGAAGACGCGCTCATTGTAGGATTTGGGGAAGGTGTCGACGAGCTTGCGCATCTCGTCAAAGGCATAGTCGAGGAAATAGTTCGGCGAGCTCTCGTCGCGCCGGTCGACCGCGGTTGCCGGATTGCGCCGCGCGCCGAACACCTGGCCCTCGGTCATGAAGCCGGCGTCGACCAGATTGTCGAGCACGACATTGGCGCGGGCGCGCGCCGCCGGCAGGTTGATGTGCGGGGCGAATTTGGTCGGCGCCTTGAACAGGCCGGCCAGCATCGCGGCTTCCGCCAGGTTGATGTCGCGCACCGACTTGTTGAAATAGAAATGCGCCGCGCCGTCGACGCCGAAGGTGCCGCCGCCCATATAGGCACGGTCGAGATAGAGCTTCAAGATCTCGTTCTTGGTCAGCCGCGTCTCGAGCCAGATCGCGAGGAACGCCTCGTTGATCTTGCGCTCGATGGTGCGCTCGTTCGACAGGAACAGGTTCTTGGCGAGCTGCTGGGTGATCGAGGAGCCGCCCTGGCGCACGCCGCCGGCCTGGGCGTTGGTGACCAGCGCGCGGATCAGGCCGGGGACGTCGATGCCGAAATGGTCGTAGAAGCGGCGGTCTTCGGTCGCCAGCGTCGCCTTGATCAGATTGTCCGGAAAGTCCTCCAGCGGGATCGAGTCGTTGTGCTTGATGCCGCGGCTGCCGATCGGGTTGCCGTAGCGGTCGAGGAAGGTGACCGCGAGGTCGCTCTTCTTCAGCCAGTCATCGTCGGCGGTCTCGCGGAAGGCGGGGATGGCGAGCGCCAGCAGCACGACCAGCCCGCCAAGCCCGAGCGTTGCGGCTTCCGACAGCGGCTCGACGAAGACCCAGCGCTTCCACCCCCCGACATAGAAATTGTCCATGAAGGTCGAGAAGCGCTCATAGAGTTCGCGGGTGCCCCGGAGCGAGGAGAACAGCGCCGAATCGAACCGCGCGTCGAGGTCGAGACGCCAGTTGTTGAGCCGCTGCTTCCAATTGTCCGGGAGGATGGGCACGGGGATGCTTTAACCCTTGTTCATTGTCGACAGCGCTTGCCTTAAGCGCGCCCGGTGGGGTCAGTCGGATGTCTTGCGGTCGAGTTGCGGCAAACCCAAGGCGATAGACTGACAAGGCGTTAGACTGACATGGTCCTTGCACCTTCCGGGGACTCATCTCTATCTAGCCGAGCGGGCCATATAAACCAATGGTCCCGCTCGCGATTTTCATGGTTTCAAACTAATGCTTGCCCGACAGCCTGCGGGGATGGAAGCCCCGCCAGCCGCATTGCCGACGCAAGCGAAACGTCCGACACCTCAGTTCATCCTTCTGTTCAAGAGCCCCGATGACCGCAGCCCCCAAGCGCCCCTCCGACCAGGAAGGATTTTTCTGGAAAACCAAGACCTTGGAGGAGATGTCGAAAGACGAATGGGAAAGCCTGTGCGATGGCTGCGCGCGCTGCTGCCTGGAAAAGCTCGAAGACGAGGATACCGGCAAGATCTACTTCACCCACGTGTCCTGCAAGCTTCTGGATGCCGGCCTATGCGCCTGCAAGGATTACGCAAACCGCTCCGACAAGGTTCCCGATTGCGTTCGCCTGACACCTGAGAACGTCCGCACCCTGAACTGGCTGCCGCCAAGCTGCGGCTATCGCCTGGTGGCCGAGGGACGCGACCTCTATTGGTGGCATCCGCTTGTTTCAGGCGACCCCAACACGGTGCACGAGGCCGGCGTCTCCGTTCGCGGCCGGGTCGAGGGCACCGAGGACGAGATCCCGGACGCGGACCTCGAGGACCACATCGTCAACTGGCCCGCACTATTGCCCAAGCGCGCCCGGCTGAAGAAGCGGCCGAAGGTGTGAGGGAGCGAAACCCGCCACCTTTGTATCGCCACACGCACCGTCATTCCGGGGCGGTCCGTAAGGACCGAACCCGGAATCTCGAGATTTTCAGGTGCGATTGCGCACCATAGTTCGCGCTTTCCGCGCGCCCCGGAATGACTGTGTGTGTGGTGGCGCCCGCGATCACGCATTCGCGATCGCGCCGCTGCGGTGCGGGACCCTCCCATGCGTCAGACGTGCTGCCTGATCAGCCGTTTACTCCTTAAGTTGAGGCCAAGTTAGCGAATCTGCGCTGTGATTGCGGCGCGCCCGGTAAAGACATTCCCGATATGAACCAGTCCCTCAGGCAGAGCCGTAACCCTGCCGCCTCCACCGCCTTGCCTGCCGACATCGCGGCAAAGCTCTCGGAACGCCCCGCGCGGATCGCTGCGATGACCGACGCGCCGCCGATCGCGCCCACGCGCCCGCCGCTGTCACAGGCCGAGGTGCGGACCATCCTGATGAGCCTGTTGCTCACGATGTTCCTGGCCGCGCTGGACCAGACCATCGTCGCCACCGCGCTGCCGACCATCGGCCGCCAGTTCCACGACGTCTCCAACCTGTCCTGGGTCATCACCGCCTATCTGCTCGCCTCGACCGCCGTGGCGCCCGTGTTCGGCACGCTGAGCGACATCTATGGCCGGCGGGTCATGATCATCGTCTCGCTCAGCCTGTTCATCGCCGGTTCCGTGCTGTGCGCGCTGGCGCCGAGCATGCCGATCCTGATCCTCGCGCGCGGCCTGCAGGGCCTCGGCGGCGGCGGCATCATGCCGGTGGTGCAGACCGTGATCTCCGACGTGGTCTCGGCGCGCGAACGCGGCCAGTACCAGGCCTGGTTCAGCGCGGTGTGGCTGGTCGCCGGCATCTCCGGTCCCGTGCTGGGCGGCATCTTTGCCGACCATCTGCACTGGTCGATGATCTTCTGGATCAATTTGCCTTTGGCGCTGGGCGCACTGGCACTGCTGCTGCCCAAGATGGGCAAGATCCCGGCCTATCACCGCCACCGCAACGTCGACTGGCTGGGCGGCATCCTGCTGATGGCCTCGGCGGTCGTGTTCATGCTCGTGCTGACCTGGGGCGGCAACCGTTATCACTGGCTGTCGCCGACCATCCTCGGCATGCTCGGGGCCGCGGCGGCGCTGGCGCTCGCCTTTGTCTGGCATGCAGGCCGCGCCGACGAGCCGTTCCTGCCGCTGCCTTTGATCGGCGGCTCGGTCGTGCCCTACGGCCTGCTCGCGAGCGGCTGTGCGCTCGGGGCCATGATCGGCCTGACGGTGATCCTGCCGCTCTATTACGAGGTGGTCTATCACTTGAGCGCCAGCGAAGCCGGCCTCGGCCTCATTCCGCTCGCCGCGATCTCGACCTGCGGCGCGGCGGTCGCCGGCCGCACCATGGCCCGCGTCAAGCATTACAAGCGCGTGGCGATAGCAGGCTCCATCATCGCAACGCTCGCGGCCGCGACGATGACGTTCGTCACGCCCTCGCTGTGGGTCCTGCTCGCACTGCTCGCGACCTTCGGCATTGGCCTCGGCACCGTGTTCCCGATCACCGTGGTCTCACTGCAGAATGCGGTGCCGCGCGCGCAAGTCGGCACCATCACCGGCGCCATGAACTTCTTCCGCGCGATGTGCTCGTCCTTCACGGTCGCAGCGTTCTCGGCGATCCTCTTGATGGCGCTGGGCACGGATGTGTCGCTGGTCGGCGAGGGAAGTCACGGCCCGGTCGGCGCAATCGCCGCAGCCGACATGGTCACAGCGTTCCGCTACGTGTTCGCCGCAGCGACGGTGATGCTCGCAATCGCAGCTTGCTGCATGATCGCGATGGAGGAGCGCCCGCTGGCCGGGCCTGCGGTACAGGCCCCGGCGGAGATGGCGGAGTAGGGGGCGCTTCAGACCACCGGGGCGAGCAGCCGCAACTCGGATTGGCTGCGGTAAAACTCAATCAACGGTCGCGTCGCGTCAAAATCGGAACGGCTGCGGAGCGCGGCCACGGTCGGACCGATTGCGTCGCGATGCCGCTCCCAGTCGGCGATCTTGTCCACGGCATAGCGGCCCGAAGGAATCACCCAACGCGGTAGATCGAGCGTACACGTATCCCCGTCGACGGCAACGCAGGCGCGATAAGCGCCGTCGATCACCGCGCCGTAGAACCTCTTCTGCTTCAGCGTCGGCAACCTTTCCTCCAGCGCATCGAACGCAGCCGGTGCCTGCTCCGGAATCGGCCGGCCACGCTCACCGCTGACATAGACGACCTCGAAGCCACCCAATTCGACTATCCGATCTTTGTTCGACCGTTGATCGGCCATCGATAGCCTCGCCATTTTTCTGCGTGGATTCGGGCCGGAGTTGCCGTGGAGAACCCAAAGAGCGTAATCCGTCTTCGCTTTCCGTCAACTGAGATGAAGAGCTGCTTTGGGTCAAATTGCCAAGACCTCAGATTGAGCAATCTGGTTGGCCGCCGGATTTTGAGCCACGCGCGCGAATGCCAATTTCACGAGTGAGATCAAGACGATTTGCTATTCGCGATAATCCGCCGCAGCCCGCCTCACTTGCAATTTCCGTAAATCCGAACCATCCTCCAGCCATCCCGCCTTTGGTAGCAGAGGGACGGTTCGCGGTCGTCACGAGACGTGAGGCGGGGAGGCGGTGGACGCTTTTGTGGCTGTTGACGAGCGGCAACGAGGCGGACGGCGAAATCGTGTGGTCCTGGCGCCCCAAAGGTCTGGCGCTCAAGTCCAAGCGAAGCTGACAAGCTTCGCGAACGGCGACGGTGGCAAACGACAAGGTTCACCGAGGAGATCACGTATAAGCCGTAAACCACTGCGCAGGGAAGGCCGGTTGTCACCGCCTGTACCTGTGGTTTTCGCGCTCTTTGCGCAATTTTTTGCGCGAGAGCCCCGGGTGCAGCGGCCACCCGGTCTTCCCTGCGCCCTCTGACTCCTGGAGGGTAACGATTGCAGCAAAGCTCGGGCGAATTCAGCCGCGAGGATGCGAACGCATGTCTCTCCGCCGTCATTGCGAGGAGCGAAAGCGACGTGGCAATCCAGAGTCGTGGGCGTGGCCCTGGATTGCCGCGTCGCGGAGCCTGTCATCGGGCTGCCTCTGCGCGGACCCGTTGGCTCCTCGCAATGATGGAGTGGGCTGTTTGAAAATTGAATCTGGATGGTGTTACAGGCGCTCCCCTCTCATCGTCACCCTGAGGCGCCGTCGCGAAGCGGCGGCCTCGAAGGGCGACGGCCCGGCTCTCGCAGCGGGGCGTTCATCCTTCGAGGCTCGCTGTCGCGAGCGCCTCAGGATGACGGTCTGCAGTGAGCGTCCGCTTCGACGCGAAGCAACCACTCCGCGCAGCGCGCTTGCGCCGCACGGGGTCGATCGCTTCGCGCAGCGCCGCGAAATCGAATTGCTTGTCTATCGTGGAGCGGTCGATCTATGTTGCGCGCTGATGTCCGGGGTTGATTAAGGAGTTTCGATGCGCGCGAGATGTTTGATCGTTATCTTGCTGCTGCTCATGCCTGCCATGGCGCGCGCGCAATTCGAGCCGTTCCCGTCATCTTTTAAAACCAGAACGATCCCAGCCAATGGGACCCGGATCTACGTGCGCGTTGGCGGCAAGGGGCCGGCCGTGATCCTGATTCACGGCTTTGGCGACACCGGCGACATGTGGGCGAAGCTCGCCGCGGATCTGGTGCGTGATCACACCGTCGTGGTGCCCGACCTGCGCGGCATGGGCCTGTCGGCCAAGCCTGCGGATGGCTACGACAAATGGAACCAGGCTGCGGATATGCGCGCTGTTCTCGATGCGCTGGGGATCGATCGAGCGGCTGTCGTCGGCCACGATATCGGGACCATGGTGGCCTATGCCTACGCGGCGCGATACCGCGACAAGACCGAGAAGCTGGTCGTCATGGATGCGCCGGTGCCGGGGGTGCCGCCGTGGGACGAAGTTGTCCGCAGCCCGCTGCTCTGGCATTTCGATCTCGGCGGCCCGGATATGGAACGGCTGGTGAAGGGACGTGAACGCATCTACCTCGATCGCTTCTGGAACGACTTCGCGGGCACGCCGTCCAGGATCGGCGAAGCAACGCGCCGCCACTATGCGGCCCTCTATGCGCAGCCGGGCGCAATGCGCGCGGCGTTCGCCCAGTTCAGGTCGATCCGCAAGGATGCGGACGACAACAAGAAAGTCTTCGCGACCAAGCTGACGATCCCTGTCCTTGCCATCGGCGGCGAGAAGTCATTCGGTGCGATGGAAGCCGTCGTGATGCGAAATGCCGCCACCGACGTGACCGAGGTGGTCGTCAAAGACGCCGGACATTGGCTCATGGAGGAGCAACCTGCTGCGACCATGAAGGCAGTCCGAGAATTCCTCGACCGGACATAGCGGAGCAGCTACAGCTTTTTCGAGCGGAGTGGACACCGGTTCGCCTCTCGCGACGCGATTCGCCCTCAATTCGCCTGCGCCACGCGCGTGTCGATCTCCTCGCGCAGCACGGCGAAATCGATCGGCTTGGTCAACAGGCCGGAGGCGCCGCCTTCCAGCGCCTTGCGCTTGGTGTCGGCATCGCCATAGGCGGTGATCATGATCACCGGCACATCGGGGCGCTTCTGTTTCACCTTCGGCAGCATCTCGAGGCCGGTCATGCCGGGCATGTTGATGTCGGAGAGGATCAGGATCAGCGAATTGTCGCCGGTGGTCTCGACGCGCGTCAGCGCGTCCGCAGCTGAGCTCGCAAAATCCATCACAAAGCGCTGCGCGCGCAAATCGCGCCGGAATTGCTGGCGGAACAGTGCCTCGACATCGGGCTCGTCATCCACCACGAGAACGAGAATGCTCACCTCTTAACCTCTGGTCTTGTCTGCTGAAATGCTGGTGCGCGGCAATGAGATCGTGAACTCGGTAAATTCGCCCGGGCTGGTCAACACATCGATCGTGCCACCATGTTGTTTCACGATGATGTCGTGGGACATGGATAGCCCAAGCCCGGTGCCTTCGCCAGCCGGCTTGGTGGTGAAGAAGGGATTGAACATCTTGTCTCTCACCTCGGGCGGAATTCCGGTTCCGTTGTCGCGGATGCGAATTTCGACATGGCTGGGCCGGCCGCTCGTGGTGGCCTTCACCACCGGCTCGAAGCCGTCCGCGCCGTTCTCCGCCTTGCGCTGGCTCACCGCATAGAAGCCGTTGGAGATGAGGTTGAGCAGCACGCGGGTGATTTCCTGCGGAAACGCCTCGATGGTACCCGCCTCGGGATCAAGATCACGCTCGAGCGTGACATTGAACTGTGGCTTTTCGGCGCGCGCGCCGTGATAGGCGAGGTTGAGGCTTTCCTCGACCAGCGCATTGACGTCGGTCGGGCGGTGTTCGCCCGATCCCTCGCGGGAGTGCAACAGCATGTTCTTGACAATGGAATCGGCGCGCTGGCCGTGCTGGACCACCTTCTGCAGGTTGTCCTTGAGCATGCCGGTGAGCTCGATGACCTCGTCGCGGATCGTCGCATCAAGTCCGGCCGGCTTGAGCACGTCGTTCAGTTCGTCCGTCAGCTCGGCCGAGAGTGCGGCGAAATTGTTGACGAAGTTGAGCGGATTCTTGATCTCGTGCGCGATGCCGGCGGTGAGCTGGCCGAGGGAAGCCAGCTTCTCGGTCTGGATCAGGCGATCCTGCGCGGTGCGCAATTCGTCGAGGGAGGCCGCAAGCTCCTTGGTGCGCGCATGGGCCTCATCGAACAGCCGGACGTTCTCGACGGCGATCACCGCCTGGTCCGCGAAAGTCTGCACCAGGTCGATCTGGCTCTTGGTGAACGGACCCGGCTCCGGCCTTGTCAGCACCAGCACGCCTTCGACCTTGTTGTCCCTGAGCATCGGCACGCCCAGCACCGCGCGAATCCTGGCCAGCGCGCCCGCGGGCATTTGAACCTCGGGGTCGTCGAGAGCGTCGGGGATGATTTCGACCTTGCCCGACGCGATCACGCGCGAGGTCGCCGAACCGCGGCCTGCCCGCGGCGGATTCGCCGCCCAATATTGCAGGAAATCCGGCGTGGTGCTCGACGCCGCCTTGAGCGGAAAGACATCGCCATCGCGAAGGAAAATCGATCCGCGATTGGCGCCGCTCAATTCGACGGCCGACTTGATCAGGGTTTCGAGAACCGTCTGCAGATCGAATGTCGAGCGGCTGATCACCTTGAGCACGTCGGCGGTCGCCGTCTGCTGCTGCAGCGATTCGGTGAGCTCCCGCGTGCGCGCCTGCACCTCGTCGAACAGCCGCGCGTTCTCGATCGCGATCACCGCCTGGTCGGCGAAGGTCTGCACCAGCTCGATCTGCTTCGCGGTGAAGGGGCGTTGCTCCATGCGCACCAGCACGAACACGCCGATCGGGATGCCCTCGCGCAAGAGCGGCACGCCGAGCTTGGTGCGGGCCGGCTCCGGCTCATTCGGAAAACGATAGGCCTCACTCGCAAGCGAGTCCTCGATGTGAACGATCCGTCTCTCGCGCAGCACCAGCCCCGCCGCGGCCGGGCTGTTTGCAGTGATCGACATGCTGCGCAGGAACGCTCGCTTGTGCGCGGGGATGCCATATCCGGCCGCGAGGTGGAAGGTGTCGTCTCCGGATGGACGGTAGATCACCCCCTCATCGGCCTCGCACAGCCGCGCAGCCGACTCGGCGAGCGTGTCGAGCACGGTCTGCAGGTCGAAGGCCGAGCGGCTGATCACCTTGAGCACCTCGGCGGTCGCCGTCTGCTGCTGCAGCGATTCGGTGAGGTCGCGTGTGCGCGCCTGCACCTCGTCGAACAGGCGCGCGTTCTCGTCCGCCTGCGCTTGCGCCTGCCGCTCAAGCTCCGCGATCCGGCGCTCGAGTTCGGTCACCATGTCCGTGGACAGCGCAGTCATCAGATAAATCCATGGCGCCCGGCGCAGCCAGGGCTCCGGGCCAAATTCGTTAACAGCCTCAATGGCAAGCGATTATTCCATCCCGGCCCGGGCAGGGCTAGGCCCATTGCGTCGATTCCAACGGCTATTCGTGATTGGGGGGCGAGGGCGGCCAGCTCATCCGTTGTAAGCAAACAGCTCGATCGGCTCGCTGAAGCCGCGCACCGGATATTCGCCGACGCGTTCGAGGTCGAACTCGCCTTTGACGAAGTCGGCGAAGGCGCGGGACAGCAGCACCTTGTGCCCCACCTGCTTGGTCAGCGCTTCGAGCCGCGAGGCCATGTTCACGGCGGGACCGATCACGGTGAAATCGAGCCGGGAGCGCGAGCCGATATTGCCGTACATGACATCGCCGACATGGACGCCGACGCCGTAATTGAGCGGCGCGCGACCGTTGTCACGGTGGCTCTCGTTCAGCGCCGCCATGGCCTCGCGCGCCTCGGTCAAAGCGTGCAGCAGATTGGCACAGGCCTTCGGTTCGCTGAGCGGGAAAATGGCGAGCAGGCCGTCGCCCATGAACTTCAGGATCTCGCCGCCATGCCGCACGACCGGCTCCGAGATCGCGTCGAAATAGCCGTTGAGCAGCTCGATCACGTCATCGCGCGGCCAGTTGTCGGAAATGGCGGTGAAATCGCGCAAGTCGCAGATCATGATGGCGGCACGCACCGTCGTTCCGCTGCCGCGCCTGGTGGCGCCCGCCAGGATCAGCTCGCCGGCATGGGAGCCGACATAGGTCTCCAGCAGCGTCCGTGCCAGGCGATTCTTGACGCGGATCTCGCTGACCAGCGCCAGGACCGGCAGCAGGCTCTGCAGGCTCGCGATATGCGCATCGGTGAAACCGCCGCGGCGGTCGGTCGCGAAGGTGATGATGTGGCGCTTGCCGAGCGTGTGGTACAGCGGCCAGGCCACATAATCGGTCAGGCCGCTGGCCCGCATCTCCTCATAGACGGCGTGGTTGCGGCCCAGCGAGGGATCGCGCTCGAGATTCTCGCGGACCTCGGTGGCGCCGTCATGAATCTCGTTGGCGGGGCTGCCGATATATTCGCTGCGGCCGGTGACATCGAAATCGACCCGCGCAATCTCGGCCTCGCGCATGCCGTCGGCCCACAGAATGCGGGCGCCGAGCCATTGCGGATGCTGGATCAGCACATGCATCGTCGCCCGCTTGACGGGAATGCCCGCCTGCTGCAGCCGCAGGCACATGTCGGCGAAAATATTGTCGACGAAGCGCTGATCGCGGGTGTCGTTGGTCAGCCAGCGCACCACGTCGTCGGCGGATTGCATCGTGCCGGAAGGGATATTGGGCGGCAAGTCCATGGCTGGTTCCTGGAGGTGAGCCGGATCGGCGGTGCAGCATATGTCGTGTCGCTGCCTCGCCGTATCAAGGCACCGCGCGGTCCAGGCCGGTCGGGTCGATTGGGCCGCGATTGGCGCGGCCTCGTGCCGGGGCTACCAGCCCCAGCCCTGTTGCGCCGGCCGGTAATAGTACTGGCCGCCCCGCTGACGCGGATAGACGGTGGGAGGAGGCGGATTGCGCTGCTGGAAGAAGAAGCCAAAGCCGTTGCCGCTCCCGTCCCCGCCCCAGGTGCTGCCACCAAAGGAGTCGCCGCTCGCGATGATGTCGGCCGGCGGCGCCGAAGGCTTGCGCGTGATGAACCCGCCCTGGGGCTGGTTGCTGAGCACCGCGACGAATTCGGTGCGATAATTGGTCTCGCCGCTCAGCGGCTCGTCCGAGATGATGATCGAGGAGCGCGGTACGGCGGTCGGTGCGATGCGGTCGAGCACATCCTGCGGGATGGTGATGCGGTCGAGCGCGTCCTTGGCGTCGTCGCCATTATCGATGGTGACGACGCTCCAGCGCAGGCCCTTGTCGCTCTTCTCCATGGCCGTGAAGATATGCGTGCCGATCGGCTGGTCGGGATCGCGGATGGTGACGGGAACCTCGATGCCGGAATCGAACACCTCGCCGCCGTCCGGCCAGGGCTTGTGGGTATTGCGTCGCACGTAGAGCTTTTGCGTGGCGCGGCTGATGTAGACCGAGACCGGTTCCAGCGCGAGCTTGGCCTCGGTCGCCGCCTTGGCGGCATCGGCCTTCTTGGCCGCAGCGGCTTTGGCGGCGTCCTTGGCGCTAGCGGAGGCCTCGATCTTGGCCTTGGCGTCCGCCTTGGCGGTGTCGAGCTGCGTCGCCGCATCTGTCGCCTTGGTGGCGGCCTTCTGCTGCAGATCCGCAGCCTTGGCCTTGGCCTGGTCGGTTTTCGCGCCGGCGAGCACCTTGTTGGCGTAGGCGAGTTCGGCGTCGGCGCGGCTCTTGGCCCATTCCAGCTTGCGCAGCGATGCTGCAACCGGTGCAGCCTCGCGCGCCGCGGTCGCTGCGGCCTTCTTCGCCTCGTCGGCGGCGGTGGCGGCAGCATCGGCGTCCAGGCTGAGGGTCTCGGCATGGCCTGGAGCTGCCGCAAGCGCCTGCGGGTTCGGCTGGAACAGCGCGGGATGGGAGATATCGACTGGCGCCGCATCGTCGGGCGAGATGATCACCCGCATCCCGATCTGGGTCTTGTCGAACAGCTTTTCCGCAAAATCATAGGGCATGCGCACGCAGCCATGCGAGGCCGCATAGCCCGGCAGCGGGCCGCCATGCAGCGCGATGCCGTTCCAGGTGATGCGCTGCATGTTCGGCATCCAGGCATCGTCATACATTGTCGAGTGGTGGTCCTTGTCCTTTTCGATGACGGCGAAGACCCCGGCCGGGGTCTCGCGTCCCGTGGTGCCGGTCGAGACCGGCGCGCGCAGGATCCAGCCGTCGGCGTCGTAGAAGGTGACCTGCTGGCTCTTGATCGAGACGATTGCCATGATCGGCTCGCCCGCCTCGCGCGGCGCCGTCGCCTCGACCGCCTGCCGCGGCTGCTTCGCCACAGCGCCGCCGGGCAGGGCCACCAGGCTGGCAAGCGCCGCGAGCACCACAACGGCCGGGCGCCCCCAAGGTCGTGCCGAAAAGCCGGATTGCGTCATCGTCAACCGAATTGCCATGCCCTGCCCCGAGAAAGATGCCCGCCCGTCCTACGCCACTTTGGTGGTTATAGGATTAACCAGCCGCAGCCACCATCGATCCCGCCAATGTGATGGTTCTGAGACGATGGGTGCGCTGCGGCGGCAAATTTCGCAAATATGACCCTCCGCGCCGGAGCAAGCCGGACGATGCCCGCGGCGCGAGCGTCCCTACGTGCCCGGCCGCGAGACCTCGGTCTCCTTGGCTGTGATGAACTCAAGGAGCACGGGAATCCCGGCCTGCGTCTTCTCGATGCCGCGCCTGATCGCCGGCACAATGTCCTCCGGCCGCGTCACGCGCTCGCCATAGCCGCCGAAGGCGCGGGCCATGGCGGCGTAGTCGCCGGAGATGTCGGTGGAACGGTATTTCTCCGTCGAAACCGGCATCACCTTGAGTTCGATCGCCATGGAGAAATTGTTGAGCAGGATCGACATGATCGGAATCCGCTCGCGCACCGCGGTCTCGAAATCCATCCCCGTGAAACCTATCGCGGCATCGCCCCAGACATTGATGCAGAGCTTGTCGGGATGCGCAAGCTTGGCGCCCATGGCAAGGCCGAGGCCGTAGCCGAGCTGGGTGGTCTTGCCCCAGCCGAGATAGGAGAGCGGCTCGACCGCCTTCCAGAACGGCGACAGCTGGTCGCGGGGGCTACCGGCATCATGGGTGATGATGGTGTTGTGGATGTCGACTGTGTGCTGCAGATCCCACAGCACGCGATAGGGGTTGAGCGGGGCGTCGTTGCTGGTGAGCTTCGGCTTCCACTTGGCGAGCCACTCCTCGTGCGAGGCGGCAATCTCGGCCGCGACACCGCGTGCATCGCGGTCCGCCCCGACGGTCTTGCCGATCTCCTCCAGCAGCGCGTCGAGCACCAGGCCGGCATCGCCGACCAGGCCGATCCTGGCCTCGACATCCTTGTTGAGATGGTTGGGGTCGAGGGTCGAATGGATGATGGTCTTGCCTTTGGGCATGGCGATGCCGAAGCTCGTTTCGGTGAAGGAGCAGCCGATGCCGAAGATCACATCGGCATCAGCGAGGAACCTCGGCACGGCGCGCGGCACCGCAAGCCCGCCCGAGCCGAGCGACAGGGGATGGGTCTCGGGAAAGGAGGACTTGCCGCCGAGACTCGTGGTGACGGGAATGGCCAGCCGCTCGGCGAGCTGCTTGAGCTGCGGCCAGGCGCGGGCGTAGTGCACGCCCTGGCCGGCATAGATCACCGGACGCTTTGCATTGACCAGGAGCGCGGCGGCTTCCCTGACATGAACCGGGTCGGCGCCATAGCGCGTGCGCAGCACCGGCGTGTAGTTCAAGGGCTCCGGGACCTCCTCGTTCCACATGTCCGCGGGGATCTCGACAATCACAGGCCCGCCGCGGCCATTCTTCAATCGGGTGAAGGCGCGGCGAAAGATGTTGCCGACCTCGCTGGCCAAAATGATCGGCTCGGCGGACTTCGAAAACGCCTTCATCGCCTGGCTGGAATTGAAATTCGGCTCGATGTTGGACAGCCTTCGCGCATAACCCATCGGCAGCACCAGGACGGGAACCGACTCGCCGAAGCATTGCGCGACGCCGCCCATGGCGTTCTCCGAGCCCGGGCCGTGCTGCATGCAGAAGGCGCCGATGCGTCTGCCCGAGCTGACGCGCGAGATCGCGTCCGCCATATGCAGCCCGACGCGCTCCTGGCGCACCATGATGGGGCGGATATCGGCATTGGCGGCATATTCGATCAGGTGATTGACCGGGTAGCCGCAGAGAATGTCGATCCCTTCAGCTTTAAGGATTTCCGCGATCGCAGCGCCGAGTTTCATGGCTGTCTCTCCCGAATGCCGGCCGATTGTCCGCTCGGCCTTGGACGCAACAGGATCAGGAAACGCGGGACCGGTAAAGCGGACAGGTGGCGATGCGGCAGAAGCTCTGCCATCCGTTTTTCGCATCACGCAAGGAACGGAGAACCGCGCCGCCCAGTCCGCGTCGCACGAACCGGGCCATGTTGCGGGGGTGAGCGCGAAGATGGCCTTGGCGAGAAGCCCGACGGGTGCCGGAGCTACACAGGAAAAACAAAACGTAAATGTGTTTCAACACAAAGGCGGAAAGCTTGGGGCGGCCTGGTTGCCAGGCGACTTCCAGAATCCGTTTAACCCATTCTTGAGGCTGTTTTTGAACGTTGCTGAAATGTGTCCCAACCTACATTGCCCCGCCTGCGGCAATGCGGAAAAATCCCGCTATTGCAAGCTTGGTCGGGAAAAAATGTGGAGCAGTTTTCCGGCAGGGCCATGCGCAACAAAAAACTGAAGTCCGATGGCTACTCCATGGCCATCGCATCTCAGGTCCACAGGAGCTTTCCATGCGCGCGCTGATGTCCAGACTGGTTTCGAAATTCCTGGCGGATCAGTCCGGCGCCACCTCGATCGAATATTGCCTGATCGCGGCAGGCATCAGCATCGTCATTGTCACTGTCGTGAACGGCATGGGCACGCAGCTGAACAACAAGTACACCTCGGTGAGCGGCGCGCTGCAGTAAACGCCTCAACTCGCCTTCCGCGACCGGGCCGGGGCCCGCGTTGGCTTCTCGGCCTTCTTCGGCGTCTCCTTTGCCTCTTCCTTGACGCCAGCCTTCTTGCCACTGATCGGCAGCAGCATCTCGCGCTGGCCCTCGACGCGCTTCTTGGCCCGCTTGCCGGCTTTCGGCTTGGCCGCCGCAGGCGCGCTCTCGCGCTCGCCTTCGCTCGCAAGGCTCCGCTTGAGCGCATCCATCAGGCTGATGACGTTGCCGCTGGTCTTGGGCGTGGCCTTCTCGGGCAGCTTGATGCCGGCGCGCTTCTTGTTGATGAGGTCGACCAGCGCGGCCTCGTAATGATCCTCGAAGTTTTCAGGCGCGAAGTCTGCGGACTTCTTCTCGACGATGTGTTTGGCGAGGTCCAGCATGTCCTTTGTGACTTTGACATCCTGGATGTCGTCGAAATACTCCTTTTCGTCGCGTACCTCGTAAGGGTAGCGCAGCAGCGTCCCCATCAGCCCCTTGCCGAGCGGCTCGAGCGCAATGACATGCTCGCGGTTGGTCAGCACCACGCGGCCGATCGCCACCTTGTTCAGGCTGCGCGCGGTTTCGCGGATCACGGCGAAGGCGTCGTGACCGACCTTGCCGTCGGGCACGAGGTAATAGGGGCGGATCAGGTAGCGGCTGTCGATGTCGCTCTTGGGCACGAACTCGTCGATCTCGATGGTGTGGGTCGATTCCAGCGCGATGTCCTCGAGCTCGTCCTTGCTCACCTCGATATAGGTGTCGGTGTCGACCTTGTAGCCCTTGACGATGTCGTCATTGGCAACCTCCTCGCCGGTTTCGGCGTCGACCTTGGAATATTTGATGCGGTGCCCGGTCTTCTTGTTGATCTGGTTGAAGGAGACTTTTTCCGATTCCGAGGTCGCCGGATACAGCGCCACCGGGCAGGTCACCAGGGACAGCCGCAGAAAACCCTTCCAGTTGGCGCGCGGGGCCATGACAAACTCCAGAACTGGGAAACTGCAATACGCAACGACCCCTGAGGATAACATCCGCGGTCCTGGAAACAAGCAAGGCACGGCGAGATTTTGCCGATGGCGTTAACCGGCCGTGGCGCGGCAAGGCCTCCGAAAGACCGGAACATCGTCAGGCATTTTGCGTTGCCCTCCGACGGAAGGCGCGGCGAGGCCGTGCAGCCGCCCGCCACGCCCGCCAACCGCTTTCCGATTGAGGCCACCATGGCAACACGAGACGAGCACCGGATCGTCGAGACGCCGACCGAGGCCCGCCAGGGCGAGCCCGGCCCGTCGGTCGCTGCCCTGCTTGCGGTGTCGCTCGGTCTGGCCGTCCTGGTGCTGGCGGTGGTGTGGTTCGCCTTCTTCCGCACCTGAGACGACCTGCGGATACGAGCTGCCGATTCGGCGGTGCAAGAGATTTACGCCCATACCGCTCGCGCGGGGGCTTTCGCAGCGAGCCGGGGCGGCGTACACCGGCTCGGTCTTTCGGATGTCGGATACAATCCGGCGCTGCCAAAACTCCTCCAGCGCACTCTTTTCATGACGAAAAGGTAACGTTGCAGGGCCTCTCCGTTCATGGGCGGTTCACGGCGGCGGCGCTCATCTTAAGGGCACGAAGTCGTGCAGTTCACCTTTGGAGGCAAGCGTGCGCCTGCTCGTTGTTGAGGATGATCCGGATCTTAACCGTCAGCTCACCACGGCCTTGAGCGATGCGGGTTATGTGGTCGATCGCGCGTTCGATGGAGAGGAGGGGCACTATCTCGGCGACAGTGAGCCCTATGACGCCGTGGTGCTCGACATCGGCCTGCCGAAGATGGACGGCATCTCGGTTCTGGAATCATGGCGCCGCAACGGTCGCGCCATGCCGGTGCTGATCCTCACCGCGCGCGACCGCTGGAGCGACAAGGTGCAGGGGTTCGATGCCGGCGCCGACGACTACGTTGCCAAGCCGTTTCACCTGGAGGAGGTGCTGGCGCGGATCCGTGCGCTGCTCCGCCGCGCCACCGGCCACGCGCAGAGCGAACTCGTCTGCGGGCCGGTCACGCTGGACACCCGCACCAACAAGGTTTCGGTCGCAGGCAATCCGATCAAGATGACCTCGCATGAGTACCGCCTGTTGCAATATCTGATGCACCATGCCGGACGGGTGGTCTCGCGCACCGAGCTGGTCGAACACCTCTATGACCAGGACTTCGACCGCGACTCCAACACCATCGAAGTGTTCGTCGGCCGCATTCGCAAGAAGCTCGATGTGGACATCATCCAGACCGTGCGCGGACTCGGCTATCTCCTGGCGCCGCCGCCGAACGGGGCGTGACGCGCGTGCGCGGGGCCGGTTGCGGCGCTCGCGTTCAGTCTCCAGCTTTCCTGCGGCAAGGCTTTTCGTTAATGTGATTCCATGCGCCGCAGTTCGCTCGCGACCCGGCTGTTTCTATCAGCAACCGCCTGGGTGGTGGTGATCCTCGTCATCACCGGTTTCATCCTCTCCTCCGTCTATCGGGACGCGACCGAGCGCGCCTTCGATCGCCGGCTCAACCTCTACCTGCGGACCCTGATCGCCGAGGTCGCGACCCCGGACGAGCCGCCGGACCGCCAATTCCAATCATTGGGCGAGCCGCTGTTCGAGCTGCCCTTGTCCGGCTGGTACTGGCAGATCACCCGCATCGACACCGACAAGCCGGACGTGCGCGCCTCGCGCTCGCTCTGGGACAAGAAGCTGCCCAAGCTCGAGGACCAGGGCATCGAGCTTTCGCCCGCCGGCATCCGCATCGGCTATGTCGATGGTCCCGAGGGCCAGACGCTGCGGATCGTGGAGCGGCCGGTCGATCTGGGCGCTGACGGCAAGTTCTTGGTGGCGGTGGCGGGTGACGCCAGCGAGATATTCGATGAGACCCGCACCTTCGACTATTATCTCGGCGGCACCTTTGCCGTGCTCGGCTTCGTGCTGCTGCTGACCACCATCTTCCAGGTCCGCTTCGGCCTGGCGCCGCTCAAGCGCATCTCGGAAGCGATCGCCGATATCCGCTCGGGACGCACCGAGCGGCTGGAGGGCAATTTTCCCGTCGAGATCGCGCCGCTGGCGCGCGAGACCAACGCGCTGATCGATGCCAATCGCGGCATTGTCGAGCGCGCCCGCACCCATGTCGGCAATCTCGCGCACGCGATCAAGACGCCGCTGTCGGTGATCGTCAACGAGGCCTCCGCACATGGTTCCGATCCCATCGGGAGCAAGGTGCTGGAGCAGGCGGAGATCATGCGTAACCAGGTGGCGCACCATCTGGAGCGCGCGCGGATCGCCGCGCGCGTAACCGTCGTCGCGACCGTCACCGAGGTCGCGCCCGCCATCGAAGCGCTCAGGCGGACGATGGAGAAGATTCACCGCGACCGCGGTATCGCAATCGAGGTCAAGGCGGATGCCAACGCCCGGTTTCGCGGCGAGCGGCAGGACCTGGAGGAGATGGCCGGCAACCTGGTCGACAATGCCTGCAAATGGGCCGCCTCGCGCGTCTTTATCGAGGTGCTGACGGAGCGCCCGACCGAGCCTGGCGCGAGCCCGATGCTGCGCATCATTGTCGATGACGATGGGCGGGGTCTCTCCTCCGCCGAGCGCGCCCAGGTCTCGCGGCGCGGCCAGCGGCTGGATGAATCCAAGCCCGGTTCGGGGCTCGGTCTATCGATCGTGACCGATCTCGCGGCGCTCTATGGTGGCAACCTGTCGCTCGGCACCGCGCCGATCGGCGGCTTGCGCGCGGAGTTGTCGTTGCCTGCTGTTTAGAACCAGATCGTCAAGCGCGATTTGCGTCAAATCCGTTAGCTCTAAATTCGTCATTCCTAAACGGCTTCTTAACGCGGTCGCCGCTATGGTGGCCGACGGGACGCGGCTACCTTCCGCGCCATAGTTAAAGTGCTGATCTGCCCGCATGAGCCAGACGTTACAGGAGCGGCTGAAGGAGTATCTATCGCAGCTTCCGCCGCGGTCGCAGGCGATGTTGATGCGGGCTTTCGAGGGCGCCCTGGAGCGCGGCGAAGACACAGCGGTAGCTACCTTCGTGCTTGAGGCGCTGCGCAAGATCGTTCGCGGCGGCGACGATGCGCAGCCGCGCAGCGATGATCCCGCGCGCTTGCTGTTCCGCCCGCTGGAGCCGTTCTTGGTGGACGCCGGCACGTCGCCGCGCCCCGGCCAGATCCGCCGCTCGTCGCTGCTGCCGGTCTGGCAATGGCTGCTGCGCGACGGCGCGTCCGAGCAGGCGCAGGCGTTCGAAACGCTGCTGGCAAGCCGCGAGGGCAAGGGGCCCCAGCTCGAAGCGGCGGTCCGCAAGCTGCAGCTTGCCGCGGCCGAAGCCATCACCAAGATCACCGGCCCTGCCGCCGGCGACGACAAGCAGCGCGCGCTGAGCCGGATCGGCCAGCCCAGCGTGGTCGAGGACCTGATGCCGATCGGCGCCGTTCTGCAGGCGCGCGAGGCGCTGGATGGGCTCAACGGACGGCTGCCGAGCTATCTCCGCGCGTTCGGCGAGACGCAGATGGAGGCGGTGCTCACAGCTCTCAATGTCCCCTCGCTGCAGACGCCGATGCTGCTGCCCTTTGCGCTGTCGCTGGTCATGCAGCGACTGAGCGCGCCCTGGCAGATCATCCGGCTTGCCATCAAGATGGCGGGCTCCGATGACGAGATCCGGGTCGCGGCCATTCCGCTCGGCGTCGCCGTGACCATCGCGCTGCATGATCTGGCCGGCGTCGCCGCCACCTTGCGGGCCGATATCAGGCGCGGCCATTTCGTCGACATCGCCAACAATCTCAAGACGCTGCATGACGGGGTGCGCGGCCTGCGCACGGAGCTCGACCTGCGCAGCGAGTCGACATGGGGCAAGCAGCTGACCTCGATCCGCGCCGAGATTTCCAACGCGCTGCAATCGGAGATCGACAGCGTGCCGGGCCGGGTGCGCCGCATCCTGCGCCAGCGGCCCGACAAGGACATCGTCGCGGGCGCGCGGATCGACACCGCCGATGTCGACGAGGTCGTCGCGCTGATTGATTTCGTCGCGGTCTGTCGCACCTATGCGAGCGAGCTCGCCATCAACGAGGTGACGCTGCGCACGTATTCCGACCTGCAGCAATATGTCGAGCAGGCGACAGAGGTCTTGGTGCAATCGCTGCGCGGCGGTGATGCACGCGCCCGCGCCTATCGGCAGATGCAGGTGTCCGCGGCCATCAAGTTCTGCGATGTCCTGTTCGGCCACGACTATGCGTCGCTGATGAGCCGGGCCGCCGAAAATGCGCTGACTGGCGAGCGCAAATCCTCCGCACGCGCCGGCTAGCGATTTTCTGTCATTGCCATACACACTAATGCTCTAAATAGCGTCTGTTACTAATCACAATTCCAGGTTGACGAAAGCCGTAGCGCTTCGTACGGTTCGCTTCTCAATTGAGATTTCCCGTTTCGCAAATGAATCCAGTCATCAATTTTGTTGAGCTCGAAAATCGCGTGATTTCGGTGACCTACCGAAATCTGATGGTCAAGGCCAAGGTCGTGCTGGTGGATCTGGCCAGCGGCGCGCAGCTTTCCACTCCGGTCACGACCATATCCTCGCCATTGCCGGTCGGTTCGCTCCGGATCAGGCTGCCGGATTCGGTCAAGGCCGGGACGTACTATTTGATGGCCCTGAACGCACATGGCACGCCTGCGGCTCGCAGTGCCGATTTCCATATCGACTAAATGCTTACTATTGCTTGGTTTTCGACATGATTCGGCTGGCGTCAAATTGATAATTGTCAATTGCCGGCATTGGGAGGCGTGGTGTAAAGCGGCACGATGATGCGCTAGTCAGCCGCCCCTCCGGAACCCGCCCGATGACGCTATGGTTTGTGTTCGCGCTTATGACGGCCGCGGCGATTTTCGCCGTTCTGTTGCCGCTTGGCCTGCGCGGCAGCAAGCCGAGCCAGGGTGAGGAGACGACGGTCTACAAGGACCAACTCGCCGAGATCGATCGCGACCTCGCCGCCGGCCTCATCGTAGCAAGCGAGGCGGAGGCCGCGCGCACCGAGATCGGCCGGCGCCTGCTAGCCGCCGCCGATCCCGCTGCCAGCGCGCCGCTGCAATCGAACCAGACGCTGCGCCGTGTGGCGGCCGTGGTGGGCTTGATCGGATTGCCGGCCGTGGCGCTTCTCGTCTATCTGCCGCTGGGTTCGCCGCGGATGCCGGATTTTCCGCTTGCCGAGCGCAGCCGCGCGCCGGACGCCCAGCCGCTCGACGGCCTGGTCGCGCAGGTCGAGCAGCATCTGGAGAAGAATCCGACTGACGGTCGCGGCTGGAGCGTGCTGGCCCCGGTCCTGCTGCGAACCGGCCGCTATGACGACGCGGTGCGCGCCTTCCGCAATTCGCTCACCTACAATGGCGAGAGCGCCGAGCGGCATGCTGATCTGGGCGAGGCCTTGGCGGCGGCCGCCAATGGTGTCGTGACCGCCGAGGCGAAGGCCGAGTTCGAGCGGGCGCTCGCGCTCAATGCTGACGAGGTCAAGGCAAGCTACTTCCTCGGGCTCGCCGCGGAACAGGACGGCCACAAGGCCGACGCAGCCAAGATCTGGCAGGCGCTGCTGGACAAGGCCGCGGCCGATGCGCCATGGCGTCCGCTGGTGCAGGCCGCGCTGGTGCGGGTCGGCAGTCCTGCCGGGCCTGCGCTATCGGATCAGGCGGTTGCCGCCGCGAAGGACATGAAGGCCGATGACCGCGAGGCCATGATCCGCGGCATGGTCGAGCGGCTCGCGACGCGCCTGAAGCAGAATGGCGATGATGTCGAGGGTTGGTTGCGGCTGGTGCGCGCCTATCTTGTGATGGGCGATCGCGACAAGGCGATGAGCGCGCTCAACGATGCCCGGCAGGCCGTTGCCAATAATGCCGAGCGGTTGCGCCAGCTCAACGAGGGCCTCAAAAATCTCGGGATCGATGGATGAGCCTCATACCAAAGTCCAAAGCCCTTCATTCCAAGGCAGACTCATGACACGCAAGCAGCGGCGGCTGACACTGATCGGATGCGCACTCGCGGTGCTCGGCTTCGCTGCCGGGTTGGTGCTTTATTCGCTCAGCGATTCGATCGTGTTCTTCTCGACCCCGAGCATGGTGAGCGAGCAGCACATCGCGCCCGGCCGGCGGTTCCGGCTCGGCGGCCTGGTCCAGCCGGGCTCGCTCAAGCGCGGCGATAACCTGACGGTGAATTTCGATGTCGCCGACGGCTCCGCCAAGCTGCCGGTCACCTACAAGGGAATCCTGCCCGACCTGTTCCGCGAAGGGCAGGGTGTGGTCGCCGAAGGGGCGCTCGACAACACCGGCGTGTTCCGCGCCGACACCGTGCTCGCCAAGCATGACGAGACCTACATGCCCAAGGAAGTCGCCGACGCGCTCAAGAAACAGGGCCACTGGAAGGACGATTACGCCAAGGATTCGATCAAATCCGGCGCCGGCATGGCCGCCCAGGCGGGGCAGGGAGCGACGCGATGATTGTCGAGGGTGGTCATTACGCACTGGTGCTGGCGCTCGGGCTCGGCCTGATCCAGTCCACCGTGCCGATCCTTGGCGCACGCTGGCGCGATCCGGCGCTGATGAATGTGGCGCGCTCGACGGCGTTGGCGCAGCTGCTGTTCGTTGGCCTGTCGTTTGCGGCCCTGGTGACGCTGCATGTCACCTCCGACTTCTCCGTGCTCAATGTGTACGAGAACTCGCACTCGATGAAGCCGATGATCTATAAGATCACCGGCGTCTGGGGCAGCCATGAAGGCTCGATGCTGCTCTGGGTTTCGATCCTCGCTCTATTCGGCGGCCTGGTTGCGGCGTTCGGCAACAATCTGCCGCTGTCCTTGCGCGCGCATGTGCTTGCCGTGCAGGCCTGGATCGCCAGCGCGTTCTATCTCTTCATCTTGTTGACCTCCAATCCTTTCCTGCGCATTCCCAATCCGCCGATGGAGGGCCGCGACCTCAATCCGGTGCTGCAGGACATCGGCCTCGCCGTGCATCCGCCGATGCTCTATCTCGGCTATGTCGGCTTCTCGATCTCATTCTCCTTCGCAATCGCCGCGCTGCTCGAAGGCCGCATCGACGCGGCCTGGGCGCGCTGGGTGCGCCCGTGGACGCTGGTGGCCTGGATCTTCCTGACGCTTGGCATCGCCATGGGCTCGTACTGGGCCTATTACGAACTCGGCTGGGGCGGCTGGTGGTTCTGGGATCCGGTCGAGAACGCCTCGCTGATGCCGTGGCTGGCCGGGACCGCGCTGTTGCACTCGGCGCTGGTGATGGAAAAGCGCAATGCGCTGAAGGTCTGGACCATCCTGCTCTCGATCCTGACCTTCTCGCTGTCGCTGCTCGGCACCTTCCTGGTGCGCTCGGGCGTGCTCACCTCGGTGCACGCCTTTGCCACCGATCCGACCCGCGGCGTGTTCATCCTCCTGATCCTCTGCGTCTTCATCGGCGGCAGCCTCACACTGTTTGCCGGCCGCGCCTCGGCACTGAAACAGGGTGGGCTGTTCGCGCCGATCTCGCGTGAGGGCTCGCTCGTCCTCAACAACCTCTTTCTCACCACGGCCTGCGCGACCGTCCTGGTCGGCACGCTCTATCCGTTGGTGCTGGAGGTCTTGACCGGCGACAAGATCTCGGTCGGCGCGCCGTTCTTCAACCTGACCTTTGCGCCGTTGTTCGTGCCATTGATGGCCGCCCTTCCGTTCGGACCGATGCTCGCCTGGAAACGCGGCGATCTGCTCGGTGCGATGCAGCGGCTGACCGCTGCCGGCATCGCCGCGCTGTCGGCCATTGCGCTCGCCTGGGCCTGGGCGCGCGGCGGCGCGGCGCTGGCGCCATTGGGCATTGGGCTTGCGGTATTCGTGATCTGCGGCGCGCTCACCGATCTCGCCGAGCGCACCGCGCTGTTCCGCGTGCCCTTTACCATCGCGCTGCGACGGGCGCGGGGCTTGCCGCGCTCGGCCTGGGGCACCGCCTTCGCGCATGCCGGCATCGGCATCGCGCTGATCGGGATCGTCTGCGAAACCACCTGGAACAGCGAATATATCGGCACCATGAAGCCGCGCGACACCGTCGATGTCGCCGGCTATTCGCTCACCCTTAATGGCATGACCGAGCGGCAGGGGCCGAATTACCGCGAGCTCGTCGCGAGTTTCATGGTCTCGGTCGACGGCGAGTCGCTCAGCACAATGACGCCCTCGAAACGCAGCTTCACCACCCGCGGCATGTCGACCACGGAGGCCGCGCTGCTCAGCCGCGGCTTCAGCCAGCTCTATATCTCGCTCGGCGATACCTCATCCGACGGCGCCACCGTCGTGCGCATCTATCACAAGCCGCTGGTGCTGCTGATCTGGTTCGGTCCCGTGCTGATGGCCTTCGGTGGCCTATTGTCGCTGTCCGACCGGCGGCTGCGCGTCGGCGTGCCGAAGGCGGCGAAGGCGCTGCGCGGCCTGCAACCGGCGGAGTGAGGTGCACATGCGACGTTTTCTCGCCAGCCTCTGCTTTCTCGCGGCAATCGGCCTGTCGGCTGCGCATGCGGTGCTGCCCGACGAGATGATGGCCGACCCTGCCAAGGAGGCGCGCGCGCGCAATCTGTCGCGCGAGCTGCGTTGCATGGTGTGCCAGAACCAGTCGATCGACGATTCCGAGGCGCCGCTCGCGCGCGACCTGCGGCTCCTGGTGCGCGAGCGCATCGCCGCCGGCGACAGCGATGCCCAGGTGATCGATTTTCTGGTGGCGCGCTATGGCGAGTTCGTGCTGCTCAAGCCGCGGTTCGAGCGCCAGACGCTCTTTCTCTGGCTGATACCGCCGCTGGTGCTGTTCGGCGGGGGCGCTGCGCTGTGGATGTACACGCGGCGGCGGCCCAACGGGGCGCCCGCGCTGTCCACCTCCCTCTCGGCCGAGGAGGAGGCGAAGATCGCCGCGCTGATGTCGGCGGATGCGGCGGCAGAGGCGACCGCCACAATTGGGAGTGGTTCGCAACAGGGGCGGGGCCACACTCAAGTGGCTACCTGACCGCAGGGAGACGATCCGCCTGGCGCGTCAGGGGTGGTCACATCCGCGGGAACTTCATGCAATTTTGACTTTTGTCTGAAATTTTGCCGATCGTCCTTCTCTATTGCCGATCGAGCGTGCCGATGTTCTCCCACAGCCAATTGACGATTCGCTTCCTGGTCGGGATCGTCGTTGCCTCCCTTCTCTTGCTGCTTGCGATCGGCGGCGGCACCGGTTTTGTCGCCGTGCTCTATCTCAACAACGAGATCACCTCGCTGTCGTCCGAGTTCAGCGGCCTGAGCGGGCCCGGCCGCGAGCACGCCCAGCAGATCTATCAGGACGCGCAGGCCGCCTTCTCCTATTTCCTGATGGCCTGTGCCGCCATCATGGTCTTTGCCTCGGCCGTTTGCCTGACGACCTATCTCGCGGTCCAGAACGGCATCCTGCGGCCGCTGGCGGCGATCGTGCACGCGATGCGCGAGGTCGCCGACCAGAAGTTCGACACGCCAATCCCGGGGCTGGGCGGCTCCAATGAGATCGGGCTGCTCGCGGGCGCGCTTGAAGTCTTCAAGACCAACGGCATCGAGCGGCAGCGGCTGACCGAACAGAAGCTGCAGGAGGCGCAGCGGCAGGGCGAGCGTTCCCGCTATCTCGGCAGCCGGATCCACGACTTCAACGAGCTGGTCGCGAGCGTCGTCGCCAGCGTGGCGTCCTCGGCTGTCCACCTCAAGAGCAACGCCGAGACGCTGTCGCGGGTCGCCAACGAAACCACCGGCAAGGCCAACGCCGTCGCCTCGGCCGCGAACCAGGCCTCCGGTAGCGTGCAGGTAGTGGCCGGCTCGACCGAGGAGATGACCACCTCTATCGGCACCATCAGCCGCCGCGTCTCGGACGCCACCCAGCGCGCCGAGGCCGCGGCCTCGCAGGCGGAGAAGAGCCGCGACACCATCCACACGCTGTCGCAAGCCGCCGAGAAGATCGGCACCGTGGTGCAGCTCGTGCAGGCGATCGCCTCACAGACCAATCTGCTCGCGCTCAACGCAACCATCGAGGCGGCGCGGGCGGGAGAGGCCGGTAAGGGATTTGCGGTGGTCGCCTCCGAAGTGAAGAACCTCGCCCACCAGACCAGCAAGGCGACCGAGGAAATCTCGACCCAGGTCGCCAGCATCCAGGGTATCACGGCTGACACCCGCGGCGCGATCGATGCCATTGCGACCACGCTGAACGAGATCAGCGGCATCATGTCGGGCATCGAGGTCGATACCGACCGGCAGCGGAACTCGACCCAGGACATCTCCCGGAGCGTGCAGGACGCCGCGCGCGGCACGCTGGAGGTCTCCAATCACATTGGCCAGATCACCGCGAGTTCCGCAGAAACCGGCCGGATGGCGGGCGAGGCGCGCGATGCCGCCACCGAGCTGTCACAGCAGGCGGAAACGTTGAAACGGGAAGTCGACGACTTCATTCGGAACGTGAAGGCGGGCTAACCGGCTACCGTTCGCCAGGACCAAAATTGCGTGGTAGCGCAGGGCGTTAAACCCCTGCGCTAAACTGCCGCATCGGCAGGGGCCTTCATTACCAAAGTTTAACTCCATAGCCAGCGCGCCGTAAGGCGTCTCTCCCCATCTTCACTCGGAAACGGTGTGCGCACTCAGCACCCGGGGGACATTTCAGTTCAGGCTCTGGAGAAAGCTTTTATGACCGATCGTCCGACCGATCTCTCGTCGTTTCCATCCTACCGGCAAGGTGGCCGCACCTTGTTGTCCGCGCGGAAGCTCGCGCTGATGGCGTCGGTGGTCGCCGGCCTTGGCGTTGCGGCCTATGGCTTTGGCCCGGCGCGCGACGTGAATGTGTTCTCCACCCCGGCTCACGCCGAAGCGGCGAACGCCCAGAAGCCGATCGGCTTTGCCGACATTGTCGAGCGGGTGAAGCCCTCGGTCATCTCGGTCAAGGTCAACATCAACGAGAAGGTCGCCAAGGGCGACGACGACGGCGATGATTCGCCGTTTCCGCCGGGCTCCCCGATGGAGCGCTTCTTCCGCCGCTTCGGCGGCCCGGACCTGCCGCCCGGCCTGCGCGGCGGTGGCAAGCGTATGATTACGGGCCAGGGCTCGGGCTTCTTCATCTCGGCCGACGGCTATGCCGTGACCAACAATCACGTGGTCGACGGCGCCAGCAAGGTCGAGGTGACGACTGACGACGGCAAGACCTATAGCGCCAAGGTGATTGGAACCGACGCGCGCACCGACCTTGCGCTTATCAAGGTCGAGGGCGGATCGAATTTCCAGTTCGCCAAGCTTGCCGACGGCAAGCCGCGCATCGGCGACTGGGTGCTCGCGGTCGGCAATCCCTTCGGTCTTGGCGGCACCGTGACCGCCGGCATCGTCTCGGCCATGGGCCGCGACATCGGCAACGGTCCCTACGATGATTTCATCCAGATCGACGCGCCCGTGAACAAGGGCAATTCCGGTGGTCCGGCCTTCAACGTCGACGGCGACGTGGTCGGCGTCAACACCGCGATCTATTCGCCGTCCGGCGGCAGCGTCGGCATTGCGTTCTCGATTCCCGCCTCGACTGTGAAGAACGTCGTCGCCCAGCTCAAGGACAAGGGGTCGGTCAGCCGTGGCTGGATCGGCGTGCAGATCCAACCCGTGACGCAGGACATCGCCGACAGCCTCGGCATGAAGAAGGCGGAAGGCGCGCTGGTCGCCGAGCCGCAGAAGGACGGCCCCGCGGCCAAGGCGGGTATCGAATCCGGCGACGTGATCACCGCGGTCAACGGCGAGAACGTCAAGGATGCCCGTGAGCTTGCCCGCACCATCGGCGGCATGGCCCCGGGCGCTGCGGTCAAGCTCGACGTGTTGCACAAGGGCCAGGACAAGGTCATCAACATCACGCTCGGCCAGCTGCCCAACACCATCGAGGCCAAGGCCGACAACGACAATGACGACAATGGCGGCAAGGCCACGCGCGGCACCGATGTGCCGAAGCTCGGCATGACGGTTGCGCCGGCCTCGAGCGTCGCCGGTGCCGGCAAGGAGGGTGTCGTCGTCACCGACGTCGACCCGAAGAGCGCGGCGGCCGAGCGCGGCTTCAAGGAAGGCGACGTCATTCTCGAAGTCGCCGGCAAGACGGTGGCGAGCGCCAACGACGTGCGCGAGGCGCTCAACGCGGCGAAGGCCGACAACAAGAACAGCGTCTTGATGCGCGTAAAGACCGGCGGCCAGTCGCGTTTTGTCGCAGTCCCCTTGGCCAAGGGCTGAGCGTTACCAGATGGAGGGTGTCGCCGGCATTGTCGCCCCCGCCGACGGCTCTTCCTGGGAGCGGGCTTCAGGTCCGCTCCCGCCTCAAACCTTCCGGTGGAATATGCCCCCCTCCGTCGGAAGGGAAAAGGGCGGTGAGGTCCCCCAGCTTCACCGCCCACTTTTTTCGATCAACCTGGTGGCGTGAGGCGCGCTGTCCTGCAAACCTTGCACCAACAAGCCGCTCGCGCCATGTTGAAGGAAAGTCGAACCACCTTGAGCACCTCCGACAAGCTGATGCGCCTGTTGATCATCGAAGACGACCGCGAGTCCGCCGACTATCTCGTCAAGGCGTTCCGTGAAGTCGGCCATATCGCCGATCACGCCGCTGACGGCGAGGGGGGCCTCGTCATGGCCGAGAGCGGCGATTACGACGTGCTGGTGGTGGACCGCATGCTGCCCAAGCGCGACGGCCTGTCGGTGATCGGCGCGCTGCGCGACAAGGGCAACCGCACGCCCGTGCTCATTCTCTCCGCGCTCGGCCAGGTCGATGACCGCATCAAGGGCCTGCGCGCCGGCGGCGACGATTATCTGCCAAAGCCCTATTCATTCGCCGAGCTGCTCGCGCGCGTCGAGGTGCTGTCGCGCCGCAATGTCGGCCCTTCCGAGGAGACCACCTACCGCGTCGGCGATCTCGAGCTCGACCGCCTGTCGCACCGCGTGGCGCGCGGCAAGGACGAGCTCACGCTGCAGCCGCGCGAGTTCCGGCTGCTGGAATATCTGATGAAGCATGCCGGCCAGGTGGTGACCCGCACCATGCTGCTGGAGAATGTCTGGGACTATCACTTCGATCCGCAGACCAACGTGATCGACGTGCATATTTCGCGGCTGCGTTCCAAGATCGACAAGGGCTTCGATCGGCCGCTGCTCCATACCATCCGCGGCGCCGGCTACATGATCCGCGACGGCATTCGCTGAACGAGATCGGTGTTCTGCTCCGACGCTTCCTTCCGTCATTCTGGGGCGCCGCGGCAGCGGCGAACCCGGAACGGGCGCGAGATTCTCAGGTGCGCAATTGCGCACCGTAGTTCGCCCTCCGGGCGCCCCGGAATGACGGAGAATCATTCGTCAGCATCGAAGCACTAGCGACGGCTCGCCGTCGCCTTCTCAGATCGGCGCTTTCTGACCGGTGCCCGTCGCGTTGCCGCCGGTTGCCTGCTCGATGCGCTTCAAGGCGGCATTGAGCTGTGCGTCGTCCGCGGTCCCGATCAGCTGCGACTTGATGGGCGGCGAATAGGCTTCGCGCTTCACCGGCGTCTTGTCGGCCTGGGCCTTGTTATCCTGGTCCTTATCCGCCTTGTCGTTGGAGCCGGCAATTGATCCCGGATTTGCGAAGGCGCCGTGCAGTTCACTCTCGCGCCAGATCAGGGAGCTCGCAACCTGCTGATCCTTGGGCGCTTCGACCACGACATCAGGCGAGATGCCGTCGTCCTGAATGGAGCGGCCGGACGGCGTGTAATAGAGCGCCGTCGTCAGCCGCAGCGCGCCGTGGCCGCCGAGCGGAATCACCGACTGCACCGAGCCCTTGCCGAAGCTGCGGGTGCCCATCACGGTGGCGCGATGGTGATCCTGCAGCGCGCCCGCGACGATCTCGGACGCCGATGCGGAGGCGCCGTTGATCAGGACGACGATCGGCGCGTGTTGCAGCAGGTCGCCCTTCCCGGAAGCCGCAAAGACCTTGTTGTCGCCCTGGCTGCGCCCGCGGATCGAGACCACCGTCCCGCTGTCGAGGAAATCCCCTGATACGTCCACGGCGGCGGAGAGCAGCCCGCCCGGATCATCCCTGAGATCGAGCACGAGGCCGGCAAGCTTGCCGCCGGCGTTCTGCTTCAGCGTGGTGATCGCCTGCTTGGTCTCCGTTGCGGTATTGTCGCCGAATTGGCTGATCCTGATGTAGCCGACATTGTCCGGCTCGAGCTTTGACTTGACGCTGTTGACGTGAATGATGCTGCGCGTGAGCGGGACATCGAACGGGGTCTGCGCGCCGCGGCTGATGCCGAGTGTCACGGTGCTCCCGGGCGTTCCGCGAATTTGCCTGACGACATGTAGGAGATCCTCGCCCTGCGTGCCGTGGCCGTCGACCGAGGTGATGACGTCTCCTGGCTGCAGCCCTGCATGCGCCGCGGGCGTGTCGTCAATCGGCGAAATGACCGTGGGGACCCCTGAGTGATCGGCGATCTCAAGGCCGATGCCTCCGAACTTGCCGCTCATGTCCTGGGTCGACTCGCGGAATTCCTGCTCCGTCATATAGGCCGAGTGCGGATCGAGATGCGCAAGCATCCCCTTTAGCGCATAGTCGGTGAGATCGCCTGGATTGACGGGATGGACATAGTCCTGCTGGACGAGCTGGGCCACGCCGCCGATCAGACCCATGTCGAGTTGCGGCGGGCCGGCGGCCACGTGCGAGGCGAGAATGGCGGCAACCGAGGCCGCGGTGGCGATGCCGATGGCGGAGAGATATGCTCTGTTCATTGCGGTTCTCATCTGTCCGGCTAGCAGATGGGACAAAAGTGGCAACAGCGCGAGCAAATGTCTCCGCGACCAAGCGCCCGCCATCCCATCACCGTGTGGTGCCGCACTTCCGAACGACTTGGTCTGTGCAAAGTTCCTTCGCGAGGCGTCGGGCAAGCCGTGCGGCCAGGTCTTCGCAGCGCCTTGCCCGCCACATGGCCAAGATTTAAGTTTTTCCCGGTTTAACAAGACTTTAGTCTATGGGTGGTCCGGGATGCCCAGGGTGATCCACGGGGCGCGCGGGGGCTGCCTGGTCATCGAGGTATTGGCGTGTGCTCGACAGCCTTACCGGCTAGGATCATTTCATAGGACTTGCCGCTTCACCTGGACCCGGACGAGCACAGTGGGTCTTGAGCGGGTTTGGAGGATGCTGGAAGTGGAGCCGAACCATTCAATTCGGGCGCGGGCGGGTGAACCGCAATCGTGCCGCGGCCAGGGCATGATCTCGTGACGGCATTCGGCAAGCTGGTCCGAACCACTGCGTTTCGGTTGACGCTGTTTTATCTGTTTCTGTTTGCGCTGTTTGCCGCCTCGCTGGTCGGCTATTTCGCCTGGAACACGCGGCGGCTCATCACCGAGCAGATCACCACCACGGTCAATGCCGAGGTCGGCGAGCTCACGGACATCTACAACCGCCGCGGCCTGCACGGCCTCGTCTACAACATCGAAAGCCGCGCGCTGCGGCCCGGCTCCAATCTCTATCTCGTCACGACACCGACCGGCGTTGCGATCGCCGGCAATGTCGCTTCGCTCGCACCAGGCGTCATAGGCACCAATGGCTGGTCGGAGACGGCGTATCGAAGGCTGGAGGATCATGACCGCGCCGACCATCGCGCACTGGTGCGTGTCGCCGAGCTGCCCGGTGACTTTCGTCTCTTGATCGGGCGCGACCTCGACGAGCGGCGGCGGATGTTCGTCATTGTCGCCAAGGCGGCGCAATGGTCGGTGCTGGTGGTCGTGGTGCTCGGCATTCTCGGCGGCATCTTCGTGGCGCGGCGGGTGCTGCAGCGGATCGACGCCATGACCGGCACCACCCAGCGCATCATGACGGGCGACCTCTCTGGCCGCCTGCCGGTCGGGCGCAGCGGCGATGAGCTCGATCGGCTCGCCGAAAACCTCAACGCCATGCTCGAGCGCATCGAGGCGTTGATGAAGGGGCTGAAGGAGGTTTCCGACAACATCGCCCATGACCTGAAGACGCCGCTGACGCGGCTGCGCAACCGTGCCGAGGAGGCGCTCGCCAAATCGAACTGCGAGGCCGATTATCGCGCCGCGCTCGAGCGCACCATCGAGGAATCCGACGGCCTCATTCGCACCTTCAATGCGCTCTTGATGATCGCCCGCGCCGAGTCCGGGCAGGCGCGCGGCAACATGGACGATTTCGACGCGGCCGACGTCGCAAGCGGTATTCACGAGCTCTACGAACCGCTCGCCGAGGACGATGGCATGACGCTGCGGCTGAAGACCACGCCGGCGCCGCTGCACGGCAACCGCGAATTGATCAGCCAGGCGCTCGCCAACCTGATCGAGAACGCCATCAAATACGGCAAGCCGGCGCAAGCCGCCGGCAAGTCTGTGCAAGGCCTGCAGCCCGGCACGGTGGTCAACCTCGACCCAAAGCCGATCCTGATCGAAGCGCGCCGCGAGGGCGACACCGTGCTGCTCAGCGTCACCGACCGCGGCCCCGGCATTCCCGAGGCCGATCGCAAGCACGCGGTGGAGCGTTTCGTCCGGCTCGACTCCAGCCGCAGCCAGCCGGGCTCGGGCCTCGGTCTCAGCCTCGCGTCCGCGGTCGCAACCTTGCACGGCGGCGAGCTGAGGTTGAGTGATGCCCATCCGGGCCTCGTGGCGACCCTTGCCATTCCCGCTCGCAGCGGGGCCAGTGAGAGGCTTGCGGCCCAAACTCAGGATGTGCCACAGAAGGTGGCATGACCCCCTCCGCGCCGGGCAATGCGGACGAGCAGACGCTAGCCGTGCGGTTCGTCGAAGCACCGTACATTGCCGCTTCAGAACAGGCCGAACAGAGACTGGCTGACTGGCTCACCGAGCTGGAGCCGGAGCATGCGGCCGCGCTCGACGCCCTGCTCGATGCGCCCTTGGCGAAACGTGTCCTGCTCGGCGTCGCGGCGTTCTCGCCCTACCTGTTCGATCTCGTTCGCAGCGATGCGTCTCGCCTGATCCGGCTGCTACGCTCCGATCCGGACCAGCATCTCGCCGCGCTGATCGAGACCGCCGCCGGCGAGGTCTTTGCCGCGCCGGGCGAGACCGAGGTGATGCGGCTGTTACGGAACCTGAAGGCGGAGGCTGCGCTATTGATCGCGCTCTGCGACATCGGTGGCGTCTGGCCGGTCATGCGGGTGACCGCGGCACTGACCGAGCTCGCCACCCGTTCCGTGCAGGCGGCGCTGCGCTATCTGCTGCGCCAGGAGACCGTGCGCGGGCGGCTGGCCCCGCCCGATCACGAGCGCCCCGAAGAGGGCAGCGGGCTGTTCGTGCTCGCGATGGGCAAGATGGGTGCGGACGAGCTCAACTATTCCAGCGACATCGACCTCATCGTCTTCTTTGATCCCAAGGCGCCGACGCTCGCGCGGGACATCGAGCCGCAGCCGTTCTTCGTCCGCGTCACGCAGGCCCTGGCGCGGCTGTTGCAGCAGCGCACCAGCGACGGCTACGTGTTCCGCGTCGACCTGCGGCTGCGTCCCGATCCCGCTTCGACCCAAGTCGCGATGTCGACCGACGCAGCGCTGCATTATTACGAGCGGGAAGGGCGGACCTGGGAGCGCGCGGCGATGATCAAGGCGCGCGCCTGTGCCGGCGATATCGCCGCCGGCCGCGCCATGATCGCGGAGCTGTCGCCCTTCGTCTGGCGCAAGCATCTGGATTTTGCGGCGCTCGCCGATGTCCACGAGATGAAGCGGCAGATGCAGACCTATCGCGGCCAGAGCGAGATCGCCGTCGAAGGCCACAATGTCAAGATCGGCCGCGGCGGCATCCGCGAGATCGAGTTCTTTGCCCAGACGCAGCAATTGATCGCCGGCGGCCGCCATGCCGAGCTGCGCGTGCGCCCGACCTTGGCTGCGCTCGAGGTGCTCGCGAGCAGCAACTGGATCACCTCCCAGGCGCGCGACGAGCTCAGCGCCGCCTACCGATTCCTGCGCCGGGTCGAGCACCGCCTGCAGATGGTTGCGGATGAGCAGACCCACAGCGTCCCTGAGGAGGTCGAGGCGGTGGAGGCGTTTGCGCACTTCCTCGGCTACGAGAGTCGCGAATCCTTTGCCCGCGATTTGCTGGCCCAGCTCAACATCGTCCAGGCCCATTACGGCAAGCTGTTCGAGGGTGACGACCCCACCGGCACGGTGAAGCTGCCCCCGGTCGATTTCGGTGCAGGACCTGAGGACCAGCGCCTCATCAACCACCTCGCGACCATGGGCTTCAAGGAGCCGGGCAAGGTCGCGGAGTGCGTGCGGGAGTGGATGCGGGGCGAGTACCGCGTGTTCCGGACCGAATCCACGCGCGCGGCCTTTGCCGAATTCCTGCCCGCGCTGATGGATGGGCTGGCGCATGCCGACGAGCCGGATCGCGCGGTGGCGGCGTTCGACCGCTTCCTGCAGGCCTTGCAGCGCGGGGGCCGGCTGATCACGTTGCTGAGCCAGAACCGCGATCTCGTCGCGCTGGTGGCGCTGGTGCTCGGCGCAGCCCCAAGACTCGGCGACATGCTGGCGCGGCAGCCGCAACTCGCGGACGGGTTGATCGATCCGCGCTTCTTCGGCGCCATGCCCGACCAGCGCGAGGTATCCGCGCGGCTGGCGGCCACGCTGAAGGACGCTGCGGCCTACGAGGAGTTTTTGGACCGCCTGCGCCTGTTCGGCCAGGAGAGTCTGTTTTTGATCGGCACCCGCATCCTCTCCGGCACGGTGTCAGCGCAGCAGGCGAGCACCGCCTTTGCCGATGTCGCCGAGGGCATCGTGCACACCGTGCATGGCCTGGTGACCGACCGCTTTGCCGCCCAGCACGGCCGCATCAAGGGGCAGGAGACCGCGATCATCGCCATGGGCCGGCTCGGCAGCCGCGAGATGACGGCGTCCTCCGACCTCGACCTGATCCTGCTCTACGACTTCGACGCCGACGCGCCGGATTCCGACGGCGACAAATCGCTGCACGGCGCACATTATTTCGCGCGCTTCACCCAGCGCCTGATCTCGGCCTTCACCACCCGCACCAATTACGGCGTGCTCTACGACATCGACATGCGGCTGCGTCCCTCGGGTCGCGCCGGGCCGCTGGCCTCGCATATCAAATCCTTTGCCGATTACCAGGAGCATGAGGCCTGGACCTGGGAGCACATGGCGCTGACGCGCGCACGGGTGATCTCGGCGTCAGCCGAATTTCGCGCCCGGATCGAGGAGGTCATCCGCACCGCGCTGACGCGGCCGCGCGATGCCGCGAGCGTCGCCCACGATGTCGCCGACATGCGCCGCGCGATCGCCCAGGAGAAGGGCGAGGCTGATCACTGGGACCTGAAATACGCCGCCGGCGGCACGCTCGATATCGATTTCATCGCGCAATATCTGCAGCTCGTGCATGCGAGCGACAAGCCCGACATTCTCGACGTCTCAACGCTCGAGGTGCTGGAAAAGGCGGAACGACTGGGCGTGCTCCCACACGCCTTCGCCGAGGTGCTGCGCGCCGCGGTGCGGCTCTATCACGATCTGACCCAGATCCTGCGGCTCTGCGTCAGCGAGCGCTTCAACCCGGAAACCGCCGGCGACGATCTTTTGCACGTGATGGCGCGTGCCGGCGACGCCCCGGATTTCTCCTCGCTGGAGGCAAGGGTGAAGGAGACGCAGGCGGAGGTGCGAAGGCTGTTTGGGGTGATTGTCGAGGGGGGCTGACGCGGGATGAGATCGAGTTCAAGCAGGACCGCAGTTTGGGGTGTGACTGGCGCGGCCCGCAAGAGGTAAAGCGAGCTACGGGCCCAAGCGTGCCCGCGCCAGCATTTCAGATGGAAGCTCGCCGAACATTTTACGGAAGTCGCGCGCGAAGTGGCCAAGATTTCCGAATCCGCACCTGAAAGCTATTGCAGAGACGGAAGTTCGTTGATTGGCCTCCAGGAGCATCTGTTTCGCTCGCTGCAATCGTACTGTCTTCGCAAACGTCATTGGCGTGTATCCACGAGTTTTCCTGAAAGCCGTGTAAAGGCTGCGAATGCTCGTGTTCGTATGTGACGCCAGCTCATCGATGGTGATGGCTCGATTCCATGATGCTTCAATAAATTCTTCGGCCAGCCGAACCACGCGAGGTGCTGCTTCCTTTGCGGGCGCCTCCAGGAAAGCGCTGAAGTTATGTCGGTGAGCTGAAAGGAAGGCCATCGTAAGCGCCTGCTCTAGTTCCGTGAGCACTGGGCTCGGCAACTGGGCCGCCGCCGAATTCAGCTGGTTGGCGAGGAACATGGTCAGGTCGCGCAAGACCTGCGCGTTGGGCTCAATCGCAGGCGCAAAAGGGTCGAGTATCAGCGCGCCCCGCGGTTTCGCCCCTAAAAGAGTCACCAAAGCGTTCTCCAGCGCCTCGGTTTCTATTCGAAGGAGAAGCTGTTCGTAGCCAGGTTCAAACACAACGCTGATGCGTTGCCCGGGAGGCACGATGCGGGGCTGCAGCGTACTGACGGCAAGGGCCGAGCCACTCAGAATCGATGTGGCGTGGCCCTTGAGAGGAATTTGCAGTCGCGCAAAATCACACTCCGGGAAGTCGACGATTGTCTTCGCACCATATCCGCAGAAGCTGAGGCCGACATTTGTGAGCCGGAGATAGTTGGCCACGCCTTCAAAACCATCTGGATCGGGGACCTCAAATCCGCTCGCGCCGAAGACCGTGAACAGCGCATCCCGCATTTTTTCCGGATCGCTGGTGCGAATGACAGGAGACCGGCTCAACAGGCGTTCTGGGCTATCCAACATAGCAAGCCACGGCAGTACCTATTCGTAGAAAGGAAAAATGAATCGCACAAAAAATGCCCTTGTGACTGATCTAAATCAACAGCCTGGGACAACTTGCTCAAATTCTGCAGCGAATGCTCAATGAGCGAAGGTTCGAATTGAGTAAATCTTGCAGATTTCGGCGGTAAAATCCGCTTCAAATCCCAGCGGTGCTTATTAGAATCCCGTTTCAAGAGGCGCTAAATCGCCCGCGGACCGAAATCATTGTCAGAAGCAATCGAGTTTCAATCACCTAACAATTTTGATTGATGTGGAGGACTTGCCCCGTTTAGTCCGATGCCACTCGAGGGCCGTCGAGCCGCCGTCTTCGACGGCCCTCTCTTATCTGTCTTGGTCGGGGGTATCGATATGCCGTTTAGAGTCTCACCGCCCACTCGGCAGTCGGCTGTTGAAGAAGTCTCTTTCGAGTGAAGAACGAACGGCCGCTGGCGCTTCGCGTTTGGCGCCATGAATACCCGGCAGGGGCGCTTTTTGGGAAAGGGTCCGAAAATGCATAACGACCTGTTCGTCTCTGACGCCGTTGTTGCCGACACCCAAGCCAACACTTCACTCGAGCGGTTGGAGGGTATCAGAGAGGTGTTGTCCGGCTTGCTGGCCTCAACAATAAAGACGGACAAGGAGATGATGCGTGCTCGCTGGACGCTCGATATCGCCAATAGGTGCGTTTACGTCGTCCTGGCTGATTTTCAGGGCGAAGCCGGTGCGGAGCGTCTGGTCCGCCAGGCAGAGAGCCTATTCGCGTTGATCCAATTTGCTCGCAGGAAGATCGCCGGCCTGCACAAAATTCCGGTCGGCACGGCTAACGCTGAACGACTTGTTCGAGGTTCCGAAATTGCGGGGCTGTCGTAAGAGGCAGCGATGCCGGGCTTTGACTTGAAACCGTCGGCTGTGCTCGACGTTCAGCATTTCTCGAGCTTTGAAGAGTTTCGCCCGACCAACGTTATCGGCGTAGCCAGAAGTGTGCCTCTGGATTGCAGGGCTTTTTCGGCTTCTCGCGCAACCCTCGCTCTGCCCGAAGCACTCGTCGTTCTCCAGCAATCGTTCGCACGGCACTATGAAGCCGATTTGTGGGCTGACGGATGTGGAATCGCTGTTCCCATGTCCGACGAATACGATTTGCTCGCAAACGGGCGGGTTGTAGACAGCACCACCGTTACGCTGCTCCGCGGTCACAATCCTGCCCGCGTCTTCGAGGCACGGCCAAACACTTATGCGATGCTGCGTTTGCATTCCGCCATGCAGACACGAGGATGGGCTGACTTTGAGGAGGGTTACGAATTCTTCAAAATCTCGCCCCAACTAATCCAGCGCCTACGGTTCGTGTTATCGAACATTGCACGATCCGCCTCTGTCTGTACGGATCCAATCGAGTTCACCAACAGTGCGCGGGCAATGCAGGAGGTGCTCTACGAGGCTCTCGACGCCGTTCTCGTAAGAGACGCTGCTATTCGCGCACGTCCCAGATCATTTGACCATCACCGCAGGATAGTCGCGCGGCTAGAGGACTTCGTCCGGGAGAACCCAACGACGGCTCTCTGCAACGAAGACCTGGCTCAGCATCTCGCCACTTCCGTGCGAACTTTGCAGACTGCCATGCAAGCAGTCCATGGGATGAAGCTGCATCAGTACCTTCGCCTCAAACGACTTTGGCTGGTACGACGGCAGTTGACTAAGGCTCTTCCCGGCGTCTCCGTGAAGGTCGCGGCGCGGTCCCACGGCTTCTGGCACATGGGCGAATTCTCCCGATCGTACAAGGCTGCCTTCGCGGAAACGCCTTCTGAAACGTTGGTGCGCGCTCGGGGTTGCAGGGCATAGTCCGTTGGGCGTGCTCTTAGGTTCTCTTCATCGTCGCCAACGCATCTCGCACGAAAGGATCCAGCCCTTCGCCGCCCTGGTCGAGATGGGTGAGAATGGCCGTGCGCATCCGTGGGTCCCAGAATTTCCTGATGTGTTCGGCGATGCCGGGCACGGCCTTGTCGGCGCCCTGGCTGTTGAAGAACTTGCCGATCTGGTTGGCCATGTAGATCAGCCGGTCAGGCGACATCTTCGATTTCCTTGTTGGCCTCGCTGGCGCCGCTCATGGTGGTGATGCGCCCGGGATGGGTGAAGATTTCAAAGCCGTCGGCGCGGGCGACCGCAACGAGGGTGATTCCCGCGGCATCCGCCATCCGCACGGCGAGCGCGGTGGGGGCGGAGACGGCGACCATGACCGGCGCGCCGAGGGTGGCCGCCTTCTGCACCATCTCGACCGAGACGCGGCTCGTCAGCAGCACCATGCCGTCGCTTGCCGAAACATTGGCAAGCGCCAGCGCGCCGCAGAGCTTGTCGAGCGCGTTGTGACGCCCGACGTCCTCGCGCAGGGCGATGATGCCGCGTGCGGCGGTCCAGAACGCGGCCGCATGCACGGCCCGGGTCTCCAGATTGATCTCCTGCAGGGGCGCGAGGCTTTGCATCGCCGCCATCACCTGGGCTTGCGAGAAGCATCCGCCGTTCGGGACGATGGCGGCAGGCCGCACGGCTTGCGCGATCGAATCGACGCCGCACAGGCCGCAGCCGGTCGGGCCGGCGATCTGCCGCCGCCGTGCGTTGATCAGATCGGCGCGGGCAGGGGGCAGCCACATGCGAAGCTCGATGCCGTCGTCGAGCGAAATCACGTCCAGGGACTCGATCTCGTCAGGCGAGTCCACGATGCCTTCGCTCAAGGAGAAGCCGACCGCGAACTCGGTCAGGTCCTGCGGGGTCGCCATCATCACGGCATAGGTGCCGCCATTATAGGTCAGCGCGACCGCGGTCTCCTCCGGAATGCGTCGCGTGCCGCGGCTCATGCCTTCGCTGCGCAACGCAATCCGCTCGACCGGCACGACCGGACGGTGCATGGCCTACTCCGCGGCTTCGGCCGGCACGATCCGCCGCGACTGGCGGGCCTGCGCCTCGTAGGATTTCTGCCAATCGCTGGGGCCGTTGGAGGGGGCGACCTGCACCGCCGTCACCTTGTATTCGGGGCAGTTGGTGGCCCAGTCCGAATAGTCGGTGGTGATGACGTTGGCCTGGGTGTCCGGATGGTGGAACGTGGTGTAGACCACGCCCGGCGCGACGCGCTCGGAGATAGCCGCGCGCAGCGTCGTCTCGCCGGCGCGGCTGGCGAGCCGCACCCAGTCGCCGTCGCGCACGCCGCGTTGCTCGGCGTCATGCGGATGGATCTCCAGCCGGTCCTCCTCATGCCAGACGACATTGTCGGTGCGCCTGGTCTGGGCGCCGACATTGTACTGGCTCAGGATGCGGCCGGTGGTGAGCAGCAGCGGATAGCGCGGGCCGGTGCGTTCGTCGGTCGGGACATATTCGGTGACGACGAACTTTCCCTTGCCGCGGACGAAACCGCCGATATGCATCACCGGCGTTCCCTCCGGCGCCTTCGCGTTGCAGGGCCACTGCACCGAGCCGAGCTCGTCTAGCTTGGCAAAGGAGACGCCGGCGAAGGTCGGCGTCAGCGCCGCGATCTCGTCCATGATCTCGGAGGGATGAGCGTAGTTCATCTCGTAGCCCATGGCCTTCGCCAGGAGAATCGTGACCTCCCAGTCCGCATAGCCGTTGCGCGGGCTCATCACCTTGCGCACGAGCTGGATGCGCCGCTCGGCGTTGGTGAAGGTGCCGTCCTTCTCCAGGAAGGTCGAGCCCGGCAGGAACACATGGGCGTAGTTGGCGGTCTCGTTGAGGAAGAGGTCGTGGACGATGACGCATTCCATTGCCGACAGCGCAGCGACCACATGCGTCGTGTTGGGATCGGACTGCAGGATGTCCTCGCCCTGGACATAGAGCCCCTTGAACGTGCCTTCGATCGCGGCATCGAACATGTTGAGAATGCGCAAGCCCGGCTCCGGGTTGAGCTTGACGTTCCACATCGCCTCGAAGGATTCGCGCACGGCATCGCCCGAGATGTGCCGATAGCCCGGCAGCTCGTGCGGGAACGAGCCCATGTCACAGGAGCCCTGCACATTGTTCTGGCCGCGCAGCGGATTCACGCCGACGCCCGGCTTGCCGACATTGCCGGTCGCCATCGCGAGGTTGGCGATTGCAATGACAGTGGTCGAGCCCTGGCTGTGCTCGGTGACGCCGAGGCCGTAATAGATCGCGGCATTGCCGCCGGTCGCATAGAGCCGCGCGGCGGCGCGCAGCTCGTTCGGATCGACGCCGGTGTAGATTGCGGTCGCCTCGGGGCTGTTCTGGTGCAGCGACACGAAGGTCGCCCAGTCCTCGAACTCGCTCCAGTCGCAGCGCTCGCGCACGAAGGCCTCGTTGACGAGGCCTTCGGTGACGATCACATGCGCCATCGCGGTCAGCACGGCGACATTGGTGCCGGGCATCAAGGGCAGATGATGGTCGGCCTTGATATGGGCGGAGCGCACCAGGTCGGTGCGGCGGGGATCGATCACGATCAGCCTGGCGCCGGCGCGCAGCCGCTTCTTCATCCGCGAGGCGAACACCGGATGCGCATCGGGCGGGTTGGCGCCGATCACCATGATCACGTCGGTGTGCTCGACGGAATCAAAATCCTGCGTGCCGGCCGAGGTGCCGAAGGTGGTGGCGAGGCCATAGCCGGTCGGCGAATGGCAGACGCGCGCGCAGGTGTCGACATTGTTGTTGCCGAAGCCTGCGCGGATCAGCTTCTGCACCAGATAGGTCTCTTCATTGGTGCAGCGGGAGGAGGTGATGCCGCCGACGGAGTCGCGGCCGTATTTGGCCTGGATCGCCTTGAACTTCGCTGCGGCGAACTTGAAAGCCTCGTCCCACGACACCTCGCGCCAGGGCTCGCCGATGGTCTCGCGGATCATGGGTTTCAGGATGCGCTCCTTGTGGGTCGCATAGCCCCAGGCGAAGCGGCCCTTGACGCAGGAGTGGCCGCGATTGGCCTTGCCGTCCTTGTAAGGCACCATGCGCACGACTTCTTGCCCACGCATCTCCGCCTTGAAGGCGCAGCCGACGCCGCAATAGGCGCAAGTGGTGACCACGGAATGCTCGGGCTGGCCGATCTCGATCACGGATTTCTCGGTGAGCGTCGCGGTCGGGCAGGCCTGCACGCAGGCGCCGCAGGAGACGCATTCCGAGCCGAGGAAGCTCTCGCTCATGCCGGGCGAGACGCGGCTGTCGAAGCCGCGCCCGGAGATGGTCAGCGCGAAGGTGCCTTGCACCTCCTCGCAGGCGCGGACGCAGCGCGAGCAGACGATGCATTTGGAGGGGTCATAGGTGAAATAGGGGTTGGACTCGTCCTTCGGCATCCAGGCCGCATTGGCTTCGCCTTTTGCCTCGGCGAACACGTGGTTCTCGCCCTGATAGCCGTAGCGCACGTCGCGCAGGCCCACCGCGCCTGCCATGTCCTGCAGCTCGCAATCGCCGTTGGCGGCGCAGGTGAGGCAGTCCAGCGGATGGTCGGAGATGTAGAGCTCCATCACGCCCTTGCGAAGCCTCTTCAGCCGCTCGGTCTGGGTGTGCACTGTGATGCCCGGCATCACGGGCGTGGTGCAGGAGGCCGGCGTGCCCGCGCGGCCCTCGATCTCGACCAGGCAGAGCCGGCAGGAGCCGAAGGCGTCGACCATGTCGGTCGCGCAGAGTTTCGGGATCTGCGTCCCGGCTTCCATCGCCGCCCGCATGATCGAGGTGCCCTCGGGCACCGTGACGCGCTGGCCATCGATGGTCAGCGTCACGAGCTTTTCGGACTTTGAAGCCGGCGTGCCGAAATCGGTTTCTTCAACAAGCGACATTGGCGTCTCGTCCTTATTCCGCGGCCTGCAGATGTTGCGGCTTGAAATCCTCAGGGAAGTGTTTGAGCGCGCTCATCACGGGGTAGGGCGTGAAACCGCCCAGAGCACAGAGCGAGCCGAGCTTCATGGTGTTGCAGAGGTCCTCGACCAGCGCGAGGTGACCAGCGCCGCGTTCGCCGCGCAGGATCTTCTCGATGGTCTCGGCGCCGCGGGTCGAGCCGATCCGGCAGGGCGTGCATTTGCCGCAGGATTCGATGGCGCAGAACTCGAAGGCAAAGCGCGCCTGCTTCGCCATATCGACGCTGTCGTCGAACACCACGACGCCGCCATGGCCGATCAGCCCGTCGCGCGCAGCGAAGGCCTCATAGTCGAACGGCGTGTCGAACAGCGCGCGCGGGAAGTAGGCGCCGAGCGGCCCGCCGACCTGCACCGCGCGCACCGGGCGGCCGGTAAGCGTGCCGCCGCCGACATCGTCGACGAGCTCGCCCAGCGTAATGCCGAAGGCGGTCTCGAACAGGCCGCCATGGCGGATGTTGCCGGCAAGCTGGATCGGCATGGTGCCGCGCGAGCGGCCCATGCCGAAATCGGCATAGGCCTTGCCGCCATTGGCGAGAATGAAGGGAACTGCCGCAAACGACAGCACGTTGTTGATGACGGTCGGCTTGCCGAACAGACCCTTGTGCGCGGGCAGCGGCGGCTTGGCGCGGACGATGCCGCGGCGGCCTTCCAGGCTCTCCAAGAGCGAGGTTTCCTCACCGCAGACATAGGCGCCGGCGCCGACGCGCACCTCGATGTCGAAGGTGTGGCGCGAACCGCCGATGCGCGGGCCGAGATAACCGCCGCGCCGCGCCGCTGCGATCGCCGCATTCATCGCGGCGACCGCATGCGGATATTCCGAGCGGATATAGATGTAGCCCCTGCTGGCGCCCACGGTGAGCGCTGCGATCGTCATGCCCTCGATCAGCACGAACGGATCGCCTTCCATGATCATGCGATCCGCAAACGTGCCGCTGTCGCCTTCGTCGGCGTTGCAGACGATGTATTTCCGGTCAGCGGCTGTGTCCGCGACCGTCTTCCACTTGATGCCGGTCGGAAAGCCGGCGCCGCCGCGGCCGCGCAGGCCCGAGGCGCTGACTTCCGCGAGCGTCGCTGCCGCGCCCAGACTGAGCGCGCGTTCGAGGCCCTGATAGCCGCCATGGGCGCTATAATCCTCGAGCGAGCGCGGATCAATCACGCCGCAGCGGGCGAAGGTCAGCCGCGTCTGCCGCTTCAGCCAGGGGATCTCCTCCGCAAGGCCCAGGCGCAGCGGATGATTGCCATCGGCCAGCATCGCCTCGAGTACGGACGCGACATCAGCCAATGTCACCGGCCCGAACGCGACGCGACCGGCCGGCGTTGCGACCTCGATCATGGGCTCCAGCCAGTACAGGCCACGCGATCCCGTCCGAACCAGCTCGAGCGTGACACCCCGGGCCGCCGCGGCCTGCGCGATCGCCTGAGCGACCTCGTCGGCGCCGACGGCAACCGCGCCGGCGTCGCGGGAAACGAAAATGCGCAGAGTCATGCCTGCGCCTCCGCGATCAGCGCATCCAGCCGGGCCGGATCGAGCCGTCCGATCACGCGGCCGTCGAGCATGGCCGAAGGCGCCGTCGCGCACAGCCCGAGGCAATAGACCGGCTCCAGCGTCACGCGCTGGTCCGCTGTGGTGTGACCGCAGGCGATCCCGAGCCGCGTCTCCGCGCGCGCGGTGAGCGCGTCGCCCCCCGCAGCCTGGCAGGCCTCGGCGCGGCAGAGCTTTAAGACATGCCTGCCCGCGGGCGCCTTGCGGAAGTCATGGTAGAAGGTAAACACACCGTAAACTTCGGCGCGCGAGAGATTGAGGGCGGACGCGACCATGGGAATGGCCGGCTCCGGCACATAGCCGAACGCTTCCTGAAGGGCGTGGAGGATGACCAGTGTTGCGCCCTCGATCTTCGCATGCTCGGCGATAATCTCGGCAGCTCGCGCTTCATCCCATGGTTCATAAGCGGTTATCATTGTTCTCCTCAATCAGAGGCTTATGCGCTTTTCATGAGACTCCGATTTGGCGGGGATATCAATAAAGCTCTCCCGTGGAGCGATTGCGTAAACCGATTAATCGGAAAGCAAGATCGTGTGATATGAAAAGCCGATGAAGGGGATGCAGACGGGTGCAGGGCGCTGCCGCGCTTTTGTCGTGTTGAGCCGAAATCGGTTGTGTTAATGAGCAGTTGGGGGCTTAACGGGCTGCAAAGGTTTTTTTCGTGATCGACAAGCTTGAACTCCTGCTGGCCCTGGCGAAGGAGCGGCATTTCGGCCGCGCTGCGGAGGCGTGTGGCGTCACCCAGCCCACGATGTCGACCAGCATCAAGCAGCTCGAGGAGATTCTCGGCGTGATGCTGGTGCAGCGCGGCTCGCGCTTCCAGGGCTTTACGCCGGAGGGCGAGCGCGTCCTCGACTGGGCGCGGCGGATCGTCGGCGACGTCAGGGCCATGCGCCAGGAGATCAACGGCCTCAAGGACAAGCTGTCCGGAGAAATCCGCATCGCGGCGATCCCGACCGTGCTCGGCATGGTGGCCTCGCTGACCACGCCGTTCCGCGCCCGCCATCCGGATGTGCGCTTCCGCATCCAGTCCTGCACCTCGGCTGATGTGCTGGGGCTCCTGGAAAATCTCGAGGTCGATGCCGGGCTCACTTATATCGAGAACGAGCCGATCGGAAACGTCCGCACCATCCCGCTCTTCAACGAGAGCTATCGCCTGCTCACCGCACCCGATGCCATGTTCGGCGATCGCGATGAGGTGACGTGGAGGGAGGTCGGGCAGGTGCCGCTGTGTCTGCTCACGCCCGACATGCAGAACCGCCGCATCATCGACCGCGCGCTGCGCTCGGTCGGCGCCGAGGCGACGCCGACGCTGACCTCGAACTCGCTGCTGGTCCTGTTCACGCATGTGAAGACCGGCCGCTGGGCCAGCGTGATGCCGGCCAAGCTTGCGGAGACGCTCGGCCTGGCCGACACCGTCCGCAGCATCCCGATCGTCGATCCCGAGGTCAATTACTCAATCGGCCTCGTCATTCCCCAGCGCGACCCCATGACGCCGCTGATCGCCGCGCTGGTGAACGTGGCGCGTGAAGTGGCGCCGACGCTGCAGACGGCTTAGACCGACCGCGGAGCAAGCGGTGTCGTCAGTGATTTGCCCGACGGGTCGCCGGCGCAAGATCCTGTCAAGGTGCTTGCGCAAAAATATTCCTGTTTTCAGAAATTCGGATTTGGCGTATGGTTGCCTCACTCCGCACCGACATGAGGGGCGTTACGCGTCGTCACGAACGTGGAGCGGAATGCGGTGGACGTGGAGGGGCCGGGTGACGATCGGCTCTGACACGGACGGCGAAATCGCGTGGTCCTGGCGCCCCAAAGGCTTGGCGCCAAGTTGGCGATGATGCTTCGCATCACGCTGATGACGGTGGCAATCGGCAAGGTTCACCGGGGAGAGCGCGCCATAAGCCGTAAACCCCTGCGCAGGGGAGGCCGGAGTGTATCCGCCTGTACCTGTGGTTTTCGCGCTCTTCGCGCAACTTTTCGCGCGAGGGCCCCGGGTGCATGCGGCCACCCGGCCTTCCCTGCGCCCTCAGCTTTCGAAGGGGGCAACGACGGATGCAAAGCTCGGGCGAAACGCGCCGCGAGAGCGAGAAGCTGTGTCTCCAGATTCTCCTCGTCATCGCCCGCGAAAGCGGGCGATCCAGTACGCCGCGGCCTATCGGCTCAAGCACTGCTGTCTCTGGAATACTGGATCGTCCGGTCAAGCCGGACGATGACAGCGTGCCTTGGACTACGCCGCCGCCGGCATCCTCCGTCCGTCCCTGCGGCCGTCGCGGGGGAGGGAGACGCGGACAACGGTGCCGGCGCCGAGCTTGGAGCGGAGTTTCATGGTGCCGCCATGCAGCTGGGTCAGCGAGCGCGCGATCGCAAGGCCGAGGCCCGAGCCGTGATAGGTCTTGGTGAGCTGGCTTTCGACCTGCTCGAACGGCCGCCCGAGCCGCGCCAGCGAATGCGGGGCGATGCCGATGCCGGTGTCGGCGATCAGGAACACGATCCGGTCAGGCAGCACGTGGCTGCGCACCACCACGCGGCCGCCCTCGGGGGTGAACTTCACCGCATTGGAGAGCAGGTTGACCATGATCTGCTTGGTGGCTCTGCGGTCGGCGACCGCATGAATGGCGCTCGAGATGTCGGCATCGAGTGCAAGGTCCTTGTCCTGGGCGCGGCCGGCGACCACGCGCAGGGATTCCGCGAGCGTCTTGGAGAGATCGAGCATCTCCATGTCGAGCTTCATGCGGCCGGCCTCGATCTTGGACATGTCGAGAATGTCGTTGATCACCTCGAGCAGGTATTGGCCGCTGGTGAGGATGTCATGACAATATTCGCGGTACTTGTCCGAGCCGAGCTCGCCGAACATGCCGCTGCCCATGATCTCGGAGAAGCCGATGATGGCGTTGAGCGGCGTGCGCAGCTCGTGGCTCATATTGGCGAGGAATTTCGACTTGGTCTGGTTGGCTTCCTCGGCGCGGTTCTTCTCGCGGGCATATTTCTCGGCGAGGTCCGCCAGCTCGATGGCCTGCCGCTCGAGTTCGGCCTGCGAGCGCTTCAAGTCGTTGACGGTGGCGCGCAGGCGCAGGTCGTTCTCGACCAGCTTCTGCTCATGCGCCTTGATGCGGGTGATGTCGGTGCCGACGGAGACGTAGCCGCCGTCCTTGGTTCGGCGCTCGCTGATATGCAGCCAGCTGCCGTCCTCGAGTTGCGCCTCGAAGGTGCGCGCGCCCGGGATCTGGCTGGTGTCCAGCTGGCGGGTGCGCACCTCCGGCATGCTACCCACTTCGATTACGGTCTCGTAGGAGGTGCCGGGGATGACCGCCGACTCCGGCAGCTTGTGCAGGCGCTGGAAGTGCGAGTTGCAGAGCACCAGGCGGTCGCTCGCATCCCACAGCACGAAGGCCTCGGGGATGGTCTCGATGGCGTCGCGCAGCCGCAGGTCCGCTTCGACGGTTTTCTCGGCGAGGCTCTTCTGCTCGGTGATGTCGACCGCGATTCCGATCAGGTGCAACCCTGTATCGTTGGCGCCGTGATTGCTGGAACCTTGGCTGAGCTCGCAGCGCACCCGCAGCCAGATCCAGTGGCCGTCGGTGTGCTGCATGCGAAAGCTCTGGTCGATGTGATGGATCTCGCCGGCGATCAGCTGCTCGGCGATCGCGAACAGGTCGATGTCGTCGGACTTCACCAGGGCGTTGACCTCGCCGAAGGTCAAGAGATCGCTGCGGCTGTCGAGCCCGAGCATGGTGAACATGGAGTGCGACCAGAAGATCCGGCCGCGCGACAGGTCCCAGTCCCACAGGCCGCAGCGTCCGCGATTGAGTGCGGTGTCGATGCGGCCGCGCACGGCATCATTGATCAGGTCGCCCTCGCGGGCGCGGGTCGACTGCCAATGAAAGGCAAAGCCGAGGATCAGCACCACGAAGCCGGTGGTGGCGGACAGCGTGACGGCGAGCGCGGCATCGGAGCCCCAGATCGGCTCGTACTTCTCCTGGATCACCACGATCTGCCCCGGCAGCGACCTGATGATGCGCGACACCGCGAGCGCGCCGCGGCCGTTCGGCAGCAGCATGTCGGCGACCTCGCCCTGGTGACCGGGCGCGGCGATCAGCTGCGCGGTCGAGATGATGTCGAGCAGCTGGTCCGCCTCGCCGAGGCTGGCGTCGATCGGCAGCCGCGCGAGGATGCGATGATCCGCGCCGGTGATGATGACATGGCGGCCCGTGGCCATGCCCCAGTCGGGCACGAGGTCGGGCAAGAGCTCCTGCAGATGCTCGATATTGCTCAGCCGCTGCATCCGCGGCGCGGCCAGCCGATCGATGCGCTCGCCGAGCATGTCGGCCAGCGCCGCGAGCTCGCGCTTGGTCGCGCCCCGTTTCTGCCTGTATTGATCGAGCACCTGCACGAACGCGCCGAGGCAGATCGTGATCAGGAACGCGATGATGAGTATCGGGACCGCACGACGGAGAGTCGGCTCCGCTATCAACAGCCGGTGGTAGGCTGGTTTCGCGATCGATTGCGCCAATCCCTTGATGGAATCGGATTGGACGCATGCGTCTGCCGCATGCGCGCGCGCCATGCCTTAAACCCCCGCCGAAGTTCTTCTGCACCCGCGTCCGGAAGCACCCCATGACTTCCGAATCAAGGCGATTTGAATCCAGTTTTCCCGGACTGTCGAGAGTCAACGATTCCTTAAAGCGAATAATTCTTTGTCCAACGGAGAATCACGCTCGTGAATATACGGAGCGGCGAGTCCGAAACAGGAACGCAGGCGGGATTGCGTCAGGCGTGTGGCGGTTCTGCGTGACTGATGACGCGCTTGACGCTCGGGTAATCGCGCCGCAGCGCACGCTCGATCGCGTCGACATTCTCGTGCACCTTGATGACGCTCATCGAGGGCACCGCGCGGCAATGGAAGTTGACGATCTCGCCGGCCGCGGTGTCGCGCACCCGCACATTATGAATGTCGCGGACGTCGGTCTCCGCCGCATAGCGCGCCAGCGCCTGCGCAATCTCGGCAACCCGGCTAGGGGCGGCATCACTGCCGAACGGCAACTCCGGCTCCAGCGGCTCGATGTGGGTGTCGACCTCGACATCCGCGCCGAATTCTTCGCCGATCTTCTGCTCCAGGCGGTTGGCGATGGCATGGGCCTCGTTGAGCGCCATCTCGCCGTCGACCTCGAGGTCGATGCTGACGATCAGCTTGTCACCGAGGTCGTGAACGGTGACGTGGTGGATGGCGAGCGCGGAATTGCGCGCGATCACCATGATGCGCTCGCGCACGCTTTCATTGCTGAGCGCCACCGGAACCGCCGTGAAAGTGAGATCGGCATCCCCGAACGCCTTGACGACGGCGGCCTGCGCCCGCTGCTTGATCTCGTCGACCCGGTCGATCGGCAGCGTCCGCGGCACCCGGACGGCGGCGTCGATGAAATGGGTGGCCCCGACCATCCGCACCCGCAACCGCTCGACATCGACCACGCCGGGGATGGCGGCGATGATGGCCTCGGCTTGTTCGGCGACGCCCTCCGGCGCGCGGTCGACCAGTGTCTCTACCGTGGAGCGGGCGAGCCGCAGGCCGAGGGCAGCTATCATCACGGCGACTGCGATTGCCGCCGCGGCATCACCCCAGTGAAAGCCGAAGGCCGACAGCGCCAGGCCGATGATGACCGCGACGGAACCGGCGACGTCAGAGGCAAAGTGCAGGGCGTCGGCGGCGAGCGCCTGGCTCTGCGTCTCGTGCGCGGCGCGGTGCAGCGCGCGCGCCCGCCAGAGATTGACGGCGATGTCGACCAGGAGGACGACGAAGGGAATCGTGGAGATCACGGGCGGGGCTGCGCCTTCGCGCAGGCGGCTGTAGGACTCGACCAGGATGCCGCCGGCCAGCACATAGAGCAGGGCGATCACGCCGAGTGCGGAGATGCTCTCGAGCTTGCCATGGCCATAGTGATGTTCGGCATCGGCCGGGCGGTCGGACACCCGCACCACCATCCAGGTGATGATGGTCGCGATCACGTCGACCGAGGAGTGCAGGGCCTCGGAGACCAGCGCCAGCGAGCCGATCAGGATGCCGACCACGAATTTCGCCACCGCCATGCCGGCGCTGGCAAACACCGAGATCGCAGCAACGCGGGATTTTTTGGGGAGGGCAGCCTCGCTCATGGCCGGCGGTTTACCAGCCCATTCTGCAACATGAAAGCGCGCACGCGGCGCCGTTCAGCAACCAGCCACAGCTTCGTTGTGGCTGTTGCGAATTGTTCCGATTTTAAATCGACATCAAAGCGTCACGACGATCTTGCCGAGATGCTTGTTGGCTTCCATGTGCGCGAACGCGGCGCCGATGTCGTCGAATTTGAAGACCCTGTCGATCGGCAGCTGCAGCTTGCGGCTCTCCACTGCGCCCCAGATGTCGCGCCTGACCTCGTCGAAGATCTCGGCGATCTCCTGAGGGCTTCGGGTGCGGAAGGTGACGCCGATATAGTTGATGCGGCGCGCCGCATGCAGGTCGAAATTGAAGTCGGCATGGGTGCCGCCGAGCCGGCCGACATTGATGATGCGGCCCTTGATCCGGGTCGCCGCCAGGTTCTGGTTCGCGACCTTGCCCGACACCTGGTCGATGATCAGGTCAACGCCTTCGCCGTCGGTCGCGGCGAGCACGTGCTCGACCCAGGCGGGGTCGGAGGAGTCGATCGCGAGGTCGGCGCCGAACTCCTTCAGCCGGCTGCGGCGCATGGCGTCGGTCGAGGATCCCACCACAAGTCGGGCGCCCTTGAGCTTCGCGATCTGCATGGCCATCAGCCCGACGCCGGAGCTTGCGCCCTGGACCAGCACAGATTGCCCCGCCTGCAGCGCCCCGTTGGTCACCACCGCGTTGTGCATGGTGGTGAGCGCGACGGGGAGGGTGGCGGCCTCCTCGAAATTCATGTTCGAGGGCGCGCGGAAGATGCGGCCGGGATCGGCCAGCGTGTATTCGGCGAGCGCGGCCGCGCCGGAGCCCATGATGCGGTCACCGATGGCAACGCCTTTCGCGTCGGGCCCGAGGGCTGCGACCTCGCCGGCCCATTCCATGCCGAGCACGGTGCCGACGCCGCCGCGGCTGCCATGGACATGGCCCTTGGTCATGCCGAGATCGGCGCGGTTGAGGCCGCAGGCGTGGACCTTCACCAACACTTGCGCCCCTTTCGGCGTGGGTTGGGGAATCTCGGTAATGGCAGGGCCGCCTGCGCCAAAGACATAGGCCTTCATGGGATCAACTCTCGAACGATGGGACGGGGATGGTTATTCGGCGGCCTCGCGGCGGGCAGGCGAACGCATGCGGTTCAGCCGGCTTGCGATGATCTCTTCCGCCTCGCGCACGATGCGGGAGACCAGCTCCGCACAGCTCGGGATATCGTGGATCAGCCCCTGCGCCTGGCCGGCGGACCAGATGCCTTCATCGGCATCGCCGGTCGCATAGACCATCTTGCCGCGTGCGCCGGCCACGAGCTCGCGCACCTGCTCGAATGTCGCGCCCTCCTTCTCCATCGCCACCACCTTGGTCGAGATGGCGTTCTTCGCAACGCGCGAGGTGTTGCGCATGGTGCGGAAGATCAGCTCGGTCTCGCGCTCGTCATTGGCGACGATCTTCTCCTTGATCAGCTGATGGATCGGGCTTTCCTTTGTGCACATGAAGCGAGTGCCCATGTTGATGCCCTCGGCGCCGAGCGCAAGCGCGGCGACCAGGCCGCGGCCGTCGGCAAAGCCGCCGGAGGCGATCATGGGGATTTTCACCTTGTCGGCCGCGGCCGGGATCAGGATCAGGCCGGGCGTGTCGTCCTCGCCGGGATGGCCCGCGCACTCAAAGCCGTCGATCGAGATGGCGTCGACGCCCATGCGCTCGGCGGACAGCGCGTGGCGCACGCTGGTGCATTTGTGCAGCACCTTGACGCCGTGCTTCTTGAACTCGGTGACGTGCTCCTGCGGCTTGTTGCCGGCGGTTTCAACCAGCTTGATGCCGCTCTCGATGATGGCGGCGCGGTATTCGGCATAGGGCGGGGGCTTGATCGCGGGCAGGATGGTCAGATTGACGCCGAACGGCTTGTCGGTCATGTCGCGGCAGCGCGCGATCTCGCGTGTGAGATCTTCCGGCGTCGGCTGTGTCAGCGCAGTGATGAAGCCGAGCGCGCCAGCGTTGGCAACCGCCGCGACCAGCTCGGCGCGGCCGACCCATTGCATGCCGCCTTGCACGATCGGGTGCTCGACGCCGGCGAGTTCGGTGAATCGCGTTTTCAGCATGTCCTGCCCTGTGCTCCCTCACGCGCGGGCGTGCCGCGCCGGTCTCTTATTGCGAGATTTCGGAGACGGAGGATGGCGTCGCGCCCGGCAAATGTCCACCGGGCGCGGCCGCCGCTCAGGCGGTGCGGGTATGCAAAGCTGAAGGCGGTTGCTGCGGCCGCGTCAGGCCGCTTGCGGCGCGCTGGTCGTGATCTGATCGACGGCGGCAGCGATGTCGCGCATGCTGATCACGCCGGTCAGCGAAAAATTGTCGATCACGGGCAGATGGCGGATATGATGCACGTTCATCAGGTGCCGCACCTCATCGAGCGTATCGGTCGACGCGCAGGAGACCAGCCGTTGCACCGAGATCAGCTGCGAGACCTTCACATTGACGCCGTTGGCGCCATGCTCGGCGATCGCACGCACGACGTCGCGCTCGGTGAACATGCCAGCTGCAGTGTTGCCCTCGGAGCGCACCACATCCTTGACCACGAGGGCGCTGATATTGTTGGCGCGCATCAGGCGCGCGGCGATGCCCACGGTCTCATTCATGCGGATTGTGACAACGCGGGCGTTCTTTTTGCGCAGAACATCTCCGACTTGCATGGCAACCTCCTTTTTCGCGACGGCGCTCGTCTCTCCTTGATGAAACAAGTCTGGTATACATTATGCCAATTGTCAATTGGAATTTATGGTATAATGACACCTATTTGGTGCCTCGATCGCAGCATGTCTAAGCTTAGGAGAGATCGGGCCAAGGCAAAGCGATGGGATCCACAATCACGAGAAGTTGCGGCCCTTGCACGGCCTGCTGCGATGGCTGGCTGAAGATCGAGGTGCGCGGCACGCCCGTAGCGCCCGGTCATCCATGTCCCTACAGCATCGCGCACGGCTGTTCGATCTATGCCGAACGGCCGACCCATCCGTGCCGCGAGTTCATCTGTGGCTGGCTGGCCGGCTCGAGTCCGCTGCCGGACTGGATGCGTCCCGACCGGTCGGACATGATCATGCTGGCGGCGAATTTCTCCTGGCGCGACCTGCCGGTCGACGTGATCGTGCCGGTCGGTGACCAGCCGAAGAAAAAGGCGCTGGATTGGCTGATGCACTTCAGTGCGGCCAACCGGCGGCTGCTGCTCTATCAGATCAAGGGCGAGTGGTTCGCGTTCGGTCCGCCCGCATTCCAGGCCGAGATGTCCGAGCGCATCCAGCGCGGGGAGAAGCTGTGGGGCGAGTGATTGTCCAGATGCGCGCGCCGGGCCCGATCGACACCGCTTCCGGACGGACGCAATCTCGGATTGCGTCTGTGATCTCCGGGCGTTGCAAGGCGTCACGAGTCCGTCAAATAAACGTCTGCTGGCATTACCCATATCATGCGTCGCAACATTTTATTTCACAATGCCGCAATTTTATTGCGGTGCAGTGCAACTTTTTGTAGCTTTTATGCGACAGTGTTACCGGAAATTCATTTACCACAAAGAGACCATCTTCCATTTGGCATCTGGTATACCTTAGGCTTCCTTACCCAGAGTTGAATCGGGCAAAACGGGTGGGGATGACACCATGAAGGGGAAGCTTCTTTCCGGCACGGCCTGCGCCGCGCTTTGTTTGCTTTCATTTAGCGGTACGGCACGATCGGCGACGCTCGACGACGTCATGGCACGTCTCGACAAGATCGAAAAAGAGAACGCCGAGCTGCGCGCGAAGGTGCGGGCCTTGCAGGCAAAGCCGGCGGCTGTCGCAGCCGCACCGGCGCCTGCGCCGACCGATCCGAGCAAGTTCAAGGGCAATCCGGTGCTGCATGCGGCGGTCGCGACCTCGCCCGCGCCGCCGCCCCCGGCGACGATTGGTGGCATGCCGGTCAAGGCCGGTCCTCTGACTCCGCTGATCGACAACACGACTGTCACGCTCTACGGGTCCATCGACGTATCGGGCGATCTCTTCAACAATTCGGTGTTCGATCAGGGCACGAAATGGGGCATCGCGAGTAACATCTCGAGTTTCGGCGTGCGCGTGCGGCATAACCTTGCCCCCTACGGTTGGGACGGCATGGCGGTCGTCGCGCAACTCGAATCCCAGGTCGACATCGCCGCGGCCCCGAACGAGCGGGCGGCATTCGGCACCCGCGACAGCTATCTGGGGCTCGAAGGGCCCTGGGGCTCGATCAAGGCCGGCAAGTCCGACACGCCTTACAAGAGAGCAACCAACGCCTGGGATCCATTCTCGCGAACGGTCGCCGATTACAATTCGATCATGGGTAATACAGGCGGCGACAACCGTGCTGAATTCGATTGGCGCATGAACCACGCGATCTGGTACGAATCGCCGATCTGGAACGGCTTCCAGTTCAGCGCGCTCGTATCACCGGGCCAGAATTACGCTCAGGACAACAGCGACTACGCCTATGGTGATTATTTCCAGTGTAACGGCGCATCGACGCGCGGCAGCGGGAGCAACTTCCCGGGCACCGGCGGCGCAGTTGGAGGCAATATCGGGGGTAACGGCTGTACCGACGGTTCATATGGCAACGCCTACAGCGCCGCCGCGACCTACAAGAACGGTCCGTTCTCCGCGATGGCTGCTTACGAGCTGCACGAGCACGTCAACCGGCACGGCGACGACAATCTTGAGCCTGCGCTCGGCGGACTGCCCATCTTCCTGCCGGATGGTTCTCAAATCTTGACAGGCGTCCACAACGAATGGGCTGCGAAGATCGGCGGCGGCTATCGCTTCAATGATGGCATCGGCGATCTGCAATTCTATACCTATTACGAGTGGATCCGGCGCGAAGTCACGCCTATCGAGCAACCCTTCAACGAACGATCCCGTGACGGCGTCTATGCCAGCCTGACGCAGTACATCGGCAAGCAGTGGTCCGTCAGTGCGGCCTACACCCACGCCTTCAACACGCCGGGCAATCCGGCCTGTCTGAGCTTCAACAACGTCAACGCAGGTGTCCCGTGCGGAACTGTTCCTGCGGTGGGGCCGATTGGCCAATACCAGGCCAACCTGTTCAGCGATTCCGCCAACCAGTATTCCATTGGTGCGCGCTACTACTTCAACAACTGGGCGAGCTGGTACGTCGTGGCGACCGAGCTCACGCAGGGGGCAGGGGCTCACTACTGCCTCGGCGCGAGCGGCCACGGCTATCAGATTTGCTCGCGCGATGCGGCCAACGACACGATCGGCGGTGCGACGCTCAAGGCCATCTCGAGCGGCATGACGTTCAATTTCTGATCGTCGCCAGTTGCTGGAAGGAGGGGGACTATCAAGTCCCCCTTTTTCGTGTTTGCTATGATACCGGCCGGGGAGCACGGTCGTGACCGCCACCAGTTCGCCGCCATTGAATTGGCAGGCCTGCATTCATCACAGGGAGGTCAAACCATGGATTGGCAACCGCCGCCGGCGATCGTGCAGCTGGCGCAATCCGAGCAGCCCGCCGAGGCGCCCGTCGAGCCAACCCCGATCAAGGTCGACGTCTCGAAATACATTCCGGAATCCGCAACGGCGGTGACCATGATCGTCACACTGACGCCTCCCACGGGGCAGGCGCTCATCTATGCCGCCGGCCACGAGAAGGAGGGGACTGTATTCAGGGGGGCGCGGTCGATCGAGGAAGTCAAGCTTGACGGTCCGATCATCTATGTGAAGCTTTACGGCGCGACCAATTTCGATATCCAATACACGAACTACCGGCAGCCCTATTAGCTGCTGCCGGTCGCGAGAACGAACAGCCCGTGGAACGTGCGGCACCGGAGAAGCTGTTGACACAAGCCCTCGCGGCGCTGCGAAGGGGCGCGCTCGACGATGCAAAGCGGCTTTACGGTTCGGTGCTCGCTATTGATCCTGCCAACGCCGCTGCGATCGGCAATCTTGCCGTCATAGCGGCGCAGCAGGGCGATCTTGCCGGCGCCGAGCGGTCGTTTCGTCGGATGGTCGCGCTGAGGCCGAACGATCCCTCGGGCTATAACAATCTCGGATTGGTCCTGCAGCAACAAGGCCGTGTGGCTGATGCGATCACCGTGCATCAACGGGCGCTCGAATTGAGACCGAACTACGCCGAAGCCCATGTTGCGCTTGGCGATGCTCTCAAACAGCAGCACGACTACGACCGCGCGGCGCAATCCTATCTGGCGGCCCTCGCGATCAGGCCCGATTACGCGGAAGCTCATAACAATCTCGGTGTGCTGTTCCAGGTGCAAGGCAAGTATGAAGACGCGGCATCGGCCTACGCGAAGGCGATCGCGGCGAAACCGGGCTATGCCGAGGCGGAGTTCAACCTTGGGACCGTGCTGCACCAGCTGGGGAAGCTCGAAGCCGCGGAGGCCGCCTATACGCGTGTGATTGCCATCAATCCGCGGGTAGCGGTCGCTCACAACAATCTCGGCACCGTCTTGAGGGATCTGGGACGGCTGGACGCTGCCGTGGCCAGCCTCGAGCGGGCGATCGGCCTCCAGGCGGATTACGCAGAGGCTTTCTATAATGTGGCGACCGTTCTGCGAGAGCAGGGCGGGCTGGAGCAGGCTCTGGGTTGCTACGGCCGCGCCGTCGCGCTGCGGTCGGATTACGTGGATGCGGTCAACAACGCCGGCATCATCCTTCAGGAGCTCGGACGCGCAGGCGAGGCTATCGAGCTCTACCGCCGGCTCGCTTCATCTGCACCAGCGGGCGCGGACCTCTACAACAACATGGGAGCGGCATTGTTGTCCGAGGGCCGTACGGAGGAGGCGCGAGAGGCCTTCGAGCAGGCTCTATCATTGAGGAAAGATTTTCCGGAAGCCCACTACAATCTCGGCAATGCCGCGCGGGAGCGCGGCGACATCGCAGGCGCCATCGCTGCATATCAACATGCGTTGCAACTGCGGCCCGATTATGCCGAGGCCTATTGCCAGCTCGTCTATCATCGCCGGCAAGCCTGCATGTGGGACCAGTTCGATGCAGATGATGACGGGATGCTCGATCTTGTCCGCAAGGGTGTCAGCGTTCCGCCATTCTTCCTGCTGACGACGCGCGCCTCCGCAGCCGATCAGCTTGGCTGTGCGCGGACATGGGCGGCTGCGATCCGGCGTGATCGTCCGGCCGTGTTCGAGCACGCTCCGAAAAATCGATCGGAGCGGATCAGGCTTGGTTACCTGTCCGGCGATTTTCACCAGCACGCTACCGCTCATCTGATGGCGGAGCTGTTCGAACGCCATAATCGCCACCGGTTCGAGGTGATCGGCTATTCCTACGGTCCCGATGACGGCAGTGCAATGCGCGGGCGGCTTGTTCGCGCTTTCGATCGCTTAGTCGATATCCGCGCTTTGTCACATCGGCAGGCTGCGGCGGCCATCCACGACGATGCGGTGGATATCTTGATCGACCTGAAGGGATATACCCATGGGGCGCGGCCCGCGATAGCGGCGCAACGGCCGGCGCCCGTTCAGCTCAGCTATCTCGGGTTTCCCGCAACCATGGGCGCGGATTTCGTCGATTATCTCGTGGTCGATTCGTTCGTGGTGCCGGGCGACCAGCAGCCGTTCTTCTCCGAGCAGCTTGTGCATCTTCCCGGATGTTATCAGGTGAACGATCGCCAGCGCCGAATTGCGGATCCACCTCCATCCAGGCAGGCCTGTGGTTTGCCTGCCGAGGGCTTTGTCTTTTGCAGCTTCAACAACAGCTACAAGATTTCGCCGCGGTTGTTCGATGTGTGGATGCGCCTGCTCAGGGCGCGGTCGGGAAGCGTGTTGTGGCTCTTGAGCTCGAATGATCTGGTCGAAGGCAATCTGCGTGCGGAAGCGGAGAGGCGCGGTGTTGACCCGCGCCGACTGGTGTTCGCTCCCGTGGTTCCATCAGCTGATCACCTCGCGCGTTTTTCACGCGCGGACCTGTTTCTCGATACCCTGCCCTGCAACGCCCACACCACCGCCAGCGACGCGCTATGGGCCGGGGTCCCTGTGCTGACGTGTAGCGGCAAGACGTTTGCGGGCCGGGTGGCGGGGAGCCTTCTGAACGCGGCTGGCATTCCGGAGCTGATCACACAATCGCTTGACGACTACGAGCGGGTCGCTCTTGGACTGGCGCAGGACGGCGATCGGCTGTCTGCGCTGCGTAGCAAGGTCAGAAAGGCGCGGGATGGCTTGCTCTTCGACTTGCCGAAGCTCGCCGGGGCCATTGAAACGGCCTACATACGCATATGGCAGAACTGGCTGCTCGGGCAAAAGCCTGCCGCGCTCGCGCTCGAAAGTGAATGACGTGATGTGCTAATCAAGGCAAAGTCGCCTGATCCGGTGTTTACCACCAGCCGGACAGGCGAGGGAGGACAGATACCATGCTGCACCGGACAATGTTGATCGTTTCTGCGCTCCTTCTCTTCGGAATTGGGAATGCATGCGCCACCACCCAAAAGCTACGGCGGCACTATCATGATTATGTTGTAGCGGTCCCGGACAGCAGCCCCGTGAACCGGTTCGGTGGACGTCTGGTGTATCACCCGGCCTCCAACATTGCCTGCGACACCCACTATCGGGCAACCCGTGGGCTGCCCTGCGACCAACCGGTCTGGGTTTATGGAAGCCCTTGCGAGGTTGATCTCGGTCTCGGGCGCTCCCGGCCCTGCGATTGACGCTGCGCCGTTTTGGCATTCGAGGCCTGATGTGACCGCCGGCAGCCCCTCCGATCGCGCGCTCGCCGCGGCCATGGCCCAGCACCAGGCGGGACGACTTCAGGAGGCCGAACGGCTCTATCGCGCGGCCTGCGAGGCCGATCCGAGGAATGCCCGGGCGTTTCATCTGCTCGGCGTCGTCATGCATCAGCTGCAACGGGCGGATGCTGCCGGCATGCTCGCGCGCGCGGCAGCCTTGCGGCCCGAGATCGCCGAGATTCACAACGACCGCGGCGTGGTTCTCGCAGCCACGGGGAATTTTGTCGAAGCGCTCGGCTGCTTTGAAAAGGCGCTGGCGCTGAGATCCAGCTATCCTGAGGCCCGCGCGAATTTCGCCCGCAGCCTACGCTCGCTCGGCCGCCTCGATGAAGCGGCAGGGCAGTTCGAAGCCGTGCTGAAAGAGGCGCCGCAGGCGGTTCCTGTTCATCTCGAGCTCGCGGCCACGCTGGAAGCAAGAGGCGAGGTCTCGCGGGCCGAACAGCATCTGCGGCAGGCATTGGCGCTGCAACCGCGCTTCTTCGAGGCGTGCCTGCATCTTGCGCGTCTGCTCCAGGTCCAGGGCCGCCCGACCGAGGCGCTGGACTTTGCCGAGCGCGCGGCCGCGCTACGTCCCGACAGCGCGGGCGCGCTCAACAATCTCGGTAATGTGCTCCGCGCGCTCGGACGATCGCAGCCGGCGATCGCGCGATACAGCGAAGCGCTGCGGATCGATCCGAATTTTGCCATGGCGCATTACAATTGTGGCCTGGCGCTGCGGAGCCAGGCGCGGATTCCGGAGGCAAGGGAGCATTTTGCCCGGGCGTTCGCGCTGCAGCCGCAGGCGCTCGAAGTCGAGCTTGCGCTGTGCATGGCCGAGCTGCCTGCGCTCTATGACGCGCCTGCCGAGATCGACGAACGCCGCACCGCCTATGCGCAGCGGCTGGCGCACCTCGCGCGTCACGTGGAGAAGGCCGGCACGCCGGCGCGGCTGGCCGACGAGATCGGCGCGCATCAGCCGTTCTATCTTCCCTACCAGGGGCGCAACGATCGTGAATTGCAGTCGGCCTATGGTGCGCTAGTCTGCAGGGTGATGGCGGCCAGGTACGACGCGGCGCCGCCCTTGCCAAAAGCGCCGGGGTTGGACGAGCCGATCCGCATCGGCATTGTCAGCGCCTTCTTCAGGCAGCATTCGAACTGGAAGATCCCGATTCGAGGTTGGCTCAAGATGCTCGACCGCGAGCGCTTTCACCTGTTCGGCTACCACACCTCGTCCGAACACGACGCCGAGACCGAGGTCGCGGCCAAGCTGTGCAGCCGCTTTGCGCAGGGACCAAAATCGCTTGATGCCTGGCGCCGGACGATTTTGGACGACGCGCCGCATGTGCTGATCTATCCGGAGCTCGGCATGGACACGCTGTCGGCGCAGCTTGGGGCGCTGCGGCTCGCGCCGGCCCAATGCTGCTCCTGGGGACATCCGGTCACCTCGGGCTTTCCGACCATGGATTATTTCCTCAGCAGCGAGCTGATGGAGCCAGCGGATGCCGATGCACACTATACCGAGCGGCTGGTGCGGCTGCCGAACCTGTCGATCTACTACGAGCCTGCGGACATGCCCGCCGCCGCTCTCGGCCGCGCGCAGCTGGGGCTGCGGGACGAGGCGGTGGTCTATTGGTGCTGCCAGTCGCTGCCGAAATATCTGCCGCAATTCGACGCCGTGTTTCCGCGCATTGCCGCTGCGGTTCCGGGGTGTCAGTTCACGTTCATCGAGTTCGCGGCCGGAGACGCCGTGACGCAGGCGTTCAAGGTGAGGCTGGATCGCGCCTTTGCCGCCGCAGGGCTGAAGGCGAGCGAGTATTGTGTCTTCCTGCCGCGGCTCTCGCGGGAGCATTTTGCTGCAGCAATCGGTCAGTGCGACATCGTGCTGGATTCAATCGGTTGGTCCGGCTGCAATTCGATTTTGGAGAGCCTGGTGCATGATCGGCCCATCGTCACCTATGCCGGTGAGATGATGCGCGGCCGCCACGCTGCTGCGATCCTGACCATGATGGGGCTTGCCGAGACGATCGCTCAAACGGTCGACGCCTATGTCGACATTGCAAGTGCGCTCGGACGGGACCCGACCCGGCGCGCCGCGCTGTCATCGCGGATCGCTGCCAACAAGCAGCGCGTCTATCGCGACACGGACTGCATCGTCGCGCTGGAGGCATTTCTCGAAAGGGCAGCCCGCGACGCTTGATGGATTCACCGTTGGCCACTTGGAGACAAAAGAGGCGCACCGAAGTGCGCCTTTTGCAGTTCCGAAGGTGGTTGCTTGCGAGCGCCCGAGACCGGCGCCGCGCCTATTCCGCCGCTTGCACCACCGTATTCTTCTTTTCCGTGGCGCTGATCGACTGCCGCATCGGCCGCACCACGAACAAGGCGAGCGCGACCACGATGAAGTTCATGATCGCCGCGACCGCAAATACCGAATGCCAACTGCCGGAGTACGCCTTCAGCAGATTCGCCAGGGGCACGACGAAGGCCGACAGTCCCTTGGCCGTGTACAACAGGCTGGTATTGGTGGTGGCGTATTTCGGACCGAACATGTCGGTGCAGGTCGAGGGGAACAGGCTGAAGATCTCGCCCCAGGTGAAGAACACGATGGCGGCGCAGATCACGAAGGTCCATGGCGTCGTGCCCGCCGTTCCGAGCAGCCAGTAGGCGAGGCCGCCAGCGGTAAAGGCAATGGCCATGGTGTATTCGCGGCCGATCTGGTCCGAGACCCAGCCGAAGAACGGCCGCGCACTGCCATTGGCCACGTTGTCGATGATGCCCGCGACGGTCAGCGTCGTGGCGCCCCACAGGATCACCGTCTGCGACACCCCATAGTCCTTCGCGATGATCGCGAGCTGGGCGGCGACCATGAGTCCGCTCGCGGACACCAGCACGAACATGACGTAGAGGATCCAGAAGATCGGGGAGCCCAGCATCTGACCCGGCGTGCTGCTGGTCTTGGACTGCAGCACCTTCACAGCAGATGCACTCGGCGTCTCGCCGGGCACGGGCGGGCGCAGCAACCAGGCCAGCACAAAGATGGTGATGCCCTGGCCCAGCGCGAACCAGAAGAAGGTATCGGCATAGCCGATCGAGGCGATCATCATCTGAATCGGAATAACCGTGACGGCGGCGCCAGCGCCGAAGCCCGCTGCGGTCAGGCCGACGGCAAGACCACGGCGATCCGGGAACCATTTCACGGCGTTGCCGACGCAGGTGGCATAGATGCCGCCGGCGCCAATGCCTGAGACGACGGCGCCAAGATAGAGCATCTCAAGCGATCCGGCCCAGGCGTTGATCAGCCAGCCGAGCGCAACGAACACGCCGCCGGCCGCGACCATCAATTTGGGGCCCTTCTGGCCGAGGGAGTCGACGATCCATCCTTCAAGCGGGGTGAGCCAAGTCTCGAGCGCGACAAAGATGCTGAACGCGACCTGGATGCTGGCCACATCCCAGGAATGCGCCTTGGCCATCGGATTGACGAAGAAGGTCCAGCCGTATTGCAGATTGGCGATCATCGCCATGCAGATGACGCCGATGATCAGTTGCATCCACCGAAAGCCGTTGGAGATTCCCTGGCCCGGCGCATTCGCTGCGGTTACCGTCATTATGTCCCTCCCAATGCGCGCTTCTTTCGAGTCGCTTCTCGGGCGAGCTCAGCGCTGCAGGTCAGGCAATTCTGGTATAATATATTCCACGGCGCAAGGGCGATTTTGCCTTGCTGCGACGAATGGTGGAGGAGTCGGCTTGGAAAACGCAAATGGCCTCGAAATCGAGGCCATTGGAATTGGTCTTTGGACGAACCGAGTGGGGTCGACTCAGACCCCGCAACGCGGGATATCACCATTGCGAATGGTTATCTCGGCATAAGCCAGCAACAGCCGGTCGATGGTCGCAAACAGGCGGGAGAACAGACCGGCGGAGGGCGCACGGAAAGCGGCGGTAGCAGTCCTGGACATGATATTCCCTTCTCTCTTCGATGTGGCGGCGGCCCGCCTCAAGCTCTGGGAATGGATCTAATGTATACCAGATGCCAGAACAATGCACTTGTTTGCATAGCAGCATTTTATATATCGCAACGCAGCATGCGTAGTTCCCCGGACAGCAAAAAGGCCGCCCGAAGGCGGCCTTTGCATCGTTAGGTCCGAACCGATCCTATTCCGCCGCTTGCTTGCGGGGCGGGTCGAGGGCGCCGGAGTCGTGGATTTCGGCCACCTGGTGATCTGAGAAGCCCAGCACCTGGCGCAGGATTTCGTCAGTGTGTTCGCCGAGCAGCGGGGACCGCAGGACTTCGCTGGGGCTCTCCGACAGCTTGATCGGGTTGCCGACCGACAGGTATTTGCCGCGGGTGGGGTGATCGACCTCGACAACGGTCCCGGTCTTGCGCAGCGATTGGTCCTCGGCGAGCTCCTTCATCGACAGGATCGGGCCGCAGGGGATGTCGTATTCGTTGAGGATCTCCATGGCCTCGAACTTGGTCTTGGTCATGGTCCACTGCTCGATCCGGCCGAAGATCTCGTTCAACCGGGGCAGCCGCGCAGCCGGCTTGGCGTAGTCGGGGTGCGTCTTCCAGGTCGGCTCGCCGATTACATCGCAGATCTTCTCCCACACCGGCGCCTGGGTGATGAAATAGATGTAGGCGTTGGGATCGGTCTCCCAGCCCTTGCACTTGAGGATGCGCCCCGGCTGGCCGCCGCCGGAATCGTTGCCGGCGCGTGGCACCGCGTCGCCAAACGGCACGCCCTCGCCGAACTGGCTGTATTCCTTCAGCGGACCGTGGGCGAGGCGCTGCTGGTCGCGCAGCTTGACGCGGCAGAGGTTGAGCACGCCGTCCTGCATCGCGGCCGTGACGCGCTGGCCCTTGCCGCTATGCGTGCGCTGGTACAGCGCAGTGACGATGCCGAGCGCAAGATGCAACCCGGTGCCGCTGTCGCCGATCTGCGCGCCCGTGACAAGCGGCAGGCCGTCGTAGAAGCCGGTTGTGGA
>Ga0070741_10001096_pt1 | contig 86768 bp, 81 predicted proteins | sample Coa_R1_4_FD_66440 | JGI IMG/M metagenome (GOLD analysis project Ga0070741, IMG submission 66440) | Surface soil microbial communities from Centralia Pennsylvania, which are recovering from an underground coalmine fire - Coalmine... | ecosystem: Environmental > Terrestrial > Soil > Unclassified ... | reverse complement strand
TTCCAGCCGCGCCTGATGGTGCCGCTGTCGCTGTCCTACGACCACCGCGTCATCGACGGCGCTTACGCGGCGCGCTTCATCGTGCAGCTGGTGAAGCTGCTGCAGGACCTGCGCAGGCTGAGCCTGTAGTCCACAACCAGCTCGCGCAAACGCGCGAGAGCGGCAAGCCGTTTTAGGGAGAAGCCGTCGGGGGCTTGCCCGCGGCCAACCGTACCGGGGGGCTACGCCCTGTCCGGGTTTTCATGGACAATCAGCCGATTGCTTCCATAACGACATGCCGCGGCAAGCGGGAACCGGAACCATGCATCCATTCAGAACACTGGCGGGGGCCGGCCTGGCCGCGCTGGCCCTGGCCGGCTGTGCCCACAATGGCGAAGAGCCCCTGGTGTTCGGCACGCGGCTGCCGGCCGATGAGGCGCCCGCCGGGGCGGCCGCAGCGCCCGCCGCCGCGCCGGCGCTGCCACCCCTGCCGGACCTGAGCATGAACGAGATCGCGACGCGCTACGTCAAGCTGGTGCTGGCCCTGGGCGAGCTGGACGAGGGCTATGTCGACGCCTACTACGGCCCCCCGGAATGGCGCGACGAGGCCAAGGCCGCCAAGCTCGATGCCGCCCGCATCGAAGCCCAGGCCCAGCAGCTGATCGTGCGCCTGCTGGCCGCGCCGACCGAGGCGGTGCCCGGGGACGCGGAGCTGGGCGCGCTGCGCAAGAGCTACCTGAAAAACCAGTTGGGCGCGTTGTCGGCGCGCGCGGCGCTGCTGCAGGGCCGCAAGTTCTCCTTCGACGACGAAGCGCTGGCGCTCTACGACATCGCCGCGCCGCACTATGGCGAGCAGGAATTCACCCCGGCGCTGAAGCAGCTCGACGCGCTGCTGCCCAAGGGCCCCGGCACCCTGGCCCAGCGCTACAACGCCTATCTGGAGCGCTACGCGGTGCCCGGGGACAAGCTGCAGAGCGTGATGCGCGCCGCCATCGGCTATGCCCAGCTGCACGCCCAGGCCCACCTCAAGCTGCCCCAGGGCGAACGGTTCGAGCTGGCCCTGGTCGGCGACAAGCCGTGGAGCGCCTACAACTGGTACCAGGGCAATTTCTACAGCCGGATCGAGGTCAACGCCGACCAGCCGGTGACCATCGCCCGCATCATCCAGCTCGCCTCGCACGAGGGCTATCCCGGCCATCACGTCTACAACAGCCTGCTGGAGCAGAGCCTGGTGCGCGACCGGCAATGGCCGGAATACCAGGTCTATCCGCTGTACTCGCCGCAGTCCTTCATCGCCGAGGGCAGCGCCGACTACGGCGTGGAGCTGACCTTCCCCGAGGCGCAGCGCCTCAACTTCGAGCGCGAGCTGTTCGACCTCGCCGGGTTCGACGCCGCGCAGGTCGAGGCCTACGACCGCATCGTGCGCATCGCCCGCGCCGTCAAGCCGGCCGAGATCGAGGCGGCGCGGCGCTACCTCGACGGCCGCATGGACGCCGCCTCCACCGCCAACTGGCTGCAGATCTACGCCCTGGCCTCGCCGGAGCGGGCGCGGCAGCGCATCGACTTCTTCGACCACTACCGCAGCTACATCATCAATTATTCGTACGGCGAAGAACTGGTGCGCCACCACGTGGAGACCGAAGGCGGTCCGGGGGTCTCGACCGATGCGCAATGGAAGGCATTCGCCCGCCTGCTGAGCACGCCGCGGGTCCCGACCGAGCTGAAGTAGGCCCGGCGGCGGCGGGCCCTGCCGCCGCTGCCGCCCGCGCTGCTACACTGCGGGGGTGCGGGCGCCGGTTCGCTCGAGCGCCGATTGGACAATCTGGAGAAAAAACGATGTCGGACAGCAAGGTCTATCGCCGTATTGCACGGCTGGACGAGGAATTCTTTGGCCAGCTCGCGGCGCTCAAGCCCGGATTGAAAGGCCTGATTCCGGACGAGACCAATTTCACCGAGGATTCATATGACGAACTGTTCGTCATCCTCGCCTCGGCCCTGTACTACGTGAAGGACGCCAAGCTGCGCAAGGCTTCCGCCAACAAGTCTGGCGGCAACCCCAAGCTGGTGTCGCTGCTGATGGACGAGGGGGTCAAGGACAAGGACGCCGTGCTGGCGGCCAAGGTGCTCGACCGCCTCGCGCCCTACGTGCCGCCCCGCGTGTTCACCGCCACCCTGGCCACCATGCACGCCAGCACCGATCCGCTGTTCCGCGAATATCACGGCGCCATCTCGCGCATCACCGCCGACCTCTACCGCATCGTCACCGGCTTCGAGCCGGCCGAGCACTGCCCGGAGGCCCTGGTGCAGTGGGCCTCCGGCCCCAACCGCGAACTGCTGTACGCCGAGCTGTTCGGCTGAGCCGATCCGCGGCACTAAGAAAAAAGCGGCCCTCGCGGGCCGCTTTTTTTTGGGGAAGCGGCACGATGCCCCGTGCCGCTTCCCTTACAACGCGCTTACAGAAGCGGATTCGTGCCGTTCCGCTTACTTCTTGACGCCAGCGTCAGCGTTGACCGAGGCGCCGGCGTTGACCGCCGTGCCGGACACGGCAGTGCTGACCGTGTTGCCGGCTTCGCTGGTGGTCGCGTCGAGCTTGGCCTTGGCCCCGGCTTTGGCATCGGCCGCGGTGGCCTTCGCGCTCTTCACGTGATCCTTGGTCTTCTCCTTGGCGGAGGCGACCTTGGCCTTGGCGTCGCTGGTGGCCGCTTCCGCGGTGCCCTTGGCCGAGTCGACGGTGGTCTGCGCCGCACCCTTGACGCCGTCGGTGGTGGCCGCGGCGGTGCCCTTCACGGCGCCGGTGGCGTCCTTCAGGGCGCCGCCCAGCCCGAGGCCGGTCTGCGTCGAGGTGCCCGCGTTGACGCCCAGCGAAGCGCCGGCCTGGGCCTGGCCGTCCGCGTGGGCGCCGGCGGCGGCGAGCACGCCCGCCAGAACCAGACCGGAGATCAGATGCTTCTTCATGGTGCTGCTACTCCTTTGATTTCGTTCAGGGGTGTCGGGGTATCGGTGCCGACGGAGCACATCCTGAGGCCGGCGTGCTGAATCGGCCCTGAATCACCGCAACTTTTCTTTACCGCCCGTGACGGCGGCCCGCGCCCAAAGAAAAAGGCGGCCGCATCAGCGGCCGCCCTTTCATGACGGCAACGGCGTGGAAGCTTACTTCGCGGCCGGAGCGTCGGCGGCCGGAGCAGCGTCGGCCTTCTTCTTGTGGTGGTGCTTCTTGTGCTTCTTCGGCGCCGGAGCGGCCTCGGCCGGAGCAGCGGCCGGAGCCGGAGCAGCGGCGGGAGCCGGGGCAGCAGCCGGGGCGGCGGCGGGGGCATCAGCGGCGAAAGCCTGGCCAGCGGCCAGCAGGGCGCCCGACACCAGCAGGGTGGACAGCAGCTTGGACTTCATTGTGATCTCCTAGGTGATGACATGCCGTCGTTCGTCCGCGACGCGGTCCGAACCGGCGTGACAAGTATCATTGGTGTGGCTGAATGGCGTCTGAACCCGGTACTGCGCACTCCCCCCAGGCCTTCGGCCGGCACGGAAACTATCACGAAATGACGACGAATGCCTCCTACATGGCGATATGGAAGGTGGTTAGAACCATTCCGCGGGGACGCGTCGCCAGCTACGGCCAGGTGGCCCGGCTGGCAGGCCTGCCGAAGAACGCCCGCCTGGTCGGCGTCGCCCTCGGCGCCGGCGACCGCCTGAAGCTGCCCTGGCACCGCGTGATGAACGCCCAGGGGCGCATCGCCCTGCCGCCGAACAGCCGCGGTTACCGCGAGCAGAGCCGGCTGCTGCGGGAGGAAGGGGTGATCGTCACCAAGGGCAAGGTCGACCTGAAGCGTTTCGGCTGGAAGGCGGGCGGCGAGAGTCCGCTGCTCGACTGAGCCCAGGCGCCGGCTTCAGGCCGTGGAGCGCTCCAGCCACTCCTGCGTCTGCCGCCAGAGCCGCGCCGCCACCGCCGCATCCTGCGCATCGGGGCTCGGCGTCACCGCCTTGCAGTTGCGGTAATACAGCCCGCCCACCGCCTCCGCTGCCGTCGCGCAGTGCAGCTGCGTCTGCGCGCCTTCCACCGGCGTCAGCAGGAAGAACGCCTCGACCGGGGCCATCGCCTTGCGCAGTTTTTCGATCAGCGGATTGCCGGCCAGCCCCTTGCCGGCGATGTTGGTGTAGACCGCGCCGGGGTGCAGGCTGTACGCGCGCAGGCCCTGTGCGCCGTATTGCCGCTGCAGCTCGTGGGCGGCATGGATCAGCGCCAGCTTGGACAGGCCGTAGGCGACCCAGGAGTTGTAGGGCGCCTGCGGCGCGAACAGGCCGGCGTTGCTGCCGCGGCTGTGGAGCATCGACACCACGTTGACCAGGCGCGCTTCGCCCTGCGCCCGTGCCGTGCCGAGCAACGCCGGCAGCAGCAGCGAACTCAGGTGCATGGTGCCCAGATAGTTGGTGCGCCAGTGGATCTCGTGGCCGTCCGGCGTCAGCCGCGGCTCCTTCCACTGCGACAGCAGGTCCAGGTGCACGCCGGCGTTGTTGACCAGCACGTCGAGCCGTCCGTCATGACGCCGCAGGTACCAGTCGGCGAAGGCGCGCACCGAATCGCGCTGCGCCAGGTCCAGCGCGTGCCCTTCCACCGGACCCGCGCCGGCGGCCTGCAGCATCTGGACCACGGCGGCGGGTCCGGAGCGCGTGGTGACGCAGACCTGCGCGCCCCAGCCGCCGAGGATGCGCGCGGTCTCGAAGCCGATCGAGCCCGGCGCCGCGCCGGTGACGATGATCCGGCGGCCCTCCAGGTTCTTGGGTGCGGCGAAAGCCGGCCGCAGCAGCAGCCGGTGCAGGCTCTTCATCGATGGCTCCCGGCTATGCGCTCATTCGCAGGACAAACCGCTCCACAGCTTCTTCTCTCCCGCCACGGTGCATTTTGCATAGGCCCGGGGCAGGGTGAAGCTGCTGGTGCGCTTCATGCCCTTGTAGTGGCACACCACCCAGACCGCCTGCTCCTTGCCGGAAAAGCTCCAGAAACGTGCCTGCCGCAGCGGCGCGTCGGCGTTGTCCGGCGCGAGCTGCGCCAGTTCCGCCGGCGGCCCGTCGTACAGGTCGAGCGATTGCGCCGGCGCCGGCTTGCCGGAAGCCAGCTTCGCCGCGGGGCAGTCATAGCGGTCGGCGCCGGAGACGGCCGGCATCCAGCACCCCAGCGCCGCCGCGGCGGCGAGCATGGTTTTTCTCATGGCTAATGGTCCTCGCGCAGTTCCTTCAACAGCTGTTCCACGCCGCCCAGCACCGCCAGGGGATCACGCAGTTCCAGCAGCTTCTGCCGGCGCTCCGGCTCCACCGGCAGCAGTTCGCACAGGCGGTTGCCGACCCAGGCGGCGTCATCCATCCGCGGCGGCCGCGGAAACTGCTCCTCGCCCAGCTCCTCCATCAGGCGCCGCAGCAGCTTGCCCAGGGCGGCGTGCCGCTCCGGCAGCGGCAGCGGATCGGCCGGCTCCTGCAACGCCACGCGCGCCATAATCAGCCCGGAGCCGGTGGTCCAGCGCTCGACGATGCGGAACACCGTCTCGCCGCGCGCCTCCAGGATGAACTGGCCCGGCACCGGGTCGCTCCATTCGACGATGCGCGCCGTGCAGCCGGTGTCGCAGGGCACGGCCGGCTTGCCGACCTCGTAGCCGGCCTTGATCAGGGCCACGCCGAACACCGTGTTGTCGCGCAGGCAGTCGCGCGTCATCCCGACATAGCGCGGCTCGAAGATGCGCAGCGGCAGGCGTCCTGCCGGGAACAGCACCGTGCCCAGCGGGAAGATCGGAATCTGCAGCGTCTCGGCCATGGCGCCAGACTAACGCGGCGGCGCCGCCCTGGCGACGCCCCGTTTGCAGCGGGGCTCAAGGCTGGCGCAGCGCCTCCAGCGCCGCCGGCAGCTGCGCGTCGACGCCGTCGATGCGGCGCACGATGCGACCCTGCGCATCGGCCAGCAGCAGGGCCGGCACCTGGCTCACGCCGAAGCCGCGGAACAACGCGCCGGACTCGTCCAGGGTCAGCGGCACGGCCACGCCGTAGCGCTTGCGATACGCCGCCAGGTCCTTGGGCGTCGCCCACAGGCCGGAGGCGATGCCGAGCCAGCGGACCCGCCCGCCGGCCGCGAGCCGCTGCGCCTGCCGGCGCGCCGTGCGGCAATCGGCAGACAGCGCCGGGCGGGTGGTGGCGAGATAGGACTCGCACCAGGGCGAGAAGAACACCAGCACCGTCGGCTGCTGCGCCGCGTGCAGCGGGAAGGCCTTGCCGTCGAGCGTGCGCGGGGCCAGCGCCGGCAGCACGTCGCCGACGGCGTAGCGCGGCTCGTCCGCCGCCGGCGCGCCGGCACCCGCGGCGACCGCCGGCGCGCCGCGCGCATCGGCCAGCGCCTGCTCCAGCGCCGCGTCGACCAGGTGCCCGACGTAGCGCACGCGGCCGTCGCGGCCGATCACCACGTGCTGCGGCGTCACGCGCAGGTTCAGCGCGGCCGCGAGGCGGCCGTCGTCGATCACCACCGGCATGTTCAGCCGCATCGCGTCGCGGAACCGGCGCACCTGCTCCGGCGAATCGTCGAAGCCGGTGTCGACGGCGATCACGGCCAGGTCGGGGCCGGCCTGTTCGTAGGTCCGCTCGAAGTGCGGCATCTGCTCGCGGCACGGCGTGCACCAGGTCGCCCAGAACTTCAGGTACACCGCCTGCCGGCCGTAGAGCGCGCCGAGGTCGATGGGCTGGCCGTCGATGGTCTTGAGCACCAGCCGCGGCGCCGGCCGGCCGATCAGTTCGCGCCCGGCCGCCTCGGCCAGCGCCTGGCCGCCGCCGTCGCCGGCGGCCGGCACCCGCAACGGCAGGCACAGCAGGCAGGCCGCGACGAGCGCGGCGAAGGCATGGCACTGTTTCACAGGCGTCTCCCGGCAGATCTCGGGCACAGCATAGGCGCCGATCTGGCATGCTCAAAGAACCAGTTCTGGAGAGTTTTATGGATCCAGTTGCCGCCGGGCCCGCGCTGGAGTTCGCGCTCGACCTGCCGGGCCGGGAATCGCGCCGGCTGCTGCGCGCGCTGCACGGGCAGTTGCGCGCGGCGATTCTCGACGGGCGCCTGCGCCCCGGCCTGCGCCTGCCCTCGACCCGGGCGCTCGCGGCCGCGCACGGCGTGTCGCGCAACACCGCCGTGGCCGCCTACGACCTGCTGCTGAGCGAGGGCTACCTGCTGACCCGTCCGGGCGCCGGCGTCTATGTCGCCGACCTGCTGCCGCGGACTCCCTCACGCAGGCCTGTTGCGCGCCAGGGCGCCGCGGACAAGCGCCTGGCGCCGTACTGGCGCGCCCCGCTGACCCTGCCCGAGCCGGCGCCGAGGCTTGCCGCGCCGCCGCGCCTGCACTTCCGCCTCGGCGTGCCGGACAAGACGGCGTTTCCGTTCGAGGTGTGGCGGCGCCTGTCGGCGCGGGCCTTGCGCGCGCTGTCGAAAGCGCCGCCGGCCTATGCCGAGCCGCAGGGCCGGCTGGCGCTGCGCGAGGCGATCGCGCAGCACGTGTCCTACACCCGCGCCGTGGCCTGCCGCGCCGAGGACCTGTGCGTCACCACCGGCGCCCAGCAGGCGTTCGACCTGCTGGCGCGGATCCTGGTGACGCCGGGCCGGACCGTGGTGGCGGTGGAAAACCCCGGCTATCCGCCGCTGCGCGCGGCCTTCGCCGCCGCCGGCGCCAGGCTGGCGGCGGTGCCGGTGGACGAGGAGGGGCTGGTGGTGGAGAAGCTGCCGGCGCAGGCGCGGGTGGTCTGCGTCACGCCCTCGCACCAGTTCCCGCTGGGCTGCGCCATGTCGGCGCGCCGCCGCGCCGCGCTGCTCGAGTTCGCGCAGGCGCGCGGCGCGGTGGTGATCGAGGACGACTACGACTGCGAGTTCCGCTACGGCGGCCGCCCGCTCGACGCCCTGCAGACGCTGGACCGCGCCGAGTCGGTGTTCTACGTCGGCACTTTCTCCAAGAGCCTGTTCCCGGCGCTGCGCCTCGGCTACATCGCCGCGCCGCCATGGGCCCAGGCCGCCGTGCTCGCGGCCAAGAAGTGCAGCGACTGGCACTGCGCCGTCCTGCCGCAGGACACCCTCGCCGCCTTCATCGCCGAAGGCCATCTGGCCCGCCACGTGCGCAAGATGCGCCGCATCTACGGCGCGCGGCGCGAGCGGCTGGCGGGCATCCTCGACCGCGATTTCGCGCGCTGGCTGGAGCCGGTGCCGTGCGTCGCCGGCCTGCACCTGGCGGCGCTGTTCAGGTCGAGGACGGACGAGGCGGAAGTGCTGCGCCGGGCGGCGCAGCAGGAAGTGGGGCTGTACGGCCTGCGCGAGTTCCAGCACGGCCGCGCGCCGCGCCAGGGGCTGGTGTTCGGTTACGGCGCGATCGGCGAGGACGCCATCGTCGAGGGGCTGGGCCGCCTGCGGCGCCTCTGGCGCGCATGAGCCGCCGGCACGGCGGCGGCCCGGCGCATGAAAAAGCCGGCGCCACCGCCAGGGTGGCGCCGGCCTGTCTGCGGGCTGCGGCTTACCAGATGGTGACGCGCTTCTCCGGAGCCAGGTACATCTTGTCGCCTTCCTTGAGTCCGTAGGCGTCGTAGAACGGCTGCTGGTTCATTTCCGGCACGGTGCCGCGGATCGGCGGCGGCGAGTGCGGATCGGTCTTGATGCGCACGATCACGTCGTTGTCGCGCGCCTTGGCGCGCCAGATCTGGGCGAAGCCGGCGTAGAAGCGCTGGTCGCCGGACAGGCCGTCGATCACCGGCGCCTGCTTGCCGCCGAGCGAGAGCTTGTAGGCCTTGTAGGCGATGGCGATGCCGGAGTTGTCGGCGATGTTCTCGCCCAGGGTCAGCTCGCCGTTGACGTGGTAGCCGGGAATCGGCTCATAGGCGGAGTACTGCTCCACCAGGGCGTGGGTCTTGGCCTTGAACTTGTCCAGGTCTTCCTGGGTGAACCAGCCGGGCACGCCGAGCAGGTTGCCGTTGCCGTCGTACTGGCTGCCCTGGTCGTCGAAGCCGTGACTGATCTCGTGGCCGATCACCGCGCCGATGCCGCCGTAGTTGACCGCGTCGTCGGCCTTCGGGTTGAAGAACGGCGGTTGCAGGATGGCGGCCGGGAACACGATCTCGTTCATCTCGGGGTTGTAGTAGGCGTTGATCGTCTGCGGCGTCATCAGCCACTCGTCGCGGTCGATCGGCTTGCCCAGCTTGGCCAGGTTGCGGTTGGTCTCGAAGATCTGCGCGCGGGTGACGTTGCCGACGAGGTCGCCCTTGGTCACCTGCAGCGCGCTGTAGTCGCGCCACTTCACCGGGTAGCCGATCTTCGGGGTGAACTTGGCCAGCTTCTCCTGCGCCTTCTTCTTGGTTTCCGGACCCATCCAGTCCAGAGTGTCGATATCGGCCTTGTAGGCGGCCAGCAGGTTCTTGACCAGCTCGTCCATGCGCGCCTTGGACTCGGGCGGGAAGAACTTGGCGACATACAGCTTGCCCAGGCCTTCGCCGATGGAGTTCTCCACCAGGGTCAGGCCGCGCTTCCAGCGCGGACGGTTCTCGGGAATGCCGCGCAGGGCGGTGCCGTAGAAGGCGAAGTGCTCGTCGACGAAGGCCTTGCTCAGGTACGGCGCGTAGTCGCTCAGCAGGCGCCAGCGGAAGTAGGCCTGCCATACCGGCAGCGGCGTCCTGGCCAGCAGCTGGCCCAGGCCGGTGATGTAGCTGGGCTGGCTCACCACCAGGTAGTCGACCTTGCCTTCCACGCCGGAGTCGGCGAGCCAGGACTTCCAGTCATAGCCCGGCGCCAGAGCCGGCAGCTGGTCCAGCTCGACCTTGTTGTAGGTCTTCACCGGGTCGCGGTTCTGCACCTTGGTCCACTGGATCTTCGCCAGCTCGGTTTCCAGCGCCAGGATGTCCCTTGCGTCCTTGGCGGCGGCCTTGTCGCCGGCCAGGTTCAGCATCTTCAGCAGGTGGTCGGCGTACTGGGTGCGCGCCGTCTTCATCTTGTCGTCGTTGAGCAGGTAGTAGTCGCGGTCCGGCATGCCCAGGCCGTCCTGGCCGAGGTCGACGACGTACTTGGTGGAGTCCTTGGCGTCCTGGTGCACCGACGGGCTGTAGGGGGCGGACACGCCGATCTGGTTGAAGTGCGCGATCAGCGAGGCGAGCTGCTTGCGGTCCTTCAGCGCGTCGATCCTGGCGAACTCCGGCTCCAGCGGCTTGAGGCCGGCCTGCTCCAGCGCCGGCTCATCCATGAAGTCGGCGTAAAGGTCGGCGATCTTCTGCTGGTCCGGGTCCTTGGGGTCGGCCGACTTCTGCAGGCCCTCGACGATGCCGCGCAGGTTTTCCAGGGCGGCGTCGGCCAGCTGGTCGAACGAGCCATAGCGGCCCTTGTCGGCCGGGATCTGGGTGTTCGCCAGCCACTTGCCGTTGACGTGCTTGTAGAAGTCGTCCTGCGGACGGACGCTGTCGTCGACGTTCTGCATGTCGATGCCCGACACCAGGGCCGGGGTGGCCGGTGCGGCGGCCGCGGGGGCGGGCGCCGGCGCCTGCTTGCCGCAGGCAGCGACGGCGCAGGCGCAGGCGGCGCCAAGGATCAGTTTTTTCATGAAATAGCCTTTGAAATTTGTAGGATTCGAGGAACCGCTGACGGCCGATCATAACAAGCCGGACGCATCGGTCTTTAGACCGAGGCGGCGATCAACCCGATCGACAGCCAGTAGGTCGACAGGATCAGCGCCTGGGCGCCCGCGTAGGGCCCGCGGAAGCGGCGGATCGCCAGGGAGGAGTCCGAGACCACGAACAGCAGGGCGCCCGCCACCGCCAGCAGGGCCGGCTGCCCGCCGAGGGCCTGCTGGCGCAGCGCCGCCGCCAGCGCCATGCCGAGCAGCACCACGCAGTACAGCGCCACCGGGATGCGCAGGCTGCCGGCCCGCGGCAGCAGCCAGGACGCCAGGCCCAGGCCGTAGACCACCGGCAGCGCCGTCCATGCCGGGGGCAGGCCCGGGGAAACGCCCTTGAGGAAGGCCCAGATGAACCCCACATGAGCCAGCAGGAAGCTGCCCAGGCCCGCGGCGAACCAGCCGTCGCCGTCGAACATCAGGCAGATGTCGCCGAGCAGCGAGAGCCCCAGCGCGATGACGACGATGCGCCGGTATGCCTCGCCGGAGGCCGGCGCCAGGCTCAGCGCCGCGCCGAGGATCAGGGCGGTGGTCAGCGGCTTGAGCAGGTAGAAGGCGCGGTGGCGCTTCTCTTCCCAGTCGGCGGCGATGGCCAGGGCGGCGCTGATCGCCGCGGCGCCGAAGAATGCGGCGGACGTTGTCGTTATCATCGCCGCAGCATAAAAGAAAACGCCCGGCCTGGTGGCCGGGCGGGGCGCGTGCGCCGAATGTGAGAAGGGCTGTTCTCGCCCCATCACGCTACGCGCTGAACATGAACCGTTTGTGACGGAGCAGAAACCATGGACAAGATCGTCAAGACCGATGCCGAGTGGCGCGCCCAGCTCAGCCCCGAGCAGTACCAGGTGACCCGCAAGGGCGGCACCGAATGCGCCTTCACCGGCGCGCTGTGGGACGACCATCGCGACGGCGTCTACCGCTGCGTCTGCTGCGACGCGCCGCTGTTCGACTCGCGCAACAAGTTCGAGTCCGGCACCGGCTGGCCCAGCTTCTTCCGCCCGGCCGACGGCGAGCCGCTGGAAACCCTGGAAGACCGCAGCCACGGCATGCGCCGCATCGAGGTGCGCTGCAAGCGCTGCGAGGCGCACCTGGGGCATGTGTTCCCCGACGGGCCGAAGCCCAGCGGGCTGCGTTATTGCATCAACTCGGCGGCGCTGAAGTTCGAGCAGCGCTAGGCCGGCGCCCTCGGTACGGTTGCCGGCCCTTCGCCAAACGCAGAGGAAGACAGCATGCGCGTTCACTGGCTGCAGCACGCCGACTTCGAGGATCTCGGCTGCATCGGGCCCTGGCTGGAGAGCCAGGGCCACACGGTCGGCGGCACTCCTCTCCATGCCGGCGCCGCGCCGCCGCCGGTGTCGGCGTTCGACGCCCTGATCGTGATGGGCGGCCCGATGAACATCTACGAGGACCAGCGGCATCCCTGGCTGCGCGGCGAGAAGGCGCTGATCGGCGAGGCGGTCGCCGCCGGCCGCCGCGTGCTCGGCGTCTGCCTCGGCGCACAGCTGCTCGCCGATGTGCTGGGCGGTCCGGTGACGCGCAACGCCGAGAGCGAGATCGGCTGGTTCCCGCTCGAGCTTACGGCGGACGGGCGCCGCTCGCCGTTCTTCGCCGGCCTGCCGCCGCGCTTCACCGGCTTCCACTGGCATGGCGACACCTACGCGCTGCCGCCCGGCGCCGAGTGCCTGGCCACCAGCGAGGCCTGTGCCCAGCAGGCCTTCGCCCTGGGTGCGCGCGTGCTGGGCCTGCAGTTCCACCTGGAGGTGACGCGCGCCAACGCCGAGGAGTGGTTCCGCCACGAGCGGCCGCAGCCGGCGCGCTACGTGCAGGCGCCCGAGCAGATCCTGGCGCAGCGCGACCGCTTCGAGGAAAACAACCGCTGGATGCGGGCGATCCTGGAGCGGTTCTTCGCCGCATGAGCGTCTAGGGCCTGTTAACGCGATTTCGATCGCAGCGATCGATATGCGTTAACAGGCCCCAGGCGAAGCGGGCCCGCGCCAAACCGCAAAAGCGTTTGCAGTCCGCCCTCAAGAAGGACTCTTGCGGCGCCGCAGCCGGGCGGCGGCTCGAGTCTCAGGGAATTACGCCGGCGGCCATGGGCCGCCCCACCGGCCGGCTCTTCTTCCCGGCGCGGCTGTGCGCGGAATCGCCCGGCGCCGCGGGAACACGCTCGTCGACCGGCGCGGCCCTGCGGCTGCGCTTGCGCGCGCCGTGCGCCGGCGCCCGCTCCCGGCCCAGCTCGGCGACGTAGCGGTGCAGGATCTGCGTCGCTTCCTCGCGGCCGTCGCCGGCGTGGTGGCGCATGTTCGAGCGGTAGTAGTCGTAGTTGCCCATGAAGCGGTCGATGTCGCTCGGCGTCAGCTGGTGGCGGTCGCCGCGCATGCCCACGCCCATGCGTTCGATCATGTAGGCGTTGAGGCGCTGCTCGAAGGCTTCCTCCGGCAGGGCCAGGATCGGCTTGCCGAAGTGGATCGCCTCGCCGATCAGCTGGTTGCCTGCGGTCGACAGCACCGCCTTGCAGTTGGCGAGGTCGTGCAGGAAGCCCTCGTTGCTCGGCGCCCGGAAGTCGAGGTTTTCCTCGATGCCCCGGTAGGGCGTGCCGTACACCACCACCGGCAGGTCGAGCAGGCGCAGGGCGCGGTCGATGTGCGGCAGGTACTGGTGCTCGCCCTTGTTGAAATAGGCCAGCAGGTACTCGCCTTCCCGCGGCTGCGCCCGCATCACCTCGGGGCGCAGCATCGGGCCGACGATGCGCGTGTTCGGGTAGGCGGCTTCCGCCGGATAGAAGCTGGAGATCAGGATGCGCTCGGGGACGCCCATCAGCGCGCGGTAGCCGATGGCGTCGCGGGTGCCGACCAGGCGCAGGTCCGGCGGGAAGTGCGGCTTGCAATAGGCGATGATGCCGACGTGGTCGTAGCTGATGCGCGGGATCTTCAGCTTCTGCGCGGCGCGGTGGGTCCAGGCCTCCGAATCGGAGATCACCAGGTCGATGCCGCGCTCGCGGAATTCCTTCTCCACCAGGGCCGAACCGGCGCCGCCGAACAGCAGGTCCGTCATCGGCGCGAAATTCCGCGACAGCGTACGCTGCAGCGAATGGCCGCCGCGCTCGTTGTAGACGTAGCCGATGATGGGGATGCGCACCGTCGGGAACTTCGGCGCCAGCACGTCGTAGGCGTCGCCGCCGGCGAACACCGTGACTTCGTGCTCCGCCATCAGCGAGGGCAGCACCGCGCCGCTGCGCATGGCATGGCCGCGCCCGTAACCCATCACACCGTATGCGATCCGCATCGCCAGCCGCTCCGCGGCGCCCGCGGGCGCCCGTGGTTGTGGAACGTGGCAATTATCGGAAGCGATTGTGACAAACCCGTGGACTGTCACGGAGCTGCCATGGACGGGATTCGGCTATGATGGCTTTCAAACCCCTTACATTCCACGAATGCACCATCTTCTAGATGCGGACCTCTGGGCCGCCTTCCTGACGCTGGCCGGCCTGGAAATCGTCCTGGGCGTGGACAACATCATCTTCCTGTCGATCAGCGCCTCCAAGCTGCCGCAGGAGCAGCAGGCCCGGGCGCGCACCATCGGGCTGGCCGGCGCCATGGTGACGCGGATCATGCTGCTGCTGTCGCTGGCGTTCCTGGCGCGCCTGACCGCGCCCTGGGTCACGATCCTCGGCCAGGAGCTGTCCGGCCGCGACTTCATCCTGCTGCTCGGCGGCCTGTTCCTGATGGGCAAGAGCACGCTGGAAATGCACGAGCAGCTGGAGGGCGCCGAACACGAAGAGGGCGCCCCGCCGCGGCGCCGCGCCAGCTTCTACGGCGTCATCACCCAGATCATGATCCTCGACATCGTGTTTTCGCTGGATTCGGTGATCACCGCGGTGGGCATGACCCAGAACATCCCGGTGATGGTCGCGGCGATCGTCGCGGCGGTGATCGTGATGATGTTCTTCGCCGGCACGGTGGCGCGCTTCGTCGACGAGCATCCGACCATCCGCACCCTCGCGCTGGCCTTCCTGATCCTGATCGGCATGTCGCTGGTCGCGGAGAGCCTCGATTTCCACGTGCCCAAGGGCTACCTCTACTTCGCCATGGCGTTTTCGGCGGCGGTGGAGCTGGTCAACCTGCAGATGCAGAAGCGGCGCAAGCGCGCCGCCGCCAGGAAGGCCGGGCGGCTTCCTCAGTAGGGCAGCAGCGCCGGCGTCCAGCGCGCCTGGCGCCGGGCCAGCCGCTGCGCCGCGGTCTCGTCCTCGTAGTTCACCGGCTGCGCCGCCTGGGTGAGAGCCTCGGCCTCGTCGAAGCAGTTGGCGTTGAGGGTGACGTAGCCCTGCCCGTCGCCGCCGATGGCGGCGCCGAGGTAGGCGCCGCAGTTGCCGCACAGCAGGAAATCGGCGCTGCGCAGGCCGAAGCGGTAGCGCCGCAACAAGGTGTGATCGCGCGGCAGGATGCGCACCTGGCCCTGCGGATCCGAGGTGGTGCGGGCGCCGTGCCTGCGGCAGAAGCTGCAGGTGCAGCGCCGCAGCGGCAGCTGCGCCGGCGCCAGCGCCGTGTCGAACTCGAAGGCGATCGCGCCGCAGTGGCAGCCGCCGCGGATCATTCCAGCCGCCCCTTCAGCCAGGTGGCGATGTCGGCGATCTCTTCCGGGCAGACCTGGTGCTGCACCGGGTAGTCGCGCCACTCCACCGCGCAGCCGAGCTGGCGCAGGCCGTCGCGGCTGCTGCTGCCCAGGGCCACCGGCAGCACGTTGTCATACAGGCCATGGCACATCAGGATGGGCGTGGCGCGGCCCGCCGCGGTCAACTCGCCGAGGATGCGCGTGTGCAGCGGCAGGTAGGTGGACAGCGCCAGGATGCCGGCCAGCGCCTCCCGCTGGCGCAGCCCGGTGTGCAGCGCGATGGCGCCGCCCTGGGAAAATCCGGCCAGCACGATGCGCTGGCGCGGGATGCCCGCGTCGGCCTGGGCCTCGATCAGCTCCTGCACCGCCGCCGCCGAGGCGAGGATGCCGGCCTCGTCCTGCTGGTCGGCGCGGGTCAGGCTGAGGATGTCGTACCAGCCGCGCATGCGCATGCCGCCGTTGATGGTGATCGGCCGCACCGGCGCGTGGGGGAAAACGAAGCGCGCGCGGATCGCCGGCGGCAAGCGCAGCTCCGGCACGATCGGCACGAAGTCGCCGCCGTCCGCGCCCAGGCCGTGCAGCCAGACCACGGCGGCGTTGGCCGGCTGCTCCGGCTCGAGGACGATGGCGGCTTCGCTTTTGCTGATCTTCAATGAACGGCTTCCCCGGCTGGTTGACGCATTGTGCGAAACCCCCGGCCACCGCGGCAACCGCTAAACTGCGCAGGTCGCGCCACCCCGGCTGGCGCTCCCTGGCGGAAACCGACGATGAAACGCTGTCTACTGCTGCTGTCCGCGCTGTCGCTGGCCGCCTGCGGCGCCTCCGGCGGCCTGTACCTGCCGGACCAGGCGCCGAAGCACGACAATCCGCTGAAGAACTCGCGCAAGGCGCAGACCCAGCCGCAGGCCAGTCCCGCCGCGCCCGCCGAGCCGGCTCAGGCCGCGCCGGAGCCGGCCACCCCGCCGCAACCCTGAAGCAGCAGGTTCATGGATCACTTCAACTACCGCAACGGCGAGCTCCACGCCGAAGAGGTGCCGCTGTCCGCCATCGCCGCGCGCTACGGCACCCCCACCTATGTCTACTCGCGCGCCACGCTGACCCGGCACTACCGCGCCTTCGACGAGGCCCTGGCCGGGCTCGATCACCGCGTCTGCTACGCGGTCAAGGCCAATTCGACCCTGGCCGTGCTGCAGGTGCTGGCGCGGCTCGGCGCCGGCTTCGACATCGTCTCCGGCGGCGAGCTGGAGCGGGTGCTGCGCGCCGGCGGCGCCGCCGACCGCATCGTGTTCTCCGGCGTCGGCAAGACCGCGGCCGAGATGAACCGCGCGCTCGACGCCGGCATCCACTGCTTCAACGTCGAGTCCGAGGCCGAGCTGCAGCGCCTCTCCGCCATCGCCGCGCAGCGCGGCATGCGCGCCCGCATCGCCTTCCGCGTCAATCCGGACGTCGATGCGAAGACTCATCCCTACATCTCCACCGGGATGAAGGAAAACAAGTTCGGCGTCGAGATCGGCGAGGCCGAGCGGCTCTATGCGCTGGCGCAGTCGCTGCCCGGCGTCGAGATCCACGGCGTCGCCTGCCACATCGGCTCGCAGCTGCTGGAGCTGGCGCCGTTCCTCGACGCGCTGGACCGCGTGCTGGCCCTGATCGACCGCCTCGCCGCGCGCGGCATCCGCCTGCGCCACATCGACGTCGGCGGCGGCCTGGGTGTGCGCTACCACGACGAGCAGCCGCCGGAGCCGGCCGAATGGGCGCGTGCGCTGCGGCCCAAGCTGGAAGGCCGCGGCCTCACCGTGATGACCGAGCCGGGCCGCGCCATCGCCGGCAACGCCGGCATCCTGCTGACCCGGGTGGAGTTGCTCAAGCCGACCGCGCACAAGAACTTCGCGGTGATCGACGCGGCGATGAACGACCTGATCCGTCCCTCCTTCTACGACGCCTGGCACGCGGTGCTGCCGGTGCGCGAGCGCGGCGGCGGCGCCCGCCAGACCTGGGACCTGGTCGGCCCGGTGTGCGAAAGCGGCGACTGGCTGGCGCGCGGGCGCGAGCTGGCGCTGGCCGAGGGCGACCTGCTGGTCTTCCGCACCGCCGGCGCGTACGGTTTCACCATGAGCTCCAACTACAACTCCCGCCCGCGCGCCGCCGAGGTGCTGGTCGACGGCGCGCAGATGCACCTGGCGCGCGCGCGCGAGACCATCGACGACCTGGTGCGCGGCGAGGAGTTGCTGCCGTGAGGCGTGAGGCCGGCGGCGCGAGGCGTGGAAGCGGAAGCGCCTGCCTGCGCATCGGCTCTCCCGAAACCCGCAGCAGCAGCCGGGAGCGTTCCGCGCAGGGCGGTTGCGCCTCCCGCCGTCAGCCCCTCGCCTGCCCAACGCCATGAGCCACCCCCTGATCCTGATCGACGCCTCCGGCTGGCTGTTCCGGGCCTACCACGCGCTGCCGCCGCTGACCACCGCGCGCGGCGAGCAGACCGGCGCGGTCTACGGCTTCACCAACATGCTGCGCAAGCTGTTCAAGGACTACGCGCCCGAGGAAATCGCGGTGGTGTTCGATGCGCCGGGCAAGACCTTCCGCGACGAGATCTACACCGAGTACAAGGCCAACCGCGACGCCACGCCGGAGGACCTGAACGCCCAGTTCCCGCTGATCGCCGAGGTGGTGCAGGCGATGGGCCTGCCGCTGCTGGCCGTGCCCGGCGTCGAGGCCGACGACGTCATCGGCACCCTGGCGAAGCAGGCGCGGGATGCCGGAAAGGACGTGCTGATCGTCACCAGCGACAAGGACCTGGCGCAGCTGGTCGACGACAAGGTCAGCCTGCTGGACACCATGAAGAACCGGCGCATGGATCCGGCCGGCGTGGTCGAGAAGTTCGGCGTGCCGCCGCAGCGCATCATCGACTACCTGACCCTGGTCGGCGACACCAGCGACAATGTCCCCGGCGTGCCCCTGGTCGGCCCCAAGACCGCGGCCGAATGGCTCAACCAGCACGGCTCGCTCGAGGCGCTGCTGGCGGCCGCCGGCGAGGTCAAGGGCAAGCGCGGCGAAAACCTGCGCGCCGCCATACCGCACATCCCGATGTCGCGCGAGCTGGTGACGATCCGCTGCGACGTCGAGCTGCCGGTGCGCTATGACCAGCTCAAGCCCCGGCCGCAGGATCGCGACAAGCTGGAGGAGCTGTACCGCCGCTTCGAATTCAGGCGCCTGCTGGAGGAAATCACCGCCGCCGCCCCGGCCGCGGCGGCAGTGCCGCCTGCCGCCGGCGCGGTGGCTCCGGCGGTCGCCCCGCAGCCGGCGGGCGCCGCCGCCGCGGCGGAGGCCGCTCCGGCCGAGTCCCGCACCACCGAGCACCTCATCGTCGATACCGAGGAGAAGCTGGGCGCGATGCTGGCCGAGCTGGAGGCGGCGCAGCTGATCTGCCTGGATACCGAGACCGACGCGCTGAGCGCGATGCAGGCCGGCCTGGTGGGCCTGGCCTTCGCGGTGAAGCCGCGCCACGGCTGGTATGTGCCGCTGGCGCACAACTACCTCGGCGCGCCCGACCAGCTGCCGATGCAGCAGGTGCTGGCGCGGCTCAAGCCGCTGCTGGAGGACGCGGACCGGCCCAAGGTCGGCCAGCACATCAAGTACGACCTCAACGTGCTGGCGCGCTACGGCATCGAGGTGCGCGGCGTGCGCTACGACACCATGCTGGAAAGCTACGTGCTCGACGCCGCCGGCAACCGTCACGACATGGACACCCTGGCGGAGAAGTATCTCAACCACCAGACGATCCAGTTCCACGACGTCGCCGGCAAGGGCAAGGGGCAGATCGCCTTCAACCAGGTGCCGGTCGACACCGCGGCCGAATACTCGGCCGAGGACACCGACGTCACCCTGCGCCTGCACCACGTGCTGTACCCGCGCATCGCGGAAATCCCCGAGCTGAAGAAGGTGTTCGAGACCATCGAGATGCCGCTGCTGCCGGTGCTGGCGAAAGTCGAGCGCGACGGCGTCAAGGTCGACGCCGCCCTGCTGGCGCGCATCAGCACCGAGCTGGCCGGCCGCATGGACGAGCTGCAGGCCGAGTGCTGGAAGCTGGCCGGCGGCGAGTTCAACCTCGGTTCGCCCAAGCAGCTGCAGACCATCCTGTTCGAGCAGCTCAAGCTGCCGGTGCTGTCGAAGACGCCCAAGGGCGATCCGTCCACCGGCGAGGACGTGCTGGAGGAGCTGGCGGCGCAGCATGCCCTGCCGCGCCTGATCCTGGATTGGCGCGCGATGCAGAAGCTGCGCAGCACCTATACCGACAACCTGCCGCGGGAGATCAACCCGCAGACCGGCCGCATCCATACTTCCTATCACCAGGCGGTGGCGGCGACCGGGCGGCTGTCCTCGCAGGATCCCAACCTGCAGAACATTCCGGTGCGCAACGCCGAGGGCCGGCGCATCCGCCAGGCCTTCATCGCCGAGGCGGGCAACGCCCTGCTGTCGGTGGACTACTCGCAGATCGAGCTGCGCCTGATGGCGCATTTCTCCGGCGACGCGCGCCTGCAGGACGCGTTCGCCCGCGGCCTGGACATCCACCAGGCCACCGCCGCCGAAGTCTTCAACCTGCCGCTGGAGCAGGCGGTGGGCGAGCAGCGCCGCGCCGCCAAGGCCATCAACTTCGGCCTGATCTACGGCATGTCCGCCTTCGGTCTGGCGCGCCAGCTCGGCATCGCCCGCGGCGAGGCGCAGGACTACATCGCGCGCTTCTTCGCCCGGTACCCGGGGGTCAAGCAGTTCATGGACGGCACGCGCGAGCGGGCACGTACCCAGGGGTACGTGGAAACCCTTTACGGCCGCCGGCTGTACCTGCCCAACATCCTGTCGCGCAACGCCGCGCTGCGGCAGTACGCCGAGCGCACCGCCATCAACGCCCCGCTGCAGGGCACCGCCGCCGACCTGATCAAGCTGGCGATGATCGACCTGGGCGGCTGGATCGCCCGCGAAGCGCCGCGGCTGCGCATGATCATGCAGGTCCACGACGAGCTGGTGTTCGAAGGGCCGCGCCAGCAACTGCAGGAACTGGCGCCGCGGATTGCCGACCGCATGTGCCGCGTCGCCACCCTGGCGGTGCCCTTGGTGGCCGACTGGGGCATCGGCGTCAACTGGGACGAGGCGCATGCCGCCCAAGGTCATGCCAGCAGCGCGAACCTGGCGGCTTAGCGCTGTTTTAGGCGAAGATGGCTGCAGTTCTGCTGGCGTTGCCGATTATTGCGAGCGCGGCGGCAAGGCTACTTTCATAAAAATAATCTATTGATTTTCAGCCGCTTGGCAAATATTTGCTGGGTTTGCAGCCGCACTGCAAAATTTTTGTTGCATTGCGGTTGAACTCCACCTGCCGACCCGCATCTAACCACGTGAACGGTGACTCCCTTTCCCGTTCTCCGCCTCCACTCCCTGGGCGGACATTCCGGTACCCCCAAACCGGAGCTCGTTGCCCGGTGGATTTCCCCCGATCCACCGGGCATTTTTTTGGGTGGGAGCCCCCCGTAAAACAGCGAAATTTCCTGCGAATCCGGCGCCTTACAAAAAATTACCGGCAAAGCTTGAACTTTCCGGGTGAGGACGCATCTAATCCTGCGAACGGTGACTCCCTTTCCCGTTCACCGCCCTAACTCCCTGGGCGGTTATTCCGGTTCCCCCAAGCCGGAACTCGTTGCCCGGTGGATTCCCCCGATCCATCGGGCAATTTTTTTGCCCGCGGCAGGCTGTCGAAATCCCATCTCGAGCCAGCTTCGCGACTATTTTTCGAGCTAGGCCAACCAGTTGCGCGACATCGCCGGATTCCGGGCGCAAGCCGTTGAACTTCCGCGCCGCGGCCCCCTCTAACCCTGCGAACGGTGACTCCCTTTCCCGTTCTCCGCCTTCACTCCCTGGCGGATATTTCCGGTTCCCCCAAGCCGGAACTCGTTGCCCGGTGGATTCCCCCGATCCGCTGGGCAATTTTTTTGCCCCGCGTCGGCGTCGCAGTGCTTCCTTCGGCCCTGAAGGGAAGGGCTGCGCCTATTCCGGCCCCGTCAGCCAGCCGTTCAGCACTTCCCGCACTTCCTCCGCCCCGACCTTGTCCTGCGCGGAAAAGATCTGCACCGTGGCTTCCGGATCGAGGAGCTGCAGCTGCTTGCGCACCTGCAGCAGGGTGCCCTTGGCCGCGCCGTGGCCGAGCTTGTCGGCCTTGGTCAGCAGCACGTGCGTGGCCAGGCCGCGCGATTCGCACCAGCCGAGCATCTGCCGGTCGAGCTCGGTGAGGGGGTGGCGGATATCCATCACCACCACCAGGCCGCGCAGGTTCGGGCGCTTCTCGACGTAGCCGCCGACCAGCCGGCCCCAATCGTGGCGCACTTCCAGCGGCACCTGGGCGAAGCCGTAGCCGGGCAGGTCCATCAAGCGCCCGCGCAGGCCCTCGCCGTCGGGCAGCTCGAACAGGTTGAGCAGCTGGGTGCGGCCCGGCGTGCGGCTGACCCGCGCCAGCGCCTTCTGCTGGCAGATCAGGTTGAGCGCGCTGGACTTGCCGGCATTGGAGCGGCCGGCGAAGGCCACTTCCGGCAGCGTATCCTGCGGCAGCTGGTTGAGCCGGGCCGCCGAAAGCAGGAAACGCGCCTGGGCGAAAGGATTGGGAGCCGGGCTCGTAGTGTTTGGGGATGCAGCCATGGTGTAATATCCCACGCCGTGAAGTGATCCGATAAGCGCGCACCATAACATCCAGCGCGCATCAGCCAGCCGCCAAAAAACAGCATTGGAGTCCCGAATGAAGCGCGTCCTGATCGCCCTCGCTTTGTCTGCGCCCCTGTTCGCCGCAGTGGCCGATGAAGCGACCCCGGCTGCCGCCGCCAAAGATGCGTTCACCCAGGGCGACGCCGCGGCCGGACAGGCCAAGGCCGCTGCCTGCTTCGCCTGCCACGGTCCCGGCGGCAACGGCGCGATCAACCCGGACTGGCCCAAGCTGGCCGGCCAGCACTCGTCCTACATCGCCCAGCAGCTGGCGGACTTCAAGTCGGCCAGGCGCAAGAACCCGGTGATGCTGGGACAGGCCGCGGCCCTGTCCGACGACGACATGAAGAACCTCGGCGCCTATTTCGCGGCGCAGAAGCCGGTGCCGGGCGTGGCCAGCAAGGACGCCGTCGCCGTGGCGCAGAAGCTGTACCGCGCCGGCGACGCCGGCCGCGCCCTGCCGGCCTGCTCGGCCTGCCACGGCCCCACCGGCGCCGGCAACGCCGCCGGCCAGTTCCCGCGCATCGGCGGCCAGAACAGCGGCTACGCCGCGGCCCAGCTGAAGAGCTACAAGGCCGGGGAACGCGGCGCCGAGGGCAAGGGTCAGATGATGGCCGCGATCGCCTCCAAGCTGACCGACCAGGAAATCCAGGCGCTCGCCTCCTACATCTCGGGCCTGCAGTAACCCCGCCAGCCGCCAAAGGCCAGCCGTTAAAGGAATCCCACGATGCGCCTGCTGAAACACGGGCTGTTCGCCGCCCTGGGCCTGTTGGCCGCCGCCTGCCACGCCGCCGACCCGGCCGACGCCTATGTCGAGGGCAAGAATTACCGCGTGGCCGCCACGCCGGTGAAGCAGGACAATCCCAAGCGCATCACCGTCGAGGAATTCTTCTGGTACGGCTGCCCCCACTGCTATCACCTCGAGCCCGAGGTGGACGCCTGGCTCAAGCACAAGCCGGCCGACGTCGATTTCGTGCGCGTGCCCAACACCCTGGGCCGGCCGATCGGCGAGCTGCACCAGCGCGCCTTCTACATCGCCGAGGCGCTCGGCATCCTCGACAAGACCCACCGGCCGCTGTTCGACGCGATCCACGCCCAGGGCTTCCCGATGAGCACCCTGGAGTCGATCCGCGACCTCTATGTGGAAAAGGGCGGCATCAAGCCCGAACAGTTCGACGCCGACGCCCACAGCTTCGTGGTGGAAAACAACATGCGCCGCGCCGACGACCTGGCGGCGGCCTACGGCATCACCGGCACGCCGACCTTCGTGGTCGGCGGCAAGTACGTCGTCGACGCCCAGAACGACGTGCTCAAGGTGGTCGACGCCGTCATCGCCAAGGTCCGCAAGGAACGCAAGTAAGCCCACCGGCCCGGCGACGACGATGCGCGCGGCGTTGAACCTGCTGGCCGCCGGCCTGCTGCTGACAGCCGGCGCCGCCGGCGCCGGCACGCAGCCGGTTTCGGCGGTGCCGCCGCAGGTGTCGGCGATGTGCACGCAGTTCGCCGGCCGCATCAGCGGCTTCAGTTCCGACCAGTGCCGCCTCGCCGGCCTGCATCCCGCCCCCGTCACCAGCAGCCGCGGCCGGCCCCTGCTGGTGCGCGACGTGCAGCCGACGGCGCCGGGCGCCCAGGCGCCGCGCAAGGTGCTGGTGCTGGGCGGCATCCACGGCGACGAGTATTCCGCGGTGGTGGTGGCGTTCCAGTGGATCGAGCGCCTCAACGGCGACCGCTTCCAGCGCTTCCAGTGGCGCTTCCTGCCCTGCGTCAATCCGGACGGCCTGCTGGCCAGCCCCTCCACCCGCACCAACGCCAACGGCGTCGACCTCAACCGCAACTTCCCGACGCCGGACTGGAACGCCCAGGCCCAGCTCTACTGGAAGAACAAGACGCGCAAGGACCCGCGCCGCTTCCCCGGCAAGCTGGCGGCCTCCGAGCCGGAGACGCGCTGGGTCATCGAGCAGATCGCCGCCTACAAGCCCGACGCCATCGTCTCGCTGCACGCTCCGCTCAACGTGCTCGACTTCGACGGGCCCTACACGCCGCCGGCCAAGCTGGGCTATCTGCGGCTGGCGCCGATCGGCACCTATCCCGGCTCCCTGGGCGGCTACGGCGGCCTGTTCCTGCGGCTGCCGGTGATGACGCCGGAACTGCCGACCGCGACCCACACGCCGTCGGCCGAGCAGTCCGGCCGCATCCTGGCCGACCTGATCGACTGGCTCAACAAGAACCTGCCCGCCGCCTGAAGCAGCCGGGCTTATACTGGGCCCCGACCTCCAGCATCGGAGCGCTGCCATGGAACACACCGCGGGCTTCAGCTCCTTCCGCGAGTTCTACCCGTACTACCTCAGCGAGCATGCCGACCGCACCTGCCGGCGGCTGCACTTCGCCGGCACCAGCCTGGTGATCCTCACCGCCGTCGCGGCGCTCGCCAGCGGCCGCTATGCCCTGTTCGGGCTGCTGCCGGTGGTGGGGTACGGCTTCGCCTGGGTCGGCCACTTCTACTTCGAGAAGAACCGGCCGGCGACCTTCAAGTACCCGTTCTACAGCCTGGCCGGCGACTTCGTGATGTACAAGGACATGTGGAGCGGCAAGATCCGCTTCTAGACCGGTTCTCGGCGTGGCGTTGCGCTCAGCACGGCGGGGTTGCTGATAAAATCGCCACCCGTTCGAGGCACCAGGGCCTTTCCGCCGTCGTTCCATGTCCAGCGCACAGCAATTCGAGGTGATCGTCATCGGCGGCGGCCACGCCGGCACCGAGGCGGCGCTGGCGTCGGCGCGCATGGGGCGGCGCACCCTGCTGCTGACCCAGAACATCGAGACCCTGGGCCAGATGTCCTGCAATCCCGCCATCGGCGGCATCGGCAAGGGTCACCTGGTGAAGGAGATCGACGCGCTCGGCGGCCTGATGGCCCAGGCCGCGGACCGCGCCGGCATCCAGTTCCGCATCCTCAATGCCAGCAAGGGCCCCGCGGTGCGCGCCACCCGCGCCCAGGCCGACCGCATGCTCTACAAGTGCGCGGTGCGCGAGGCCCTGGAGAACCAGCCCGGCCTGGCCCTGTTCCAGCAGGAGGCCGACGACCTGATCGTCGAAAGCGGCCGCGTCACCGGCGTGGTCACGCGCCTGGGCCTGCGCTTTTCCGCGCGCGCCGTGGTGCTGACCGTCGGCACCTTCCTCGGCGGCAAGATCCACGTCGGCCTCGAGAACTATGCCGGCGGCCGCGCCGGCGACGCGCCCTCGCTGCCGCTGGCGGCGCGGCTGCGCGAACTGGATTTGCGCGTCGGCCGCCTCAAGACCGGCACGCCGCCGCGCATCGACGGCCGCAGCGTCGATTTCTCCGGCCTGCAGCTGCAGCCGGGCGACGAGCCGACGCCGGTGTTTTCCTTCCTCGGCTCGCGCGGGCAGCACCCGCGGCAGGTGCCGTGCTGGATCACTCATACCAACGCGCGCACCCACGACATCATCCGCGGCGCGTTCGACCGCAGCCCGATGTTCACCGGCGTGATCGAGGGCACCGGCCCGCGCTACTGCCCCAGCGTCGAGGACAAGGTCAACCGCTTCGCCGCCAAGGAATCGCACCAGATCTTCATCGAGCCGGAAGGGCTCAACACGCGCGAGATCTATCCCAACGGCATCAGCACCAGCCTGCCCTACGACGTGCAGGAAGCCTTCGTGCGCACCATCAAGGGCTTCGAACACGCGCGCATCACGCGGCCGGGCTACGCCATCGAGTACGACTATTTCGACCCGCGCGACCTCAAGCGCTCGCTCGAGACCAAGCCGATCGCCGGCCTCTACTTCGCCGGCCAGATCAACGGCACCACCGGCTACGAGGAGGCGGCGGCGCAGGGGCTGCTCGCCGGCATCAACGCCGCGCGCGGCGCGCGCGGCGAGGAGCCGTGGACGCCGCAGCGCCACGAGGCCTACATCGGCGTGCTGGTCGACGACCTCATCACCCGCGGCACGGCCGAGCCCTACCGCATGTTCACCTCGCGCGCCGAGCACCGCCTGCTGCTGCGCGAGGACAACGCCGACCTGCGCCTGACCGAGACCGGCCGCAGCCTGGGCCTGGTCGACGACGCGCGCTGGGCCGCGTTCAGCCGCAAGCGCGACGCCATCGGCCGCGAGCGCGCCCGGCTGGAGGCGTTGCGGGTCAAGCCGGCGCAGCTTGCGACAGCGGAATTCGCCGAGGTGTTCGGCGCGCCGCAGGAAAGCAGCGGCGCCAGCGCCCATGAGCTGCTGCGCCGCCCGGAGGGCAGCTATGCCGTGCTCGAGCGCCTGGGCCTGGATCAACCGGGTATCGATCCGCCGGTCGCCGAGCAGGTCGAGATCCAGGCCAAGTACGCCGGCTACATCGAGCGGCAGCAGAACGAGATCGAACGCGCGCGCCGCTTCGAGGAAGCGCCATTGCCGCTCGATCTGGACTATGCCGCGGTCGTCGGCCTGTCCAACGAGGCGCGCCAGAAGCTCGCCGCCCACCGCCCCGAAACCGTGGCCCAGGCCGGCCGCATCTCCGGCATCACGCCCGCGGCGGTGTCGCTGCTGCTGGTGCACCTGAAGAAGACGGGGCAGCTGCGCCGCAGCGCCTAGCGTGATTCCCGCTGCTTCAGCTCCACCAGCACGATCTCCACGTCGTCCAGCGCCTCGTCGGCGTGGGTCACCGGCGGCCGGATCAGGGCGGCGCCGGTCTTCAGCTCGGTGACCTTGGTGCTGCCGTCCGGGAAGGTGGATCTCACCCGGCCGCCCCGGATGACGTAGACCACCGTGGCCGGGTGCGAGTGCATCGGCGTCTTGTCGCCTTTGTGCGGCGTGTACTTCAGCACCCGCGCCTTGTCGTCCTCCGCCAGCACCTGCAGGTACTTCAGGCCGAACTGCGCCACGTCCTGGGCGAGCGCCGCGCCGCTGCACAGCAGCAGCAGCGATCCCACGCAATAGCCGAGCTTTTTCATCGCCGTATCTCCTGGGAGGAGGAGTCCTATCATAAGAGCAGGGCCGCGAGCCCGCGGCGGCGCTATGCTGTGATGCAGGCACGCCCCGGCAGGCTTCGCATGATGCGCATCGTTCCCGGCCAGCTCGACGACCCGCGCGTCGTCGCCTTGCTCGATCTTCACCTCAGCAGCGCCCGCGCCCACACCGCCGCAGGCAGCGCGCATGCCCTGGACCTCTCCGGCCTGAAGGCGCCGGACATCCGTTTCTGGACCGTGTGGGACGGGCAGGCCCTGCTCGGAACCGGCGCGCTCAAACGGCTCTGCGCCGATCACGGCGAGGTCAAGTCCATGCACACCGCCGCGAGCGCCCGCCGGCGCGGCGCGGGCAGCATGATGCTGCGGCATATCATCGCCAGGGCGCGGGCGGACGGCTTGAAACGGCTCAGCCTGGAGACGGGATCCTGGGATTTCTTCCGGCCGGCGCACGCCTTCTACCGGGCCCACGGCTTCGTCGAATGCGGCCCGTTCGGGGCCTACGTGGCCGATCCCAACAGCGTGTTCATGACCCTAGGGCTGGACTGACGCCGACTCCTGCCGCAGCGCTGCGGGCGGCGCTTCAGCCGGGTTCGCCCGCCAGGATGGTGTCCACGTCCAGGCCGGCCAGCGCCTCGGCGTCGGCCAGGTCGAGGCGCTTCATCGGCAGGCCGTCGCTGGGCGACAGCGGCGTGCGCCGCAGGTCGTCCTCGCCGAACATGGCCACGTCGACGCCCAGCTCGCCGGCCTCGAAGCGCAGCAGCGGAATCTGCTCGTCCGCGCCGCCCGGGTAGCGGTAGACGCGGTCGTCCTGCCGGTAGGGAATGCCGCGGTCCTCGAAGAACAGGTCGAGCGCCTCGGCCTTGTCGACGAACACGTGCAGCTGCACGCGGTGCGCGGCGGTGATGGCGCCGCTGACCGCGGCGCCGGTGAGGCGGGGCCGGAACTGGGCCAGCAGGCGCATCGCCTGCACCGCGGTGGCGCGCAGCGCGCGCAGGCGCTCGGCGTAGTCGCGGCCGCCGAACAGGCGCTGGTACTCGATTACCGCGGCCTGCACCGCGGCGTTGTCCGGCAGCGCGGCGCGCGGCCCCAGGCCGAGGCGCTGCGCCGCCTTGAGCTTGGCGGCGCGGTAGTCGAGCACCGCCTCCTCGCACAGGATGCGCGCCGCTTCCTGCACCAGCGGACTGGTGTCGCGCGCTCCGGACTGGCTCATGGGGACCGGTGGCCGCTAGTAGATGTCGGTGCCGGCCTGCTGCTCGTCGAGGGCGGACTTGCCGTCGTCGGGGGGCGGCACGTGGTCGGCCTGCACCACTTCCATCATGGCCCCGGGGCTGTCCGGTGGCAGCAGCTTGCCGTTGGCCGGGTTGATCGGCACCTGCACCACGCCCGGCGGGCGCGGCAGGATCTGCTGCGGCACGCCCTTCAGCGCGGTCTTCATGTAGTCCATCCAGATCGGCAGCGCGGCCTTGGCGCCAACCTCGCCGTGGCCCAGGGTCGCGGGCTGGTCGTAGCCGATCCAGGTGACGGTGACCAGGCTCGGGTTGAAGCCGTTGAACCAGGCGTCGGTGAAGTCGTTGGTGGTGCCGGTCTTGCCGGCGAGATCGTCGCGGCCGAGCGCGCGCACCGCGGCGCCGGTGCCGCGCGTCACCACCTCGTGCATCATGCTGGTGATGAGGTAGTCGTCGTCGGCGTCGAGGGTGCGCGGCGCGCGGTCTGCCTCCGGCACCAGCGGCGCGGCCGCCGCCCTGCTGTCCGCGGTCTTGTCGTCCGCCTTGGCTTCGGGCTTGCCGGCGGCGTCGACGGCGGCATCGGCCGCCGCCGCGGCGTCCGCGGCCGCCATGTCGCAGGCCGGGCAGGCCTGCTTGGGCTGGGCGTGGAAGACCTCCTTGCCGTCGGCGGTCTTGATCGACTGGATGAAATAGGGCTCGATCAGGAAGCCGCCGTTGGCGAACACGGCGTAGCCGCGCGCCATTTCCCAGGGCGTCAGGGCGCCGCTGCCCAGGGCCAGGGTCAGGTCCTTGGGCAGGCGCTCCTTGGGCAGGCCGAATTTGCTGGCGAAGTCGACGGCGTAGTCGATGCCCACCGCCTGCAGCACGCGGATCGAGACCAGGTTGCGCGACTCGGCCAGGGCCACCCGCAGGCGCATCGGGCCGTTGAACTTGCCTTCGTAGTTGCCCGGGCGCCAGTCGTCGTCCGGGTTGGCGTTGACGTAGACCACCGGAGCGTCGAGGAACACCGAGGCCGGGGTGTAGCCCTTGGCCAGCGCCGCCGTGTACAGGAACGGCTTGAAGCTCGAGCCGGGCTGGCGCCGCGCCTGGGTGACGCGGTTATAGGCGCCGAGGAAGAAGTCGTAGCCGCCGACCAGGGCCTGCACGGCGCCGTCGCGCGGGTCGAGCGAGACCAGGGCCCCCTCCACCTTGGGCAGCTGGGTCAGGCGCCAGGCGCCGTCGACCCGCGCCAGGCGCACGATATCGCCGCGGTTGAGCGGCTTCTTGTCCAGCTTGGCCCACTCGAAGCCGGACTTGGGCAGGTCGACCACGCCGGCCTCGGTCTGCACCCGCAGATGTTCCGGGCTGAATTGCAGCACCACGCCGGCGATCAGCGACACCGCCTGCGGCAGGGCGTCCAGCTCCGCCTGGACCGCCTCGCCCTCGGGATCGCTGTCCAGTTCGGCCAGGGCTTCCGGCGGCAGCCGGCCTTCCGGGCCGCGGTAACCGTGGCGCTCCTCGTAGGCGAAGATGCCGCCGCGCAGGGCCGCATTTGCTGCCTTCTGTCGGGCCGAATCGATGGTGGTGGTGACGCTGTAGCCGTCGCTGTAGGCGGCCTCGCCGTACTTGGCGACCATCTCGGCGCGGGCCATTTCGGCGACATAGCTGGCCTCGAGCTGCACGCTGGCGACGTGCTGGTGCGCGGTGATCGGCTCGGAGACGGCGAGCTTGTAGTCGCCGTCGTTGATGTCGTGCAGCTCGTGCATGCGGCGCAGCACGTAGTCGCGGCGCTCCTTGGCCCGGCGCGGGTCGGCGATGGGATTGTCGCGGGACGGCGCCTTGGGCAGGCCGGCGAGGGTGGCCATCTCGCCCAGGCTCAAGTGATCGACGTCCTTGCCGAAATAGACCTCGGCGGCGGCGCCGACGCCGTAAGCGCGGTTGCCAAGGAAGATGCGGTTCAGGTACAACTCCAGAATCTGTTGTTTGCTCAGTTCGCGCTCGATCTTCAGGGCGAGAAGGATCTCCTTGATTTTTCTCGTGAAGCTGCGTTCCGGGGAGAGGAACACGTTGCGCGCAAGCTGCATGGTGATGGTGCTGCCGCCCTGCCGTTTTTCGCCCGTCGTGGCGAGCACCAGGCTGGCGCGGATCAGGCCCTGCAGGTCGACGCCGGGGTGCTCGAAGAAGCGGTCGTCTTCGGCGGCCAGGAAGGCCTGCACCAGGCGCTGGGGGATCTGCTCGTAATGCAGGGGATCGCGTCGCTCGGCGCCGAATTCGCCGATCAGCGCCCCATCCGCGCTGTAGACGCGCAGGGGGATGCCCAGCTTCAGCTCATGCAGGGTATCGACGGCGGGCAGGCGCGGTTCATAGTAGGCGCGCACGCCGTAAAAGCCCACAACGGCGCAGAAGACGCCGGCCGCGACGATGCCGGCAAGGATCAGGGCAAACCGCAGGTATGGATTCAAGCTGGAACCTCAGGCGGCCTTCATGGCCTGTGCTCATGGCCTGGTTTGAGACTGCTTTCAGGCACTTGGAGAAGTAACTTATAGTTGCGTCGTAGAATACTTACGCTATATTAAGGTGGAATCGGGGCAGAGTCATTAAAGGAATTGGTGACCTGCGGAGGGCCTGTCGGGGGCTTTGGCGGTATCTGGGGTGCGAGGGCTTTATGTCCTTCATGGAGTCGCTGTTTGGGGGCGGCAGCCGCGAGTTGATCGGCCTGGACATCAGTTCCAGCGCGGTCAAGCTGCTGGAATTGAGCAAGCGCGGCGAGCGCTTCAGCGTCGAGGCCTATGCGGTGGAGCCGCTGCCGGCCAACGTCGTCAACGACAAGCAGATCGTCGATCCCAAGATCGTGGGCGAAGCGGTGGCGCGCGCGGTAAGCCGCGCCGGCACCCGCACCAAGAACGCCGCCGTCGCGGTCGCCGGCTCCTCGGTCATCACCAAGCTGATCTTCATGCCGGCCTCGCTCAGCGAGCACGACATGGAAGAGCAGATCAAGGCCGAGGCCGACCAGTACATCCCCTACCCGATCGAGGAAGTCAATCTCGATTTCCAGGTCGTCGGCCCCTCCGCCAAGGACAAGGCCAGCGTCGACGTGCTGCTCGCCGCCTGCCGCAAGGAGCAGGTGGAGCAGCGCATGGCCGCGCTGGAAATAGCGGGGCTCAAGCCGGTCGTGGTGGACATCGAGGTCTACGCGCTGGAGAACGCCTGCCAGTTCCTGCGCCACCAGATGCCCGAGGGCGGCAAGGGCAAGACCATCGCCGTGGTCGACATGGGCGCCTCCACCACCTCGCTGATGGTGCTGCACGACCTGCAGACCGTCTACACCCGCGACCAGGCCTTCGGCGGCCGCCAGCTGACCGAGGACATCATGCGCTTCTACGGCATGTCGCACGAGGAAGCCTCCAAGGGCAAGCGCCTCGGCACCCTGCCCGACAACTACCAGAACGAAGTGCTGGCGCACTTCCTGTCCGACATGGCGCAGCAGATCGACCGCTCGCTGCAGTTCTTCTTTTCCGCCTCCTCCCAGCACAGCGCCATCGATCAGGTGATCCTGGCCGGCGGCTGCGCGCAGATCCATGGTGTCGAAACGGCGATCCAGGAGCGGCTGCAGATCCCGACGGTGGTGGCGCGGCCGTTCGCGCAGATGTCGGTGGCCTCGCGCGCCAAGCCGGCGCAGCTGGCGCAGGACGAGGCCTCGCTGCTGATCGCCGCGGGCCTGGCCTACCGCGCCTTCGACGAGCTCGGTTGAGGACGGCGCCATGACAAAGATTAACCTGCTCGACTGGCGTTCCGCCCGCCGCCAGAAGCGCAAGCAGCAGTTCGCGGCGATGGCGGGCATCACCTTCCTGGGCAGCGCCGCGGCGGTGCTGATCGCCTACCTGGCGATGAGCCAGGCGGTTTCGCACCAGCAGGAGCGCAACAAGATCCTGCAGAACGAGATCGCCCTGCTCGACAAGCAGATCAAGGAAATCCAGGAGCTGCAGAAGACCCGCGCCAACCTGCTGGCGCGCATGCGCGTGATCGAGCAGCTGCAGCAGAGCCGCTCGGCCACCGTGCATTTCTTCGACGAGATCGTGAACACCCTGCCCGACGGCGTCTACCTGACCGGCGTCAAGCAGGCCGGCAACGACGTCACGCTGGATGGCGTCGCCGAGTCCAACGGCCGCATTTCGGCCTACATGAAGAACCTCGACGCCTCGCCCTGGTTCAAGGATCCGAAGCTGGTGGTGATCCGCACCAGCGACAAGAACCGCCTGCGCAGCAGCGAATTCCAGCTCAAGGTCACCAACCTGACCAAGGCCACCGACAACTCGCAGGCGGCGCCTGCCCCGGGAGCGGCCAAGAAATGAACCCACGCGAGATCATCGAAGAACTGCAGAGCCTGGATCTTCAGAATCCGGGCGCCTGGCCGCGCTGGGTGCATATCTCGACCTGCGTGCTGCTGGCCCTGATCCTGATCGGCGCCGGCGGCTATTTCCTGGTCGAGCCGGAGTACGAGGACCTGCAGCGCGAGCAGCAGAAGGAAGTGGGCCTGCGCCAGGAGTTCGAGAGCAAGCAGCAGAAAGTCGCCTCGCTCGACGCCTACAAGGCCCAGCTCGAGGAGATGCAGCGCTCCTTTGGCGACATGCTGCGCCAGCTGCCGAGCAAGGCCGAAGTGGCCAACCTGCTCAACGACATCTCGCAGACGCGCATCGCCAACAACCTCAACGAGGAGCTGTTCCAGCCGCAGGGCGAGGTGCAGAAGGACTTTTACGTCGAGATGCCGAACCGGATCATCGTCACCGGCACCTACCACGACATGGGCCAGTTCGTCAGCGGCGTGGCGGCGCTGCCGCGCATCGTCGTCATCGATGATATCGAACTCAAGCCGGCGGGTGGAAAGGGCGCCACGCTGCGGTTGAGCGCCCTGGCCAAGACCTACCGCTATCAGGACGCCGGCTCCGCGCCCGCCGGAGGTGGCAAATGAGCCTGCGCATCCTCCTCCGCTGCGCCCTGGCGGTGGCCGTCGCCGCGCTCGGCGCCTGTTCCAGCGACGACGACCTGCAGCAGTACATCGCCCAGGTCAAGGCGCGCAAGAGCACCAAGATCGATCCGATCCCGCAGATCAAGCAGTACGAGGCCTTCACCTACGTGCCCGGCGACCGCCGCGAGCCGTTCACCCCGTCCGTTCCCGACAGCTCCAAGAGCGATGGCCTGCGTCCGGACATGAACCGCAACCGCGAGCCGCTGGAGGAGTTCCCGCTGGACGCGCTGAAGATGGTCGGCGTCATCGATTACAACAAGACGCTGTACGCGATGATCAAGGCGCCGGATGGAGTGATCCACCGCGTCACCATCGGCAATTACATGGGTCAGAACTTCGGCAAGATCACCAAGATCAGCGAAAGCGAGGTCAGTCTGGACGAGATCGTCCCGGACGGCTTCGGCGGGTTCAAAGAGCAGCCGGCCAGCCTCGCTGCCGAGCAGAAATAAGGGAGCAGCGTTATGTCCAGTCAGATTTCCGCAGCACGCGCCACGGTCCGCGCCGCACGCGTGTCTTTCGCCCGCTTCGCAGCCCTGCTCGCGCTGGCCGCCTGCGGCCTGGCGCCGCAGGCCCAGGCGCAGTCGCGCGACCTCAAGGCGGTGGACTTCGTCGCGCTCGACGGCGACCGCGTGCAGCTGACCCTGACCCTGTCCGCGCCCGCCCCGCAGCCGGCCGTGTTCGCCATCGACAAGCCGGCACGCCTGTCGGTGGACCTGCCGGACACGCACCTGGCGCTGACCGAGCGCTACCGCAAGGTCAGCATCGGCCAGGTGCGGTCGATCGCCGCGGTGGAGGCGCAGGGGCGCACCCGCGTGGTGGTCGAGCTGGTGCAGCCGACCGCCTACAACGTCAGCGTCGACGGCAACCGCATCGTCGTCGACCTTGCCGGCAGTCCCACTTCCAGCCTGATGCGCGCCAGCGCGCCGTCGCCGCAGGCGCCGGGCGCCGTCATCAACAAGATCGACTTCCGCCGCGGCGAGAAGGGCGAGGGCCGCGTGCTGGTGTCCCTGTCCGACCCGCGCGCCGCGGTCGACGTGCACGAGGAAGGCGGCAAGATCGTCGCCCGCTTCAAGAACACCGCCCTGCCGGAGCGGCTGGGCAAGCGCCTCGACGTGCTCGATTTCGCCACGCCGGTGAAGTACATCGACGCCCAGCGCGACGGCGTCGACACCCGCGTGGTCATCACCCCCAGTGCCGGCGGCGAGTATGAGCAGGTGGCCTACCAGGCCGGCGACCAGTTCGTGCTGGAACTGCAGCCGCTGTCGCAGGAGAAGCTGGCGGAAAAGCAGCGCGACCAGCCGACCTACACCGGCGAGCGCATCAGCCTGTCGTTCCAGAGCGTGGACATCCGCTCGCTGCTGCAGATCATCGCCGACGTCGCCGGCACCAACATGATCGTCAGCGATTCGGTCAACGGCCAGATCGCCATGCGCCTGCAGAACGTGCCCTGGGACCAGGCGCTGGACATCATCCTGCGCACCAAGGGCCTGGGCATGCGCCGCCAGGGCAACGTGATGCTGGTGGCCCCGGTGGACGAAATCGCCGCGCGCGAGCGCGCCGAGGCCGAGGCCGAGAAGGCCAAGACCCAGCTGGCGCCGCTGCGCTCCGAGCTGATCCAGGTCAATTACGCCAAGGCGTCGGACTTCGCCACGATCCTCAAGAACAAGCAGAACTCGCTGCTGTCGGACCGCGGCAGCGTCACCATCGACGAGCGCACCAACACCCTGCTGGTGCTGGAGACGCGCGACAAGATCGCCGAGATCCGCGCCCTGGTCCAGAAGCTCGACATCCCGGTGCGCCAGGTGCTGATCGAATCGCGCATCGTCATCGCCAGCGACAATTTCGAGAAGGACCTGGGCACCCAGTTCGGGGTCAGCTACGTCGGCAATGTCGGCAGCAACTTCCTGACCACCGCCGGCAATAACAGCGCCACCGACTCGACCGTCAACAGCTTCCTCGGCAGCACCAACGGCGGCGTGACGGTGCCCGCGCCCAGCGGCAGCAACTACAACGTCAACCTGCCGGCGCCGGTGTCCGCCGGCACCCCCGGCACCCTGGCCTTGTCGCTGCTGAGCAAGAACACCCTGGTCGACCTGGAGCTGTCCGCCCTGCAGTCGGAAGGCAAGGGCGAGGTGGTGTCCAGCCCGCGCGTCATCACCGCCAACGCCAAGTCGGCGGTGATCAAGCAGGGCGTGGAAATCCCCTACCAGCAGTCCACCAGCAGCGGCGCCACCTCGGTGTCGTTCAAGGACGCCGTGCTGTCGCTCACCGTCACGCCGCAGATCACCCCGGACGGCCGCGTCATCATGGACCTGGCGGTGCACGACGACAGCGTCGGCGCCAACGTCAGCACCGGCCAGGGCGGCAGCGTGCCGAGCATCGACACGCGCGAGGTCGACACCCAGGTGCTGGTCGACAACGGCCAGACCGTGGTGCTCGGCGGCATCTACCAGCAGACCACCAACCACAACGTCAACAAGATCCCGCTGCTGGGCGACATCCCGGTGCTGGGCTACCTGTTCCGCAACAACCAGGTGATCAACAAGAAGAGCGAGCTACTGGTGTTCATCACGCCCAAGATCCTCTCCGAAGGCCTCAAGGTCGACTGATCCAGGCCGGCGCCGCCGGCCGGCTTCGCGGGGCTCCCGTTGGTATACTGCCGACGGGAGCCCGGTTTTCCCGCCGAAGCCTGAATGAACGCCTCACCCGCGCCGCGCCCGCCGTTTCCAGCGCCTGTGCCCGCTCCCAGGCGGCATGCCCCGCATTTCCGGCCGGCATGAGCAAATCCGGCAGCATCTTCCTGATCGGCCCGATGGGCGCCGGCAAGACCACGGTCGGCCGCCGCCTGGCGGCCGCGCGCGGCCTGGATTTCGCCGACAGTGACCAGGAGGTGGAAGCCCGCACCGGGGTCAACATCGCCTTCATCTTCGAGAAGGAGGGCGAGGCCGGCTTCCGCCGGCGCGAGCGCCAGGCCATCGCCGACCTGACGCTGCGCCGGGGCCTGGTGCTGGCCACCGGCGGCGGCGCCATCCTCGACCCGGAGAACCGCCAATGCCTGGCGGCCCGGGGCTTCGTGGTGTATCTCCACGCCAGCATCGAGCAGCAGCTGGCCCGCACCGAGCGCACCGATACCCGCCCGCTATTGCAGGGCGGCAACCGCCGTGAGACGCTGGAACGGCTATTTTTGACCCGCGACCCGCTCTACCGTGAAATCGCCGATCTCGTCCTCCACACCGACGGACGCAACGCCCGCACGCTCGCGCGCGAAATCGAAGACCACTTCGCCCGCCCGGCGGCCGCGGTCTGAGGCGGCGACGCGCGAGCTGCGCGTCGAGCTGAGCGAGCGGGCCTACGACATCCGCATCGGCCCCGGCCTGCTGACCGACGCCGCCAGCTACAGGCTGCTGCGCAGCCGCGTGGTGCGCGTCGTCACCGACGCCAACGTCGCCGCCCTCTACCTCGACCCGCTGCTCGAGGCCCTGGGCCTGAGCCGGGCCGAGGCCCTGGTGCTGCCGGCCGGCGAGCTGCAGAAAAGCTGGGCCAATGCCGAGCAGGTGCTGGACTGGCTGCTGGAGGCCCGCCTGCCGCGCGACGGCGCGCTGGTCGCCCTGGGCGGCGGCGTCATCGGCGACCTTGCCGGGTTCTGCGCCGCGTTGTACCAGCGCGGCATCGACTTCGTGCAGATTCCCACCACTTTGCTGGCCCAGGTCGATTCCAGCGTCGGCGGAAAGACCGCGGTCAACCACGCCCGCGGCAAGAACATGATCGGCGCCTTCCACCAGCCCCGCGCGGTGATCGCCGACACCGACACCCTGCGCAGCCTGCCGCCGCGCGAGCTGGCCGCCGGCCTGGCCGAAGTGATCAAGAGCGGGCTGCTCGGCGACGCCTCGCTGTTCGCCCGCCTGGAACGCGACCTCGAGCGGCTGCTGGCGCTGGATGCGGCGGCGCTGGCCGATGCCATCGAGCGTTGCTGCGCGCTGAAGGCGCGCATCGTCGCCGCCGACGAGCGCGAGTCCCTGCACGGCGGCGCCGGTCCGCGCGCCCTGCTCAACCTGGGCCACACCTTCGGCCACGCGGTGGAAACCTGGACCCGCTACGAGTCCTGGCTGCACGGCGAGGCGGTCGGGCTGGGCCTGTGCATGGCCGCCGACCTGTCGGCGCGCCTGGGCTGGCTCGGCGGCGCCGAAGCCGAACGCGTCGCCGCCCTGGTGCAGCGGGCCGGGCTGCCGGTGCGCCCGCCGCCGGGCATGCAACCGGGCGATTTCCGCGGCCTGATGGCCCTGGACAAGAAAGTGGCCGGCGGACGGGTGCGCCTGGTGCTGCTGCGCGCCATCGGCGAAGCGGTCGTCACCGCCGACTTCGATCCGCAGGCCCTGGAGCAGACCTTGGCGCATTTCTGCACGCCGGCATGAGCGCGCGAGCCGCGTCGGCGATCGAACGAGCCGGGCTGCGCCCTGGCCTGCGCCGGCCGGCGGCGGCCTGCCCGCGCCCCGCCGTGCTGCGATGAGCAAGCTGGCCGCCTACGCCGCGCGTGACGAGAACTCGCGCGGCCGCCGCTTCGCCGAGACGCGGCCCGATTACCGCAGCGAATACCAGCGCGACCGCGACCGCATCGTGCACTCGACCGCGTTCCGCCGCCTCGAGTACAAGACCCAGGTCTTCGTCAACCATGAAGGCGACCTGTTCCGCACGCGCCTGACCCACTCGCTGGAGGTGGCGCAGATCGCCCGCACCATGGCCCGCGCGCTGGCGCTGAACGAGGACCTGGCGGAGGCTATCGCCCTGGCGCACGACCTCGGCCACACGCCCTTCGGCCACGCCGGGCAGGACGCCCTCAACGCCTGCATGCGTCCCTGGGGCGGCTTCGAACACAATGCGCAGTCGCTGCGCGTGGTCGACGAGCTGGAGGACAAGTACGCCGCCTTCCGCGGCCTCAACCTGAGTTTTGAGACGCGCGAGGGCATCCTCAAGCACTGCTCGCTCAAGCGGGCCCGCACCCTCGGTGACGTCGGCCAGCGCTTCATCAAGAAGCAGCAGCCCGGCCTGGAAGCGCAGCTGGCCAACCTCGCCGACGAGATCGCCTACAACAACCACGACGTCGACGACGGCCTGCGCGCGCGCCTGCTGACCCTCGAGCAGCTGTGCCAGCTGCCGCTGTTCGCGCGCCACCATGACCAGGTGCTCAAGGCCTACAGCGGCCTGACGCCCAAGCAGGTGCGTCACGAAACCATCCGGCGCATGATCAACACGCTGGTGTCCGACCTGGTGAAGCACACCGCGGCGCGCCTGCGCGAGCTCGAGCCCGGGCACCCGGACGAGATCCGGGTCCAGCCCGGGCCGCTGGCCGGCTTCGGCGAGAGGATACGGGCGGAAAACCTGGAGCTGAAGCAGTTCCTGCGCGAGCACCTGTATCGCCACCATCAGGTTTACCGCATGACGGTCAAGGCGCAGAAGGTGGTGAAAGACCTGTTCGCGGCCTTTTCGGAAGACCCGCGCCTGCTGCTGCCGGAGTTCTACGCCCAGTCCGAAGCGGTGGCCAAGTCCGGCGGCGAAGAGGCGCGCATGCGCGTGGTCGCCGACTACATCGCCGGCATGACCGACCGCTACGCCATCGACGAGTACGAGCGCCTGTTCGATCCGCGGCGCCTGCGCTGAGGTCCGGTGCAGGGCGGCTGCGTCCGGCTTGAGCCGGGCCGCGGCCGGAGCGGTAGAATGACTGCATCATGATCAAAGCACTGCGTTTCGACCGTACCGGCAGCCTCGACGCTCTCGCCCTGCAGCAGGTGCCGCCGCCGCGGCCGCAGCCGGGAGAGGTGGTGGTGGAGGTCTGCGCCGCCGGCGTCAATCCCAGCGACGTCAAGAACGTGCTGGGCCGCTTCCCCTATACCACGCTGCCGCGCACGCCCGGCCGCGATTTCGCCGGCGTGGTCGTGGACGGCCCCGCCGAGATGATCGGCGAGGAAGTCTGGGGCACCGGCAAGGAATTCGGCTTCACCTGCGACGGCAGCCACGCCGAGCGCATTGCCGTGCCGCTGGACGGCATCGCCCCCAAGCCCTCGCTGCTGACCTTCGCCCAGGCTGCCGGCTGCGGCGTGCCGTATACCACCGCCTGGGATGCCATCGACCGCAGCGGCCTGTCGCCGGGCGACGGCCTGGTGGTGATCGGCGCCGCCGGCGCCGTCGGCCGCGCTGCGCTGGACCTGGGGCGCTGGTGCGGCGCCCAGGTCATCGCCGCGGTGCGGCGCCCGCAGCAGGTCGAGCAGCTCGCCGCACAGGGTTTCGAGGCGATCCTGCTGGGCGAAGGAGACGATCTTTCCGCCGCGGTGCGGCGCTACTACCCGGCCGGCGCCGACGTGATCTTCGACACCAGCGGCGCCTGGCTCGGCCCGGCGGTCGCAGCGCTGGCCGAGTTCGGCCGCATCGCCACCATCGCCGCGCCGCCCTCGGGCCGGGTCGAATTGCCGCTGCTGGATCTGTACCGCCGCGGCGGCAGCATCATCGGCGTCAATTCCCTGCTTTACGACAGCCGCGCCAGCGCGGCGATGCTGGACCGCTTCAGCATCGCCTTCGCCACCGGCCTGCTGCCGCCGCCGCCGGCGCCGCAGGAGCGGCCGCTGAGCGCCGCGGTCGAGGTCTATCGCGAGCTGGCGGGCGGGACGACGCAGAAGATCGTGCTGACGCCGGGCTAGGCCGGGACCGAGCCGCGGGTTTGCCCCGGCGGGCGCTGGCGGGCCGGGGCTAGTTCGCCAAGGCCTCGTCCAGCAGCTCGATCCAGTGCCGCACCGGCCGCGCCGCGCCTGCGCCCAGATGCGTCAGGCAGCCGATATTCGCAGTGACGATCAGTTCCGGCTCGCCCGCCTCCAGCGCCGCCAGCTTGTCGGCGCGCAACTGCCGCGACAGCTGCGGCTGCAGGATCGAATAGGTCCCCGCCGAACCGCAGCACAGGTGGGCGTCCTTCACCGGCAGCACGGTGCAGCCGGCGTGGCGCAGCACCTCCTCCACCGTGCCGCGGATCTGCAGGCCGTGCTGCAGGCTGCAGGGTGAGTGCACGGCGACGCGCCGGTTGGCGGCGGCGCGAGGCAGCTTGGCCGCTTCCGCGGCGACGGCCTGGCTCAGGTCGCGGAACAGCGCCGACACTTGCGCGGCCTTGCCGGCATAGCGCGGGTCTTCGCGCAGCAAGGTGCCGTAGTCCTTGACCATGGTGCCGCAGCCGCTGGCGGTGACGACGACGGCTTCGGCGCCGCGTTCGATCTGCGGCCACCAGGCGTCGATGTTGCGGCGCGCCTGCTCCAGCGCCATCTCCTCGGCGGAGAGGTGATGTGCCAGCGCGCCGCAGCAGCTGGCGGCGCCGGGTGCGTGCAGCAGCGAGACGCCGGCGCGGTCGAGCACGCGGGCGGCGGCGGCATCGATGTTCGGCGCGAGCGCCGGCTGCACGCAGCCCCGCAGCAGCAGCATGCGGCGCGCATGGCGCGGGGCCGGCCAGGCGCCGGCCGGATGCCGCGGCGGCACGGCGCGCCGCAGTCTCCCCGGCAGCAGGGGGCGGAACCGGCGGCCGAGCCACAGCAAGGCGCCGAACAGTGGACGGTTCGGCAACACCAGCAGCAGGGCCTTGCGCTGCACGCGCTGCCACAGGCCGCGCGGCACCTGCTGCTCGACGACCCGGCGGCCGATGTCGAGCAGGCGGCCATAGCGCACGCCGGACGGGCAGGTGGTTTCGCAGGAGCGGCAGGTCAGGCAGCGGTCCAGGTGCAGCTGGGTCTTCGCCGTCACCGGCGCGCCTTCGAGCGCCTGCTGCATCAGGTAGATGCGGCCGCGCGGCCCGTCCAGCTCGTCGCCGAGCAGCTGATAGGTCGGGCAGGTGGCGGTGCAGAAGCCGCAGTGCACACACTTGCGCAGGATGGCGTCGGCCTCGCGGCCGTCGGCCGTTTCGAGCAGCGCTGCCGGGAGCTGCGTCTGCATGGCTAGAAGTCTGGGTAGAGACGGCCGCGATTGAAGATGCCGGCCGGGTCGAGTACCGCCTTGATCCGCCGGTGCAGCTGCGCCACCGCAGGCGCGAGCGGCTGGAACACGCCGCCGGACCGGTCCGGGCCGCGGAACAGGGTGGCGTGTCCGCCCAGGCTTGCCGCCTGCCGGCGCAGCGCATCGGCATTCCGCTCGCCCGCCAGCCAGCGCAGCGCACCGCCCCACTCGATCAGCTGCGCGCCGGGCGCATCGAGCGGCGCGGCGGCCGGCGGCAGCGAAACCCGCCACAGGGCCGCTGCCTGCGTGAAGAACGGCTCGCGCTGGTCGCGCAGCGCGTCCCACCACGGAGCGCCGTCAAAGGCTTCGCCGCCGAGCTTGCCGCGGGCCTCGCGCACCGCCGCCTCGGCGCCGGACAGCCGGATGCGCAGCTCACCGTCGCCGAAACTGCTGGCCGACAGCGGCAGCGGCCGGCCCGCCCACTCGTTGAGGCGGCGCAGCGCCGTCGCCTGGTCCAGGGCGAAGCGCAGGCTCGCCTCGGCCGGCGGACGCGGCAGGGTCTTGAGCGTGACTTCGGTGAGCAGGCCCAGGGTGCCGAGGCTGCCGGCGAGCAGGCGCGAGACATCGAAGCCGGCGACGTTCTTGATCACCTGTCCGCCGAAGCGCAGCTCGCGCCCCCGGCCGTCGAGCAGGCGCGCGCCCAGCACATAGTCCCGCGCCGCGCCGGCATAGGGCCGGCGCGGACCGGACAGCCCGGCGGCGATGGCGCCGCCCAGGCTGCCGCCGCCGCCGAAGCGCGGCGGCTCGAACGGCAGCACCTGGCCGTGCTGCGCCAGGGCGGCCTCGATTTCCGCCAGCGGCGTGCCGGCGCGCGCGGTCAGCACCAGCTCGGTCGGCTCGTAGTCGACAATGCCGCCGAGGCCGGTGGTGTCCAGCACCTCGCCCCGCAATGCGCCGCCGTAGAAGTCCTTGCTGCCCTGGCCGCGGATGCGCAGCGGCGTGCCGGCGGCGGCGGCTGCGCGGATGCGCTCGGCGATCGCGGCGATGGCGTTCATGGCTGGAACCAGCCGGCCTTGCGCAAGGACGCAAAGGCGTGGGAAGGAGCAACCGCCTTTCCCGGCGTACCGGCGTGCTGGCCCGAGGCGCTGTTGCCGTTCATCGCATTCAGAACCGCGGCAATTCGGGATGCGGCAACTGCCCGCCGTGTACCCGCATGCGGCCGAACTCGGCGCAGCGGTGCAGGGTCGGCACCGCCTTGCCGGGGTTGAGCAGGCCCTGCGCGTCGAAAGCCGCCTTCAGCGCGTGGAACACCTCCAGCTCCTCGCTGCGGAACTGCACGCACATCTGGTTGATCTTCTCGATGCCCACGCCGTGCTCGCCGGTGATGCTGCCGCCGTGGCGCACGCACAGCTCTAGGATTTCGCCGCCGAAAGCCTCGGTGCGCGCCAGCTCGTCCGGCTGGTTGGCGTCGAACAGGATCAGCGGATGCAGGTTGCCGTCGCCGGCGTGGAAAACGTTGGCGCAGCGCAGGCCGTACTTCCGTTCCATGCCGCGGATCGCCTCCAGCACCGCGGCCAGGCACTTCTTCGGAATCGAGCCGTCCATGCAGTAATAGTCCGGCGAGATGCGGCCCACCGCCGGGAACGCCGCCTTGCGCCCGGCCCAGAAGCGCAGGCGCTCGGCCTCGTCGCGCGAGACGCGGCACTGCGTGCTGCCGGCCGCGCGCAGCACCGCTTCCATGCGGCCGATTTCCTCGGCCACTTCCTCCGGCGTGCCGTCGGATTCGCACAGCAGGATCGCCGCCGCGTCGAGCGGGTAGCCGGCCTGGACGAAGGGCTCGACGGCGGCGATCGCCGGCTGGTCCATCAACTCCAGCCCGGCCGGGATGATGCCGGCGCCGATGATGTCGGCCACCGCCTGCCCGGCCTTGCCCAGGTCGTCGAAGCAGGCCAGCACCACGCGCGCGCATTCCGGCCTGGGAACCAGCTTCACGGTGGCTTCCACCACCACGCCGAGCAAGCCCTCCGAGCCGGTGAACAGCGCCAGCAGGTCGTAGCCGGGCGCATCCAGCGCCTCGCCGCCGAGCTCGATCAACTCGCCCTCGATCGTCGCCACCCGCACGCGCAGCAGGTTGTGCACCGTCAGGCCGTACTTGAGGCAGTGCACGCCGCCGGAATTCTCGGCGATGTTGCCGCCGATGGTGCAGGCGATCTGGCTGGAGGGATCGGGCGCGTAGTACAGGCCGTGCGGCGCGGCGGCTTCGGAGATGGCCAGGTTGCGCACGCCCGGCTGCACCCGCGCGGTCCGCGCCAGCGGATCGACCGCCAGGATGCGGTTGAGCCGGGCCAGCGACAGCACCACCGCGTCCGGGCGCGGGGTGGCGCCGCCGGACAGGCCGGTGCCGGCGCCGCGCGCGATCACCGGCACCTGCGCCGCGTGGCACAGGCACAGCACCTGCGCCACCTGCCGCTCGTCGCTCGGCAGGGCCACAGCCAGCGGCAGGCCGCGATAGACCGACAGCCCGTCGCATTCGTAGGGCCGCAAGTCCTCGGTCTCCCACAACAGCGCGCCCGCCGGGAGCGCCGCGCGCAGCTGGCGCAGCAGGGCCTCGTGCAAGGTGGCGGATGCGGCGCCTGCGGCGGACATTGCAATGGGACCGGCGGGAAAACCTGTAGCTGGATAACCGATTTCCGGCGGCGCTGGCAACCTGTCCCATATGCACCGCCGCGCATAAAACTTTAGTCGAAGGGCGGCGGCTTTACGCGGCGCCTGTAACACAGGGGCCGGAGCGGCGGCCTATAGTCGCGGCCAAGCCAGCCGCGGCCATTGCGGCTGGACACAGGAGCAGGCGGTGCATCGGCGCTTCCGCACGTACGGACGCCGGCAGGAGGATGCCATGTTCAACCAGGTGCTCGATCCGCTCGGCAACATTGCCGCGACCGCGCTGGTCGCGCTGGTGCCGCTGGCGGTGCTGCTGATCCTGCTGGTGTGGCTGCGGCGCACCGCCTGGCTGGCGGCGCTGATCGGCTCCATCGTCACCTTCCTGCTGGCCTGGCAGGTCTGGGGCATGCCGCTGGACCTGGGCGCGCGCGCCTACTTCTACGGCAGCCTCAACGGCGCCTGGGCGGTGGACTGGATCACCCTGTGGGGCCTGATGCTGTTCAACACCCTGGTCGCCACCGGCCGCTTCGAGCGGCTGCGCGCCTGGCTGGTGGCGCAGGGCACGCTCGACGTGCGCATTCAGACCCTGCTGTTCGCCTGGGCCTTCGGCGCCCTGCTCGAAGGCCTGGTCGGCTTCGGCTATCCCTGGGCGGTGGTGGCGCCGCTGCTGATCAGCCTGCGCATTCCCGACCTCGACGCGATCCGCGTCGCCGCCATCGCCAACAATGCGCCGGTGTCCTACGGCGCGCTCGGCGCCCCGATCATCGCCCTGGCCGCCGTCACCGGCCTGCCGCTGCTCGACCTGTCGGCCTCGGTCGGTTATGTGGTCGCGGTGCTGGCCCTGCTGCCGCCGTTCATCCTGATCTACCTGGTTTCCGGCCGCGCCGGCTTGCGCGACGGCTGGCCCCTGGCGGTGGTCGGCTCGCTGGCCTACATCGCCGGCCAGCTGCCGGTCGCCGTCTACCTCGGTCCCTACCTGCCGGATGTCACCGGCTCCATCGTCTGCTTCATCGCCCTGCTGCTGCTGATCCGGGTCTGGCGGCCGCAAACCGTGCTCGGCTACGGCGGCGTGCCGGTGTCCGCGTCCGAGCTCGCCGCCGGCAACAAGGCGGCGGCGCCGGCGGCGGGCGAAGTGTTCGGCGCCTGGCTGCCGTTCCTGGTGCTGATCGTGGTGGTGGTGGCCTGGACCGGCCCCTGGTCCAGCCTGCCCAAGCTGTCCTGGCTGACCCTGAAAGTACAGGCCGTGTCCGCGGTGACGGGCAAGCCGGTCAGCGCCGCCTTCGACTTCAAGCCCTGGATCGGCGGCACCGCGATCTGCGCGTCCTGGCTGATCGTGTTGGCGCTGTTGCGGGTGAGCCTGGCGCAGCTGCGCGAGATCGTCGCCAAGACCGCGCACCAGATCTGGGGCGCGGCCCTGGTCGGCGTCTTCATCTTCGGCCTGGCCTACGTCTACAACTATTCCGGCATGGCCGCCTCGCTGGCCAGCGCGCTGTCGCACATGGGCGTGGCCTTCGTCGTGTTCGCGCCGATCCTGGGCATGATCGGCGTGGCCCTGTCCGGTTCCAACACCTCGACCAACGCCATGTTCGGCGCGGTGCAGATGCTGGTCGGCAAGCTGCTGGGCCTGCCGCCGCTGCTGCTGCCGACCCTGAACTCGGTCGGCGCCGAGGTGGGCAAGCCGATCGCCCCGCAGACCGCCAGCGTCGGCGTCGCCACCACCAAGTTCGTGCGCAACGAAGGCGCGGTGATCCGCCACAACTTCGGCTGGACGCTGGGAATCCTGGCCTGGCTGCTGGTGATTGCCGTGGGGCGCTACCTGCTGTTCTCCTGACAGCGGACCCCTTCCGGCGAGCAGGCGGATCAGCCGGCATCCGCCGCGACGGACGCGGGGCGCCGCGGCCGGCCGCGGGACGGCGCCTTTTGAGGCGCGGCTGCTATTCTGCGCAGGCATACCGCCTATGCCCGTTTAGAATCCGCCAAATCCGCCTCCGGCGCGGGTTTCAGGCGTTTTTTCGGCGCCGGTCCTGCGGTCATTGACGTCCCGCAAATCGCTTCTATAATGCGATGTTGCGCTGCGGCGAAAACCGTTGCGCGCCCATCCACCCTGCATCCCGTCTGGCCCCGTCAAAAAGGCCGCACTCGCGGCAGGGTGGCGCGCCGCCGCAAATTGGGTCCCTGGGGGGCCCCGAGGCACACGGTCATGAGTCACCCAGTACAGCCGGGTTTGTACAGCCCCGAGTTCGAGCACGACGCCTGCGGTTTCGGCCTGATTGCCCAGATGGACGGGCAAGCCAGCCACAAGCTGGTGAAAACCGCGATCCGTGCCCTGGAGCGCATGACCCACCGCGGCGCCATCGCCGCCGACGGCAAGACCGGCGACGGTTGCGGCCTGCTGATGAAGAAGCCGGACCGCTTCCTCCGCGCCAAGGCCGCCGAGCTCAAGTTCAAGCTGGGCGAGAACTACTGCGCCGGCAACGTGTTCCTGTCGCAGGACCCGGCCCGGGCCGCGCGCGCCCGCGAGGTGCTGAAGGAAGCCTGCGGCCATCACGGCCTCAAGCTGGTCGGCTGGCGCGAGCTGCCGATCGACTCCAGCGCCTGCGGCGCCGAGGCGCTGAAGACCCTGCCGCGCATCGAGCAGGTCTTCATCGTGCCGGACGGCGGCACCCACAAGTTCACCTTCGAGCTGAAGCTGTTCAAGGCGCGCCGCCGCGCCGAGAAGGTGCTCGAGGCCGAAGGCGACAAGGACTTCTACGTCACCCACCTGTCGTGCCGGGTGATCGTCTACAAGGGCCTGGTGATGCCGGCGTACCTGCCGGTGCTGTACAGCGACCTCAACGATCCGGCGCTGGACAGCTCCATCGTCGTGTTCCACCAGCGCTTCTCCACCAACACCCTGCCGCAGTGGCGGCTGGCGCACCCGTTCCGCTTCCTGGCGCACAACGGCGAGATCAACACCATCGCCGGCAACCGCATGTGGGCCCAGGCGCGCCGCTACAAGTACCAGTGCGAGGACCTGCCGGACATCGACGAGATCGCGCCGCTGGTGGGCCTGTCCGGCTCGGACTCCCAGAGCCTGGACAACATGCTGGAAGTGCTGCTCGCCGGCGGCATGGACCTGTTCGCCGCGATGCGCGCCCTGGTGCCGCCGGCGTGGCAGAACGTCGAGAACCTCGACGCCGACGTGCGCGCCTTCTACGAGTACAACTCGCTGCAGATGGAGCCCTGGGACGGCCCCGCCGGCATCGTGCTGACCGACGGCCGCTACGCCGTCTGCGCCACCGACCGCAACGGCCTGCGCCCGACGCGCTACGTCATCACCCGCGACCGCATCATCACCCTGGCTTCCGAGATCGGCGTGAACGAAGTGGCGCCGGAGGAGGTGGTCGAGAAGGGCCGCCTGCGCCCGGGCCAGATGCTGGCCATCGACACCGAGTCCGGCAGCCTGCTGCGGCCGATGGACATCGACCGCATGCTCGCCGCGCGCCAGCCCTACAAGCAGTGGCTGAAGCGCAACATCCGCCGCCTCGAGGCCTCGCTGCACGACGACCCGGCCTCCCTGGACAAGCTCCACCCGGAAAGCGTGGTGGTGTACCAGAAGCTGTTCCAGCTGACCCAGGAGGAGCGCGGCGAGATCCTGCGCGTGCTCGGCGAGAGCGGCCAGGAGACGGTCGGCTCGATGGGCGACGACACGCCGTTCGCGGTGCTGTCGAACAAGGTGCGCTCGCCGTTCGATTACTTCCGCCAGCAGTTCGCCCAGGTCACCAACCCGCCGATCGATCCGCTGCGCGAGCAGATCGTGATGTCGCTGGAGTGCTCGCTCGGCGCCGAGCGCAGCATGTTCGACGAGACCCCGGAGCGCGCCGCGCGCCTGCTGGTCGATTCGCCGGTGTTGTCCGAGGCCAAGTTCCGCAAGCTGCTGTCGATGGGCGACCAGGGCTACCCGCACACCGTCATCGACCTCAACTACGATCCCAAGCTCGGCCTCAAGGCCGCGCTTGACGCGCTGTGCGAGCGCGCGGTCGAGGCGGTGAAGGGCGGCACCGTGGTGCTGGTGCTGTCGGACCGCAACATCGCGCGCGACAAGCTGCCGATCCACGCGCTGCTCGCCGTCGGCGCGCTGCAGCACCGCCTGATCCACGACGGCCTGCGCTGCGACTGCAACATCATCCTCGAGACCGCGGTGGCGCGCGACCCGCACCAGTTCGCCTGCCTGGTCGGCTATGGCGCCTCCTGCGTCTACCCGTACCTGGCCTACGCCAGCCTCTACGAGATGGCGCGCAACGGCGAGATCAAGGGCAAGGCGCCGGAGGATCTGGCCGCCTCGTACCGCAAGGGCATCAACAAGGGCCTGTACAAGATCATGTCGAAGATGGGGATCAGCACGATCTCCAGCTATCGCGGCGCCCAGCTGTTCGAGATCGTCGGCCTGCACGACGAGGTGGTGAAGCTGTGCTTCGAGGGCACGGTCAGCCGCATCCAGGGCGCCGGCTTCGCCGACCTCGAAGCCGAGCAGACCCAGCTGGCCCTGCTGGCCTGGACCCCGCGCAAGCCGGTGGAGCAGGGCGGCCTGTACAAGTACGTCAACAACGGCGAGTACCACGCCTACAACCCGGACGTGATCCGCACCCTGCACACCGCGGTGCGCTCCGGCGAGTACGCCGACTACCAGCTCTTCGCCGACCTGGTGAACCAGCGCCCGGTGGCGACGTTCCGCGACCTGTTCAAGCTCAGCGGCAAGGCCCAGCCGATCGCCCTGGACCAGGTGGAGCCGGTCGAAGCCATCCTCAAGCGCTTCGACTCCGCCGGCATGTCGCTGGGCGCGCTGTCGCCGGAGGCGCACGAGGCCCTGGCCATCGCCATGAACCGCCTCGGCGGCCGCTCCAACAGCGGCGAGGGCGGTGAGGACCCGGCGCGCTACGGCACCGAGAAGACCTCCAAGATCAAGCAGGTCGCCTCCGGCCGCTTCGGCGTCACGCCGGAATACCTGATCAACGCCGAGGTGCTGCAGATCAAGGTGGCGCAGGGCGCCAAGCCCGGCGAGGGCGGCCAGCTGCCCGGCGACAAGGTCAACGAGATGATCGCGCGGCTGCGCTATGCGCGCCCGGGCGTGGCGCTGATCTCGCCGCCGCCGCACCACGACATCTACTCGATCGAGGACCTGGCGCAGCTGATCTTCGACCTGAAGCAGGTCAATCCGCAGGCGCTGGTCTCGGTCAAGCTGGTGTCCGGCCCCGGCGTCGGCACCATCGCCGCCGGCGTGGCCAAGGCCTACGCCGACCTCATCACCATCTCCGGCTACGACGGCGGCACCGGCGCCAGCCCGCTGACCTCGGTCAAGTACGCCGGCACGCCGTGGGAGCTGGGCCTGTCCGAGACCCACCAGACCTTGCGCCTCAACGGCCTGCGCGACAAGGTGCGGGTGCAGACCGACGGCGGCCTCAAGACCGGCCTGGACGTGGTCAAGGCCGCGATCCTCGGCGCCGAGAGCTTCGGCTTCGGCACCGGCCCGATGGTGGCGCTGGGCTGCAAGTACCTGCGCATCTGCCATCTGAACAACTGCGCCACCGGCGTGGCGACGCAGAACAAGGTGCTGCGCACGCAGCACTTCGTCGGCCTGCCCGAGATGGCGATGAACTACTTCCGCTTCGTCGCTGAGGAGACGCGCCACTGGCTGGCGCGCCTGGGCGTGCGCTCGCTGGCCGAGCTGATCGGCCGCACCGACTTGCTGGAGATCGCCGAGGCGCAGAACGCCAAGCAGCGCGGCCTGGACCTGTCGCCGATCCTGTCGGCGGCCGGCATGGTCAGCGACTCGCCGCAGTACTGCACCAGCCCCAACCCGCCGCACGACCGCGGCGAGCTGGCCGAGCGCATGGTCCGCGACGCCCTGCCGGCGATCGAGGGCAAGACCGGCGGCGTGTTCGAGTACGAGGTCAACAACACCCACCGCTCGATCGGCGCGCGCCTGTCGGGCGAGATCGCGCGGCGCCACGGCAGCCTCGGCATGAGCGACGCGCCGATCACCCTGCGCCTGCGCGGCGCGGCCGGCCAGTCCTTCGGCGTATGGAACGCCGGCGGCCTGCACCTGGAGCTGGAAGGCGAGGCCAACGACTACGTCGGCAAGGGCATGGCCGGCGGCCGCATCGTCATCCGCCCGCCGCGCGCGGCGCGCTTCGAGACCAACAAGACCGTCATCATCGGCAACACCTGCCTGTACGGCGCCACCGGCGGCACGCTCTACGCCGCCGGCACCGCGGGCGAGCGTTTCGGCGTGCGCAACTCCGGCGCGCTGGCGGTGGTGGAAGGCGTGGGCGACCACGGCTGCGAGTACATGACCGGCGGCGTGGTGGTGGTGCTGGGCCGCGTCGGCGTCAACTTCGGCGCCGGCATGACCGGCGGCTTCGCCTACGTGCTCGACGAGCAGCGCAACTTCGTCGACCGCTACAACCACGAGCTAATCGACATTCACCGCATCGTTGCCGAGCATATGGAAGGTCATCGCCACTACCTGCTGGACCTGCTGCGCAACTACGTCGCCGCCACCGGCAGCGAATGGGGCCAGGAGATCATCGAAGACTTCCGCGATCACGTCGGCAAGTTCTGGCTGGCCAAGCCCAAGGCGGCGGACATCAGCTCCCTGCTGGTCGCGATCCGGGCGGCGGCATAACCATGGCAGCCAAGAACGTCATGCAGTTCCTGGACCTGCCGCGCCAGGATCCGAAGAAGGCCCCGGTCGAAATCCGCCTGCACGATTTCCGCGAGATCTACGGCCAGTTCAAGTCCGACCAGGCCGCCAGCCAGGCCGGGCGCTGCCTGGACTGCGGCAACCCCTACTGCGAGTGGAAGTGCCCGGTCCACAACTTCATCCCGAACTGGCTCAAGCTGGTGCAGGAAGGCAACCTGTTCGCCGCGGCCGACCTGTCGCACCAGACCAACTCCCTGCCGGAAATCTGCGGCCGCATCTGCCCGCAGGACCGCCTGTGCGAGGGCGCCTGCACCCTGGAGGACGGCTTCGGCGCCGTCACCATCGGCAACATCGAGAAGTACATCACCGATGAGGCGGTCAAGCAGGGCTGGCGCCCGGACATGTCCGGCGTGGTGCCCACCGGCAAGCGCGTCGCCATCGTCGGCGCCGGCCCGGCCGGCCTGGGCTGCGCCGACGTGCTGGCGCGCAACGGCGTCAAGCCGATCGTGTTCGACCGCTACGCCGAGGTCGGCGGCCTGCTCACCTACGGCATCCCGCCGTTCAAGCTCGAGAAGGACGTGGTCAAGACCCGCCGCGGCCTGCTCGAGGGCATGGGCGTGGAATTCCGCCTCAACACCGACATCGGCCGCGACATCCCGTTCCAGCAGCTGCTGGACGAGTACGACGCCGTGTTCCTCGGCACCGGCACCTACACCGCGATGAAGGGCGGCTTCCCCGGCGAGGAGCTGCCGGGCGTGATCCAGGCGCTGCCGTTCCTGATCTCCAACGTCCATCGCGTGATGGGCAGCGAGACCGACCCCGCGCAGTTCATCGACATGCGCGGCCAGCGCGTGGTGGTGCTCGGCGGCGGCGACACGGCGATGGACTGCAACCGCACCAGCGTGCGCCAGCAGGCCAGCCGCGTCACCTGCGTCTACCGCCGCGACGAGGCCAACATGCCCGGCTCCAGGCGCGAGGTGGCGAACGCCAAGGAAGAAGGCGTGCGCTTCCTGTTCAACCGCCAGCCGGTGGAGATCGTCGGCAACGGCAAGGTCGAGGGCGTCAAGGTGGTGGAGACGCGCCTGGGCAAGCCCGACGCCAAGGGCCGCCGCCAGCCGGAAGTGGTGGCCGGCTCCGAGGAAGTGATCCCGGCCGACCGCGTGCTGATCGCCTTCGGCTTCCGCCCCAGCCCGGCGGCGTGGATCACCCAGCACGGCGTCGAGCTGCACAGCGACGGCCGCGTCAAGACCTCCGAGCAGCGCAAGTTCCAGACCAGCAACGCCAAGGTCTTCGCCGGCGGCGACATGGTGCGCGGTTCGGACCTGGTGGTGACCGCCGTGTTCGAGGGTCGCCAGGCGGCGGAAGGCATCCTCGACTACCTCGGCGTCTGAGCGCCGCGCGCAACAGGAAAAGGCCCGCGGACAGCGGGCCTTTTCGTTTCAGGGCGATGCCGGCCTCAATCCGCTCGCCGGCGGCTGGCGCCGCGCCTGCCACTGCCGCAGCGTGCGACCCAGGAACAAGCCGCTGATCGCGCCGTAGGCCAGGGCAACGCCGAGCCCGAACCAGCCGTCGGCGCGCAATGCGCCGTGCAGCGCCAGGCTGACGCCGACGCCGTACTTCACCGCGAAGATCAGCAGGAACAGCAGCAGCGGCGTCCAGCTGCCGGGCATGTCGAAGGCGCGCTCCCGGGGCAGGTAGCGGGCGTCGCGCAGCGGTCCGCGGCGCTGCGTCTCGTACGCGGCGAGCGCCAGTCCGGCCGCCCAGCACAGCAGCACGTCCGCCCGCGCCCCGAAGGCGGAGAGGACGCCGACCAGCGACAGCAGCAGCATCACCGCGGGCAGCACAGCGGTGCGCGCCACGGCGACGCGGTGCGGCCGGCTCATGGCGAAGCCGCGCCACAGCAGGAAGGCCAGCGCCGGCCAGACCCAGAACGGCGTGCGGCGGATGATCTCGGTGAGCATGTCGATTCCTCGTCGAATGCGGCCGGTCAAGCCACGGCGGCGCCGGCCGTGGCGCGGCGCCGCGCGAACCGCCGGGCATGACGCAGCCGCAGCCACACGATCGCCGTGAGGCCGATCGCCAGCGGGGCAAACCAGGCCAGATGCAGCCGCGAGAGCTGTTCGTAGCTGTCCGCCGGCAGCACGCGGCGCAGGCCGATGCCGAGGAAGGCGACGTGGGTGGCGATGCCGTTGGCGATCATCGCGGTGAAGTGCTCGCGCAGCCACCAGCCGGGCGGCGGCATCACGCTGCGCGGCAGCTGCAGCATCGGCGCCGCGCGCAGCACGCCGACCAGGCCGAACACGGTGAGCAGGCTCTGTCCGCTCCACAGGCCGACGCCGGCCACCACGGCGCCGCTGCCGAGCAGGGCTGCCGCCAGCCAGGGATAGATGCCGCCGCGAAACGCGGCGAAGTCCTGCTTCAACCGCACCGCGCGCGGCCCGACCACCACGCTGGTCCCGACCAGCACCACCAGGTAAAGGAGGAAAACGCCCATCTGCGGCCGGCCGCGGCCGAAGTAGGCCAGCGCCAGGACCGGCGCGGTCAGCAGGATGCCGGTCATGGCCCACTGGTAGGCGCGCCCGGCATAGCGGTGCGGGCGGCTGCCCTTGCGCGCCAGCGCCGCCAGCCAGAAGCTGAGCAGGGCGGCGCCGCCGATGGCCGCATGCGCCGCTGCGATCGTTCCGTGCATCTTCGTTCTCCGCTGAAGGACGGCGCCATTGTTGCGGCGGCGCCCGGCCGCGGGCAGGTGAGATTCGGCACGGCCCGGGGGTGACAAAACTCATCTCCGGCGCCGGGCGCGGCTCTCCTATACTGGCCGCCATGGAGCCCGTCCCGTCCCCGCAACCGCGCTCGCGCTGGAGCGGCCCGCTTTCGCCCCTCAGCCTGGCGGTCTATCTGGTCTGGATCGGCATCGCATTCCAGCCCTGGAGCGACTGGAGGCGCGGCCATCTGCAATGGTCGGCGGCCACGCTGCTCGGCCTGGCCGGCATGTGCGCCGTGCCGTTGCTCTACATCATCCTGACGGCGTCCTCCGATCCCGGTACCGATCAGCGCAGCCGGCTGCGCCTGCGTGTCCTCGCCCTGCTGCAGCTGCCGGCCGCGCTGGTCGCCTGCTGGGCCCTCGGCAGCGGCTCCATGCCGGTGCTGCTGATCGTGGTCGCCGGCGTGCTCGGCGCGCTGTACCCCTTGCGCACCGTGATCGCGCTGATGGTGCTGGCCGACGCAGCGGTGGTGCTGATGCTGCAACAGCGCTGGGGCTGGGGCGATGCGCTGGCCTCCACGCTGTCCTACGGCGCCTTCCAGATCTTTTCGGGGCTGGTCACCGCTTACGCGCGTACCGCCGAGGAGGCGCGGGACGCGGCCCTGCGCATCAACAGCGAGCTGCTGGCGACGCGGCGCCTGCTGCTGGAGAGCGCGCGCGGCGAGGAGCGGCTGCGCCTGTCGCGCGAGTTGCACGACGTCGTCGGCCACAAGCTCACCGCGCTGAAGCTGCAGCTGCGCCTGCAGGCGCGGCAGGACGCGACGCCGGCGCTGGCCGAATGCGAGCGCCTGGCCGACGAGCTGCTCGCCGACGTGCGCGGCGTGGTCGACGCGCTGCGCCAGCATGACGGCGTCGACCTGCAGCAGGCGCTTGCCGCCCTGGTTCCGGCGCTGCCGCAGCCGCGGGTGTCGCTCGAGCTGGAGCCGCAGGTGCGCGCACCGGGCGTGGCGCAGGCGCAGGCGCTGCTGCGCAGCGCGCAGGAGGGGCTGACCAATGCGCTGCGCCACAGCGGCGCGGCGCAGGTGGTGATCCGCCTGCGCCAGGAAGGCGCCGGACTGGCGCTCAGCGTGGAAGACGACGGCCGCGCGCGCGAGCTGCCGCAGCCCGGCAACGGCCTGCGCGGCATGCGCGAGCGGCTCGAGGCGCTGGGCGGCACGCTGGAGCTGCGCCTGCGCGACGGCGGCGGCCTGCGGCTGCGCGTCTGGCTGCCGCAGCCCGAAGTCGCGGCATGAGCGCGCCGCTGCGCATCGCCCTGGCCGACGACCAGGCCCTGGTGCGGCGCGGCTTGCGCGCGCTGCTGGAAGGGCTGGGCGGGCTCGAAGTGGCGGTCGAGGCCGAGGACGGCGCGGCGCTGCTGGCGGCGCTGCGGCAGGCGCGTGTCGACGTGCTGGTCAGCGACGTGCGCATGCCGCACCACTCCGGCATCGAGGTGGTGCGTGCCCTGCGCGCCCGCGGCGACTACACCCCGGCGATCCTGCTCACCACGTTCGACGACGCCGCCCTGCTGCAGGGCGCGGTGCAGGCCGGCGCCCAGGGCTTCATGCTCAAGGACGCGGCGCCCGAGGAGCTCAAGGCGGCGATCCTCAAGGTCGCCGCCGGCGAAACCCTGCTGGCGCCGCAGACCCTGTCGGCGGCGCGCGGCGCGGCCCCGGCCGACAGCGCCGCCCCGGCCCGCCTGACCGAGCGCGAGCTGGCGGTGCTGCGCCTGGTGGCCGGCGGCTATTCCAACAAGGAGATCGGCCGCGCCCTGGGCATCTCCGACGGCACGGTGAAGAATCACCTGACCGAGATCCTGTACAAGCTGGAGGCGCGCGACCGCACCCACGCCGTGCTCAAGGCGATCGGCGCGCGCCTGCTGTAGCGCCCAACGGGCATGGCGTAGAATTCAGCGAGAGGTTCCCGGGGAGTTCGATGACCGTCACGCCGCTGCACGGCTGGGGCCTGGCCGCACTGATGCTGTTCATCTGCTGGCGCCTGTACCGGCGCTACCGCAGCCACATCGGTCCGCAGAAAGTGCGGCCGCTGCGCATGAGCCTGCGCGTCACCGTGTTCAGCGTGTTCGCCGTGCTGATCCTGGCCTCGCCGATCGGCCTGCTCGGCCGCGAGATCGTCGCCATGGCCATCGCCCTCGGCGCCATGCTCGGCTGGATCAGCCTGAGCCAGACCCACTTCGAGAACCGCGACGGCCGCCGCTGGTACACCCCCAACATCTATATCGGCCTGGGCGTCACCGCGCTGCTGGCGGCGCGGGTGATCTACCGCCTGGCGGTGATCTACCCGCAGCTCCGGTCCGGCGCCGCGCCGGCCGGCGCGCAGGGTCCGCTGGGGCCGTTCGGCGGCAGCCAGAGCCTGCCGACCCTGGCGGTGTTCGGCGTGGTCATCGGGTACTACGCGGTTTATTACGGCGGCGTGCTGCTGCGCAGCCGGCAGATGGCGGCGGAAGCGCCGGCCGCGCCGGCCGGTTAGCGGCTTGCCCCCGCCGCGCGTGGGGGGCGGGAGGGAGGGACCGCGCCGCGCCCTCTGCCGCAAGCGGGAGGGCGCAAGGAGGGAAGGCGATGCACCTGCTGATTGCTTCGAGCGCGCTGTGGGTCGCCCTGCACATCGGCCTCGCCGGTACCGCCCTGCGCGGCGCCGTGGCGGGCCGCATCGGCGAGCAAGGCTTCCGCGGCCTGTTCTCGGCGGCGTCGATCGCGGTGTTCGCGCTGCTGGTCTACGCCTTCATCCATGCGCCGCGCACGCCGCTCTGGGTGGCGCCGGAAGGCCTGCGCTGGGGGCTGGCGGCGCTGATGCTGCCGGCGGCCTTCCTGCTGCTCGGCTCCCTGTTCACCATCAGTATCAAGCCGGAGGACGCCGGCACCCGGCGCGACGGCACGCGCGGCGTCCTGCGCCTGACCCGCCACCCCATGCTGTGCGCCTTCGCCCTGTGGGCGGCGCTGCACATCATCGGCACCGGCGAGCTTGCCGCCACGGTGTTCTTCGGCGCCTTCCTGGTCACCGCGGCGGCCGGCATGCCTTCGATCGACGCCAAGTACGCCCGGCGCAACCCGGGCGCCTGGCAGCGCTTCGCCGCCGCGACCTCGATCCTGCCCGGCGCCGCCATCCTCGCCGGCCGCAACCGCCTGGTCTGGTCGGAGATCGGCTGGCTGCTGCCGCTGGCGTCACTGGCGCTGTGGGCGACGCTGCTGCTGCTGCACCAGAAGATGACCGGGGTGGCGCCGGTCCCGCTGCCCTGGGCTTCCTAGGCCCTGTATAGGGCCGGCCGGGGGGCATAAAATCAGCAACCTCTCCCCGGAAACGGCCATGACCCCGACCATCCCCGCCGGCGACCGCCTGATCGTCGCCCTCGACCTGCCCGAACCCGACGCCGCCAGGAACCTGGTGGAGCGTATCGGCGATGGCGCCGGCTTCTACAAGATCGGCATGGAGCTGTGCATGTCGCCGGGCTTCTTCGAGCTGCTGGAGTGGCTGCGCGGCCGCGGCAAGAAAGTCTTCGTCGACCTCAAGTTCTTCGACATCCCCGAGACGGTGGCGCGCGCGGTGCGCTCGCTGTCCGAGCGCGGCGCCCAGTTCTGCACCATCCACGGCAACCAGGCCATCATGGAAGCCGCCGCCAGGGCCAAGAGCAACGGGCTCAGGGTGCTGGCGGTGACCGCCCTGACCAGCCTGGACCGCGGCGACCTCGACGACCTCGGCTTCCAGTGCGACGTGGAAAGCCTGGTGCTGTCGCGCGCGCGCCGCGCCCTGGCCGCCGGCTGCGACGGCGTGGTGTCCTCCGGCCTGGAAGTTGCGAAGCTCAGGCTGGAGGCGCCGCGCGAGCTGATCGTGGTCACGCCCGGCATCCGCCCGGTGGACAACCGGGCCGAGTCCGACCAGAAGCGGGTGATGACGCCGACCCGCGCGCTGCAGGCCGGCGCCGACTACCTGGTGGTGGGCCGCCCGATCCGCGACGCCGCCGACCCGCGCGCCGCGGCGCAGGCGATCCAGGCCGAAATCGCGGCCGCAGTGAAGTAAAGACAAGAAAGAATGAGCCAACTGAAGAACGACCTGTTCCTGCGCGCCCTGCGGTGCGAGTCCGTCGAGCGCACCCCGGTCTGGCTGATGCGCCAGGCCGGGCGCTACCTCGCCGAGTACCGCGCCACACGCGCCAAAGCGGGCAATTTCCTGGCCCTGTGCAAGACGCCGGAGCTGGCCTGCGAGGTGACGCTGCAGCCGATCGACCGCTTCGGCTTCGACGCCGCGATCCTGTTCTCCGACATCCTCACCGTGCCCGACGCCATGGGCCTGGGCCTGCACTTCGTCGACAACGAGGGGCCGGCCTTCCACCACCCGCTGCGCAGCGAGGAGGCGATCCGCAGGCTCGGCATCCCCGACCCGGAAAGCGAGCTGCGCTACGTCATGGACGCGGTGCGCACCATCAAGGCCGCGCTCGCCGGCCGGGTGCCGCTGATCGGCTTCGCCGGCAGCCCCTGGACCCTGGCCACCTACATGATCGAGGGCGCCGGCTCGCGCGACTTCGTGCATGCCAAGAAGCTGCGCTACGAGCGGCCGGACCTGCTGCGGGAGCTGACCGCCAAGCTCAGCGAGGCGGTGGCGCTGTACCTGGCGGCGCAGGCGCGCGCCGGCGCCGACGCGCTGATGGTATTTGATACCTGGGGCGGCACGCTCGATCCGCAGGGCTACCTGGAGCATTCGCTCGCCCCCATGCGCGCCATCGTCGAGCGCCTGGCGACGCTGGCCCCGGGCGTGCCGGTGATCCTGTTCAGCAAGGGCGCCGCCGCCCACCTCGACGCCATGGCCCGGACCGGCACCGCCGGCCTGGGCGTGGACTGGACCACGCGCCTGGCCGACGCCCGCCGGGCGGTGCAGGGGCGCGTGGCGCTGCAGGGCAACCTCGACCCGTCCTCGCTGTTCGCACCGCCCGGCAAGGTGCGCGAGCTGGTGGCCGGCGTGCTGGCCGACTATGGCCCCGGCCCGGGCCATATCTTCAACCTCGGCCACGGCATCCTGCAGCACACGCCGGTGGAAAGCGTGAGCGCGCTGGTCGAGGCGGTGCGCGAGCTGAGTCCCAAGTACCAGAAGGCCAGCTGATCCGATGCTGCGCTGGCTGCCGGCCCCGCTGATCATCGCGCTGACCCTGCCGCTGCTGTGCGCCGCGCTGCTGATCAGCTTCGCCCTGCTGATGCTCGCCGCGCTGCCCAAGCTGCTGCTGCCGGCGCGCGGCCGCGCCTGGCTGGCGCGCAACTGGTTCAACAAGGTGGTCGGCAACGGCGCCTGGTGGGGCCTCAACCGCCTGGTCTACCTGCTGCTGCACGGTCCGCGCCGCGACATCGTCATCGAAGGCGAGCTCGATCCGGACAAGACCTGGCTGCTGATCTGCAACCACCAGGGCTGGGCCGACATTCCGCTGCTGGTCGACGTGTTCGGCCGCCGGCTGCCGTTCACCCGCTTCTTCCTGAAGAAGCAGCTGATCTGGGTGCCGATCATCGGCCTGGCCTGCGTGGTGCTGGACATGCCGTTCATGAAGCGCCACTCCCGGGCCGCCATCGCCGCCAACCCGGCGCTGAAGGGCCAGGACCTGGAGGCCACCCGCAAGGCCTGCGAGAAGTACCGCCTGGCCCCGGTGACGGTGGTGAACTTCCTCGAGGGCACGCGCTTCACCGAAGCCAAGCGCGTGGCGCGCGGCTCGCCCTACGTCAACCTGCTGCGGCCCAAGGCCGCCGGCCTGTCGTTCGCGCTCAACACCATGGGCGAGCAGTTCGCCGGCATCGTCGACGTGACCCTGTGCTACGTCCCCGGCCCGCGCGGCGTGCTGTGGGGCTTCCTCGCCGGCGACCAGGCGCGGATGAAGGTGCGGGCGCGCGTGCTGCCGGTGCCGCAGGACCTGATGCACGGCGACTACCAGGACGACGCGGCCTTCCGCGAGCGGTTCCAGGCCTGGGTCAACCAGCTGTGGCAGCGCAAGGACGAGGAGTTGACCCGGCTGAAGCAGTCGTTCTGCGGCGGGGAAAAAACCTAACGAGCCGGCACCCAGGCACCGCCCGGCGCTATGGGCGCATCGCGTTTGCGTCGTCTTGCGCCGTTGCGCGGGGTTTTGGGCGATGCCTTACGGATCCGGCGACAGCCGCAGGCGGGCACTGATGTTGTCGGCCTCGCCCAGCTGCACCTCGACGAGGAAGGTCAGGTGCCGCAGGATGGTGGCGCTGACGAACACCACGGTGGCATAGAGCCCGTCGTCGCGGCGGATCAGCGGGGCGCGGCTGCCGTTGCCGATGTCCTTGTGGCGCAGCGCTTCCAGCAGCGGCTCGCGCCGCGGCGCCAGCAGGGTCACGCGAAAGATGTCGGCTGCTTCCATGGTCCCCGAGCCCGCTGATGCCAAGCGATGGGCGGACTTTGCCATCGCCGTGCCGCCGCGACCTTGACCCAGTTCTCACAACCCCCCATCCGCGCCCCGGGGCGCTGCAGGTTCGCCGCCAAGGGGGTAGAGTGGCCGGCAAAACCAGCCACAACCTCGGGGAGAGGACATGAAAAGGCTCAAGCCGCTCGACGCGGCCTGGCTCTACGTGGAGTCGCGCGACACGCCGATGCACGTCGCCGGACTGCAGACCTTCATCCCGCCGAAGAACGCCAAGGCCAGCTTCCTGCGCGACATCATGGCGCGGTTCAAGGACGGCGCCACCGAGTTCGTGCCGCCCTGGAACCTGCGCCTGGCCGGCGGCCCGCTGCGCGGCCTGCTGCCGGCCTGGGAAACCGAGAAGAACGTCGACCTCGACTACCACGTGCGCCATTCCGCCCTGCCCGGCCCGGGCGGGGAGCGCGAGCTGGGCGTGCTGGTGTCGCGCCTGCACAGCCACCCGCTGGACCTGAAGCGGCCGCTGTGGGAATGCCACCTGATCGAGGGCCTGGAAGGCGGGCGCTTCGCGCTCTACACCAAGATGCACCACGCCTTGATGGACGGCATGGCCGGCATGCGCATGATCCAGCGCGCCATGTCCGAATCGCCGCGCGGCCGCAGCATCGATCCGCCGTGGGCCCTGGGCGGGCTCAAGCAGCGCGAGCGCGGCGGCGGCCGTTCCTTCGCCGAGCGCCTCAGCGCCCTGGCCCAGGGCGCCCGCGAGCAGGCGGCGACCTTGCCGGAGGTGTCGCGCGCCATGACCCAGGTGTGGGGCAGGGGAAAGCATCCCGACCCCGACCTGGTGGCGCCGTTCGGCGCGCCCAGGTCGGTGCTCAACGGCCGCGTCACCGCGCCGCGCCGCTTCGCCACCCAGCAGTACGAACTGGACCGCTTGCGCGTCCTGGCCAAGAAGGCCAAGGTCACGCTCAACGACGTCGTGCTGGAGATCTGCGCCGGCGCGCTGCGCCGCTTCCTGCAGGAGTCCGGGCACCTGCCGGACGAGCCGCTGACCGCCGGCCTGCCGGTGTCGATCCGCCCGCACGGCGACGACACGCTCGGCACGGCGATCAGCTTCATCCTGGCCAACCTCGCCACCGACCGGGCCGATCCGCGCGAGCGCCTGGAGCGGATCCGCACCTCCACCGTCCGCGCCAAGCAGCACCTGCAAAGCCTGTCCCAGGCCAGCCTCAACAACTACACCTCGGCCTTCATGGGGCCCTTCATCCTCAGCCTGATGACCGGCCTGGGCGGCCGCGGCCGGCCGATGTTCAACGTCACCATTTCCAACGTGCCGGGGCCGGAAAAGCCCCTGTACTTCGCCGGCGCGCGGCTGGAGGCGATGTACCCGATCTCCCTGCTCAGCCACGGCCAGGCGCTGAACATCACCTGCGTCAGCTATGCCGGCACCCTGAACTTCGGCTTCACCGGCTGCCGCGATACGCTGCCGCACATGCAGCGCCTGGCGGTCTACACCGGGGAGGCGCTGGAGGAGCTGGAGCGCGCCTACGCCTGAGGCGGCGACGCGCTGCAAACCCGGAGGGCTTCAAATCCATCCAAGCCGATTCGGAGAAACGGGGGGCGGCATGAGCGCGACAACCATGGAGCAGGCCGGCGGCATCGCCGCCGGCAAGGAACGGGCGGGGACCGCGGTGCGCATCGGCTCGATCGACCTGATGCGCGGCATCGTCATGATCGTCATGGCGATCGACCACGTGCGCGACTTCTGGGACCCCACGCCCTACGACCCGGCCGACCTGTCCAAGGCCTCGGCGGCGCTGTTCCTGACCCGCTGGATCACCCATTTCTGCGCGCCGACCTTCATGTTCCTGGCCGGCACCAGCGCCTGGCTGTGGGCCCGCAACACCGGCGCCGGCCGCGGCCAGCTGCAGCGCTTCCTGGTCAGCCGCGGCCTGTGGCTGGTGTTCCTCGAGCTGACCCTGATCACCTTCAGCTGGCGCTTCGATTTCAACGGCCTCATCCTGCAGGTGATCTGGGCCCTGGGCTGGTGCATGGTGATCCTGGCCGGCCTGCTGTGGCTGCCGCGCCGCGCCATCGCCGCCCTCGGCCTGCTGCTGGTGTTCGGCCACAACGCCTTCGACGGCGTGCACTTCAAGGACTTCGCCGCCCATGGCGAAGGCTGGGGCTGGCTGTGGTCGGCGCTGCACGAGTTCCACCTCGGCCAGTTCGGCAGCTTCCAGGTGGCCCTCGGCTATCCCCTGGTGCCCTGGTGCGGCGTGATGGCCCTGGGCTACTGCTTCGGCGAGCTGCTGGAGCAGCCGGCCGCGGTGCGCGACCGCTGGATGCGCATCCTCGGCGCCGCCGCCATCGTCCTGTTCCTGGCGCTGCGCCTGAGCAATCTCTACGGCGAATCGCAGCTGTGGCAGCCGAACCCGCGCGGTCCCCTCTACTCGGCCCTGGGCGTGCTCAACGTCACCAAGTACCCGCCTTCGCTGCTGTACCTGCTGATGACCCTGGGCCCCGTGCTGCTGCTGCTGCCCTGGCTGGAACAGCGGCGCGGCGCCTGGGTCAAGCCGGTGAGCGTGTTCGGCCGCGTGCCGTTCTTCTTCTACGTGCTGCACCTGCCGCTGATCCACCTCGGCGCGACCATCGCGGCCGAGATCGCCTACGGGGTCAAGGCCGGCCCGGCCTTCCTGGTCAACTCGCTGCCGCCGGGCTACGAGCCCAGCCTGCTGCGCCTGTACCTGGTCTGGGCGATCGTCATCCTGCTGCTGTACCCGGCGTGCAAGTGGTACGCCGGCTACAAGAGCCGCCACAAGAACTACTGGTGGCTGAGCTACCTGTAGCGGCGCGCTGAAACTGGCTCCCCTCCCGCGCGGGAGGGGAGCCCCGTCCTCAGCCGCCGGCCTGCGGCTTCAGCACCGCATCCACGAACAGCGCCGCCGCGTCGGACTGGCGCGGCCGGCCGTCGTCGGAGGTGCCCGCCGCCGCCGTGCGCGGCAGCAGGACCGCGTTGACGAAGCTTTCGCCGGCGTCGCCGCGCCCGTCCCAGCGCTCCGCCGGCGCGGCGGCCGGGAACACCGGGCTGGACACCAGCACCGCGCCGACGAACAGGTCCGCCGCCGTGGGGCCGGCCTGCGCCGGGGCGAATCCGGCGCCCAGCAGCAGCGCCGCGCCGGCGAGGATGGACTTGGAAGGGATGCCGCGGGGAATGGTTTTCATCGTCAAACTCCTATAAGGTGTATATACACCTATTTAGCCAAAAAAAATATTCAGACCGCCTGGGCCGCCAGGCCCAGGGCTTGCGCCGCCGCCGCCGGCAGTCGCGCGCTCATGCTCTTCTGCGCCCGGCGCCACAGCGGCAGGGCCGCCTCCGCCGCGGCGCGCCCCTTGGCGGTGATGCCGATCATCTTGACCCGCCGGTCCTCGCCACTGTCGATGCTGATGTAGCCCTGCGCCAGCAGGGGCTGCAGGTTGCGGGTGAGGGTGGTGCGCTCCAGGCCCAGGTACTCGGCGGCCCGGTTCAGCGGCGTGCGGCCGGCGTTGAGCAGGTAGGAGAGCAGGGTGAACTGGGTGGCCCGCAGCCCGCTGTCGCGCAGCTGCGCGTCGTAAAACTGGGTGATGGTCCGCGCCGCCCGCCGCGCCGCAAAGCACAGGCAGTCGTCGCAGTCGCGGAATTCCGATGTGTTCATACAGTGTATATACACCTATTCCCGCGCGAGGTCAAGCCGGTGGGGCGCCGTGCCGCGGCGCCCCACCGTGCAATTTCAACGGAAATCGAAGCCGTAAGTGAACAGCAGGCCGAGGCTGTTGGCGTTGAGGTGGTCGCCGTTCTTGGAGTACTTGAGAAAGTTGTAGTCCAGCGCCACGAACCACCAGCCCAGCTGCACGGTGCCGCCGAGGGCGTCGTCGAAGTCCACCTTGCCCAGGGTCGCGCCCGGCACGTTCTCGACCGGCAGGTTCTTGCCGTCGAACTTGATCCCAGTTTCGTAGATCACGCCGACGCCGCCCCAGAAGCGCTGCCGCGGTCCGAACCAGTAGGTCGGCAGCAGGGTGAAGCGGAAGCGCTGCAGGTTCACCGAGGCGCAGGCCGACTGGTACTTGTAGTCGAAGGTCAGGCGCAGGTCCAAGGGCGAACGCCGGTAGGGCCGCAGGTGGCCGCCGATGCCGCCGATCAGGCCGCTGCCGGCGCGCAGGCTGGGAGTGGAGGTGCTGTTGTCGTTGGTGTCAACGCATTCCACCTCGACAAGCTTGTCGCCGCCGAACTCGTAACCCAGCTCCACTTCCGGCCGCAGGTACAGGCCCTGGTCCTGCTGCCCGCTGCGCCGCGCCACGCCGGCGTCGTAGGGCGGCGGCAGCGGGCGCGCCGGTTCAAGCGACGGCGGCTGCTCCGGCGTAGCCGGTTCGGCGGGCAGGGGCGCGGCTTCCGGCGCGGCGGCAACCGGCGGCGGCAGCGGCGCCGGCGCCGCGGCGGCAGCCGGCGGGAGCTGCGGCTGCGGCATGGCCGGCCCGGCCAGCTCGTAGCTGCGTGTCGCGGTGGCACTGCCGCTGCTGGCGGTGACGACGATGCGCGTCCCGCCCGGCAGCGGCGCGCCACCCAGCAGGTGGATGTCGGAGTCGCCGCCGTGCCGCTGGATCGTCAGCGGCCGGCGCGAGCTGCCACCGGCGCCGTTCGGCACCAGGGCATAGGCGCTGACGATCAGGTACCCCTGCCGCTCGGCCTCGCTCAGGCTGACCGGCACCACCGCGCGGTAGGCCTGGCCCGCGGCGGCGGGCTCCTGCTGCAGCTCGCCCAGCTCCAGCGCCGCGGCCGGAGCCGCCACCAGCAGCGGCGCCAGCAGCGCGCAACCGCACCATGCCGCGCGCAGGTATGCGCCTGCGCCGTAGCGACGTATCGTCATGCAATCCCCCGATTGATGGTGTACGGAGCACCCGGGCTCCGTGCCGTACCGCCCGTTTCAGCCGTCCTTCGTTTTCCTGGCGTGGCGCCCGCTCCAGGCGGCGCCCGCGTCTTCCCTTTTTTGGCTGAAGCGGACCCTAGCAGTACCGCTGGGGCGTCCGCAATGCGGGCCGGGGTGGAACTGCCAACTGCATCACGGCGGCCAGGGCCTGTTAAAAACAGACCCCTTCCCGGGGGCAACGCAGCGATCGACAGGCCCTAGCCGCCGCGGTGCAGCCGTGCGGACATCAGGCGCAGCGGCGGCCGCAACGCGAGGTAGAGCAGGGCGGCGGCCACCGGCGCCACCACGCACCAGGCGCCGATGCCGCCCAGGGCGATGCCGGCGAAGTCGGCGACGAAGCGCAGCGGCCCGGCGCGGAAGCGGTCCACCAACTGCGGGATCGACAGCGCCAGGTGCGGCGCGCCGAGCCATTCGCCGGCGCGGTAGAAGGGCAGCAGCAGCGCCAGCTGCAGCGGGTAGCAGAAGTAGTTCACCAGCTGGATGATCGGCTGGTTCAGGCCCAGGCAGAACGCCGCCAGCCCGCACAGGATGGTGGTCGAGCCGAGGATCGGGAACACCGCCAGCACGCCGCCGAGGGCCACCGTCAGCGCGATCTTCTCCGGCGTGATGCCCTGCTTGAACTGCGCCACCACCACGTCCACCACGCGCCGCTGCCAGAAGCCGGCGTGCGCGACCGGGATGTCGTCCGGAGTCATCGGCGCCGCAGCAGCAACTGCTCGACGCCGGCGCCGGGCGGCAGCCGGTACAGCTGCCACAGCATGTAGCCGGCGATGGCCAGGTTGCCAAGGCCGAAGATCAGCACCAGCCACAGCGCCCGCGCCAGGCTGGAGCTTTCCTTGTAGGCCACCCACAGCCAGAAGGTGAAGAACGCCAGGTAGGTATCGACCAGGGTGGCGATGAACCAGGGATGCCCGACCACCGCCTGCGGCGTCCTCCAGAACGGCATCTGCAGCGAAGCCCAGGTGGTGGCGCCCAGGATGGCGAGGAAGGCGAGGGCGAAGATCAGCTTCAGTCTGGCGGTCATACATTCACTCTGCATGGTTGGCCGCCGTTGGCGGGTTCCCGGTGAAAAAGCGCATGGCTGCAGTATGCGCTTCCACCGGCAAGCGGCCGCCGGCAGCTAACAACTGCCCTTGTGCAGCGTGATCTGCATCAGGTCGATGCTGCCGGCGCGGAAGCCGCATTCGCAATAGGCCAGGTAGTAGCGCCACATGCGCAGGAAGCGCTCGTCGAACTGCCGCACCACCGCCTCGTGCGCCGCCAGCACGTTGCGGTGCCAGTGCGCCAGGGTGTCGGCGTAGTCGCGGGCGTAGAAGCGTGCGTCGGCGGGCGCCAGGCCGGCGGCGCGCGCCAAGTCCTCGAAGCGGCCCGGCGGACACAGCATGCCGCCGGGGAAGATGTACTTCTGCACGAAGTCGCGCTTGGTGCGGTAGTTCTCGAACAGGGCCGGGTTGATGGTGATGCCCTGGATCGCGGCGCGGCCGCCCGGCTTGAGCGCGCGGGCGATGGTGGCGAAGTAGCCGGGCCAGTATTCCTCGCCCACCGCCTCGTACATCTCGATCGACACCACGCGGTCGTACTGCTCGCGCAGGTCGCGGTAGTCGAGCAGCTCGAAGCTGACGCGGTCCGCCACGCCGGCCTTCCCGGCGCGGACGCGCGCCTCGGCCAGCTGCTCCTTCGACAGGGTGATGGAGTGGACGCGGCAGCCGGAGTGCTGCGCGGCGTAGATGGCGAAGCCGCCCCAGCCCGAGCCGATCTCGAGCAGCCGGTGCTCGGCCGACAGCTCGAGGCGCTCGAACATCAGCTGGAACTTGTTGAGCTGCGCCTGCATCAGCGTCTCGTTCGGCTGGATGAACATGCCGGACGAATAGGCCATGGTCTCATCCAGCCACATCTTGTAGAACTCGTTGCCGAGGTCGTAGTGGTGCTCGATGTTCCTGCGCGCGGTCTTCCTGGTGTTGGCGCGGCGCTTGTGCTGCAACCAGCCGTAGAGCCGGCCGAGCCAGTTCTTCTCGAACGGACCCTTGTAGTAGGGCTCGTTCAGGTGCAGCACCAGCAGCAGGCTGGCCAGGTCGGGCGACTCCCAGCAGTCGTCGAGGTAGGCGTCGCCGATGCCGACCTCGCCCGAGGCCAGCACATGGCGGATCAGGCGGTCGCTCTTGATGTGCCAGACGCCGTGCGGGCCGGACCGCTCGCCGGCGAAGTGGCGGCTGCTGCCGTCGGGCAGGGTGATGTCGACCGAGCCGATGCGCAGGCCCGACAGCATGTGCAGCAGCAGGCGCAGGCCCAGCGGGACGCCGCCCTGGCGCAGCGCCGCAGGCAGGTCCGGCGAAAAGCCGTCCCGACCCATGATGCGGCCGAAGGCTTCGCCTTCCTGATATCCCCGATCTTTCATCTTCACCCGCCCCGTTTTCAGGGCGGCCCCGGAACGGAGCCGCCATGACCCCAATACGCATCATTGAATCGTCCGGATGCCGCGCCCACCCCCTGTTTCGGGGGGCGCCCCGGCAGGAGCGAACTCTCCCCTTCAGCCCGAGGCGGAAGGGGGACTGCTCAGCTCACGCCCACCGCCGGCGGCTGCGGCTTGCGGTGGAACCGTCCGCCGCGCAGCCAGATCTTCAGCGCCTCCCAGTGGATGCCGGCCACCACCTTGAGCGTCATGAACGGCATCAGCGCCGCCAGCCGCAGGATGCCGGCGTCGCGCAGCGGCAGGCGTTCCCCGGCCAGGGTGGCGTCGAGGATGCCCTGGCCTTCGCGCGTCTCGTGGATCGCCAGCCGCACCCGCGCGCCGGGCTCGCTCAGGCTGAAGCGGTAGCGGCCGGACAGGTCCAGGAACGGCGAGACGTGGAAGCGCTTGTCCTTTTCGTGGCGTGCCTCCCAGCTCATCGCCGCGCCGTCGGCGCCGAGCAGGTAGCAGTGTTTTTCGCCGAAGGTGTTGCGCACCTCGGCGATCACCGCGCGCAAGCTGCCGTCGCGGTGCTCGCAGTACCACAGGCTGATCGGGTTGAAGGCGTGGCCGAGCAGGCGCGGCAGCGCCAGCAGGCGGATGCGGCCGCCGTCGAGCGCGATGCCGGCCTGGGCCAGCAGGTCCTCGGCCCAGGCGCGCAGCCGGCCGCCGCCGTCGCCGTGGTCGCGGTCGTGGAAGGCCAGCAGGTTGAAGCGGTTGTGCGAGAACAGGCGCGCGCCGCGCGCCGCCTCGCCGACGCGGTCGACGTCGAGCAACAGGTAGAACACGCGGTAGATGAAGCGGTAATGCGGCGCCACCAGCCGCCGGTGCATGACGCGGCAGGAGTAGAGGCAGGCGGGCTCGCCGGCATTCATCCGCGCGGCAAACCTGTGGCCGGCCCGCATCCCCGGCGCCGGAGCGAACGGGAGCAGTCCCGCGCCAGGGTCGTGCCGCTCATGCCGCGCTGGGCTCGGCAAGCAGGCCGGCGGCGGGCGGAGAGGCGGCGACGCGCAGCTTCTCGGCGCCCGGATCCAGCCCGCTCGCCCAGGGCGGCAGGCATGCGGGATCGATCCCCGCCACCGCGCGCAGCCCGGACTTGAAGCCGTCCTCGTGGAAGCCATAGGCGGTCCAGGCGCCGGCCCACCAGACGCGGTTGCGGCCCTGGATCTCCCCCAGGCGCTGCTGCGCGGCGATGGTGGCGGGGGTGTAGAGCGGATGCTCGTAGCGGGTCTGGTACAGCACCGTGTCCTGCCGCGGCGGCCGCGGCGGATTGAGCGAGACGATGTACTGCTGCTCGCAGTCCAGCTTCTGCAGCTGGTTCATCCAGTAGCTGACGCCGATCGGCTCGTCGCCGAGCGCGTCGCGGCTGAGGATGGCGTTCCAGCTCGACCAGGCGCGGCGGCGCTTCGGCATCAGGCTGGTGTCGGTGTGCAGCCAGGCGGTGTTGGCGGTGTAGGGCACGCTGGCCAGCACGCTGCACTCGGCCTCGCAGGCGTCCGGCAGCATCTGCAGGGCCTGGTCGGAATGGGTGGCGCAGACCACCGCGTCGTAGCGCTCCTCGCCCTGCGGCGTGCACAGCGTCACCCCGCCGGCTTCGCGGCGCAGGCAGGCCACCCGCGTTTCCAGCCGCAGCTGGCCGGGGAAGCGCTGCAGCACCTTGTCGACATAGCTGCTGGAGCCGCCGGTCACGGTCTGCCACTGCGGCCGCTGGTAGACGTTGAGCAGGCCGTGGGCGTCGAAGAAGCGGGCGAAGGCGGGGAAGGGGAAATCCATCACGCCGCGGGTGGAGGTGCTCCAGATCGGCCCGGCCATGGCGGCGACGTAGCGCACGCGCAGCGCCATCGGGTAGCGGTGGCGCTCGAGGAACTCGCCGAGGGTGATGTCGGGCAGGCGGTCGGCGGCGAGCAGGGCCTTCACCTGCTTGTTGAAGCGCATCACCGCCAGCAGCATGCCCAGGTGGGCGGGGGAAAACAGCAGCGAGGGCTGGGCGAAGACCTTGGCCAGGTTCTCGTCGCCGGCCCATTCGATCCGCCCGTCCTCCACCGACACGCCCAGCGACATGTCGGTGTCCTGGCGCCGCACTCCCAGCTCGTCGAGGAAGGGATAGAAGTTCGGGTAATTGACCGGGTTGCAGACGATGAAGCCGGTGTCGATGGCCAGCGGCCCGCGCGGCGTCTCCACCGTCACCGTGTTGGTGTGGCCGCCGGCGCGGCGCTCCCGCTCGAACAGCACGACCTCGTGCCGCCGCGCCAGGAAATGGGCGGCGCCCAGGCCGGAAATGCCGCTGCCGATGACCGCGATCCTCATGCCGGCTTCGCCTTGCTGAAGGGGTGATAGATCCCCCATTACGCAGGGGATCAGGTTACGGATGCGTTACCGGTTTGAGCAAGGGCTCCAGGGTCGGCCAGACCGCGTCCAGCAGCCTGGGCTGGGCCCGGGCGTTGGGGTGGAGGGCGTCGTCCTGGAACCACTGGTCCGGCTCGGCCACCAGCGGGGCGAGGAAGAACGGCACCATCGGCACCCGGCGCGCCTGCGCCAGCTGGCCGAACACCCGGGTGAAGCGCTCGCCGTAGACCGGGCCGTAGTTGCGCGGGATGTACATCTCGAACAGCACCGGCTGCGCCCTGGCCGCCCGCGTCAGCTCGATCATCTGCTCCAGGTTGGCGCGCATCGCGTCCAGCGGCAGCGCGCGCAGACCGTCGTTGCCGCCCAGCTCCAGCAGCACCAGGGCCGGCTTGAACTTGTCCAGGGCGGCCGGCAGGCGCGACAGGCCGCCGGCCGTGGTCTCGCCGGAGACCGAGGCGTTCACCACCCGGTAGCCCCTGCCTTGAGTTTGCAATCTCCGCTCCAATAGATTTACCCAGCCGGTACCCGCATCCAGGCCATAGCCGGCGCTGATGCTGTCGCCCCATACCAGGATGGTCCGGTCCGCCGCCGCGGCCGCCGGGTTCAGCAGCAGGCCGGCCAGCAGGGCCCAAAGCCGCAAGGAAAACAGAGTCTTCATGAATGCAGAAGCCGGTATGAATGAAGCCGCGGCAGCCGCCGCCACGGCCCGCGAGGTCGTGGTCGCGGAGAATCTGGTCAAGCAGATTATCACCAGCGGCGCGGACGAAGCGGGCGCGGTGCTGTCGATCCTCGACGGGCTGTCGCTGCGCATCCTCGCCGGCGAGTCGGTGGCCATCGTCGGCGCCTCCGGCTCGGGCAAGACCACCCTGCTGTCGCTGCTCGCCGGCCTGGACCTGCCCACGTCCGGCGAGCTGCGCCTGGCCGGGCAGTCCCTCAGCGGCCTCGACGAGGACGGCCGCGCCGCCCTGCGCGCCGGCCGCGTCGGCTTCGTGTTCCAGTCGTTTCAGCTGCTGGCCGGCATGACCGCGCTGGAGAACGTGATGCTGCCGGCCGAGCTGGCCGGCCACGCCGACGCCGAGGCGCGCGCCCGCGCCACCCTGGCGCAGGTGGGCCTGGGCCAGCGCCTGGGCCATTACCCGCACCAGCTGTCCGGCGGCGAGCAGCAGCGCGTGGCCATCGCCCGCGCCTTCGCCGCCGAGCCGCGCATCCTGTTCGCCGACGAGCCCACCGGCAACCTCGACCTCGCCACCGGCGCGCGCATCGTCGACCTGCTGTTCGAGCTGAACCGCTCGCGCGGCACCACCCTGGTGCTGGTGACGCACGACACCGGGCTGGCGCGGCGCTGCTCGCGGGTGCTGACCCTGCGCGAGGGGAAGCTGCATGCCTGAGCGCGCCGGCGATGGAAAGGCCCCGCCACTCGCGCCGGGGCGGGAATCCATGGCGCTTTCCCGCCCGGGCCCGGATCACGCAATGAAGGCGCGCCGCGCATGACCGCCCACGCCTTCCGCCACGCGCTGATCCGCCTGCGCCGCGGCTGGCGCAGCGGCGAGCTGCTGGTGCTGTCGCTGGCGCTGCTGGTGGCCAGCGCCGCCATCGTCTCGGTCGGCATGTTCAGCGGCCGCATCCAGGACGCGGTGCAGCGCGGCAGCGGCGAGGCCTTCGGCGCCGACGCGCGCATCGACAGCCACGACCCCTACCCGGCGGAGTTCCTGGCGCGCCTGCGCGCCACCGGCGCGCGCAGCCTGCTGATGACGCGCTTCGTCAGCGTGCTGGCGCCGGAGCGGGGCGAGCAGACCCAGCTGGCGACGGTGAAGGCGGTGGAGGCGGGCTATCCGCTGCGCGGCAGCCTGACCCTGAGCCGCGAGCCCTACGCCGCGCTGTACCCGGCCAACGGCATCCCGGCGCCGGGCGAGGTCTGGGTCGACGGCAAGCTGTGGAGCGCGCTGGGCCTGTCCCCCGGCGCGCGAATCCAGGTCGGCAACAGCCTGCTCAAGGTCGCCGCCCTGGTCGCCAACGAGCCGGGCCGCGGCGGCGCCTTCGCCGAGTTCGCGCCGGAGCTGCTGATGAACGCGCAGGACCTGGCCGCCACCGGCCTGGTCGGCCCGGGCAGCCGGGTCGAGTACATCCTCCAGCTCGGCGGCGAGCCGCCGGCGCTGGCGGCGGTGCAGAAGCTGGCGCTGCCCGCCGGCGCGCGCTACCGCAGCCTCGACGACAGCCGCCCGGAGATCCGCTCCACCATCACCCGCGCCGGGCACTTCCTCGGCGTGGCGGTGCTGGCCACCATCCTGCTCGCCGCGGCGGCGGTGGCGCTGACCGCGCGCCAGTACAGCCAGCGCCTGCGCGACGAGGTGGCTCTGCTCAAGTGCCTGGGCGCGCGCCGCGCCTTCATCCACCGCGCGCTGGCGCTGCAGCTGGTGCTGCTGGGCCTCGCCGCCGGCGGCATCGGCGCCGCGCTCGGCGCGCTGGGGCAGGCGGTGCTCGGCTGGTTCGCCGCGCCGCTGCTCGACACCACGCTGCCGCCGCCCTCGTGGTGGCCGCTGCCGGAGGCGCTGGGCCTGTGCCTGCTGATGCTGGCCGGCTTCGCCCTGCCGCCGGTGCTGGACGCCGCCGCGGCGCCGCCGGTGCGGGTGTTCCAGCGCGCCGCCGGCGGCGAGCTGCGCAGCCGCCTCGGCCTGGTCGCCGGCCTGCTCGCCGTCGCCGTGCTGGTCGGGGTGCAGTCGGGCGAGCCGCAGCTGGCCGGCTGGGTGATCCTCGGCGCCGGCGCCACCGCCGGCGTGCTGGCGCTGCTGGCCTGGGGCCTGGTGCGCCTGCTGTCGCCGCTGCGCCGGCGCAGCGGCGTGGCCTGGCGCTTCGGCCTGGGCAACATCGCGCGCCGCCGCGGGTCGGCGGTGGCGCAGGCGGTGGCGCTGGGCATCGCCCTGCTGGCCCTGCTGCTGATCACGGTGGTGCGCACCGACCTGCTCTCCAGCTGGCGCGACCGCCTGCCGCCGGACGCGCCCAACCAGTTCCTGGTCAACATCCAGCCGGAGCAGGTGCCGGCCCTGCGCCGCTTCTTCGCCGAGCGCGGCTTTCCGCCGCTGGACATGGCGCCGATGGTGCGCGGCCGCCTGGTCGCGCTCAACGGCAAGCCGGTCACCGCCGACAGCTTCCAGGACCAGGAGACGCGGCGCTGGATCAACCGCGAGTTCAACCTGTCCTGGACCGACCATTTCGGCGCCGACAACAAGCTGGTCGACGGCCGCTGGTGGAGCGCCGCCGACGCCGGCAAGCCGTGGCTGTCGGTGGACGAGTACGGCGTCGAGCGCCTCGGCCTCATGCCCGGCACCACCATGACCCTGGAGATCGCCGGGGTGCGCAGCACCTTCACCGTGCACAACACGCGCAAGGTGCGCTGGGACAGCTTCCGCCCCAACTTCTTCATCGTCACGCCGCCGGGCGTGCTGGAGAACTCCGGCGCGGTGCAGTGGATCACCAGCTTCTACCTGCCGCCGCAGCAAAGGCCGCTGCTGCGCGAGCTGGTGCGGCAGTTCCCCAATGTCACCGCGCTGGACCTCGACGCCATGCTCGGCCAGGTGCGCGGCATCGTCGACCGCATCGTCGCCGCGCTGGAGTTCATCTTCGCCTTCACCCTCGGCGCCGGCCTGGTGGTGATGCTGGCGGTGATCGAGGCCTCGCGCGCGCAGCGGGCGCGGGAGACGGCGCTGCTGCGCACGCTCGGCGCCTCCTCGCGCGTGATCCTGCAGGGCCTGCTGGCCGAGTACGCCGTGCTGGGCCTGCTCGCCGGCGGCGTCGCCGCCATCGCCGCCCAGGCCATGGCCTGGGTGCTGGCGGCGCAGGTGTTCGACATCCCCTACGGCCCGCGGCCGCTGCTGTGGCTGGCCGGCGCCGCCTCGGGCTGCGCCCTGGTCACCCTGGTGGGCTGGATCTCGCTGCGCGGCGTGCTGCGCACGCCGCCGCGGCAGGTGCTGGCGGCGGGGTGATGACAAAAAGGGCAGGGCAGGGCCTGCCCCGCAACAAACTTCACTTGCTCACATTGAGGAACGGAATCGGCGCCCCGGCGTAGATCGAGGAGGGCAGCGCCCCGTTCCACTTCTCCGCCTTGATCTTCTCCACCTCGATGCGGCGCAGCTCCAGCACGTCCTTGTTCTGCGCCAGCGCGGCGTTCTGCACCTTCAGCGCCTCGGCCTGCGCTTCGGCGATCTTCAGGTTGGCGTAGGCCTCGCCGTCGGCGCGGGCGCGCGCCGCGTTGGCCTCGGCCTCGGCGATGGCCACGTTCTGCTTCTGCTCGGCCTCCACCGTCTTCAGCTTGTTCTCCGCCACCAGGCGCAGCTGCTCCTGCGTCACCTTCTGGTTGATCGCCGACATGTATTCCGGCGAGAACGAGAAGCTGCGCATGTCGATGTTGATCACCTGGGCGCCGTAGATCTGCAGCTTGGTCGCCAGCGCCTGGTTGATGTCGGCCGAGACCTTGGCGCGCTCGCCGATCAGGTCCGGCGCGCTGTACTTGGCCGTCACCGCCTTGAACACTTCCTGGGTCGCGGTCTGCACGTAGCTGGCCAGGTTGCCGTCGTGGCTGTAGCGCTCGAACACCTCGGCCACCTTGTCGGGGAAGATCGAGTAGCGCACCGTCAGGCTGACCTTCACCGGCTGCGTGTCGGAGGTGGAGCCTTCGGCGTCCTCGATGCTGGCCTCCTCGGCGCGGATGCTGAACACCGCCAGCTTCTGCCACGGCGGCACGAACACCAGGCCCTCCGGCTCGATGCCCTTGATCGCGCCGAACTGGGTGATGACGCCGCGGTTGCCGGTGGGGACGCTGCGGAACGGCCAGTAGGCGAACACCAGGACCACCACCAGGGCGAACACCGCGAGGCGCACGATGGTCGCGAATTTGGGCTTGCCCGACTCCGAGTAGCTGGCCATTTCCCCACTCCCTTTCTGAATTCTTCGTTGGTTCGATTTTATGCTGGATTTCGCACGGGCAGGCGACGAGGCTTTCTTCTCCGTCCTCGCGGGAGGAGATTGCGGTGCCGAAGCCCGGAAGGCCTGGGATCTGTCTTCGCGGAATGAAGGCGTGGATTTCCGCCTTCAGGCGGGTCACTTTCTTGTCAACAGCGACAAGAAAGTAACGGCGATTGTCTGGAACTTGACGGATGATGCCCGGCCCCTTATTCTTCTTGGGAAGGCGATTTACAGCCTTACAGGGAGAACTGCGCGTGTCTGATAACCCCTTTCCGAAAACTATCGTAGAGGCCGTTCCTTATATTGTTTGGGGGGTATTAGTTTTTACGGCAGGGTTTGAAGGAATTGCTTCTTTACTTGACGGTAATTTTAAGCGTTGTGGATTAGCTTTCGGGTTGATGTTAGTTCTAGTTGTGTTGGGGCTTTATTGGCCTCAATTATCTGGCAGTAAAACATCAACCGTACCGGCAATATTAATTGCTTCTGGTGCAATTTTAATATTGTCCGGAATTGTTGTTCTTGCTCGGCAGAATCCAAAAATTGAGGCTCTTGAGGCTCTTGAGGTATCAGATAAATCTGAAGCGAGCACCGTTAAAAATATCCCATTATTAAAACTAGATCATTTACATTTTGTAAATGGCAATACGCTACTGGAGAATCTTCAGTGGCCCATAGTGAATGTATACGTGAAGAATTGGGGAACTGCCCCAGCCTTTGTATATGGGCAGGGCGTAGACCATCAAATCGGTCAGCCTCCCGGTGGACTTGCTTATACGAATAGGCTTGAAGTTCCAGCGGGGCTTGTAGTGCCGCCAGGGGAAGTTGTTATGTTAGTTAATTCCAGACCTACGACTAGATGGTCAGTTGAAGCAATACAAGCAATTTTGGATAACGGTTCCGGCGTCAAAATCTACGGATATGTTCAATACAAAGATGTAGACGGCAACGAACAGCCGCCTATGACTTTTTGCCAAGTGTTTAAGAGAAGTGCTTCCATTTTGGATGCGCCGCGATTCTTTGAATGCGAACCGCCTCCCTTCCACTAACTATCGCTGAGTGCGCCGCCGCTTCTTGCGGTCCTTCTGGCGCCTCAGCAACGTGCTACGGCGGCTCCGAAAATATCGGCGTTCAGACGGTTGTTGTAGCGGAACTGCGCCTCAGCGACGTACAGCGGCAGATACTTGGCGCTCACCTTGTGATAGGTGCCGATGATGCCGCGCTTGAACAGGCTCCAGAATCCTTCAATGGTGTTGGTGTGAACTGCGCCAACAACGTACTCACCAGCGCGATGATCCACCACGCCATGCGGGAATTCTTTGGCAACGGGCTTGTATCCCTTCCATGCATCTGTGCAGATCAGGCTGACGCGATCCGAAACGCTTTCGCGGATGAAGGTGACGAGGCTGTCCGAACCTATGCCTTCGACAACGCGCGCAACGACCTTGCCTTTGCGCTGGACTGCACCGACTACAACCGCCTTACCGGAGCCGACGCCGCCACGCGGACCGCCAGGGCCTTCTCCATTGCGACCGCCACGCTTATCTTTGTGCTTGTTCTTCGCCTTGCCGCCGACGAACGTCTCATCGACTTCCACAATACCCATGAGCTTCTGAAACTCGGCGTCCATCATGGCGCTGCGGATTTTGTGGCACATGCTCAGGGCCGTCTCGTAGGAGCCGAAACCCATATACCGCTTAACCTGCAATGCGCTAATACCTTTCTTGCTGGTCAGCATCAGGTGAATGACGCGGAACCATTCGCGCAGGCTCTTATTGGTGTTCTCGAAGATGGTTCCCACAAGCACGGAGAAGCGGTAGGCGCCACCCTCGCGGCAGTCCGGGCATTCCCACTTGAAGGGCATGGTGGACAGCTCGTAGACACGCACAGAGGCGCACCGCGGGCAGCAGATCACTCCATCAGGCCAGCGGTGATCCCGCAGGAAGGATTTGCACGCATCATCGTCGGGGAACAATTGCTCAAACTGAGCAATTGTCATCTGCTGGATTTTTGGTTTATCGCTCATTTCCCGGCGCTCCTACTGACTATGGGAATGAGATTACAGTGAATTTCTCAATCCGTCAAGTAGCAGATAATCGCCAAAGTAACCAAAGAAGCGCCGCCCCGGAGTCTGCGCCCTCCTATCGCAAAAGAAGAAGCGCGATAGGAGGTTGCCCTGCGCTCCGCAGCCGGAGCGGGGTCCACAGACAGGCCATCCCTGGCCTGTCTGTGGACGCTTCGGCATCCTGCCTCGCCTCGCGCCAACAGGCGCGAGCCCCTGCCGCTCCGGCTTTGCGGTGCTCGGCGCAGACAACGGGGAAGGAACGTCAAAAGCCAAATCAAAAGCCCAAGCAAAACCGCGGAAGGCGGAATACATGGGCTGGCGCCAGGACGAAAAGTGAAGAATGAATTTTAGAATTTCGTTACGCCTAACAGACTGCCCAATATGAAGTTCGCCGATGCTTTTGTGGTATTGAGGCGTCTGGAGGACACTCCAAAGTAGTCGGAACCGCGCAGCGGTTCCGACTTGAGCAGTTGCTGTTGACGTTCCTCCCCGTTGGCGGCGCCGAGCACCGCAGCTCGTGGCGGCATGAGCCGGCGCGTGTGTTCGCGCCGGGCGAGGCAGGGATGCCGAAGCGTCCGCAGACAGGCCAGGGATGGCCTGTCTGCGGACCCCGCCACGAGCGAGAAGCGCAGGGGACCCTCTTATCGCGCTTCTGCTTTTTGCGATAAGAGGGCGCCGCCGCCGGGGCGGCGCTTCTTTGGTTACTTTCTTGTCGCTGTTGACAAGAAAGTGACCCGCCTGAAGGCGGAAATCCACGACTTCATTCCGCGAAGACAGATCCCCGACCTTCTGAGCTTCAGCACCAGAATCTTTGCTGACAACAGCCCGCAGCCCTTGCTCCCGTCCCCAACGGCCCCTTACCTAGGCTTCTGCCCATGTCCACATGGCGGGAAAGCCCGGCCGACGGGCCCAAAAAGGTGCATTTCACGCATCCCCCGCCCGTCCTTGGCATAATTCACCCCCCAAGATTCAGTCACAGCCCGGAGCCCAAGAATGAAAAAGCCCGTCCGCGTCACCGTCACCGGCGCCGCCGGCCAGATTTCCTACTCGCTGATCTTCCGCATCGCCAGCGGCTCGATGCTGGGCCCGGATCAGCCGGTGATCCTGCAGCTGCTCGAGATCACCCCGGCCATGGGCGCCCTGCAGGGCGTGGTGATGGAGCTGAATGACTGCGCCTTCCCGCTGGTGCACGGCGTGATCGCCACCGACAAGCCGGAAGAGGGCTTCGAAGGCACCGATTACGCCCTGCTCGTCGGCGCGCGTCCGCGCGGCCCCGGCATGGAGCGCAAGGACCTGCTGACCGCCAACGCCGCGATCTTCTCGGTGCAGGGCAAGGCCATCGCCGCCAAGGCCAGCAAGGACGTCAAGGTGCTGGTGGTGGGCAACCCGGCCAACACCAACGCGCTGATCGCGCAGTCCAACGCCAAGGGCATGGATCCGAAGCAGTTCACCGCCATGGTGCGCCTGGACCACAACCGCGCCATCAGCCAGCTCGCCGCCAAGACCGGCGCCGCCGTCACCGACGTCGACAAGATCATCATCTGGGGCAACCACAGCGCCACCCAGTACCCGGACATCAGCCACGCCACGGTCAAGGGCAAGGCCGCCCGGTCGCTGGTCGACCAGGCCTGGGTCGAGAAGGACTTCATCCCGGTGGTGCAGCAGCGCGGCGCCGCCATCATCAAGGCGCGCGGCGCTTCCAGCGCGGCCTCGGCGGCGTCGGCCGCGGTCGACCACATGCGCGACTGGGCCCTGGGCACCAACGGCAAGTGGGTCAGCATGGGCATCCCCTCCGACGGCTCCTACGGCATCAAGCCCGGCGTGGTCTACGGCTACCCGGTGACCTGCAAGGACGGCAAGTACGAGATCGTGCAGGGCCTGTCGGTCGACGAGTTCTCGCGCGGCAAGATGACCGCCACCGAGACCGAGCTGCGCGAGGAGCGCGCCGCGATCGAGGATCTGCTGAAGTAAGCGCGGGTTCCGCGCCGTCTTGAGGCATGTTTGAAACGGCGCCGGCCTTGGCGGCCGGCGCCGGCGTACAACATCGTTCAGGGAGAGTCACATGAGGCGCGGATACAAGCTGGCGTTTGCGATTCTGGCCTTCGGCGCCGCGGGTGCGGCCCAGGCCTTCAACATCTCGGCCAAGTCCGAGAACCCGATGATCGGACAGGACGGCCTGCGCTCGGCGACGCAGCAGATGGCCAGCCAGGTCGGCAGCCGCATCCCCGACAACGCCGACGTCAAGGTGACGGTGTTCAGCCGCGCCCAGCCGAGCAAGATCGGCCAGAACCAGTACATCTACCTGCACCGCATCGAGCTGCGCCGCGCCTTCAACGCGATGTCGCCGCCGTATCCCTTCGCCGGCTGGCTGCCGATCGAGACGGTCGAGCGCTACGGCGTCGGCGACGACAAGGAAGTGCGCGACGAGCTGGACCACGTGCTGAACGAGTTCTTCACCAAGGTGAAGGCGATCGATCCGAACGTCGGGATCAAGTAGTTCGATCCCGTTCCCGCCTCCCGGGAGAGGCTGAGGCGCCCGCCTCTCCCGGGGGGAGAGGCGGAGCGCATCACGGCTGCGCCTTCACCAGCCGCGCGTAGTAGAACCCGTCGAAATCCCCGCCCGGCGCGATGCGCCGGCCGATGGCGCGCGCCTCGCCCCAGCCCGCCTCGATCGGCGCCGCGCGCGCGTCCGCGTGCGTGTCGAGGAAGGCGCGCAGCGGCTCCTCGCCCTCGGCCTTGAGGATCGAGCAGGTGGCGTAGACCAGCACGCCGCCTTGGGCCAGCAGCGGCCACAGCGCGCGCAGCAGGCGCAGCTGCAATTCCGCCATGCGCGGGATGTCGCTGTCGCGGCGCAGCCACTTGATGTCGGGATGGCGCCGGATCACGCCGGTGCCGGAGCAGGGCGCGTCGAGCAGGATGCGGTCGTAAGGCTTGCCGTCCCACCACACGGTGGGCTTGGCGGCGTCGGCGGCGAGCAGCCGCGCCTCCAGCCCGAGCCGGTCGAGATTGCCGCGCACCCGCTCCAGGCGCTGCGCGTCGCTGTCCACCGCCAGCAGCTCCAGCTCCGGCACCTGCTCCAGCAGGTGCGCGGCCTTGCCGCCCGGCGCGGCGCAGGCGTCGAGCACGCGCTGGCCCGGCCGCGCCCCGAGCAGCTCCGCCGCGAGCTGGGCCGAGGCGTCCTGCACCGAGACGCGGCCGGCGGCGAAGCCCGGTATCTGCTCCACCGGCAGCGGGCTGGCCAGGCGCACCGCCTCCGGCGCCTCCGCCACGGCCGCGGCCTCGATGCCGGCGGCGGCGAGGTCCCGCAGGTAGTCCTCGCGCGTGCCGAGGCGGCGGTTGACGCGCAGGGTCAGCGGCCCGGGTTCGTTGCCGCCCGCCAGGACCGTGCGCCAGCCGTCCGGCCAGTCCGCCTTCAGCGCCGCCACCAGCCAGTCCGGGTAGGACTGGCGGACGCCGGCCGTCACCGGCAGCCTGCCGTCGATGGCGGCGCGCTCGCGCTGGTAGCGGCGCAGCACGGCATTGACCAGGCCCTTGGCCCAGGGCTTGTCCAGGTCCTGCGCCGCCGCCACGGTCTCGCCCACCGCGGCGTGCTCCGGCACGCGCATCGCGCGCAGCTGGTACAGGCCGCAGGCGAGCAGGGCCTGCAGCGCCGGCTCCTCGCACAGCGGCTTCTGCAGCAGCGAGGCGGCCAGGGTGTCGAGCAGGCGGTGCTCGCGCACCACGCCGTAGGCGAGCGCCTTGAGCAGGGACAGGTCCGGCCCGCTCAGCCCGGCCGACTGCGCCGCCAGCGCCTCGTCGAGGTTGGCGCCCTTGAGCACGGCCGCCACGGCGAGCGCGGCGCGGGCGCGGACATTGAGCGGCTTGGACATGGGAGCGCGATTTTAAAGGCTTGCCGCCGCCCGTGCCGCTGCACCGCTTCTGCACCAGGTTCCGCCGCATTTGCATGAGGCGGCGGCGCGGCTTGCAAGGCGCGCGCCGAGACTGCGCGCAGTTCCCCCACGGAGTCGCCAATGTCCGCCGTTGCCCACCCGGTCCGCCTGCTGCGCCGCCTGCAGCTGCTGGCGCTGTGCCTGGCCTGCGCCGCGCTGCTGTCGAACCTCGCCGACGCCTGCGGCGCGCTGGGGCTGTGGCCGGCCGCGGTCTGCTGCGCCCTGCTGCTGTGGGGCCTGCTGGGCGAGCAGCTGCCCGGCAGCGGCCTCAACCAGCGCTACGCCGGCGCCGTGCTGGTGGCCGGCGCCGGCCTGCGCGCGCTGGATGAAACCCTGCATGCGCCGCGCCTGGGCCTGCTGGCCCTGGGGCTGGAGTGCTACGCCGCCGCCACCCTGGCCGGCGAGCGCCGCCGGCCCTGCTCGCCGCGTGCCCACACCCTGATCTGCGCGCTGTCGGCACAGTCCGAGGCGCTGCTGCAGCGCTCGCTCGGCTACGGCCTGAGGGCTTAGCCATGGCCGCTTCCGCAAGCATGCCGCGCCGCGACTACGACCTGCTGGTGGTCGGCGCCAGCTTCGCCGGCCTCAGCTGCGCCCGCCGCGCCGCCGAGCTGGGCCTGCGCGTGGCGGTGCTGGAGCGCCAGCCCTGGCCCGGCCACAGCGTCCATACCACCGGCCTGCTGGTGCGCGAGGCCGACGCCCTGCTCGGCGCGCCCACCGCGCTGACCCGGCGCATCGCCGGCGTGCGCCTGTACGCGCCCTCGCTGCGGCACGTCGATCTGCATGCGCCCGGCTATTACTTCGCCGCCACCGACACGGCCGGGCTGCTGCGCTGGTGCGCGGGCGAGGCCTGGCGCGCCGGCGCCGACCTGCATTTCGCCTGCCCTTATGCCGATGCCCATCGGGTGGACGGCCGCTTCCTGGTCAACGCCGGGCGCTGGTCGGCGCGCTACCTGGTGGGCGCCGACGGCGCGCGCTCACGCGTCGCCGCCAGCCTCGGCCTGGGCCGCAACCGCGCATTCCTGCTCGGCGTCGAGGCCGAGTTCCGCGGCCTGCCGCTGGCCGAGGACCGGCTGCACTGCTTCCTCGACAGCGAGCTGGCGCCGGGCTACCTCGGCTGGATGTTCCAGGGCTGCAACGGCATCACCCAGGTCGGCCTGGCCTGCCGCCGCCCGCACAAGCCGGACCTGGCGGCCCTGCTGCGGAAGCTGTCGCCGCTGGCCGACTTCGGCGCGGCCGAGCTGGTCGGCAAGCGCGGCGGCCTGATCCCGGTGGGCGGCTGCGTGCAGCCCTTCGCGGCCGAGCGCGTGCTGCTGGTCGGCGACGCCGCCGGGCTGGTGTCGCCGCTCACCGCCGGCGGCATCCATCTGGCTTTCGAATCCGGCGCGCGCGGCGCCGAGCGGATCGCCGAACAGCTGGCGCTGGAGCGGGTGCGGCCGCTGCGCCGGGCCGAGCTGGACTACCCGCGCTTCGTCTGGAAGCGGCGGCTGCGCCGCCTGCTGGAGCTGCGGCCGCCGAACGCCTGGCTCGACCGCCTGCTGTCGCACCCGCTGCTGCTGCGGCTGGCGCGGCTGATCTATTTCCACCGCCATGGCCTCGGGAGCCGCGCCGGCTGGGGCGCGCTGCTGCGGCGCGAGGCCTAGAACAACCGGGGCGGCGGGACCGTTCGCGCCGCCCCGGTGTTTCAGTGGGTCACCGTGAACGGCGTGGCGGTGAAGGCCCAGTTGCCGGCGTTGCCGATGCCGATGGCGCCGGTGGTGGCGTCGGCCGGCACCGTCACCTGCGCCTGCGTGGCGCTGAGCACTTTCACCTTGGCGTCCTTGGCGCTGCCGACCCAGGCCTGGGTGACCCCGTTGAACGAGTTGCCGTTCAGGGTGACCACCGTGCCGGGCTTGCCCGAGGCCGGCGAGAAGCTGCTGATGTAGGGCAGCGGGTAGGCGCCGGCGTCGCAGCCCTGGATGCTGGACTCGGCGTGCGAGATGACGACGTCGGCGCCGAGCAGGCTCGACAGCGGCGGCAGTCCCGGGATCGACGGCAGCAGGCCCGGCAGGGTGACGTGGATCGCGTTGACCGAGATCGAGTTCGCCGTGTGGGTCTGCTCGTTGATGATGATGGTGGCCAGGCCCAGCGGGATTCTCTGGTTCGGCGTGTTCAGCACCCGCACCGGCATGCCGTTGACCTTCAGGTCCACCACGCTGGCGCCGCCGTCGACCGCCGGGGTGTCGGCGGCGGTGCAGGTCGCCTGGGTGTAGGACTGGACGATGCCGGCGACGATCTTGTAGCCCGGCAGGTCGATTTCCACGCTCTGCACGTCGGCGTCGGCGGTGCTGATGCGGTCGTAGCCGACGGTGTGCGCGCTCAGCGTTTTCAGGTGCAGCTCCAGCGGCGGCGGGTTGTCGATCGCCGCCACCGTGGCGTCGCGCGCCGTGCCGTTGGGGTCCATTTCGCCGGTGTCCGACACCACCACCCGCGCCGTGGCGCTGCCGAGGTGGGCGTTGGCGTTGACCACCGTGGCGCGGCCGCCGTAGCTGAGAGTCCAGGCCTGCGCGCTGCCATGCCAGCCGGCCAGGGCCAGGACCGGCAGGGCCAGGGCCGTGTGTTTGTACCATTGTGTACGAGTCATGCGAGTCATGTCCGCTCCTCCGTGAGGGTCTGCTTGAAGACCGCCCCGATGCTGAGGCCGGCGCGGACGCCCCGTCCGTCCGCAGGCAGACACTTCTCGTTTCGGATTGGAACGCGGGCGACCGCGCGGCCAGGCCCTAGGCGAAGCGCTTGCCCGCCACATCCCAGCCGCGCAGCAGCTGCGCTGCCGGCAGCGCCTTGCCGCCCGGCCGCTGCAGCTCGGTCACCAGCAGGCAGCCGTGGCCGCAGGCGATGCGCAGCCCCCCGGCCTCGGCGCCGAGCACGCTGCCCGGCGCGGCGCCGGCAGGCTCGCCGGTGGCGCGGGCGTCCCAGAAGCGGATGCGCTCGCCGTCCAGCTCGCCCCAGGCCACCGGCGCGGGGTTGAAGGCCCGCACCCGGCGCGCCAGCTCCACCGCCGGGCGGCTCCAGTCCAGGCGCGCTTCCTCCTTGGACAGTTTCCTGGCGTAGGTCATGCCCTCGGCCGGCTGCGCCTGCTCCGGCAGCTCGCCGCGCTGCAGCCGCGCCAGCGCCTCGACGATCAGGCGCCCGCCCAGGGGGGCCAGCGCGTCGTGCAGGGCGGCGGCGGTCATCGTCGGCGGCAGCGGCAAGCGCTCGACCAGCAGCATCGGCCCGGTGTCGAGGCCGGCGTCCATGCGCATGATGGTGATGCCGGTCTCGGCGTCGCCGGCCTCTACCGCCCGGGCGATCGGCGCGGCGCCGCGCCAGCGGGGCAGGATCGAGGCGTGGATGTTGAGGCAGCCGCGCGGCGGGATGTCCAGCACCGCCTGCGGCAGCAGCAGGCCATAGGCCACCACCACCATCGCCTCGGGCGCCAGCCCGCGCAGCAGGGCCTGGGCCTCGGCGTGCAGCTTCGGCGGCTTGTGCACCGCGATGCCCAGGGCCTCGGCGCGCAGCGCCACCGGCGAGGCCTGCAGCTTGCGGCCGCGCCCGGCGGGGCGGTCGGGCTGGGTGAAGGCGGCAGCGATGTGGTGGCCGGCCGCGTGCAGCGCGTCCAGCGCCGGGACGGCGAATTCGGGGGTGCCGGCGAAGACGAGTCTCATGAACTGGTCGTCAGAGGTCAGTGGCTGGTGGCCGGTAAAAGCCGCGGGCCCCGGGCTGTTCTTGCCGACAACAGGCCCTAACCACTGGCGGCTGCTTTTTGCAGCTTCTTCTTGATCCGCTCGCGCTTGAGGCTGGACAGGTAGTCGATGTACAGCTTGCCGTCGAGATGGTCGATCTCGTGCTGCACGCACTGCGCCATCAGGCCCTCGGCCTCCAGCTCGTAGGGCTTGCCGTGGCGGTCCAGGGCGCGCAGCCTGAGCCGGTTGTAGCGCTGCACCTTGTCGCGGATGTCCGGCACCGACAGGCAGCCTTCCTCCATGTCCTGGCGGTCGCTGGGATCGACGATTTCCGGGTTGATCATCACGATCGGCTGGTCGTGCTCGTCGGAGCAGTCCATCACCGCCAGACGCAGCTGCACGCCCACCTGGTTCGCCGCCAGGCCCACGCCCGGGGCGGCGTACATGGTCTCGAACATGTCGTCGATCAGCTTCTGCAGCTCCTGATCGAACTTCTGCACCGGCGGCGTCTTCTTGCGCAGCCGCGGATCGGGGTGGTGGAGGATGGTCAGAAGAGCCATGGCGGCGGACTGGAGGCGGAACGGGCTGAAAAAAAGGGGTGACTTGCGAATTTACTGCTGGATTTGCCGGCAACCGTGCGTCCCTGCTCAACTTTGTGCCAAAATCGGGCTAGCTGAGAAGCCGCTGTGGACGGGGGCTGCAAAACAAGGGAGTGGTGACATGGGGAAGTATAACGCCTCGATGGAGCATTTTGGCCTTGCCCTGGCAGGGTCTGTCGCCGCCAGGACCGTGGCCGCCGGACTGCTGCTGGCGCTGGCCGCCGGCTGCGCCGACCAGCAGCCGTCCGAGCAGGCCGACACCGCCACGGCGGCGGCCGCGCCGCCGCCGGTGCCGGCGAGCAGCCCCGACGACACGGTGACACCGGTCGACAATATCGACCAGGCCACCGCGGCCGCCGGCGACCTGTCGCTGCGCCAGGATGCGCCGCTGCACTACACGGTGAAGAAGGGCGACACCCTGTGGGGCATCTCCAACCACTTCCTGCGCGACGCCTGGCAGTGGCCGCAGCTGTGGTACGACAACGGCCAGATCAAGAATCCGCACCTGATCTACCCGGGCGAGGTGCTGACCCTGGTGATGGTCAACGGCCACCCGCGCGTGCTGCTGTCCGAGGACCGCCTGCACCCGCGCGTGCACGAGATGCCGCTGGACCAGGCCATACCGGCCATTCCCATCGACGCCATCCGCGAGTTCCTGCGCGGGCCGCGCGTGGTCGACAAGGACGAGATCCAGCACGCGCCGTATGTGGTCGAGTTCACCGACGAGCACGTCATCGCCGGCCAGAACAGCGGCGTCTATGTCAAAGACCTGCCGAAGAACAGCGCGGCCAGCTGGTCGGTGGTCAAGATCGGCCAGCCCTACATCGACCCGGACAGCCACGAGACGCTCGGCTTCGAGGCCATCCCGACCGGCGAGGCCGACCTGCGCGAGTACGACAAGGAAGTGGCGGAAATGATGCTCACCCGCTCGCCGCAGGAAGTGGAGATCGGCAACCGCCTGCTGCCGCTGGAGCCGGAGAGCTTCAAGGCGGACTTCTATCCGCACCCGCCGGCCAAGCCGGTGGAGGGCCGCATCCTCAGCGTCTACAACGGCCTGAGCCAGATCACGCAGTACAACATCGTGGCGATCAGCCGCGGCAGCCGCGATGGCCTGGATCCGGGCACCGTGCTGGGCATCTACCAGACCGCCCGCAAGGTCTCCGACCCGTACGACGACGGCAAGGTCGCGCTGCCGGAGCAGAAGGCCGGCGTGCTGATGGTGTTCAAGGTCACGCCGCGCATCAGCTACGGCCTGGTGATGACCGAGACCCGCCCCGCCCACGTGCTGGACAAGGTGCGCGCTCCGCGCTCGTCCAGCCGCTGAACCGCGTCCGGGCGTGGCGGCGGAAGCGCTGCGCGGCTGGCTCGCGCTGCAACGCGTGTCCGGCCTGGGCGCCAGCGGCGCCCGGCGGCTGCTGGAGCGCTATGGCGATCCCGACGCGGCGCTCGCCGCCGGCACTCCGGCCTGGCGCGCCGCCGGCCTGAGCGAAGCCGTCTGCCGCGGACTGGCCGAGCCGGATTGGGCCGGCGTGGAGCAGGACCTGGCCTGGCTGGCGCAGTCCTCGGCCGCGCCGCGCGACGTCGTCACCTGCCGCGATCCCCGCTACCCGCCCCTGCTGGCGCAGATCGCGCAGCCGCCCCTGCTGCTGTTCACCCTCGGCGACGCCGCGCTGCTGCGCCTGCCGCAGCTGGCGATCGTCGGCGCCCGCTCGGCCTCGGCCCAGGGCGCGGAAAACGCCCAGGCCTTCGCCACCGAGCTGGCCCGCCGCGGCATCAGCGTCACCAGCGGCCTGGCCCTGGGCATCGACGCCGCCGCCCATCGCGGCGCCCTCGCCGCCGACGGCTACACCATCGCCGTCTGCGGCAACGGCCTGGACCGGATCTACCCCTCGCGCAACCGCGAGCTGGCCCACGCCATCGCCGCGCGCGGCCTGCTGGTCTCGGAGTTCCCGGTCGGCGTGGCGCCGCTGCCCGAGCACTTCCCGCGGCGCAACCGCATCATCAGCGGCCTGGCCCTCGGCACCCTGGTGGTGGAGGCGGCGCGCGAGTCCGGCTCGCTGATCACCGCCCGCCTGGCGGTGGAGCAGGGCCGCGAGGTCTTCGCCATCCCCGGCTCGATCCACAATCCGCTGGCGCGCGGCTGCCACAGCCTGATCCGCGAGGGCGCCAAGCTGGTGGAGACGGTGGACGAC
>Ga0070741_10001095_pt1 | contig 86771 bp, 61 predicted proteins | sample Coa_R1_4_FD_66440 | JGI IMG/M metagenome (GOLD analysis project Ga0070741, IMG submission 66440) | Surface soil microbial communities from Centralia Pennsylvania, which are recovering from an underground coalmine fire - Coalmine... | ecosystem: Environmental > Terrestrial > Soil > Unclassified ... | reverse complement strand
ACAGGGCAATCTTGTCAAAGCTCGGGTTCAGTATCTCCAAAGTGGTGTCAGGCGGAACCGTCAGCGCCCGCTCCAACTGCAAATCGGGCAGAGCCAGAGCCGCAACGGCCTCTCCGCGCAAAGCAACTGAGTTGGAGAACGCCGCCGCCCGCCGAACGGCCTCGAGGGCGTCGAGACGCTGACCGATTTCGCCGCTCTGAACCGCCGCCTTAGCTTGCTGCACCAGCGCAGTGTAGAGCTGGTGCCGGGCTTTCTTTTCTCCGGCCTGGGCCAGGAGCCGCAAGGCGGCCTCGGTCTTTCGCCCGGCTTCACTGCGCTCGTGCTCGCCGCGAATGCGAATCAAGGCAATTGGTGAGCCGATGCCGAGCAAAAGCAGCAACATGGCAACCACCGCCAACGAATAAGCCAAAGCACGATTTCGTTTGCACCAGCGGAGTGTTTTGGTTCCCGGACCAATCGGACGGGCCTGGATAGGCTGCCCGCTCAAAAAACGGTTGAGATCTTGCGCGAGTTCTTGTGCCGAAGCGTATCGCTGAGCAGGCGTTCTCTCCAAACATTTCAAACAGATGACTTCCAGTTCCCGCGAAACACCTGGCTGCACGAGGCTGGGGCTCACTGGTTCACTCACAGCCAGCAGCCGAAGCGTCTGCGGGATTGTCTCCGCCAGATAGGGTGGGCGGCCCGTCAGCAAGTGATACAGGATGGCTCCCAAGGAATACACGTCGCTCACGGCGGTCGTTGGTCCGAGGTCCGGATCGGCCTGCTCGGGGGCCATGTAGTTGGGCGAACCAAGGATCTGGCCGGTGAGCGTAATTTCGGTCTGGTCATCGGCCCGTTTGACCAGCCCAAAATCCGTGATGTGAGGGACCCGCTCTTCATCCAACAGCACGTTGGAGGGTTTTAGATCCCGATGAAGCAAGTGGCGCTCGTGGGCGAATCCCACTGCCTCGGCCACCGCGCGGAGAATTTCGGCCGCTTGGCGCTCCGGCAACCGTTGGGCGCTGTTCAACTGAGCCAGGCTGCAGCCGGTGATTAAATCCATCGAGAAGTACAATTGCCCGTGCTCTTCGCCTACTTCGTGGATGGAAACGATATTCGGGTGCTCCAGGCTGGCGGCTGCCTCGGCCTCCCGATAGAAACGTTTGACGAAAGTAGGATCGGCAGAGCGTCCGCCCGGCAGGACCTTCACCGCCACTTCACGATTCAGACTGAGCTGGCGTGCCCGAAACACGACGCCCATCCCGCCACGTCCAATCTCCTCCAATAACTGGTAATCGCCCAGGACACTGCCAGTCTGAGGACAGCTAAATCGGCCGGAAAGCGGCCCAGCCGGAGCGCATCCCGAAGGCTCGCCATCAGCGGGCATGAGCTCGAGGACAGCAGGACGAACATCTGGCTTCGAGCCAAACCGGATGGGAACATCAAAGCCCTCAGGCAGGGGGACGGGCGCTGATGGTGGTGCAAATAATGTGGTCGGGGCAAGCGGTCGACGCCGATCGCCCAGCTCAATCCGATCGGCCGGAGCGGCCAGGCGCATCAGGCAACTCGGGCAGTTCTCATCGAGCCAGCTTGATTCAGGCAAGCCACAGCTCAGGCATCGTTGCGAAGGAAGGCGCATAACCTGTTTGAGCTGGATCAGCCACCGTTTTTCAAAGAACCCGGCGCCCAGGCACGATCACGCGCTCAGCGCACGCAGCAAGTGCTGTACTTCTTCCTCGACCTCCTCGTGGGAACTGACCGTCTGCTCGATTCCAGCGCGCAAAAGCTGGCCGTAGCGCTGCCTCAATCGGTGTACCGCGACGCGCAAGGCGGTTTCGCTCATCGACAAACGCGAGCCGATCGCGCGGTAACTTTCACCGTCGCGTTCCCCAGACAGCAAGGGCTTTACTTCGCGAAACAGGCCGGCTTTGCCGGCAGCCGCGCACTCGTTCTCCAATGCACTCATTGCCCGATTGAGAACCGCCAGCGCCCACTGGCGCTCAAATTCTTTTTCTGGTGTATCGTCGTCGGCGGGCTCCCAGCGGCCGCCTTCCGCCGGCACCTGTTCGTCCAAGGAAATAAATTGGTATTGGCCACCTCGTTTTTGCCGGTGGGCCCGGCACCATTCTCGGGCTAAAAAATAATGCAGGCTCGCCAGGAGAAAGGAGCGGAACTTCCCTTTAGTATGGTCGGCGTGACGCAGATGGCGTTTGGCAATCACCTGCGCGAAGAACTCCTGAGTCAGGTCCTGCGCGTCAGCCGGGGCGTAGCCTTTCCGCCGAAGGTATACATAGATGGGATGCCAGTAGGCCTCGCAGAGCTGCTCCAATGCATGCCCTGACGTTTCGGACACTCCCCTCCCGGCGGCCAGGACTACAGTCCAATGAGTGGTGGCGAACAGCCGCGGAACCACGGTCTCAGGTTGAATTTCGGAGATCTGCATAGCAAAGAGAGGCTCACGTTAAACCCAACCCATGTCTATGGAACTAAAGGAGTATTCGCGGCCGTCCAAATTCAGGTTCGCCATTCCGCAAGTATGAGTCGCGAGCCCGCAAAATGTTCCGGGCACCCAGACAAAGGCAGCCGCCCGGTCGGGCCGATGCTGGGGGTAAAACCCCATGTTTCGGGCACGCACGGATTTGTTCAAGTACCCGGCGAATTTGAAGCCATCAAGTATATCGCCGCAAAACCCGGCAAATGGCAGCCTGCGACCGCCGGAAAAGATTGTGGGCATTGGCGCATCGGCCGGCGGGCTGGAGGCCTTTACGGAGTTGCTGCGGAACCTTCCATTGAACCTGGATGTCGCGTACATCCTGGTTCAACATCTGGACCCGAGCCATCGCAGTCTGCTTTCGGAGCTCTTATCCCGCACAACGCAAATCAGCGTGCGCGAGATCACCAACAACACGCCGGTGGAGCGGAACCAGATTTATGTTATTCCTCCCAATAGCGATCTGAGCATCGTCAAGGGCGTGCTGAGGCTGGCGCCGCGCGAAAAAGTGAACGGCCGGGCGCGCTCGATCGATGGCTTTCTCACCTCGCTGGCGATGGACCAGAAAAACAAAGCCATCGCGGTGATTCTTTCGGGCGCGGGGTCCGATGGGGCGCAGGGCCTGCGTGCTGTCAAAGCCGCCGGAGGCATCACTTTTGCCCAGGACGAACGTTCGGCCAAATACGATAGCATGCCGCGAGCTGCAGTAGCCACCGGGTGCGTGGATTTCGTGCTGGCGCCGGAGAAAATTGCCGAGGAATTGTTGCGGGTCATCCAGGTGCCTGAAGCCATTCAAAGCCGCGTCGCGGCGAACGCCAAGCGCCGGCGCGCCCAGGTGCCGGGCAAGGTGCGTTTCGGCGGGAACTCTTCCGAGCCCTTCAACTGGCCCGCGGCTCCGGGGGACGGGAACCTGCGCAAGATCTTCCAACTTCTGCGGACAAGAACCGGCCTCGACTTCTCTTATTATAAGCGCAATACCATCCGCCGACGTTTGGCTCGCCGGCTGGCACTCAATAAGATCAAAGGGCTGGAGGCCTATTTAAAGCACTTGCGCCAGCACCCGGCCGAATTGGATCAACTTCACCAGGATCTGCTGATCGGCGTTACCAGCTTTTTTCGCAACCCCTCCGTTTTCGAGCAACTCAAGCAAAAGATCTTTCCGAGGCTGGTGAAGAATCTTTCGGGGGCGGATTGCCTGAGGATTTGGGTGGCCGGTTGCTCCACAGGTCAGGAAGCTTACTCGATGGCGATGGCGTACAGCGAGTTTGCCCAGAAAACCAACACGCGCTTGCCGCTGCAAATCTTTGCCAGCGATGTCAATAGTTCCGTCCTTGAATTCGCCCGTGCGGGCCGCTATGGCAGTGCGGAAGTCGAGAACCTCAGCACGGCGCGGCGGCAGCGCTTCTTCACCGTCGAAGAGGGCCAATTCCGGGTCATTAAAGCGATTCGGGACCTGGTCATTTTTGCCGAGCACAATGTGCTGCTCGACCCCCCATTCACACGGGTGGACCTGATCAGTTGCCGGAACATGATGATTTATTTTGAATCGGCGCTGCAGCAAAAAATCGTGCCGGCCTTTCACTACGCACTCAAACCCAACGGAATTCTTTTGCTTGGCGCCTCCGAATCGATCGGTCAATTCCAGAATCTGTTCGGAACCGTCGAACAAAAACACCGTATTTACGTCAAAAAACCGGCGGCCAATCGGCCCCGCTTTGATCGTCCTCCGGTGCTGCCCGCCGACAAGAAAACTGCCGCGCCTTCGCACCCTGCTGCGGAATTCAGCCCGTTGGAAGCGCAAAAAGAAGCGGATCGAGTGGTCCTGCAAAACTACGCACCGGCGGGCGTGCTGATCAACCAGGAGGGCGAAGTGCTGCAATTCCGGGGTGAGGTCGGCAAATTCCTCAAATTGCCGACCGGCAAAGCCACGTTCCAGATTTCCAAGATTGCGCGCGAGAGCATTGTCCTGCCGCTCGAACGGGCATTGAACAAGGCCCGGCGCGATAAGCGGGTGGTGCGCGAGCACGGAGTGCTTTTGGGCCGCCGGCAGGACCCGGTCGACCTGCTAGTGGTTCCTTTAAAGCTGGAAAACCCCTGTTACCTGGTCTTGTTCGAACCGGCCAACCCGCCGGCAAAGACTTCGGCGGGCCTGGCGCACAAAGGTTCCAGCTCAGCCGCCGAAGTGAAACATCTGACGGAGTTGAAGCAGGAACTGATGGCGTCGCGCGAGCACATCAATTCGCTGCAGGAAGAGCACGACACGTCGATGGAGGAACTCCAGGCTTCCAACGAAGAGGTGCAGTCCGCTAACGAGGAACTGCAGAGCCTGAACGAGGAGCTCGAGACCTCGAACGAGGAACTGGAATCGGCCAACGAAGAATTGACCACGCTCAACGAGGAACTGGCTACGCGCAACACCGAGTTGCGTGAAAGCGAAACACGTCTGCGCGAGCAGGCCACCCTGCTCGAGATGGCCCCACTGCTGGCTCGCTCGCCGAAGGACCGGATCATTCTCTGGAGCCGGGGCGCCGAAGCGATGTATGGATTCAGCTCGGAAGAAGCTTTGGGCCAGACCGCCCATATTCTCCTGGACACCAAAGCGGCTGAACCGCTGCAAAAGATAAATGCCCTGCTCCAGGCTGAAGGCCATTGGCAGGGGGAAGTCACGCATCGTCGCAAAGATGGCCGTCTATTGCATGTAGCGACGCAGTGGGTAGTGCACCGCGATGGCCAAAAAAAGGTGCGGGCGATTCTCGAGGTCAATACGGACATCACCGCGCGTAAGCAAGCAGAGCAAGCGCTGGCGCAGAGTGAATGTTTCAATCGCACTATCCTTGAGAGCAGTCCCGATTGCATTAAAGTCCTCGACCTGGACGGCCGGGTGGTGTTCGTCAATCCGGCCGGGCAAATATTGCTTGAGACCGGCGACGAGGAAACGCGTGCCAAGCCGTACTGGCCTGGCTTGTGGATTGGCGAAGCCCGCGAGCAGGCCGAGAAAGCCTATCGCGCTGCGCTACTGGGCAATACCGGTCATTTCGTCGGTTTCCGGCACACGCCAAAAGGCACTCCCAAATGGTGGGACGTCGTTTTACGGCCCATCAATGGAGCCCAGGACAGGCCCGAGAGAATCCTGGCGGTCCTGCGCGACGTAACCGAGCATAAGGAACAGCAACTGGCCTTCGCCGAACGCGTGCAACTCTCCGGTTTGCGGGCCGATATTTCGGCCGAGACCGCCGGCGATTCCCCGCTCCAGCCGACGCTCCAGCGAATTGCCGAAGCTTTGGTAAACGACCTGGATTTGGCCCTGGTACGGATTTGGAGCCTGGAGGAAAAGGGTGAAGCGCTCACCTTGAACGCCAGTGCGGGCACTCACACGCACTTGCATGCCGGCGATGCCCGGATTGCAGTTGGTTCCTCGAGGATCGGTAGACTCGTCCAAAGCAAGAAGCCCTATCTGACCAATGAGGCGCAAAGTGATCCGGAACTGAAAAGTCCGGACGGCATTCATTATCAAAGCCTGAGCAGTTTCGTGGGCTACCCTCTCCTGGTTGGGGAATGCTGTGTGGGCGCTTTTTGCGTCTATGGAAAGATCCCCTTCTCGGAAACATTCCTGGGCGAACTCTCCTTTGCCGCCAAAGCGATCGCGCAGTTCATCCACCGCAAACAGACGGATGAAAAACTACGCGCCACCCAGGCCGAGTTGAGCCGGTACAATGCGGGCCTGGAAAAGCTGGCCGCCGAACGCACCGCCGCCTTGCAGCAGTTGGTCGAGCAGATGGAGGAATTCTCCTATAGCATCTCACATGACCTGCGAGCTCCCGCCCGGGCTATGGAAGCCTACGCCAATGTGCTACTGGAGGATTACAGCGACCGGTTGGACGCCACCGGCAAGGATTACCTGGAGCGGATCGTGCGCAACAGTGCCCGCATGGACCGCATGATCCGCGAGATTCTTACGTACAGCCGGCTGAGCCGATGCCAGGTCACTCTCCGGCCGGTCGAGCTGAATTCGTTTGTGCGCGACATCGTCGAGCAAACGCCAAACATTCAGCCGTTCGCCAGCGGAATCGAGATCGCGCCCGACCTGGGCAAAGTCATGGGCCACGAGCCGTCGCTCATGCAGGCGATCGCCAATCTCCTCAGCAATGCGTGCAAGTTTGTCCTCCCGAATACCATGCCCCGATGCAAGGTCTGGACGGAACGTAATAACGGCCATGTCCGAGTGTTCTTCAAGGATAACGGTATTGGCATTAAACCGGAGCACCAGCATCGGCTTTTCGGAGTCTTTGAGCGCTTGCATCCTGATAAGCAATACGAGGGCAACGGCATCGGCCTGGCTATCGTGCGCAAGGCTGTCGAGCGTATGGGCGGCCGGGTTGGCGTACAATCCGACGGTGTCAACGGGAGTGAATTCTGGCTTGAATTGCCCGCGGCGGTTGAGCCTGAGCCAATGGCAAAAGCGGCATCTGCTGAAGAAACACCGGAGGCTGAACTGGTCGCTTAATTGGTTTTCAGTGCGGTGGCGCCGGCCCACACTACGGGTAAAGACTGCTTTCCAGCAACGGCGCAACCAGCTGGCGCAACGCGTCGGGTTTGGGCGGTTTAATGAGATATCCCTGCACTCCAATGTCCTGCGCCCGTCGCTGGTCCCGGTCTTCACCTGAAGAAGTGAGGATAATGACCTGCAGGCCATTTAAGCCCTCGCGCTGACGGATCCACTCCAGAACCTCGAACCCGTTGAAATAGGGAAGTTTCAGGTCAAGAAACACCATTGAAGGCAACGGGTACTTGGAGCGATCCGCGAATGGGGCGCTGCCTCCGAGGTAATCCATGGCTTCCTTGCCGTCATTCACGGTAAAGACCGGCAGTTGCAGCCCAGCTTTTTGCAGTGCCCGGCTCATAATAAAAACGTCATCGGGGTTATCTTCAACCAGCAGGATGGCACCGGAACTCATAAATCAATTGTAAAGGTGGCGGCTTGGACACGCCGATCACGCGCAGTAGCTTCTCAAGTGCAAAGCTCAAATAAACCGCTAAGCGCAGCATAATTACTGAGCTCAGGCCGGCGCAAAAGGTAGGTGAAACCCTCGCTGCTTCCTGACAAGAAATTGTCGCCGAAGACGGCTAAGCAAAGAAGATTCGCTCCGACCAGCGTCCGCCTCGACGAGCGAAAACTTGGAACCCCGAAGGCTTAATGAGATTGCGCCGGCATCGCTAGTGTTTGCCTTCGCTTTCAAAGAAGCGATACAACACGACCAGTAACGCGCCCAGCACCGACAAAGCCGCGACGGCAACTCCGAGCCCGACAAAGACGGCGCCAAACTTTTCAATGGGCACCAGGCGCATCGGATAGAAAAAGGCCGTCAAACCGACGATTGCGACGACGACCAGGGACGCACGACGAAGTTTTGTGCTTTCGGAATATACGATGATTCGGAACCAGGGCCACATGATTGCGGCGCCGATAACGAAGGCCAGCAGGGTCCACCAGGAAAATCGCAGGCTAAAGCCTGCATCATTTGGGCGCAATGCCTGCAGCGACGCGACCACCAGCCCAAAAGCCAGCGAAAAGCCATAAATGATAATATGATTAAGGAGCCGATCGTCCGGCCGCTCGCTCGTCATAACATCCAACATGCCATACTCGCCGCAGTACACCATCCGCTTGTGATTTGGGTGAGGCCACCCAACTGAACAAGAAGCTTTGCCCCCAACCACCCGCAGGCCGAAGCCGGAAAAATGTCTTTCGGCACCCGAATAGCCCTCGTCACGAGGGGAATTGCGCAAAAACTTGCCCGTTTTGAGAATTTCCCCGGCAAAAGGTCATCCCCAAATCCCAGGCACGATTCTTGCACCGGATAGCAGTGGTAGTAAACCCTATCGAAGAGCAGATCGGATGAGAAGGCTCACCAGATTCATAGATCTGAGGTGTGTGGAGGCAAACAATGACAGGGAGTGCTGTCCTACAACAATTTCAGGCAGGCGAAACATTTCCATGGATCGTGCTGCCTCGGATTCCCTTATCCTAGAAACCCATTCCAGTGGTTGCTTATGAAGAACCCTCAAGAAATTGCCGTGTTGCACCTGGAAGATGATCCCAACGATGCCCTGCTCATCAGCAGGTTTTTGGAAAGGGAGGGAATCCCGTGCTCGATTACCGTAACCGACACGAAGGAAACCTTCGAAACCGCTTTACGCGAAAGAAATTTCGATGTGATTTTATCGGACTTCACCATCCCCGGATATAATGGCGAAACGGCGTTGCGAGCGGCGCGGAACCTACGGCCCGAGATCCCGTTCCTCTTTGTGTCGGGTACGATTGGTGAGGATAAGGCGGTGGAAGCGCTTCATAGTGGCGCTACTGACTACGTCCTCAAAGAACGTTTGGATCGTCTGGGCACGGCCCTTAAGAGAGCGTTGCGCGAAAGCTCCGAACGCACCTTGCGGAGGCGAGCGGAAGCGGATCGAAAAGAACTGGAGGAACGATTAAGGCAATCTCAAAAGATGGAAGCCGTCGGTCAACTGGCGGGCGGGATCGCGCATGACTTCAACAACCTGCTGGTGGTGCTCCAGGGTAACAGTGAATTGCTCTTGCTAACGGAGGACGGCATCTCGCTTGAGGGCAAGGAATGCCTCAAACAGATGCTCGCAACCTGTCAACGCGCCAGCAACCTCACGCGTCAACTGCTCACCTTCAGTCGGAAGCAGCCCATGGCGCCCAAGGCGCTGGACCTCAACTCAATTCTTCCCGGGATGTTACAGATGCTCCGTCGCGTTCTGGACTCGAGGATTCGAGTGACATGCGATTTTGAGAACGGGCTGCCGAGTGTGTATGGCGACCAAGGGATGCTCGAGCAAGTCCTCATGAATCTGGTGCTCAATGCCCGTGATGCCATGCCCGGCGGGGGCGAACTCGCCATAACGACCAGCGCGGAATGTGTACAAAAGGAGGAGCTGAAACATCCGGACGCGAGAGTCGGCCAGTTCGTGTGCCTGGCGGTAAGAGACACCGGCAGCGGCATCGCTCCCGAGAACTTGGTGCGGATATTTGAGCCATTCTTTACCACCAAACAGCTCGGCAGTGGAACAGGCCTGGGCCTGGCCACCGTCTATGGCATCGTCAAGCAGCACGACGGCTGGGTCGCTGTCGAAAGTAAACCGGGAAAAGGCAGCGCGTTTCGAGTGTACTTACCGGTCCGGGGTTCCGCTGTTCCGGTGACGGGCCCAGCCGCGCAGCGATCCCACTCGGTCCCCATGGGAACAGAGAAGATCCTGGTCGCCGAGGACGACGATGCAGTCCGACAAATCACGGCACGAATTCTCGTGGGGCTCGGGTACACAGTGCTTGAGGCTGCCTCCGGCAAAGCGGCGATGGAAATCTGGCGGACCAGCAAAGGTGATTTCGATCTGCTCTTAAGCGACGTTCTCATGACGGATGGTTTAACAGGAGACGCGCTGGCGGTCAGTTTGCGGGGAGCCAAGCCCCAATTGAAAGTGCTGCTGACCAGTGGGTATGGTCCGATTCCAAAACCTCTAGAAAACGATGAAGTTCAGAAGAGAAATTTCTTACCGAAGCCATATTCCTCGTCCGAATTAGCTCAAGCAGTCAGGCGCTGCCTGGACGAGCACTGAGTCGATCTGCCAGTCGGGCACCGATCGGTCGTTGGCGGCTTTTTTTTACCGGCGCGAAGTTCTCCCGGTCCCTAAATCCGGATCAACAGGCTCGTGCTGCTGCCCTTGGTTTAGCGTCTTGAGAAGGCTACTCCTTCGATCTCGACGAGTAGCTCCGGCCGGCAGACCTCCGCCACGGCATAAATCGCCGGAACACTTCCAAAGCGTCTGTCGCAGATCGCTTTGCACTGGGCAAAATCCTCCGCCCGCTTCAGGTAAACACGAATCTTCGCCAGATCGCTCAGCCGCGCCCCAGCCGGCTTGACTCCGTGGAATCCGAAGTTTTCCGCGGAGATCAGCTTTTCCATGTTTTCAATCGTTTGCTCGGTTTGTTTGCGGATGTCTCCGGGATGGCGGCTGAGGGAATGCACGACGCTGGCGGTGCCGGATAACCAGGTGGTGACGTGCTTGCCCAGGATGAGCGCCACGGCACGGGAGAACTTCGGGCTTTGCGGAGAAAAACGCGGATGATAGGCGTAAGCCGGGGTTTGCTGCGGGTTTTCGAGCGCGACCAGGAACGCATCCTGGCGGGCAGTGTGCAAGGCCAGGCATCCGGCGACCAGGCCGGTACCAGCCATGCCGATACCGGTACTGGCGGGGTAAATCCCTTGGGGAATGTTCGGCTGGGAAGGCGAGCAATGAAATTGGATTTCCCGATAAAACTCGGAGCGGGCCCGGTTCAATTCCTTGTACCTTTGTGAACCGGCTTCAGGTTCGGTAATGCCCCCCAAGTACAACCAGGTGCGCACGATTTGATCGAAGCCGCTGCCAGCCCGCTGCAACTCGGCGCCCATTTTGCCGAGCACTTCGCGCGTTTGCTCATACGCGCCACCGCCCAAAGACGATTCGATTCCGGCGCAGTAAGTCCAGCGGGCCTGCTCGTGTTCGACTCGGACCGTATGCGCGCTGCAATATTCGACGTTAACGCCTTGGCCGCCAATGGCCCATGCTTCGAGGGCCAGGGCCGCGCCGCAGCAAGGCGCCTGCAAGACCAAGTTCGTCGCGGGCAGTTCGTTTCCGTAATGTTCGCTTAGCAGGCGCCGACAATCGTCCCAATGGACTGCGTCCCGCATGAACACGGTCTGCGAGGTGACTCGCAGGCTGCCCGGTTGGGCTCGCAGCAACTGCTTCTGCGAATCGAGCACCTCGGCTAACTGTTCCTCGAAGCTGCCACGATTACGCGGGACCAGCATGAAAGACATGCGCTGGGAATGGCCAAAATCGACACAAGAATAACCTGCGCCGGCGCTGGAACCAGAGAGCAAACGGCTCCGCACCATGCGCATTTCCCCATTCGCGACTCGGGCCTGGGACGAACCCACAGAATCTAAAAGGGCTTCGGGCTCACGCGCGGCCCGTGGACGAGCAGACATATACTTCGCCCAAGGCTACCAAGACACAAGCCGCTTGCCCATGACTTATTTAAATCACCATTCCATGGGGGATCACCCCGTTTTTGGGGATAATCACGATGCCGTCGCGAATGTAATAATGCGAATGGTCCACTTTGTCGGGCTTTCCGGCGGGAGAAATGATCACGTTGTCCCCAATGCGGGCGTTCTTATCCACGATCGTATTCTCGATGCGGCAATTGGCGCCCACCCCGATGCGCGGCTGCCCGGCTGCCTCATGCTGTTCGATCGATTCGCGCGACTCATAATAGTCACTGCCCAGCAGGATCGTCCGGTTCAGAACGGTGCCCGGTCCGACGATGCAGCGCAGTCCAATGATACTGTGACTGATGGTGGCTCGGTTGATGATGCAGCCGTCGGAAATCACGGCATGATCGATCTGGGCACCGTTGATCTTCGAACCCGGCAAAAAACGCGGCCGGCTGAAAATGGGCGCGCTCATATCGAAAAAGTTAAAGCGCGGCAATTCGTTAGTGACATCCAGGTTGGCCTCGAAAAAAGCCCGGATGGTCCCAATGTCCTCCCAATAACCCTGGAAGACGTACGAATAAACCCGCAGGTCGTTGATTGCTTGCGGGATGATATGTTTTCCAAAATCGGTTAAATCGTTTTCGAGCAATTTGAAAATGATTTCGCGGCCGAAGACGTAGATGCCCATCGAGGCCAGGAACAGCTCGCCTTCTCCGACTATCTTCAGGCGCGGATACCAGGCGGGATCCAGGCGCAAAGTGTCCTGCACGGCCGGATCGTGCGGCTTTTCGACAAAACGCGTGATCCGCCGCTCGGCGTCCATCTGCATAATGCCCAAGGCAGGCACCTCGGCGCGTCGCACGGGGATGGTGGCAATGGTGATGTCGGCCTGGGTCTCGGCGTGCTGCTCGATGATGTGCCGGAAATCCATCCGGTACAACTGGTCCCCGCTCAGGATCAGCAGGTAATCCCAGTCGTGGTTGCGAAAATGGATTTTGTTCTTCCGCACGGCATCGGCCGTGCCTTGGTACCAAGAGGTATCCGAGAAAGTTTGCTCGGCAGCCAGCAACTCGACGAAACCGCCGGAGAAATGGTCGAACTTGTACGACTGGGCGATGTGCCGATGGAGCGACGCGGAATTGAATTGAGTCAGCAGGTAAATCCGGCGCAGCCCGGAGTTAATGCAGTTGGAGATGGGGATATCCACCAGGCGGTACTTGCCAGCCAGTGGAACCGCCGGTTTGGCGCGTTCTTTGGTCAGCGGGAACAATCGAGTCCCTTGTCCGCCCCCCATAATGACCGAGAGCACGTTGCTTGTATTTACTGACTGACGCCCTGACTGCGACATACCTTATCCTGGTTTTTGTTCCGAGCCCGCGCGACTATACCCGCTGCCGGGAACGAGGCGCAAGCAGCTTTGCCATTACCGCCAGTACCCGCTCCTGGACGCTCTGGGGCAAACTCCGCGATGCAACCACCCGAATCTATGCCTATACTACCCCATGCCGTTAGGAAAGGGCCGACGGAAATTGCTCCTGGTTTTGGGAATAATTCTGCTGATTAGCGTAGCGTTTTGGTTTTCATTTCCCTGGTGGTTTCCTCGGGTGCTTGGACCGCTGGCGCGCCGAGCCGGGGCTTATTTTTCCTCCTACGAACGGGTCGGCTACAGTCGTTTTCGGATCCAGGACCTGACCTTAACGAATGAATCGTTAATCGTGCGCGCCGGCAGGGTCGAAGCGTTCGTCCCAACAGTTTGGCTATGGAAGCTGGCGGTGGCACGCGATTCGACGCCGAGTCCATTCGTAGTGCTGAATGACTGGACGTGCCAATTGCTTCCCAGCAACAAACCGTCGAGCTCGCCCGGTTCCCAACTCCAGGCTGCCGCCGCCACACTCCGGACCGTACAGCATTGGTTGCCTTCGGCTCAACTTCTCAATGGGAGTATTCAATCCGGTGAAACGAAACTCGTCCTGCCGAGCGCGGCCTGGCACGAAGGAGCGCTGGACGCCAAAGTCATTTTGCCCTCGGAGGCCACCGGTCAGACGGTCACAGTCGCCTTGCGGCCGGCCCGGCCGTTTGACCTCGACTTGTCCTGCTCGCAGCTCAGTTTGAACTCGACGTTGGTGATTTCGACGAACGAGTCCGGCTTTGACCTGACCAGCACCAGCTTGTGGCAAAGCAACCGCGTGGAAATGCGAGCGCGCTTCGGCAGTACCGACACTTTGCCACAGACGGCTACCTTGCAAGCGACGAACCTGGTAATTTCGGCGGCCCTCGCTCGACTGCCACACTATAAGACGATCGCCGGCACAGTGGCGGGCCAATGGCGGGACGGCCGGTTCGAGGTGAATGTTTCGGCCGCGGCTCGACCCGTTGTCGACGAGACAAACTGGCCTCCGGCCGAACTGGCCCTGCAAGTTCGCGGCAACACCAACTCGGCTACTTTGCAGAGCTTCGTGGTTCGCACCGCTTTTCTCCAGGCGTCGCTGTCCAATCCGGTTAACCTCGCTTTCTCTGCCCCTTTCGTTCGCAGCCCGACCGCCTTGACCCTCGCCGCAGACCTCAATCGGCAGCGCTGGATAGACCTTCGCGGCCAGGTCACAGGGACGGTTGAGCTCGCGCAAGGGCCCGGCAAATTTCCGATCGCCAACTTGCGGATCACCGGGTCAGACGTGGGGAACGCGTCACTCCAGGCCGGGTCGGTCGAGGTTTCCGCCAGGGTAGATTGGCCATTGGCACAACTGGTCACAGCGGATGCCCACTTCAATGATGGCTCGGTCGCTCGCATTAGAGGCCAAATCGATCTTGAAGAAAAATCCATCACCAACGGCACGGTCCATTTCACCGGACCTTTGGCTCGCCGCTGGCTGCCGGCAGGTTGCTCATTTGGAGACTTGGCGCTGACGGGGACTTTTGAGGGGCCGATTGATAAGCTGAGCCATGAGGGGCGACTGCAGGCCGGCCAGATAACGGTCCCGCGCTTTTATCCCCTTAACTTGAATCTGCAATGGAGCGGGCAAAATACATCTCTGGACCACTTTTCGCTGCAGCTTTCCAATACTAACGCGAGCATGACACTCGAAGGCGGCCTGGATCTTGGCACCAACCACGTCCAACTGGAGTTGCGGCAATTGCAGCTGCAAACCAATGGGGTTTTGGCTCTTCAATTGAGGCAGCCCCTGACCGCTAATTACTTTCCACGAGGTCCGGCGAGCAGCTGGTCTTTGCGTATGACGCCACTTCATATGGCGGGTCTCGCGGGGGATCTGAATCTCCAAACCGCCGTTCAGTGGCCAACTCAGGGCGCCGTCGATTTTTCCCTGGAGCGCTTTCCCGCCAGTCTGTTGGAAGTGTTCAACGAGACGGAACTGCCGCAAGTGGATATCGCCCAACTCAAGGCCTCGGCTGCCTGGTCCAACGGCCCCGCCCAACTCACGTTGACGGCGTCGGCAAAGGGTACTCCAGCCGCGCCAGCTCTGCTTCAGGCTCAAAAATCTTCGGACCAGGCTCAAGCCCTTCCGGTTGAGCTTCTATCGATCCCGTTGCAGCTCGAACTCAACCTGACCGGTGATGCGCGCGGGCTGGTACTTTCAAATCTGCTCGTGAGCAGCCCGACGTCTGAAGTCGTGTCTGCTCATGGGTTCCTGCCGCTGACAATCAACCCGGCTGGCGCGTCAAATCTGGTCGAGATCCAAGTCGACCAACCATTGCGATTAAAGGCTTCGATTCGGCGGCAAGCCTATTTTTGGCGAGCCATTTCGCAATTGGCCGGGGTGCGGCTGGAGGATCCCACCGTTGACCTCGACCTGTCCGGCACTTGGGGCCAGCCGGTTGGAACACTGATGGCCGGGATTAGGAGTATTCAGCTCAACGAGACGACGCTCACCAACCTCGCTTTGACCGACTTGCGGCTCGCTTTGAACGTGGATCGGCAGGCTGCGCGGTTGACAGAGGGCCAGGTGCTGGTCCAGGGCCAAAAGGTCAGCCTTACTGCTGAACTGCCCCTGGACGAAAGTTCCTGGGCTAAACTGGCGCACGGACAGCCACCTTCGTTAGAAAAAGCGAGCGCACAATTGCGAATCGACAAGGCGAAGCTGGCGGCCTTCGAGCCTTTGTTCCCTGAAGTTATCGCTCCTCAGGGCGAGCTCGATGCCGACCTGAGCCTGCGTCCGGGCACCGACCTGGAAGGCTCGATGATTCTCCGGAACGCGCGCACACGTCCCCTGGGCAACACGGCTCCGCTGCGCAACATTGATGTCACGCTCCATTTTCACAACCGCGTCCTGGCTTTGGAAAATGCCAGCGCTAACCTGAGTGGCGCGCGAATCGAACTGACGGGCCGTGCCGACCTGCGTGGCACCAATTGGATGGCAGCGGGGCTGCCCCCGTTTGCGTTGACGTTGCGCGGCACCAACGTCCCCTTGGCGCGCGCACCCGAGTACATCATCCGCAGCGACCTCGACCTGGCGGTCGTCAAAACCAACGAAGCGCCGCCGCTGGTCTGCGGCACCGCCCATCTGCGCGATTCCTTTTATCTGAGCGATCTCAGCGCCCTGGTTCCCGGCAAGGTTTCCGCGCCCGCCTCCCGTCCTCCGTTCTTCAGCATCGACAATCCGACGGTGGCCGACTGGCGGCTGGGCGTGGCGGTGGATGGAGTTCGCTGGCTCAAACTGCGGACCAGCCTCTTCAACGGCGAAGTATCCGCCAACCTCCGCCTCGAAGGCACTCTCAGAGAGCCGATCGCTCTGGGCGTCCTCAAAGTGGATTCCGGCGTGGTGCGCTTCCCCTTTGCCAACCTGCAAGTTCAACAAGGGCTGGTTACTTTGACCAGCCAGGATCCCTACCGGCCGCAGTTACTGGTCCGGGCCGCCTCCAAGCAGTTTGGCTACGACATCCGGATAGAGGTTACCGGCTCGGTCGATTCACCGATTATCCAATTCACTTCCAACCCGTCCTTGAGTTCGGAACAGATCCTCCTGATGATCACCGCCGGACAGTTGCCCCAAGGCAACTATTCCCTCACGCCTCAGCAGCGGGCTCAAACCGTGGCCCTTTTCCTCGGCCGCGACGTCCTTTCCAAGCTGGGCTTCGGCGACACATCGCAAGATCGCTTGACCATCAGTTCGGGCGAGGAAATCTCGGTTCAGAATCGACCCACTTACCACGTCGAGTACAAACTCACACCCCGCTGGTCGATCACCGGCGAATACGATCGGTTCGGCGATTTCAATGCCGGCTTCAAGTGGCGCGTTTATTCCAAATAACTGCCACGCGGACTTCCGGGTCCGCGTCAGCGCGAATGTGGCCGCTTGCTTTCCTGGGAGCAAGGCAAGGAGCCGCTGGCCGAGGCAGCGGTGCTTTCGGCTCGCCGGCGCGTCTGGCGCTGGTCCTTTTCTGGTTAACGGTCCTGGCTTGCCAATCTCCGGCAAACGCTCCGGCCCAAAGCGCACCTCCAAAGCCCAAACGGGCCACCTTAAAAATCTCCGGCTACGGTTTTCTGGGCGATCGCGAGCTCAAACGCATTCTGAGCACACTTGAACTCGAGGGCAAAAAACCGGAGTTCTTTTCGGCGTCATTCGTCGAAGATGCGGCCCTGGTCCTGGCTTCACGCGTCCGGCGCGATGGCTATCTGCGGCCAAGCATTCAAATCAGCTTGCAACTGGACGACGGCCGGTCTCTCCAGGTCGAGGGGGACAGCTTGATTGAAACTCCCCTGCCCCGGCCTTTGCGCATCGTTTCGGCTCGTTTTCACATCCACCGGGGCGTGCTTTACTATTTCAAATCGCTGGACTTCCGTGGCCTCAGCGCGGTGCCCGAAAAAACCGCTCGCTCGTATTTCATGGAAACGGAATCGCTCTTCTCCAGCAAACGCGGGCGGGCGTACACCCCGGACCGCGTCCAGCAGGGTATTTCCAGCCTCAAAGACGCATTGGATCGCCTGGGCTATCAGGATGCGGAGGCCAACTCCGCCACCTTGCAACAGGACGATCGCTCCGGTGCGGTGGTGGTCTCGGTAACGGTCCATGAGGGGCCCAAGTATATCATCCATTCGATCCGCGAACATTTCATCGGCGGAATGGCGACCAACCAGGACCGGGTTATTACACCGAACCATCCCTACTCCAGAATCTGGCTGCAGGATTTTGTACTGGGCATTAAGACCAACCAGTTCCACCTGGGTTATCCCGGCACCACGGTCGAGATCCAGAATCTGCCGGCTACCCAGGGCCAGCCGCCGACCCAGAAAGACCTGCTCGCGCTCGTCACCAGCGGCCCCCAAGTACGCATCGGCGCCGTTGAGTTCTCGGGCGCCAAACGCACCAACAAACGTTTGCTCAAGCGCAGCGTGCGCATCACGCGCGGGGAACTGCTCGATCCCACTCGCGTCGAACAGGGCCGCTACCGCCTGGCGCGGCTCGGGGTTTTCGATGCGGTCGACCTGAGTTACCGCCCGGAAGACGAGCATACCCGGGATGTCCTGTACACCCTGCAGGAAGGCAAGCGCATCAACCTGAGCCTGCTTTTTGGCTGGGGCAGCTACGAATTGCTCCGCGGCGGCGTCGACCTTGAAGCCAATAATCTCTGGGGCGAGGCTCACCACCTCGAAGTCAAAGCGATCCAATCTTTCAAGGCCTCGAGCGGCGATTTTACTTACACGGTGCCGGAATTAGTGGGCGACGATATCGACTTATTCGTCAATGGCTCGGGCCTGCGCCGGCAGGAGGTCGGTTTCATTCGGCTCGAGTACGGCGGGGGCATCGGCCTGCACAAATATTTCCAACCGCTTTCGACCGATGTCAGTGCGCGCTACAGCTACCAGATCCTGAACGCCTCGGATTTCAGCGCCGTGCAGGAGGTCGCCACCGAAGGCCTAACCAACCCGGCGGTCGGCGCCGTTTCGTTCGAAATCAAACACGACCGCCGCGATAATCCTTTGTATCCGCGCAAGGGTTACAAAGTCTTCCTGACTCTCGAAACGGCCACGACCTACCTGGGTGGCGATGCCAATTATCAGCGCGTCGAAATCATGCCTTCCTGGCATCACCCGCTCGGGAACGGACTGTTTCTGAGCGTGGGTCTTAGCCATGGGATCGTCGATAGCTTCGGCAGCCCCGCCAATAATCTGCCCTTCAACAAACGCTTTTTTCCAGGCGGTGAAAACTCGATCCGCGGCTACCAGGAAGGCGAGGCGTCCCCGCGCAATGCTTTCGGGCAATTGGTCGGCGCCGAGACCTACAGTCTTGCCTCGGTTGAACTGGAACAGGCTTTGACCCCTCGATGGTCGGTGGTGATTTTTTCCGATTCCCTGGGTGAGGCGAGGCGGCTCGATCATTACCCTTTCGACACCGGGTTGTTTTCGGTGGGTGGCGGCCTGCGGTTGCGAACCATCATTGGTCCCATTCGCCTCGAGTACGGCCATAATCTCAACCCCCGCCCCGGGGACCCATCCGGCACTCTCCAGTTCTCTTTGGGTTTCCCCTTCTGATTAGGTCTCCCTGGCCATCAGTGTGGCTCCGTGATTTTCGATCAGATATTGCCTTTATTTCGCGCCAGAGTCACCCTGAGGTCATGCACATTCTGACTCGGTTTGGCATCCGGCCATCCGCGGTGGTCGGTTGTTGGCTGGGACTCGGCATGGCGTTGGCCGGCAACGCAGCTGAGAAGGATGTGATCATCAATGAGGTCATGTACCACCCGCCACTGGATCTGGAGGAGCTGCAGTACGTTGAGTTATTCAATCGCGGTGACAGCACAGTGGATCTCTCCAAATGGTCGTTTAGCAAAGGGATCACTTACACCTTTCCCAATGGAACAAAGCTCGGGGCGGGAGAGTTTCTGGTGGTCTGCCGCAACACCAGGGTGTTTGGGGGCAACTATGGCAATCAGATTCCGGCGGTGGGCGATTTCACGGGCAAGCTCAGCCACCATGGCGAGAAGATTGAATTAAGCAATGCGGCCGGCCTCACCATCGACTCGGTGAAATACTCTGAGGCCGCCCCCTGGCCCGCCGCGCCGAACGGTCATTCCCCTTCCTTGGAACGAATCAACCCGTTCGGCCCGAGCCACGAAGCAGCCAACTGGGCCAGCTCGGCTATGCCGCCGTTCGAAAGGCCGGGCGGCAGTCCCGGCCGGCGCAATGACAGCTACCTGGCGAAGCTGCCCCCCGGTATTTCGGACGTTGCCTTCAAGACGCCACCGCCAGAAGCGCCCGCCACGATCACGGCGCAAGTGTCGGATGGGGCAGCGGTGAAATCGGTGAGTTTGCTCTGGTCTGTTGCCAGCACCGGCAACCCGGGATTGGAAAAAGAAATCGCCATGCAACGTGTCTCGGGCGACGAGCGCAAAGGCTCATATCAGGCGATTATCCCCGGACAGCCTCACGGCTCTCTGGTGCGCTTTCGAATTAAAGCCGCCAATGCCGATACCTCGCGCCTGGCGCCAGGACCCAATGAACCGCTGCCCACCTTCTCTTACTGCACGCTCGCCAATACCAACACAGCCCGGATTCCCTTCGCCTTTATCATCAATGTCTCGCACGCGCCGGCCGAAAGTCACGCGCGCGTCTGGAACGGGCGCTCTTTCGACGTCCGCAGCGCGCCAACCCGCGCCGACGCCGCTTTTATTTATGTCCCCCCCGGTGGCGGAGAGGTGCTGACCTTCGACCACGTGTATGCGCGGCGGCGCAAAGGCGGTTTAAAGGTCCATTTCAAAAAGGAGCAAAGCTTCAAAGGAATGACGGGCATTAATGTGATTTTTGAGAGCTCCCCGAGGTGGTTGCTTTCGGAACCCATGGCCTACGAGCTGTATCGCCTGGCGGGAGTGCCGGCCTGTCTGACCGAGCATGTCCGGCTTTGGGTCGACGGCCGGCTATATGGTTACTATCTGGTGATCGAACAACCGAACAAAGCCTTCCTCGCTCGTAACACGCGCAATGACAACGGCTCGTTGTATAAGGTCTATTGGATGTATCAAACCCTGGTCGACCAGCACCACAAAAAGACCCGGCCCGCCACTGAATATGATGATCTGGTCGGGCTGGAAGCCGGCCTGACGAGAACTTCCGGGCAACAACAATGGGAGTTTATCCGCAAGAATTTCAACGTCGACGAATTCACCGGGTATTATGCGGTGAACATGTGCATCGAGAATTGGGACGGGTTTTTCAATAATTATTACCTTTACCACGATGAAAAGGGCACCGGTAAATGGGAAATGTATCCCTGGGACGAGGACAAAACCTGGGGAGATTATGATGGGGCCTCGAGGAATTACGACTGGTATGAAATGCCGCTGACCTACGGTATGAATGAGGGGCGTGGGCGAACCAACCAGCGATTCTTTTTCGGCGGTTTCAATGGCTGGCAGCGGCCCCCGGGCTGGTTCTCGGGCCCGCTGCTGGCCAATCCAGAATTCCGCAAAGCTTTTCTCACGCGGTTAAACGATATTTGCCGCAACGCCTTTACGGAGGAAAAAATGCTGCCGCTGATCGATGCCATGCAAAAGCGGCTGGAACCCGAAATCCCAGTCCGCGCGCGCTTGACGGGCCAGAACCCGCGCGAACTGCTCGGCACCTTCTACAACGATATTCAGTCGTTACGCAACCAGGTAAAGTATCGGCGCCAGTTCATCCTCGAACAGATTCCGAAGGACCGCGCCGCACCTTGAACGCAGAGAAAAACGGTCGCCATTCCGTTTGACCCTGGTTAACTTGAACGCAAGCCGAAGATTTTCGAAAGAGACCGCTACCGATTCTTTTTTTACAGTAACGAACACCGCCCCATTCACGTTTACGTTCGGGCGAGGCCGTTTTCGAGGTTGAGCAGCGAGTGGATTTGCGAGAATCGCAGGGGCTCAAGGTCCGGGAATTGGCGAAAGCCGAGGAGCTTGCAACCGAGCATCGAGGCCTTATTATTGAGAAGTGGAATGAGCATTTTAACCGATAGCGCGCGTTCAGCCGTCTTCCGCGACGGGCACATGCCCATCACCATGGAGAGCGGGGCCGAGATTCGCTTCCCTGTGGCCGAGAATCCACGACTGGCCCACGGAAGCGCAGAGCAGTTGAACCGGATCGAGCTTTCACCTTACGGCATTCACTGGCCTGATCTGGATGAGGATCTCTCCTTTCGAGGTTTATTGAGAGGAGACTACGGGCAGCATCAGACCGTCGAACCATCGTGATGGAGTCGACGGCGGGAGCCCGTCTTTTTTGAAGGTCGAACGTCACTTGCCCGCCGCGTCTCATCGCGGGCGTAAGCGGCAACACACGCAATGCAGAAATTACGTTCAATTCATTTGTATACCGGTTGCGTTTTTGCGCCGCTTCTATTGTTCTTCGCGGTATCGGGCATTTGCCAGACACTCGGCCTGCACAATCGCTCCCATTTCTTGGCGCGGTTATCCACGATCCACACATCACATGGGTTGAAAGCTGGCGGCAGTTTGAGTAGTGCTTTCCTCATGTGGTTCGTGCTCGTGATGGCGGTGAGCTTTATCGCGACGACTATTCTGGGTATTGTGATGGCGCTGAAATTCGGAAAGAGCCGCCGAGCAGCGTTTTATTGCCTTGCCGCGGGTGTGGTGATTCCCGTGATCATCATTGTGATTACGCTTTGGACCCGATGACGTCGCTTAACAATTTCGCTGATGACGAACCGCCGCTGCCAAACTCCGCTTGCTGCCACACGAAAAATCGGAGGCATCTGCTACGCTCAACCTCTGCACCCAGCGGCGGTTGCATACCTCAACCGTTGGGATGCAAGACTCGCGACGTTCCAAAGTGTGATGTGGTAGTGCATGAAAAGGAAGGCTGCAATCGCGCTGTTGATAGTGTTGGTCGTCGCTACTCCTCTGGGAATCATCTTGCGATGGAAGTCCAAACCTCCCTACAGCAAGAACGTGAGGGCGTCGATACAGCGGGCGGTTCTTGAGCTCGACCCAGTTGCAGAGTCTCAACTGGGTGTGACCATCGCCTCTGCAAATCCGTCGGCCAAAAGCCAGATCGAAAAGGAGTTGGTTAGTTGCACCATGGCGGGCCTCGAGACCAGGGACAATCTGCTCTGGAAGCCGTATAGCTATTTCAGAGCTAAAGCTCCCGCTTCCATCAGCCAGCGCATGGTGCAATGGCGCCAGCCAAGGAAAGTGCGGCAAGCGGCGGCTACGTGGCTCGTTGACCGAGCCGCCCTTTGCCCCGCCAGCCCTACAGATCCGGGCCTCAACGAGTTGGCTACCCCCGTCCTCTGTCAACTGGCAATAAACGACCGGGATCCCGGGGTTCGCCGCGCAGCTACTTCGGCTCTCGGTGCAATTGGCACACCCTCTCCCGAAGCCTTTCAGCTCATGCTCGGGGTACTGCATCGACCACGAAGCGGCTGCGAGGATCGGCGTGAGGTAGTGACAAAATGAGATCCTCTACACATACCGAGCCCAACGAATCGCTGAGGCGACTGGGCTGCGCTTTTTCCTTCTCAGGGGTCGGGGAAATTCGCAGTTTTCGGATTTTGTCGGTGGCCTGTCCCCGGCGCCATCAGCTCAGCTCACTTGTTCGACGGAGCAGCGGAGGGCCAGCCTTGCACCTGGCTGTCAACGCCCTTAAATTGTGGTCGATGAGCGTTCAGGAAATTAAAGAACAGTTGGCAGCCCTACCCCGAAACGAGCAGGACGAGGTAATCGCGTACTTGTTCCATCTTCGGCATGCGCACGATCAGGAGTACGCGAGCAAAACCGGGCGCAGGTTGGGGGACAAGGATCCCTCGCATTGGCTCCCACCGGATGCTTTTGAGCGCGAACTTGATAAGAAAGAGATCCCTTAGATGGGCGCCTACAGCGTCTACCTCCATCTTGAACTGCTGGAGGTCGTCCCCGCCCGAGGCGAGCAGCGCCGGTTGATTATGAGTTTCGTTCGTTCCCTAGCCGATAACCCGCACACGCCTGGTGATTTCACAGATCGGGACGAGAGTTTACGCACACGCCAGATCAAAATCATTGGCCGCTATGCTGTTACTTATTGGGTGGACGAGCCTGTCAAGGCAGTGATGATCGTCAACGTAGACGTTGCTGATCGATGAGCGGATCGTCGAACAAAAATGGTGCACTCGATGCCGGGCGCACGCGCTGTGTAGAGATCGGACGCTATTGGCCCGGCCCGAGTGAGCACGAACCTTCGGTTTTAGTGGTACCCGGGACTTCTCTACGCTCCGCCCCGTCAGCGACCCGTCAACCGTGAACGGCCTGGGGCTTATGACCGCGACGTCGGAAGTTGGGAGATGGCCCGCATGTACTGGGCTCGCTCGAAGGCGCTGGGTTCGGCGCAGTTTCGCTGGCTCATGCTGCCCTTGAGCTGCGTGACTGAGGAGTACTCGTGTTCCTCCATCCAGGCAACCAGGTCGCGTTCGATCACGCCGATTTGACGCGCTCCATGGCGAATCAAAGCCGAGCAAAGCATGGTGACATCCGCTCCCGCCATTAGCATTTTGAGCACGTCCGAGGCTCGGTGGATGCCGCTGGTGGCAGCCAGGCTGGCCCGGAGTTTGCCGTAAAGCAGGGCAATCCACCGCAAGGGCACACGCATTGCCATTGGTGTGCTCAACAGGATGTTTGGTTTGATCTCGAGACTATCCAGGTCGATGTCCGGTTGATAGAACCGGTTAAAGAGCACCAGGCCGTTCGCCCCAGCCAGGTCGAGGCGCTTGGCCATATTGGCGAAATTCGTGAAGAACGGACTGAGCTTGACGGCTACGGGAATATGCACCGCCGCTCGAACCGATTTGAGTATATCCAGGTAGTTGTGTTCGACCTGCGCCGAGGTCTCGTCCATGTTTGTCGGGATATAATAAATATTGAGCTCCAGAGCATCCGCCCCGGCGTGCTGGATGGCTTTGGCATAAGAAGTCCACCCGCCGGCGGATGAACCGTTCAGGCTGGCGATAATCGGGATATCCACGGCCTGCTTGGCATGAGCGATGTGTTTTAAATACTCTTCCGGTCCCAGCCGAAAATCTTCCGGCTCCGGGAAATACGTCAGCGCTTCGGGGGTGCTGAAGGTGCCCTGTTCGAGGTTCTCGGTCAATTCGGCGCTTTCCTGGCGCAACTGCTCTTCAAAGAGAGAGTAGAGAACTACCGCGGAAGCGCCGGCGTCTTCGAGTTGTTTGATTGAATCGATCTCTTCCGAGAGAGGTGAAGCCGACACCACCAGGGGTGTGCGCAGTTTCAGTCCGAGATAGGTTGTGGAAAGATCCATACGGTTAGTTCGCGGTTAAGCGTGTTGGTCGACTGTGGTAGGCGGTTTGGCCGACGGTGTTGGCGCAGGCGCCTGGTTGTTTCCATCACGGCCGGCCATAAACTGGTACTGTTTCCAGCGGCGATCGGCGTCCACCTGCGCCTGGGCGAACAATCGCTTGGCGTCCTCAGGTTTGCTCTTGGTCAGCATTTTGAACCGATTTTCCGACAGCAAATAATCCTGCACCTTGGACTTAGCTGCCGCGGAATCCAGTTGGAGCGGGTTCTCGCCGCGCTCGGCGCGGCGCGGATCGAAGCGGTAGAGCAACCACTGACCGGATTCCACCGCCAGCTTTTGCTGACGCGCGCCGACGCCCGCATCGAGCGCGATGCCGTGGGCAATGCAATGGCTGTAAGCAATGATCAGCGACGGGCCCGGATACGATTCGGCTTCGAGGAACGCCTTGAGCGTGTGCTCATCTTTGTACCCGAGAGCAACGCTAGCCACGTAGATGTGGCCATAGGTCATGGCGATCAGACCAAGGTCTTTCTTGCCGATGGGTTTGCCGCCCGCGGCGAACTTCGCCACCGCGCCACGCGGGGTGGATTTCGAGCATTGTCCACCGGTGTTGGAATAGACTTCGGTGTCCAGCACCAGGACGTTGACATCGCGACCGCTGGCCAAAACGTGGTCCAGGCCGCCGTAGCCGATGTCGTAGGCCCAACCATCGCCACCCACAATCCAGACGCTTTTGCGCACCAGTTTGTCCGCCAGACTCAGCAGCAGTTTGGCTTGGGCCGAGCCGATGCCCTGAAGTTTATCCTTTAAAGCCACGACGCGCTCGCGTTGATCGTAAATCCCCGCCTCCGAACTCTGGTCCGCCTTGAGGATGCCTTCGACCAGGTCCTGGCCCACTGCCGGGGCGAGTTGCTGCAAAAGTTCGCCGGCGAACTCCTGCTGTTTATCGAGCGACACCCGGAAGCCCAACCCGAACTCAGCGTTATCCTCGAAGAGCGAATTGCACCAGGCAGGTCCCCTGCCCTGCGCGTCGACCGCGTAAGGTGTGGTCGGAAGGTTGCCGCCATAAATGGATGAGCAACCCGTGGCGTTGGCCACGATCATGCGGTCCCCGAACAACTGGGTCACCATTTTCAAGTATGGAGTTTCGCCGCAGCCGGCGCACGCCCCGGAAAACTCGAAGAGCGGCCGCATGACTTGTTGCTGGCGAAGGGTGGTGAGCTTGACCTTGCGGCGGTCCAGCTCGGGTAGACGCAGGAAGAAGTCCCAGTTGTCGCGTTCCTGCAGGCGCAATGGCGCTTGCGGCCGCAGGTTGATCGCCTTGAGCTTGGTCTCGGTTTTATTGCGAGCCGGGCAAACGTCGACGCACAGCGCGCAGCCGGTGCAATCCTCGGCCGCCACCTGCAAGGTCCATTTCATCCCTTTCCATTCCGGCGCCCTGGCGTCGATGGACTTGAAGGTGGAAGGCGCGCCAACCAGGTCTTTGGGCTCGTACACTTTGGCTCGAATGGTGGCATGGGGGCAGATGACGACGCATTTCATGCATTGAATGCAGACCGCCGAGTCCCAAACAGGGATGTCCAGAGCCAGATTCCGCTTTTCGTATTGCGCCGTCGCGGTCGGGAAAGAGCCGTCATTGGGGAAAGCGCTGACCGGCAGGTCATCACCGAGTCCGGCCGCAAGAGCGCCCAGGACTTTTTGCACATAAACCGGCGCATTGCTCGTGACGGCCGGCAGGAACCCTCCCGTGCCATTGACCTGGTGATCCAGGCTGATTTCATATAAGTGCGCCAGGGTATTATCCACCGCCTTCAAGTTCATTTGGACGATGTCTTCGCCCTTCTTGCCGTAAGTTTTGCGGATGGACTCTTTGATGGCTTCGATGGCTTCCTGTTTCGGCAACACCCCCGAGAGGGCAAAGAAGCAGACTTGCATGATCGTATTGATCCGACCACCCATCCCGCTCTCGCGCGCGACTTTGGTGGCGTCGATAACATAAAATCGGATTTGGTTCTCGATCAGCTCTTTTTGCACCGGGGTCGGCAACTGGGACCAGATCTTGTCCTTTCCAAACGGCGTGTTGAGCAGGAACGTGCCGCCGGGCACCAGGTTTTTAACCATGTCATACCGCTCGAGGAACATCGGTTGGTGACAGGCCACAAAGTTCGCGCGCGTGATTAAGTAAGAGGAACGGATCGGTTGCGGCCCAAAGCGCAGGTGCGACACGGTCATCGAGCCGGACTTTTTTGAGTCATAAACGAAGTAGCCCTGGGCAAAATTGGCCGTTTCTTCGCCGATGATTTTGATCGAATTTTTGTTCGCCCCCACAGTGCCATCGGCGCCCAGGCCGTAAAACATCGCGCGGATCACATTGGCGGGCTCGGTGGAGAAGTGGGGATCAAACTCCAGGCTGGTGTGCGACAGATCGTCCTTGATACCGACTGTGAAATGGTTTTTGGGAACTTCGTAGCTAAGGTTGTCGTAGACCGCTTTGACCATCGCCGGGGTGAATTCTTTGGAAGAGAGGCCGTAGCGGCCGCCGATGACCTTTGGCAAAATCTTGAGCTTGCCCCAATGGCTGGCATGCCCTTCATACAGCGCGGAAATCACATCCTGATAAAGCGGTTCGCCCACGGCCCCGGGTTCCTTCGTCCGATCCAGTACCGCGATGGACTTTACGGTCGCCGGAAGCGCTTCGATAAAACGCTTTGAATCAAAGGGACGATAAAGCCGGACCTTAAGCAGGCCGATCTTCTCGCCCTTGGCCACCAGGCTTTCAACGGTTTCATGGGCCGCGTCGCAGCCGGAGCCCATCAGGACTATGACTCGCTGCGCGTCGGGGGCGCCAACGTAATCGAATAGATTATAGCTGCGCCCGACCTGGGTGGCGAACTCGTCCATGACCTTCTGGGCGATGTCCGCGCAAGCGGCATAAAACGGATTGCACGTCTCGCGTGCCTGGAAGAACGCGTCGGGATTTTGGGCGGTGCCGCGCAGAACCGGCCGATCGGGAGTCAAAGCGCGTGCACGGTGCGCAGCGATGAGCTCGTCGTCCATGAGGGCGGCCATATCCTCTTTGGTGAGCATGGCAATTTTGGAAACCTCATGCGAGGTGCGGAAGCCATCGAAGAAATGCACGAACGGAATGCGGGAGCGCAGCGACGCGGCCTGGGAGATCAACGCGAAATCCATCGTCTCCTGCACCGAAGCGGCCGCCAGCATGCCCCAGCCGGTGGACCGGCAGGCCATCACATCGCTGTGGTCGCCGAAAATCGAGAGCGCATGGGTCGCGACCGTGCGGGCGGTCACGTGAAAAACCGTCGGCAACAGTTCCCCGGCAATCTTGAACATGTTGGGGATCATCAGGAGCAAGCCTTGCGAGGCGGTAAAGGTCGTGCTGAGCGTGCCGGTTTGCAGGGCGCCGTGCACGGCGCCCACGGCGCCGCCCTCGCTTTGCATCTCGATGATGGAGGGAATGGTGCCCCACAGGTTGCGTTTGCCTTCCGAAGCCCATTGGTCGCACCACTCCGCGATCGGCGAGGAGGGGGTAATGGGATAAATGGCCATTACCTCGTTGAGCCGGTAGGCCACATACGCGGCGGCTTCATTGCCGTCCAACGTCTTAAACGTGACGGTTTTGGGACCCGCAGAAATTGATTTCGTTGATGTCATAGCGAGCTTTTCTAAGAACCTCGCTACTGTGGGCCTGGGAGACCGCGCGCACTTCACTGTGCTTGGCAAAAGTTAACCTTTTTTTGTTAGGCCCGAGCGCAAAAGAGGCTGACCACCCATCGGGAATGGGGAGAAACCGCGAATGGACGCCGAGGAACGCGAATGAATTGCGACGGAACGCTAGAGACCGGATTTGCGCCGGGAAGATTCGGCGCGCTTGAGTTTGGGGAAATGATGCTTGCGCGGGGCCGCGGGCCTTTGCAGGCAGTAGGTGGTGTGAGGTAAAGCCGTTCGGGCGATGTCCTCGGGAGTGGTGTTTTTGGAATCGACGCCGGGGGCCAAATCCAAGCCGGCATTGCGAAACACGCATTGGATGAAAGCCGAGCAGTACATGGAGCTTTCGCGAGAGAGAACGTTGGATCGACCGCGCAGCTTGGGATGATGCAAAGCGAGCAGTGTGCCCGCCAATTCACGCAAAGAATAGCGGGCGCGTTGGGCCGCCAGATCGATGGCACCGGCCAGCAAACGCGCTACCTGCTCCGGGCCAAGATTGAAGTCCACCACCGCCAGGTTGGTGTACAGGTGTTCGTCGAAATACTTCGAAATCCGGTTTTCCTGGACTCCGAGCTGAATATGTTTGCGATGGACCTGCAGGTCCGATTCGATCACCCAATGATGTCCATCGGGGCGACGGCCTTGAAAGAGGAATGCATGCGACCAGGAACCCCAGTGTTCTTCGGGATCCAAATGCCGTTGGGCGCGGCAGATGGCTTTGTCAACCAGGGTTTCGCCGCTGGAAAGCCCAACACTTCCGGCCTGAGCGTACCGCTGCAGGAATTCCTCATTCGACAGCCCCGTGACGATTACGGTTTGGTTCGGTGCAGGTGTGGCTGACATGTCACGATCGGTTGCGGATTTTGAATCAGAATATCGCGAGTCTTGTTTGAGGACAAGGGGGACCGCGAGCTGATGCAGGGCAAACGCATCGAATTCTGGCGGTAGGGATGGCGCGCTGCGCCGTCCGTGCCGCGTTAGCGGCGCAACGTTGGATGTGAAGGTAACTCCTTTCGCATTAGTTCCGCCCGCTGGACGCGGGCGGGGACATCGCAGCGCCATGTCCCACCTCACGGGCGCTCTTTCTCGCGGTAGGGATGGCGCGCTGCGCCGTCCGCGCCGCGTTAGCGGCGCAGCGTTGGATGTGAAGGTAACTCCTCTCGCATTCGTTCCGCCCGCTAAACGCGGGCGGGGACATCGCAGCGCGATGCCCCTACCTCACGGGTGCTCTTTCTCGCGGTAGGGATGGCGCGCTGCGCCGTCCGTGCCGCGTTAGCGGCGCAACGTTGGATGTGAAGGTAACTCCTCTCGCATTCGTTCCGCCCGCTAAACGCGGGCGGGGACATCGCAGCGCGATGTCCCTACCTCAGGGCCTCTTCTCAAGGGATTTAGATGCGTTTGCCCTGCGAGCTGATGGACAGGTCGCCGTGCGGAAGACAATTTATCGGCTTTCTCCTTTGTTCCTCAACCCCTAGCCTATTGGCGTCAGCCGGCGATCTAAACGCGATAGATTTATTTCACGATGCACGTGATTGTCCACGAACCGGCCATAGAAAAGGCCTCCTCTCCTCCCGAGGAGGAGAGGGGGAAAAGGCTGCCACAATACACGCGCCGCCGTCGGCCGCCCTCGACACCTGATGGACGAGCGGGAAGACAGTCAGGGAAAGGGATTGTTCCTGAAGGTTTTGGCAACCTCCTTCGATACACGGGGTGCTTGCTGCTGCTGATAGGTTCCTTGGCCTTAGGGCAAGCTTCGAGCCATGTTGGGGGTTCAGCGCCCTATCCGCCAAGCAACACAATTGGGGGGATTACATGGGATTGGCAGACCTATACTAACGCGGCACCAGGCAGCGACCTGTGGCCGGTCACGTGGGGACCAGACGATGAGTTGTATGCCGCCTGGGGGGATGGCGGCGGATTCGGCGGCTCGGATTCCGACGGGCGAGTAGCGCTGGGCATCGCGCGGATTGAAGGCAGCGCCGAACATTGGCATGGGCTCAACATCAACGGCGGGAAAAACCCGCAATACCCGGCTTCTTTTGCAAAAAAGGGAAAAACCACTGGGATCGCCTTTGTGGATGGAGTCCTTTATGCCACGGTCAATTTGGAAGACGGGACTTGGCCGGATGTGAACCACGCCCTGTTCTGGTCTACCAATCAAGGAGCGACTTGGACCAGGGCGGATTGGTTGTTCCCAAAAGGCGCTGGCAATTTCCAGCCAGCCAAGTTTCTCGCTTTCGGAAAGGATTACACGGGCGTTCCGACGCCACTGGCGGGCTATGTTTACCTGTATGGTCCGCGACAATCGGCTGACCGCGGCAGTGGAAGTGCGCTGTACCTCGCGCGAGTGCCCCGGAACCGGATGCGCGACCGTTCAGCCTACGAGTATTTCCGGGCAGCGGAACCGAACGGCGCCGTTTGGGCCGGCAGCATCGCGGAGGCCAGGCCTGTATTTATCGATACGAACGGTGTGACCCCGGCGTCAGCCGTTTACGATCCCGGCCTCAAGCGGTACCTGATGACTTGTTTTCACGTGGGCCCCGGGCAATTGGGCATATTCGATGCCCCAAATCCGTGGGGGCCTTGGTCTACCATTGCCTATTACGAGGACTGGGGGCAAATGGGGCCGGAAGGCGAAGGGCTCACCTGCGGGTTCCCGCAAAAATGGATGAGCCCCGATGGGCTGACGCTTTGGTGCATTTTCAGTGTCTATGGCGAAGGAGCCAAGCGCGGCATCCAGGCGCATGACCGCTTTAACCTGGTTAAAGCAACCCTGCTGCCGGAACGGAGGCTAAACAATATTGTTTCGGAGTTGTTGGTGGTGAATTCGACTGCCGACCCGCGGAAACCATACACATTTAATCGGGCTCACGACGGTTGGACATACGTTTCGGTCAGCTTTCGCGGCCAGGAAACGCCGGCTCTCTACCTGGACGATGAAATGATTGGAGCTTCGGCGAGACATACCGGCAACAACTCCACGATTGGCGAATGGATGCATTGGGTGAACCGCGGAGGGCACAGCTTACGGTTTGAACCTAAAGACAATCTTCAAATTGAAAGCGTAACGGTCAAAGCCATCCCTGAGCTCATCCATTGCGGCCTGGGATTTGACTCCCAAATCAAGTCCTACGGAAAGTATGACCTGAGTTTCCTGAGTGAAGAAGTCTTGCCCAATATCACGACTTTAATTGTCCCGACCAGCCTCGTCCTTACTCAAACAGTCATCGAGGACTGGCACCGGCAGGGAAAACATTTCATTGGCGAAGTCGGAATCGATCCCGCCAGCCAATCGGCTGAAGATCACTTCAAATTCTGGACTGGTTTTTACAAAAAAGAGCCTTTCCTGGATGGAATCATCATCGACGAGTTTATCGTCAATAACCTGCTGGTGCCGCCCGGAATGAATCCGAGCCCCGAACAATTGCAGCGAATGGAGCGGGAACAAGTCAGCCACCAAGTATACGGCCAGGCGATAAAACAGGTTGCTGCGGACACGGCCCCTCAGGGCAAGACTCTGTATGCCTACATCGGTGGCAGCGGCAAGAAGCTAAACCAGGAAATGATCGGGACCAACTTCATCCGGACAATTATCGATAGCGGTTCCCGGGTTGTTCTCGAACGCTACTTGCACGAAATGTCGAGCGAACAACGTTCCCGGGATGCGCTCAATGCTTTTGTGGAGGGCATTGCGGATTGGGAAACCAAACAACCTGGCGTCAAGAACCAGATGGTGATCGCGTTCGGGTTGTTCTCCATGCCACCGGGCAGCATCAACAAACAACCAAACGTCGACTATCACGTCTGGATGGACCAGCAGATGAATCTTGTCGCGAATCATCCGGCTTTGGCCGGAATAGCCGGGTTGGAATGGTGGACTTCGAGTTTGGCCGACGAGGAAACGGTCCGCTTTGTCGGCAAGCTTTACCGACATTACGGCATCGACGGCAATACCAACATGCTCACCAGGGATCCCCTCTTTCTCACTCACATTCAAAATGCCGATTTTGAGAGTGGAACCGAAGGTTGGACCCTCAAACCGGCTGAGGAAGGCAGCATCGCGCCAAAGAGCTTTCCGCGATATGGCCGGATTGAAGGCCGGTTCATGGGGCTGTGGCGCCCGGCCGATCCCGAGCACATCGGCGATACCTTTCTTTGGATGAAACGAAGCAGCAAAGGACCGAACACTTTTTCTCAAACCATCAAAGACCTGGAGCCGGGCAGGCTTTATTCGATGAAAATGTTCTCGTGTGACTATCAGGATCTGGTTCGGCCAATGGCGAAGACGAAAGAACAGGCCGCAGGATTTATTGGGAGCGTGACGCTCGAGGGTGTGGACGTCGATCAAAAACGGTCGTTTGCCGAAATGTACCCCTCGGGGCCGGAACCAAAAATTCCGGTCTGGATTACCTACCATTGGAAAGTCTTCCGAGCAAACGGCACGACTGCGAAGCTGCTTGTTTCCGACTGGGCAGGCGGACCACAGGAAACGACTTTTGATCAGGAACAAGCCTTCAATTTTGTTGAGATCGAACCGTATTACGGATCGGAGAGGTAGATTTTGCTTAGAGGGTTAAAAATGGGTCCGCGGGACTATTCCTGCGGCGAGACGCCGCCGGAACCCGCAGGCGAGAACGCCTGCGCTACGTGGCGGGGGCCTCTGGCCGGCGGGTTCTAGCGGGATCTCGCCGACAAGATCATTGTTAACCCACGCTCTTAGAGCGTGGGCTAAAACCTCGGCTTGGGCGTGGAAACCTGAGTTTGGAGTCCCGCCTTCAGGCGGTTTTGGCGCCGGGCCGCCTAAAGGCGGGACTCCAAACCGAATTCTAAAACACGCTCTTAGACCGTTCGACACCAGTGTCGTCCACTCGGTTCGCGTCAAGTTCGCGTCATTGCCAAGTGCGGCTGCTTGGCTCAAACTGATTCTCTAAATTAATTCCTATGTCGAGTCGACCCGCCCGAGGTTTTTTGTCGCGATTGATTCCAGTAAGTGGTGTCGGACCAACCGTTTGCCCCGCGTTTGGCCGAGTAAAACCCGATGCTCCGAAGGCCTTGTTTCGAATATTGCCGGCCGGATTGATTCTTTGGCTCGCGTGGCAACCATTAATGGTGGCTGGGACCTGGGCGCCCCTGGCGAGCGCGCCGCCGCAAGGGGTGAATCATCCGATGCTGCTCAGCGACGGCACGATCTACACCGACAATGGCAGCGGGCAATGCTGCCGTTTGGCGCCCGATATCCACGGCAGTTACCAGAATGGCACCTGGACTCACTTCTCGACCATGAACTACACCCGGCTGTTCTTCACCTCGTGCGTGCTGACCAACGGCAAAATCTTTGTGGCCGGCGGTGAGTATGGAACGGGGCGCCGCCACGCCGAGTTGTTCGATCCGTTGAATGATGTTTGGACCAGGATACCGGACCCATTGCCGGGCCCGGCGTTTTCCGATTCAATCGGAAAGCTCCTGCCGAACGGCAACGTGCTGGTGGCGCCCGTCAGCCAATTTGGCGGCTGCGTCATTTACAATGTGGCCGCCAACAGTTGGCAAACCGCCGGCAAGGCCATGAACCAGAATGAGGTCTGTTGGGTCAAGCTGACCAACGACTGCATTCTCACCATCGATACCGCCGCGCAGACCTCGGAGCATTATGTCCCTTCACTCAACCGGTGGGTGGCGGACGGCAACGTGCCGGTCGTGATTTACGGCCAGGGGGCCGAACTGGGCCCAGGGTTTTTGCTGCCCAACGGCAATGCGTTCTTCATTGGGGGCTCAACCAACACGGCGATCTATACCCCGGGAGCCGTTCCGACCAGCGCCGGCTCCTGGATAGCCGGGCCGACGATGGTATTCGGCACGAATCTGTTGGGCGCGGTGGATGCCCCTGCGGCGATGATGGTCAACGGCAAGATCCTGTGCGCCCTGGGACCCATTGCCGGAACCGGCCCGACCAGTTTCTACGAGTACGATTATGTAGCTAATGCATTCACCGCAGTGACTGCTCCCAACGGCAGCAGCACGTATAAAGCCTCCGCACCTTTTGGCACCAGCATGTTGACCCTGCCGGATGGTAATGTGCTGTTCGTGGGCGGCCAGAACTCCCAGTCGCTCTATATCTACAAACCCGACGGGACACCGCTCCCGGAGGGGCAGCCCGCGATATACAGCCTCAGCGAAAACTTCAATGGTTCCTATCACCTCACCGGCACCAATCTCACCGGGATCAGCGAGGGCGCCGCGTACGGCGACGACCTCCAAATGGACTGCAATTATCCACTGGTTAGGCTGACGAACTCCGTCAGTGGAAATGTCTATTACGCGCGGACGTTCAATTGGACCAGCACCAGCGTTCAGACCAGAAACAAGGTGATTGCGACGGAATTCGTCCTGCCCCAAAACCTGCCGGCCGGGACCTATTCTTTGGTCGTCGTCGCCAATGGAAATCCGTCGGCCCCGACGAATTTTACTTATTCTCCGGCGACCATCCCAACGGCCTTATCGGCAGAGAGCGGTAACCGGTTGGTCAATCTATCGTGGACGGCGGTCAGTGGGGCCACGGCTTACAATGTGAAGCGTTCGGATCGGGCAACGGGATATTTCTCCACGATCACCACCCTAAGCGGGACGAATTCGTACACCGACACCAACCTGACGAACGGCCTGGCTTACTACTACAAAATCGCCGCCGTTGGAAGCCAGGGACCGAGCAGCGACTCCACCGCAGTCAGCGCGACACCCTCGGGACCGCCCTTCATTCCCGGAGCCGCCCCGGTCAACCTGGCGCCTCTGTATAACCGTGCCGGTATTTACACCGACGGGCGCAGTTTTAGCGGCGGATTGGACGGGTCCGGCGGGGCGCTGTCGGCTAATCTGCTGGGAACCGCTCTGGCGTGGAACAACCTCGTTTTTGGTTTTGGCCCGCCCAATGTCGTCGATGTGGTATCCTGCTCGGGACAGACGATTAGTGTGGCACCCGGACAGTTCAACACACTGCAATTACTCGCCACGGCAGTCAACGGAAGCCAGGCAGCGCAAACGTTCACCGTTACCTACACCGACAATTCCACTGCCACGTTCACCCAGAGCTTCAGCGACTGGGTCAGTCAGCAATCCTTTTCCGGTGAAACCAGGGTTCTCACCATGTCTTACAGAAACCGCAGCGGGGGTGCCTCGCAGACGTTGAATGTTTTTGTCGATGGCTATGTATTCACTCTGGATCAAACCAAAACAGTCAAAAGCATCACACTGGCAGCCGACTCGAACCTCATTCTGCTGGCGATGACGCTGGCCATGAACCCGGCTCCCGTCACTTTGACGGCAATTTACAACGAGGCGGGCATTTATGCGGACGGTTCGACCTTTACCAATCCGGCGACCGGCGGTATCGACGGCACTGGTCATGCCTACTCCGGAACACTGCTAGGCGGCAGCCAAACCTGGAACAACACCCTCTTCAATTTTGGACCGATCGACTCGACGAATGTCGTCAGTTGTGACGGCCAGACCATTGCGCTTCCGGCCGGGAACTATGCCGCGATACGCCTGCTAGCCACTGGTGTGAATGGAAATCAACCTTCACAATCATTCACGGTGACCTACACCGATCTGAGCACGGCGACGTTTGTGCAAAGTTTCAGTGATTGGTTTGGCCCGCAGAATTATCCCGGAGAAACGAAAGCCATCCCCATGGGTTACCGCAATAGCAGCAACGGCTCTTCTTCGGAGAACAATTCCCTCTATTTATATGGTTACACCTTCGCGCTCGATCCGACCAAGGCCATCCAAAGTCTTCTGTTGCCCAGCGACGCGAATGTTGTCATTGCCGCCGTCAGCGCCGTCCCCAACTGGCCTCCGGCGTTCTCCGCTACTGATTACACGCTGGCCAATGCTCCTGTCGGCACCAGCTATTCCGCGAGCCTCGCGGCAGACGCCAGTGACTTGAACGGGGATAAATTGACTTTCGCTAAAGTCAGCGGGCCTGACTGGTTGAACGTCGCTGCTGACGGTTCACTTTCCGGCACACCACTGGGGTCAGACGTGGGTACCAACACGCTTGTCGTCAGTGTGACTGATCCATGGAATTTGTCCGCCACCGCGACACTGACCGTCGTGGTTCAGACGCCTGCGCCAATCATGGCGAGCCTGACCAACCCGTCGGGCCAGCTCCTTTTAAGCTGGACCGGTGGGACCGGTCCTTATCAGGTGCAGCAAGCCACCAATCTGGACAATCCTGTCTGGCAAACCTTCGGCGCCTCAATCACTGGCAATAGCATCTCGCTGCCGCCAACAAACAGCGCCGCATTCTATCGGGTCGTGGGACAATGAGTTCAGAAACTCCTGGAAGCCGAGTTCTACGGGCTAAGGGAGGGTAAGCCTGAAGAACCGCGCGCCGGCTTGCGCCGGCAGAATGATTTGGCTGCTGGTGCCCACGTTGGAGGGCTGGTTTGTCAGAGTCACCCAGTTCGTAGTCGTAAGCGAAGCGTTAACTTGAAGACGATAAGGGCTGTGTGTTAATGGCCAACTAAATTTGAGCAAGTTGGGGTCCGAAAGGTTGAGGCCCAATGGCGGATAAGTAAGCGCCATCGAGACATTGTCCAAAAGGATCGCGTTGGTGGCGGCTATTCCGTTGGTGGCATTTATCCCATGGAAGGACAGGATCGGGGAAGACGAGGTGGCAAGATAGTTAGTGCTGAACTTCTGATACGGTATAGCACTGGCAGAATTTGGATAGAATGCGGTCAACAAAAGGTCCTGCGTCAGGTCAATTCCAAACGAGCTGCCAATGACCACCCACATGGCGGCGCCGGTGCCAAGCGTAGAGCCATCGGTGCCCAGGTAGTAGGTGATGTTGTATAGTCCGCCGACTTTCAAATTGACTGTAGTGCCGAGGCAGTCCTGTGAATTGTCGGTGGGATGTCCCCGAAAGAAGGCGTAAGCTTTCCCCTGCTGGGCCAGGTAGGGGTAAACGCTCGAGTTGGCGACACCGTAGTCGCTGAAATTGTCTGCCGGACCGATTGCCGCCCATTCAGCAAATTGCTTCACCCCAATCGGCCCTGCCTCAAAGCTGCCATTCGCAACCAGGTTCGTCTGCGCGTCTGCCCTGGCGCCAGCCAGACCAACCCCCAACCCTACCGCGGAAGTGATGGCGCCAACTCTACTGCTGAGACTGTTTTTCATCGTTTGTCTTTCCTAGCAGCCAAGCCAGGTATTCAAGTCTTGGTCCCCCGCCTCAAACAGTAGCACAGGCCGTTCAAAGTGATCGCACCCATCGCGTGCGGGACAGCGCAAGATGACTCATGACCAGGTGGAGCGCAACAGGATGATGAAAATGCCGGTGCGATCGAGCTTAGGTTAACAAATAAGCAACCGCCAGCCTGGCCGGCCTAATGAGTGACAACGCGGTAGAAGCGCACCGGTAAGGCGCCGGCACTCGTATCCTCGAACTCAAAAGAGTCGGGCTGTGACCCCTGGGTCGCGGAGCCGATTTGCGTCCAGTGGGACCCGTCACTCGCGACCTCCAAGGTGTAGGTGTGATGTGGATCTGCTGTGAACCTGAGCAAGGGGTTCCCAGCCACCACACTAACGTTCAAATCGGCCACCGGCGCGGCCGGATGGCAATACAGGTCAGACACCCGGTGGCTGCGATAGCACAAATACCCGGAGTAAGTCGAATTGGTATTTTTGGAATCAAAAAAGGAAAGATCGAACACCAGCTTCGGCACCGCGTCGTGGGTAAACTCTCGAATCCGTACCATCGTCGCATTGGTCGCAGTGAGACTGGGATGGACCCCGTTGACATATGAGACCAAACCATAGGTAACCAGCACGTTGCCGCTCTGTTCGAGCAAATCCGCAGCGCCGACGGCGCTGGTATAGATCCGCTCCCCGCCGGCTTGAGTGCTATCCCACACCTGGGTGACCTGCAGATTGGTCTCATTAATACTATACTCGACGGCCCGGCTGTAATTGTCCTGATCAGCAATCGGCGGGTCAAACGGACAAGCCCTGCCATTGCCATCGTCGTAAAGCAGCAAGGTTCCTCGCGTCGTGATTTTCGGAGCATGCTGCCCGTAATTCCAAGCGAAGGGTGTGCCGACCGGGTTGAGGAGGTACGGCTGCAAACCGGGGCCCCAGTTTGCGTGCGGGCCCAGGATCCATTTCAGCCGGCCCGTGGAGCGCAGAAACTTGAACACCGCGTGCTGGGTTCGCAGAGAAACAATAATCGAATTGTCACTGGGATCCTCAATGACCGCGTTGGCGTGCTCATTATCAACTCCGAAAGAACTGGGGAACTGATAAGTCAGGTACGTCACCCGCGTCGGGTTTAACAAGTCAATCGGCGACCAGGCGTTAAGCAGCTCCCCGTTGGTGGCAGAAATTTCAACGACCGGGTTGTCATCCACGTTCGTCGTTATTAAGCCAGCCGCTGGATTGGTGACGTTGCTCGGAAAATTAGTGACTGCCCGACTGACGTCGCTCAGATAAAGGATGGTGCCATGGGCGGTCGGGACACCATCATGATTATTGACCGGATATCGAGCGGGCGCGGACCAGGTCTGGACCGTTTCGCCGAGCAAGTTGATTTCCCGGAAGCGGTTGAGGGGCGCGGGTTCTTCTACGAACAAATCACCATTGCTGAGCTGACGCACATCGACATCGCTGATCGCCGGGGCCGGGCTATACCAAACCACTTCGCCAGAATTATCCATCATAGTGATGTAAGCCTTTTTCGCGCTTCGATTCTGGATGGTGAACAACGTATAGCCGGGCTCCATCTTGCCGGGATCACTTTGCAGCACCACGCTGTGGGGAAAATCAGCCGGCAGAGGTGCGGTGACAAAGGTTAACAGTCGCGGCTCGGTATAAGTACGTTGTGCCTGATCAGAAACGGTGATGAGGATCTGATTTGTACGACCCGGCTTGAACCCCGCCAGAGAGAGAGAATGCGTGCGCTCGAAATCATAAAAAGCGCGCGCCCAGGAGCTTGTTCCGTCAGTGACGGAGACGCTAATTCTTGAGCCAACATCAGTTGTCAATTGCAGAATTCCGGCCAGTGGGGCGTTGGTGGACGGAGTAAAAGAAGGACCTGATAAGATCGTGACTCCATGGGAGGAATTGGAGACAAATATTAATCCGGCGATAAAAAGGCAGGATCGCTTGTTGGGCATATCATCACGGGGAGGCGATCAGGCTATAGGTCATCCTGGCCTCCAGGACCAAAACAATCAGATTGGCTGGCCTGATAAATGACAAGTTTCATCATGGGCTGACCTCTTCTCATAAGCCTTCCAGCGACGGAAACTCAAGGTGGGTGAAACCCTCGATTCACCTCAAAAAATGCAGTAACGGACGATAACCGGAGAGAGGGAGAACTGGGAGAATTGGAGGGATAGCGCGGTGGAAAAATGGAGGAGGGAAGAAAGCCAAGCGCTCAAGCGCTTGCCATTTTAATTGATTCTGAGAACCAACACTCCACGACTCAATTTCTAGTCGCTCACTTGCGAATGAGCCGAAGGAAGAGGGCAGGTTGGCTTGGATCGATCGGCACGATGACCGGGCTGGTGGCTGCGCCGGGGTAATCAAACCAGTTGGTGACGCCCGCCGACAGTGAATTCCTCTGCGCTTGGAGACGAAAATCCGAACCTGACCACGAAACAAGCAAATTGCCGGCGTCTGAGCGACTAGCGCGAATGCCAGGCTGGGCGGCCACGTAGAGGATGCCGTTGGCCGGGCTAAACTGCCAGGTCAGCCCCACGCCAGGAGCGGGAAAAATGGCTGAGAATTGTCCCATGGCGTGTGACGCGCTGAACAGAGGGAAGCATTGACCAGGCGCGAAGCTTCCGGCCGCCACGTTGCTCACCACGAGTGTACCCCCATAGGTAACCTGGCTCAGCCCTTGGACCGAACTGGCTACCCCTCGAACGGAATCAACTTCCATGGAAGTAGTGCTGTCGCCAGTAAGGGTGAGCGAGTTGCTCAGGCTAAGAGTTCCGAGCCCAGGTCCCGGCGAAAAGATCCCAGCCGTTTGTACCGTCACTGGTCCGGTAATGACTCCGGTGCCGCCAAGGGTTGCGCCGCTCACTACGACACTGGAGTTGAGCAGAGCCCCGTTGATCAACAAAGCTCCGCCGTGGACCCTGGTGACTCCCGAGTGCGTGGAGAGTCCGACAAGATCAAGCGTGCCCGAATTGGTTTTGATCAGCTCGCCTCTCCCAACGAGCGAGCCTGCAAAAGTGGAGTATCCGGCCTGGTCCAGCACCAGCCTGCCGCCTCCCAGAGTGACATTGCCGCCGCTCGCCCCACCCCCGGACAACAAGGCCACGGTTTGGATGTTGCCATTGAGGTCGAGGCACGCGCGGGCGGTGCTCGCCAGAACCAGTTTAGTTGCCGCCGGTAGGTACCCACGACCGTGGCGGAGCTTGAGTTTGCCTTCGACCAAGGTCCCGCCGGTATAGAGATTGTTCGCGGCAAGGAGGACAGTGCCTGTTCCCGGCATGATAGTAAGATTGGCATCACCGGCAATTGAGCCGCTGAAAGTGAGAACACTTCCAGCCTGATGGGCGTAAAAACCGGCATCGGCCAGCAAGGTTACCGGGCCATTAAGTTCGCCGTATCCCGAATGGTACATCGTGACGGCGCCGCGCGGGATTCCCTCAAAATTGCCGCCCCAGCCGGCGAGTGTAACCGAGTTGGTGAGAATAACCCCGGGTTCGATTTGCAGTGACGAATTGTTGGGAATATCCAGTTTGCCCAGGCCGAGCGCCTGCGGGTTGTGTGCTACCAGCGAGCCACCGCCGGACATTTCGGTTCCGCCGCTATAAGTGTTGCTTCCCCCCAGCAAAACGAGGCCGGAACTGCGGATAATGAGCCGACCAGAGCCCGAGAGCGTGTTGTGAAGAAGAACGTTGCCCCGCCCATTAATGGTCAGATCATAGCTGTTAAACGAAATCGGCCCATCGGCGTTCAGAGTGCGATTAGTGCACACTGTCCACATCTGCGATTGAGCAAGAGACAAGGGGGCGCCCAGCTCGAGGTCGGCACCCGCGAAACTCATATCGATGCCGTTGGCAAGAGAGAGAGTAAAAGGGCCGCCGGGCAGGAGCGTCACTTTCTGGGTGACGTCATTCAACCCAAGGGTATTGATGCTGAGATTGGCCCCGAGCGTCTGCGTGAAGTCCATGCCAGTTAGAGAATTGCTGTAGAGGAGATCGCATCCGCCGGGCCAAAGTTGTTGGGACCAGTTGGTGCAATTGGCCCAGCTCTCTGAGAGGGTGCCGCGCCAGGTTTGGAACGCACGCTCCTTGCGCAGCTGAGATCGCCATTTGGCTGCCAATGTGAAATGCGGTTCGTAAAGGTTGGTGACTTCGGCGGGATCATGGGCGAGGTCGTACAGCAATGCGGGAAAGATATTCGTAGCGGGATAACCGCGACTTTGCTTGAACCAGAGCGGTTCCAGCTCCGGGTTATGGCCATCGCCTGTCCTGGCATCGATAAACATCCAGTTGTTGGACCAGAGACCAAACTGCCCGGGACCGCTCTCCAGGATCAGAGAGGAGCGCGCGGTGGCGGATGAAAGCCCGAGGAGCGCGGGCAAAAAACTGATACTATCCTCAGCAGCATTGGCGGGGAGTTGCGCGCCGAGCAGGTCGGCTATCGTACGCATTAAATCAACATGGCAGATGAGCTGTGAGCTGACGCTTCCGGCGGCAATTTTCCCGGGCCACCGGGCGAGAAATGGCACCCGATGGCCCCCTTCCCAGAGGTCGTTTTTAATTCCCCGCCAGGGGCCCATACTGCAATGGCCGTATTGTTGAAGTCGCGCATAGGTGAACTCGTCCGGGCCATTGTCCGAAGTAAAAATCACTAGTGTATTGCCAGCCACGCCGCTGGTTGCGAGTTTATCGAGGACCTGTCCGACGGCCCAGTCCAACTCCTGCACGTAATCACCGTAAATGCCCGCCTGGCTGGTCCCCTGGAACTGTGCCGTCGGCACAACCGGCTGGTGCGGTCCAGGCAAGGCCAAATACAAAAAAAACGGCCGCTGAGCAGGCGGTGAGGCACACAGGTCAATCCATGCGGCAGCGTTGCTGACGACCGTGGGCAACACCTGGCTCCAATCCCAGTCAGCGACACCAGGCCCGGCCCAATGACTTTGCAGGCCGCTCGCGGTGTCGTATTGCGTGCTCGGACGACCCACGACGTGGTCATTCAGAATGTAAGCATAAGGAGCTTCATTGGGGATATTGATCCCGAAAAAATAATCGAACCCGTGGTCTACCGGCCCTCCGCCGATCCGCCTCTTCCAATTGATGTCCCAAGCCTTCACGGTTGTGTCGAAGCCGACCGGGATGGCACCGACAAAAGGCCAGGAGAATCCCAGGTGCCACTTGCCAAAACAGCCGGTCGTGTAGCCCTGGTCGCGCAGCAAGCTGGCCACGGTCAGCCGCCCAAACGGAATTAGGGGTTCATCCCACGCGTTCAAAACGCCGGATTTGAGCCGCGACCGCCAACAGAACTGCCCGCACATGATGCTATAGCGGCTTGGGGTGCAAAGCGAGGAAGGCGCGTGCGCGGAACTAAAGCACATCCCCTGGGAAGCCAGGCTGTCCAGCCGGGGCGTGCGAATTTTCGAACTTGGGTTCTGCCAGGAGAGATCGCCGTAACCCAAATCGTCGGCCAGGATGAAAACGATGTTTGGCTGTGAGGTAATCGAAGACACGGCCTTTGAATCCATACTCGCGCCGAGCCAAGCCAGCGCTATGCTGACCAAGGTCACCAACCTTACCGGCCGAGATCGCTCGATAGATTTCCTCTGAGAACCTCTCAAGGTCATAGGATTACAGAACAATCAAAGCGCACATACCAGGCGGGTATGTAACAACGATTCTCAGCCACGAGCTTAGAGCCTTTCTGGCAAAAAGCTCAATATTTTTCGCCAAAATTGAGCCAACAAACCACCGGATTTCGGTCCATCCCCCGGGTTGGCGGAATCAGGTCCGTACGTTTTGAGCACAGCCAGGCGGCATCCGGTCCGCACTTTCGAAGTTGAGGCTGCGTGTTGCTTCCTGGCTTGGTGGGCTATTGCGCAAGAAAGCTTAAGAATCCTGCCGGTGCCCTTTGCGTAATAACGAACGGAAAGAGATCCCAGATGTGGCGAATCTTTGGGCCTTTGAGCCAAATGCCTGGCAAATCTATGCCCATCCGGTGTGAACCTGTGAATCGGATCAATGGTCGCGTGGGTCTTCGTCAGCTTCCTCTGCCAACGCAGCGAGGAGATTGAAAAAGGCATGGCTCTGTCCGGAAAAGAGCCCTGAGGCGGTGAGCCCCATAACTGCAGCGTGCGCTCCCGCCTGAGCGGTGAAGGCAGGCCTTATTGCGGAGCACAGAGGCAAATGGGTGCGCAGCGCGCCGTCTGGACCATTTGCAGACAAGAAATGGTCAGCATTTGGCAAGATTAGCGTAGACAATCGATCTATGAAGGAGCGAGATGCGCTTGTTGTGATCATGAACATTTAGCAGACACAGCTCGCAGAAAGGAGAGAATACCGATGAAAGAGTTACAAGGAAAAGTTTGTTTCGTCACCGGCGGCAGCCGGGGTATCGGCCGCGCCATCGTGCACGCCATGGTAGATGCCGGAGCAGATGTCGCGTTTACCTACCACCACTCCGACGACAAGTCATTGGACCTGGTCAAATCAGTCGAGCAACAGGGCGTCAGATGCCGCGCCTACCGGGCAGATGTCGCCTCGCCCGAGGAGATGGAAAAGGTGATTAAACAGGCCATCAGTGAGCTCGGGCCGATCACCATTCTCGTGAACAATGCCGGCATCACGCGCGACAAGTCGTTTATCAAAATGACCAAGGCGATGTGGGACGAGGTGATGCACGTCAATCTGGACGGGGTGTTCTACACGACTCAACTCGCGCTGCAGGGGATGATCGACGCGGGCTGGGGGCGAATCATCAACATATCCTCGATCGTGGGGCAGACGGGTAATTTTGGACAAGCCAACTACGCCGCCACCAAGGGAGCGATCATTTCTCTTACCGAAAGCCTGGCGCGCGAATTGGCGCGCAAAGGCATTACCGTCAACGCGGTCGCCCCAGGATTCATCGAGACCGACATGGTGAGTGGCATGCCCGAGGCGGCTTTGGCGCAGGTTAAAACGATGACCCCCATGGGCCGGCTCGGAAAACCCGAGGAAATCGCGGACGCGGTCGTGTTCCTGGCCAGCCAGCATGCCAGCTATATCACGGGGCAAGTCCTGGGCGTCAACGGCGGTATGTATATGTAAGCGCTACGGCTTACCCTGTCCAAAATGGGGGGCCGAACTTAGGGATGGCTTGGCGGCGCCGAGCAGCGGGCTTAGGTTCCGGCTCGGCTCGGCGGGCAGGCCCATTACCGCCAGCGAGCTTTGGCGGCAGTTGGCTAGGCGCTTCTTTCCGCCAGCCAATTGCATGCTTGCGGCCACACTTCGTTTTGAGCCTTGCCGCCGATAGCCAAACCGATGTGACCGGTCCCGTTGAGGAGGATCGCCCGGCGATCTTTCGAACCCACCAGGTCGTTGAAGCCCATTCCTTGCGAGCAAGGCACAAGGTCGTCCTTACCGGCCATGATGTTGAGGACCGGGCAGGTGATGTTTTGCAGATGAACAATGTGCCTGCCGACCGGCATCCGGCCTTGAGTCAGCAGGTTTTGTTGGTACAGGTACTTGACGAATTCGCGATACACCTCCCCGGGAACGGGGATGTTATCGTTCAGCCAGGTTTCGGTCGTCAGGAAATCTTCGAGGTAAGCTTCCCGGTGCATGTGTTCGAAGAAGTTGATCGGTTTTTCAAGCAGATTACCTACCGGCCGCAGGAGGAGGAAAGTAGCCTGCAAAAACTCCGCCGGACAATTGCCGAAAGCGTCGACGAACTTGTCCACATCGAAGTTCTCGGGCCGCGTCCAAACGTTGAGCAAACCGTCGTTGGCCGCAAAATCGATCGGCGCCGCCAGCAGGATGAGGTTTTTGACCCGCTCCGGATAAAGCGCAGTGAACATGGCACTCATGGTCCCGCCCATGCAATAGCCCAGGACGCTGAGTTGGTTGACGCCAGTGCGCTCGCGCAGGTGATCCATGACGTTAACCATGTAGCCGTTGATATAGTCATCCAGGGTGAGGTGCCGGTCCGCGTAGGTGGGCACACCCCAGTCCACCAGATACGTATCAAAGCCGCGATCGACAAAACTGGCTATCACACTGCGCCCCTTTTTCAAATCCAGGATATAGGGCCGGTTGACCAGCGCGTAGACGAACACCACCGGAGTCCGGTAACGCGGTTTGGAAGCGCTCACGTAGTGCAGAAGCTTGAGCCGGTCCTCCTCATAAACGACCTCGAACGGCGAGACTCCCTTCCTGACTCGCTGCGCTCTTTGCCAGAGTGTGGGCAGCAAAGACATTCGACCCGCTGCCGCCATGGTCTCATCGAGCGCGGCTTGCTGGTATTGGGTCCAAGGGTTGCTATGAGTGCGGCCGTTGTTCATGAGGCCTTAGGGCTAGCTGCCTGGGGCAGAGCGTTTCTTGGGGGCCTTGGAAGCGTGCCCCGGCTCTGCCTTCACTGTCGGTTTGGTTGGTGTTTCGCTTTGCCGCTCCGCGAGCTTCCTATTCAATTCACTCACCTGGCCGGCTAGTTGCTCGAGCCGGTCGAGCAGCCGCGTCTCCATGTGGCGCACACTCAGCATGATGCTGTCGATGTCTTCCCGTGATGGCGCCTGCATTTCGTTACGGACTTTCGCCATGAAGTCGTTGGTGGTCCTGCGAAAGGCCACCGCGCCCTCCATCCATTGTTTCATCCCCTCCAAAAACTGGGGCGAGCGCATAAACTCCTGCCACGACTCTGCCAAAGCCTGGAAGATGCCAGTGCGAATCTGGCGCAAAACCTCAGGCGGTGGAGAATCGGGTGTGAAGGTGAAAGCGGTCTGCATCAGCTTAGACATGGACTCCATCCAAATCTTCTGAAACGCAGCCGCCTGCTCCGCAGTTTGTTCAGTTGAATCACTCATGCAATCCTGCCGCCAAGTGACCTCGTTCGAAATGTGCTCGATTTCGGCCGAGGCACAAGCTCAGTCTCTGTTGTGTTAGCAAACTTCCACCGCCATGGCTACAGCCTCGCCTCCGCCAACGCACAATGCGTTCACGCCGATCCGTCCGCCACGTTGCTTGAGCGCGTCCAGCAGGGTCACGAGCGTCCTGGCCCCGCTGGCGCCGATCGGATGACCGAGGGCCACCGCCCCACCGTGGACATTGGTTCTTTGGTGTGGGATCGCCAACTCTTTCATTGTCGCCATCGCTACCACCGCGAACGCCTCATTAATCTCAAACAGGTCGACATCGCCAACCCGGAGCGAAAGCACGTGCAACAGCTTCGCAATCGCTCCAATGGGTGCCAGAGTAAACCATTCAGGCTCGCGTGAGTAGGTGACATAACCTAGAACCTTGGCCTGAGGCTTGAGCCCAAGCGCCTTGACCTTCTCCGCCGACACGACAAGCAATGCAGCGGCACCGTCGTTGATGCTTGAGGCGTTGCCAGCGGAGATCGTTCCCTGTTCGCCAAAGGCGGGACGAAGCTTGCGCAGTTTCTCTTCGTTGAACTTTTTGGGCGTCTCGTCCTCTGCTACGGTGATGACTTCGCGGCCGGCCTTAACCTGAACGGGCACGATCTCCCGAGCAAAAATGCCCTTGGCGGACGCATCAATGGCGCGCTTGAAGCTCTCCACAGCGAAGTCATCCTGTTGCTGACGCGTGAAACCGAACTTCTCGGCGCAGCGGTCCCCGCAGGTGCCCATGTGAACGTTATTATAAACGTCCCACAAGCCGTCCCTGATGACCGAGTCAATCAGTTCACCATTGCCCAAACGGTAGCCCGTGCGCGCCTTCTCCAGCAGGTAGGGCGCTCGTGACATGTTTTCGGTGCCGCCGGCGACGATCGCGGAGGCATCGCGGCATTGGATCGCTTGCGCGGCCAGCATGACTGCCTTGAGGCCCGACCCGCAAACCTTGCTCACCGTCGTGGCTCCGATGGTGGGGCTGAGCCCCGCGCCGATAGCGGCCTGGCGCGCGACGTTTTGACCTAAGCCCGCACTGATCACGTTGCCGAGGATCACTTCGTCAACCTGGTCAACGGGCACCTCGGAGCGCGCCAAAGCCGATCTGACCGCAGCGCTCCCCAACGCCGGGGCGGGCATGGACTCGAAAACGCCGCAGAACCCACCGATGGCGGTCCGCACGGCTCCGGTCAGATAGACTTCCTGCATCATAGTTCGTCCTTTCGGAAGACCTTCTTCCAGGCAGTTTGGGTTAGGCCTTGAAAACAGCCGGCTCAGCGAACTCCGCAGTGTTTTTTTTGACGAAAGCAACCCACGACTCCATCATCTTGGTGTTGATCTGAGTCACTGCCTGAGCGTTGCTTTGTAACGATTTGAGCGAAGCTTCCCAGAAATCAACCCACTTCGCCTGCGATTCTGACGGCGCGCTGCTTTGCGCAGCTTCGAGGGCCTTTTTCAGGAGCTCAACATTGGCTTGATTGCTTTGCTCGAGAAATCCCAGGTATTCCTGCATCCTCTTTTGCGACGGGGCGATCAGTTCGTCGGCCAGACCGGTGACTTTCTTCTGCCAGTCGTGCGTCGAAGTGGCCTGATTTACCAGATTCGTCCACCAACGGCCCGCTTCTTCCTGCAGTTGTAGTCCGGTCCGAAGCGTTTGTTCATAGTTTTTCAAAGCCTGATCGAAAATTTCCGATCCAGGCGCTTTTGTTTTATCTGCCATAACTCCTATCCTTTCCTTGCTTGGTTTGTTCAAGTTGACTGACACATCGCGTTTGCTCTCAACAAAGGGAAGCGATGCTAACGTATCCGAGCTCGCAGGAACGGTTTCTCCAGCCGGATTTCGGTGCGTCGGCGGCTCGCCGGTCTTAGTGTGCAGTTGCACAACCTGCGCAGTGGCAATGGCGCTTGGCGCTTTGGTAGTTGTTGCTCTCTTGGTCGCACTCATATAGTTCCTTCATTCAGACCCTGCCGATTCCAAGACTCAGTAGACCGCAAACCGCCGAAGAAGTCAACAAAAACTTGTGCATTTGCACAAGTTTTTTTGAAACGCAATTAAGAACCTCCCGCGCAAGCGGTTGCTGATGTACCCGGCGGCTGAGGCGGGGGTTGTCGGAAAGAAAAGCGTCGGAATGGACGGAGAGTTTTCCAACGGGGCCGAGGTGAAAGGACCCTTTAATCCGCCGGTCGCTAACCTTTCCGGCGTCTGGTCCGGGCCCGGCGCTTGGAGTGGGCGCGCTTCAACTCGGCGACCTGCTGTTGAAGATCTCGGATCTGTGCGTTCAGCTCCTGGCCCTGCTTTTGACCACCGGACGCCTCGGTTTCCTGTGAGCCCGGCGGGTTGTCAGAGTTTTGAGGCGTGAAGGCGGAAGCAAACGGTGCGAGCATAGCTCTGGTCCAGGCTGAAACAGAGGCAAAGGCAGGGGGTAAGCCGTGCGTTCGCCGGAGTTGCTCTTCGAGATGCTGCTGATAATCAAAAAATGATTTCAGGGCCTGGTTAAAATACTTCTCGATGAAATCTTTGATCAGTTGATCATTCATGCGGATGAGCCGCAGGAGGAGAGGCACGGGCAGGGAGTCGAGCTTGGGTGTGTCGAATTCAAGAATGATTTGCGTCAAAACCTGCGCGGTAATGTCGGCCGAGGTTTTCGCATCGATAACGCGGAGGTCGTAGCCCTGTTGGATCAGCGAACGGATTTCCTCCAGGGTGAAGTGGCGGCTGTGCGTGGCGTCGTAATATCTGCGGTTGGGATATTTCTTAACCTCCAGCCGCTTGACCCCGGACTCAGTATCGTCAGCCATTCTCAACCCTGGATTGTGCGTTGGCATAAATCAAGTAGAAAACTCACGAACAGTGCGCGCACGGCCCGACCGACGGAGCCTTTGGAGGGGTAAAAGGACAAGATCGGCTGAGTTAGAAAGAGCGAAGGTCCGCCAGCCCAGGTACGTTCAATACATGAGAGATGCGACAACGGCGTTATTGCGTTTGCACAATTTTTTCTGGACTGCAAGCAAAACCGAGGGTAAGCTTTGAAAATCATTGGCGTTGAGTTGTTCACGAACGAGATCTTCAAAACGCTAGAGCCATTAACTTTTCCACCAAGAGGACAACGAATGAACATTAAAGACGCAGTGGCGGTAATCACGGGCGCAGCAGGAGGCATCGGTCGGGCATTGGCGATGGAGTTGGCGAAACGGAAGGCCGGAGGCATGGCCCTGGTCGATCATAGCGAGTCGGTCCATGAGGTGGCCAAGGAGGTGAACGAACTAGCCGGGGACGCTGCCGCGTTCGGCTACAGCGGCGACGTAAGCGACAACGCCTTTCGCCGCAAAGTTTACAAGGAGATGGCCGAGAAGTGTGGAACGGTCAACATTTGCGTCCCGGCTGCGGGGATTACTCGGGATGGCCTGGCCGTGAAACTGGATAAGCAAACCAATCGCGTGACCGTGTATCCGATTGAAACGTTCCGGCAGGTTCTTGAAGTTAACCTGGTAGCCCCGGTCTATTGGGCGCTGGAAATGGTCGCGGGGATTGCAGAAAGCCGCGCGCAGGAGGGTCTCAAACGTTGGGAGCCCACAGAGCAACTGCAGGGGATGGTTGTGTTCATCGGATCAGTGTCATCGCTCGGAAACAAGGGCCAGATTGCCTATGCCGCAACCAAAGCTGGACTGGAAGGGGCGGCGGCGACTTTAATGATGGAAGCAGTCTTCCATGGGGTCCGTTGCGCCGTCATCCACCCGGGATATACCGATACCCCAATGGTACGCGCGCTGGGAAATGAATTCATTGAACAACATATCATTCCCAGAACACAACTCCGCCGGTTGATTCAGCCCGAAGAGATCGCCGATGCGATCTGCTTTATGATCGGCAACGCGGCCGTTAGCGGGTCGCTCTGGGCGGATGCGGGTTGGCATCCGGCGGCTTAACCCCGGCCTGGTCGCCCCATTTCCAACCCAGTCGCCAAACACACTAACGGATCATGAAAAACGACGGTCAAACCTTTCTCGCTCAGCTCGCCAGCCTGCCTCGGGACTCATTTGAGAGCCGTTTCGCAGAGGTTTCCACCAGATTGGGTCTTGACGCCGTCCTGAATCGAAATGAACTAACGCTCCTCTACGAGGCTGCCTTGCGTGCGACCTTGTGCAATGTCGCCCTCAACAGCCTAACGAGACGTAACCTGATCCTCGACGTTAAGGACGAGCCCACCCGAATCGAATCCGAAACTGAGTTTATGGTTGCGCGCGAAATCTTTTACGCTTCAGCCGGATGGCAAAACCTGCCGGCCTCTGGGCAGGCCGCAATTCAGAAGGCTTTCCTGGACGTTTCCGTAGCGGACGACCAGCTGGGTTGCTAAGCCCGCCGATGATCTCAATGGCTTTCCACCATGGCCCGCTTCTCCGACCAGGCGGTGTGCGCCGCGGCGGGCCCTGTTGGTTCGGGGTGTTGCTCTCGCGAAAAGGCGAAGGTGCTCGCTCGGAATTAACCTGCGGCGCGGAGCAGTTCGAACACGGACTCCTCAGCGGGCTGGGTTTCGAGCCGGCTTTGCGTCGCCAAGATTTCAATATCCCTGCTCACTGTTTCGAGTCTTTTCTCAAGCTGAGTTAACCAAGGGAGGAGGAATTGCTCCATGGTTACGTCGATGGCAAACTGTGGTGCGATCCCACGCGCCGCCTTATTGGTGGTAGATCGCTCGCAGGTCGAACTTGCCATCGCGTTGCAGTCCGCCATGTCTTTTTTAAGCCGCTCCAAACACCTTTTCTGCGAATTGATCTCTTCCAATAAATGCTCCCGGTGGACGAGGAGTGAACTCAATCCGGTCTGTGGCCCAAACGGATAGGCCCGGCGGGAGCCAGGCGCCAAGGAATCCGATTCGCACGTCTCCAAGTTCTGTCGGTCCTGGTTTTGGGCGGGGTTCACAGCTCGATCCCGTGCATTTCGAGTTAATCGGCCGCTTCTTTCTCGCGTATTCGTATTCATATCATCAGCCCCATTTCCTTTTTGGTGATGGTCCTAACTGCCACTGGAGTGCTTTTAGCGGGAGACGAAGTAACAGCAGAACCACTCCTGTGTCGTTGTGCTGAGCTGAGAAAAACCCTAAGGCCATTTCCCCCTTGTTTTCCACGGCCTGAGCAAGAAGTATTCCGCGTTTCAGCGTCTCTGGTCAAACGCCTCATGCTTAAGTATAAGGCCCACGAATCATCAGTGAATGCAAGAACAAAATGTGAATGTTATTCACAAACTTATTCACACATTTTGGCGGCCGCGGTGGAAAGCTTTGACGGTGTAAAGGCACTTGGAGAACTCGATCCGACGCTGAGGAAGATTTCAGCAGCACATGGGCAATTCTCCTTATAGCGCGGATACGGGGCTGAATGAGCTTGACCGAGAACAAACCAAATGAAAACCCTGATTGCTCTCTTCGCTCTCATGAGCTTAGCCGCTGGGCGTGCTTCTCAGGCGAATGCCACGAGCGCCGACAAATCCACGTCTGGTGAATCTTCCCCATCTAAAGGTTCAACAATCCGCTCGAAATCGCGTGGTCGGCAAAGCACGTAAGGTCCGTTTCGATCTGCACCGGCTTCCCTCAAGGCACTGCTTCAACCCATAAAGATCGCGAGCTTTGCGCACGGCGCTATCGGTCGCAAAAATGTCAGTGGCCCGGACCGCGGGTCTATTTGCGCGTCACGGTTAAGCATCCCGTTTGGTTCCGCTTTCTGATCATTCTTTCACCTTCCTGTAGAGTGCTAGGCGATCCTGTTGGGAAGGGGTATTCTACGGGATGAAAAGAGTAACGTTTAGGTTTGGAGAAGGGTTCCGCGTGGCGATTGGAAACAAACGCTCGCAAGCTGCTGAAATGGTTTTGGAGCCTGGGCAAAGCGAAGGCGGAAGCGACAACCACCATCGGGGGGCAGACCAATGGCTTTACGTGGTGTCCGGGAAAGGCGTGGCCATCGTGAACGGAAGAAGGTCGTCGCTGCTTCCCGGAACATTGCTTCTGATCGAGCGAGGAGAAAATCACTAGATCCGAAATGCGGGCTCGACTCGGCTTTGCACGGTGAACATTTACGTTCCGAAAGCCTACAAAAGCAACGGCGATACGCTTCCGGCTGGTCGAAGGTAATTTACCGCTCCAGGGGATTATCTGAGAAATGATGAGTGCACCCACGTGGGATTTGCTCCGCGTGAACGACGGCCTGGCGAATAAGTCCAATAACCATCGTCGGCCGTACCTACGCCCAAGAATAGAATTTGCCTAAATTACCTGCCACGGAACAGACGCAAGCGAACAAGGGCTTACGTGACGATCGGGGCGGCTTAATGGCGAGACCTCATCGCAGGCGACGGATGGTGTAGAAGCAGGACGGGGCGAGCGTCGATGAATCCATGATAGTTGCCCTAGTTCCATCGCTAGGGACTGGTACGCTGAGTTTCCACGCATCAGCAGGCAGATGGTCCGAAGATTCCAGGCGATAAGCACTGCCGCGTTCGCCGTCAAATGATGTCGAGAAGCCGCTCTGGTTGCACACCGGAGCTAAGGCCTTGGCAAAAGTGATCGGCTGCCCGTCGCCCAAAAGAGCGTAGGCATTGTTGTTGGCAGCATAAATGGCCTGCAAACCAGTCAGTCCACCGGGAACGTTGGTTACCACCCCCGGAGAACCCCAAAGAACCAGGGATCCATCACCGCAGAGAGCCATGCTGTAGGTGTCGGACGCCGAGAGAGCTACGACATTGCTTAACCCAGACGGGACCTCCGTCTGATGCAAGGAGTTCTGGCCAAAGGCAACGACCGAACCATCGGATTTGAGACAAAGCGTATGATCGCCGCCGGCAGCAATCATAACCACACCGCTCAAACCGGAAGGAACATTCGTCTCACCGAAAATATTGACCCCCCAAGAAACGACGGTGCCGTCGCTTCGAAGTGCTACGCTATGAGCGAAACCAGCCGCAATAGCTACAACGTTGCGAAGGCCAGCGGGAGGGTGGGCCTGGCCAAACCAGTTGTCGCCCCAGCCAACAACGGTGCCATCGCCCTTGAGAGCCAAGCAGTGTTGCGAGCCAGCCGAGATGGCAACGACCCCCGACAGACTCGGTGGAACATTCGCCTGACCCGCCTGGCTATACCCCCAAACGGTTACTTTCCCGCTGAATCCCAAAGCCATGACAAATGCATCTCCCGCACTAACGGCAACCGTGTTGCTTGCGCCTGGGGGAACTCTCGTGACCGCAGAGCTACCCCAGGTAATCAATTGACCATCGGCCAAGAGGCCAATCCCGGTCGGTGCGGTGTTCCAATCGCGAACAGCGATCGTCACAGCGTTGGTTAAGGCAAGGGGTAAGCTTCGTGGGCCTGTAACGGGAGCGCCCCACCAACCGATGGGCAGTAACGCCACGGCAATCGGAGGGCCCCTCTGGAAACCGAATTCGTTGGTAACCACCACTAAATAATTCCCGGCGCCGTCGGCAGGAACCGGATCGATGCTCAAGCTGGCGTTCGTAGCGAAAGGAATCGCCACTCCGTCCTTTTGCCACTGGAACGACATTGGCAATGACCCCGTGTAGTTCCCGTTCAGATCCAATCGGCCGCCACGAAATATCGCGACGGCTGGAGATGCAACCGAGACGGCCGGTTTTGTATCAACCACACTGACGACTGCGTTAGTGCTGGTCGTCGTGCCGATATCGTTACTCACAATCACCCGATAAATACCCGCATCCGTATGCTGGGATGCGGGTGTGACGAACGTGGAATCGGTAGCGGCAGGGATGTCACTTCCGTCATGTTGCCATTGAAAGCGAAGCGGCGGCGTGCCAGATGCGGAAACGTGCAGCTGTAGCGAATTGCCGCTTGAGACCGATTGAGAAATCGGTTGCGCGGTGACCGCAGGCAGTAACGCTCCCAAAACTATGGTCGAAACTTGCCCGGCAGCGATCAAAGTAACATTCGTGACGCCCCCGGGCCGGGTAAACCACTGTGTGTCCCCCCATTCCTGAACCGTGCCATCAGACAATAGAACAATGCTGCGGTAGCCGCCTGCGGCAATACTGATGACCTTGCCAAGGTTCGGCGGAACCTGAACCTGACCATGATTGTCATTTCCCCAAGCAATCACAGACCCATCGGAACGGAGTACCAAATTATGAAGGGAACCAACTGCAATCATCGTAACATTGGTTGCCTCAGGCGGAACACCGCCGCCCCAGCTTAAAACTTGGCCATCGCCCCGCTGAGCAAGGATTTGGAAGTCACCGGCGGCAATCTTGACCAGATTCGTGAATTCAGCGGGCAAAGGTGGGTTGACACCGGTAAATCCCCACACCGCAGGGGTACCATCTGTACGGATGGCCGCACTAAAAGTGGCGCCCCCCGAAATAGCGACCGCTCGCAAACCATCCGGGACGGCGCACTGGCCGTAGGTGTTGTCACCCCAAGCCCGCACCGAACCGTCGGCCAAAAGTGCCAAATTATGATTGGCACCAGCTGAAACAGCCAGCACTTTGCCGAGATCACTGGGAATGTTGGTCTGGCCCACAAAACCGCCACCCCATGCCATGACCTTTCCATCAGTGGTCAACAGCAACCCGTGCTGCTCGCCAATACAAAGCTGCGCCACATTTGAGACTGGCGGCACATTGGCGAGGCCGTAGTTAGTAGAGCCCCAGCTAATCAATTGGCTGGCCGCCTCGATTGCAGACGCCGAAACCAATGAAAACACCAAGGCCACCAAAACAACGCGGCAGGCAGGTGTATTTAAACTTCTCCGCCAATGTAAGCATTGCTTCACAATCTTCTAAATACTATAATTAATGCTTCAGGCGTCAAGTCAAAAAGGAGGCCACCGGCCGCTGACAAAACCGGCAGCAAATGCACATTCACGAGTTTGGCCTCTAGAAGTTCCCCTCGGACGCAGCGGCTCTTGACTTTCTTTACTTCCCGAAAGAGGGAAAAGTATATCACCCGCGTATCACTTTTTAATCGCTTTATACCTTCTTAAGGCGCCATCCCTTGGTCAAAAAGGAAGGGTTCAAACGATAAAAAAAGGCCATTTTCCACAGGGAAAATGGCCCAAAACTCATAACAAACTCATAACATCCTTCGGCTAAGTCAACGTGGTCAATTTGGTTTAGACGGGAGTGCTGGTTGGCCCCTCCATCGGCCGTCGAAAGGGTTTTCTCGATCTGGGCCGATTCGCCATCCATTGCCAAATGGTCGACATCTGTTCGGGGCGGGTATCCGAATCCACTTAACAAACCTTGTCGGCAGGCGCGGCGTTTTGGAGCAGATAATCTCTTTTTGACGTTGTGAAACACCATTGAATGCCCTTCTCCGGTGCGCTGTTTGCCGCTCGCGCCGGGATTCTCCGCCGTTACAATCGTGCGATGGCGCGCTATTCACGTAATGACCAAGCCGGGGTCGAACTCCCGAAGGCCAAGCTGGATCGGGAATCACTCCGCCAGGCGCTGGAGTTCTTCCAGTATCTGCGTCCTTACCGGATTCGGTTCAGCGCGGCCCTGGTGTCAATGTTCACCAGCAGCCTGCTCAGCTTGGCGTTTCCCTACCTTGCGGGGACCATCATCGATACGGCCATGCATCGGACCCAAGGTGGCGGCAGCATGGCCGGATCTGACCGCACAGCCCTCCTGTTGATGGGCATCCTGGCGCTGCAGGCCGGGCTTTCCTACTTTCATTCTCTATCCTTCGCCACGGTGGGCCAATGCAGCCTCGTCGATTTGCGTCGCGCTACCTACTCGAGATTAATCTCGCTCCCCATGACGTTTTTCGCTCAACGCCGCGTTGGCGAGCTGGCCAGCCGCCTTTCCGCCGACCTGATTCAAATTGAAGACACGCTCATCACCGTCTTGCCACAGTTTCTGCGCCAGACCACCTTGCTGGTCGGTGGGATCGCTCTGATTGCGGTCACCTCGCTGCAATTGACAGGCATCATGCTCGCGAGCCTGCCGATTGTGGTCGTGGTGGCTGTGGTGTTCGGGCGCAAGACGCGCAAGATTTACCGGGAAGCGCAGGATCGGCTCGCCGACACGGCCACGATCGTCGAGGAAACCTTACAAGGCATCGTGAATGTGAAGGCCTTTTCCAATGAAGGTTATGAACTTAATCGCTATCACGAGGGCTTGGGCAGATTCCTGACCGCCACGTTACGTGGTGCCCGGCTGCGCGCGGCATTCATTGCCTTCATCATTTTCGCCTTGTTCGGGTTCATCGTCCTGGTGCTCTGGTCGGGCGCGCATCTTTTACAGCAGGGAAAGATCACTTTTGGTGACCTCACGCGCTTCGGTCTTTATACGACCTTTGTCGCCGGCGCGATGGGCCAGTTTGCGGAACTATACAGCCAGTTGCAAAAGGCGATCGGTGCCACGCAGCGGGTTCGGGAACTGCTCCGGGAAAGTGGCGAGGTGGAGGCGCACCTGGGCCCCACGCCGCCGTCCACTCTGCCTCGGCTTAGAGGTGATGTGGTATTCGAGGATGTCCACTTCACCTATCCTTCGCGTCCTGGAGTCAAAGTGCTTCAGGAAATCAATTTGGCAGTGGCTTCAGGACAAAGAATCGCTCTCGTCGGCCCGAGCGGCGCCGGCAAGTCCACCCTTATCTCTCTGCTGCTGCGCCTGTACGAGCCGTCGGCCGGGCGGCTGTTGATCGACGGCCGAGACGCACGCGACTATCGGCTCAGCGAGCTGAGGGGTCAAATGTCCATAGTACCGCAGGAAGTCCAGCTGTTTGGTGGGAGCATTGCGGAGAACATCGCCTACGGAAGACCGGGCGCGAGCACGGCAGAAATAGAAGCGGCTGCTCGACAGGCCAACGCGCACGAATTCGTCCAGGCTTTTCCGGAGGGTTATTCCACTCTGGTAGGCGACCGCGGCATCAAACTATCGGGCGGCCAGCGTCAACGCGTAGCCATCGCCCGAGCTATTTTGAAAAATTCAGCCATTCTCATCCTGGATGAGGCGACCAGCTCCCTGGATTCCGAGAGCGAACGCCTGATTCAGGATGCGCTGGAGGCTCTGATGCGAGGCCGCACTTCGTTTATCATCGCTCACCGACTCGCCACCGTGCGGCACGCGGATCGAATCGTTGTCATCGCTGGCGGCTGTGTCGTGGAATCCGGCACACACGGGGAACTCCAAGCCATGGGAGATGGTGTTTACCGACGCCTTGCCGCCCTGCAATTCCGCGAGCGAAGTTGAAACGGCGTTCTAGGCCACTCGGGCGTGCGTTCTGCTTACAGAATGCGAGGACTCAACACTACTCTGATGCTGTTTGAAACAGCCGTCGCACCCCGTCAAGATGCGCTCAGAACCGGTTTCTGGCGCAGGGAATTACGAATTCGCCAAGGGTAGGTTCCTGCCTGTGCCCATTTGGTGGAGTCTTGGCCAACTACACCTAGTCCACCTACCGCGTCCTGCAATCCTGGTAGTCACGGAGCGTCCCGGCCCTTGAATGTTCAAGGAAAGACCGTCCCTGTACGATAAATAGGCACAGGATTCAGAGCCGAGATTGTCCAGCTGGCGAAGGGAGCTGTTGCAAGGCCGGCCAGGCAATCGGCACCGTTTAAGCTGCCAGATTTGAAACGTAAGCGTTTTCGTGTCCCGAATGAGACGAGTAGTGATTTGCGTCGAAACGCTAAATCGTACGAACGCGCAATGGCCGCAAGGCAAACTACCAGCTGGGCAGAGCCCGCAACAAAGCTATCACCCCACCAGGTTTGCTTTGCTAAATAGAAAAACGCTCTAATTAAGCGGAGCTTGTAACTGATTGCACCGCGGCGGCGTCAGTATTGGTATTGGTTATGGTGCGAATGTTTACTTCTGCCGCAAGCGCTAACTCAACGGCGATGCCAGTGATCAGGCCGCACATCCGGAATCGTGTCTTTAAGCCCTCCTCGCAGCTGACGCTTCTGATTTGGCTGTTCGCGGCCAACGCACCGGGGTCCACCCCTTATGAATCATCTATTGCTCCGGCGCCGCAAAGCCAGATTGACGAGTTGGTCTCCACGCGGCTTCGCGCACTGAGCATCCCTGCAGCACACCTGTGTTCTGACGCGGTGTTTGTGCGACGCGTTCATCTGGATGTGAATGGCACCCTGCCCACGGCCACCGAGGCACAACGGTTTATTCTCGATGGCAATCCCGAAAAACGGCGCCAGTTGATCGACCGTTTGCTGTCGCGCGATGAGTTTGCTGATTACCTGTCGCTCAAGTGGGGAGACCTGTTACGGATCAAAGCAGAGTTTCCCATCAACCTTTGGCCTAACGCAGCCCAAGCGTACCACCATTGGTTGTACGAGGCAGTCCGCAACAACAAACCCTATAACCAATTGGCGCGGGATCTATTGACGGCCAGTGGCAGTAACTTTGAATTCCCGCCGGTGAATTTCTACCGGGCGATGCAAAACCGCACGCCATCTGGCATCGCGCAGACGGTTGCACTGACCTTTCTCGGGGAGCGAACTGAGCACTGGTCCTCCAATCAACTCGCGAATCTGGCCGTCTTTTTTGCGAATGTTGGCTACAAATCCACTGCTGAGTGGAAAGAGGAGATTATCTTTTTTAACCGATCCTCCACGAACGTGGGCGCGTTGAACGGCGCACCGCGCTCAGCCATTCTACCCGATGGCTCGAGCACGGAGCTTTCGCCAGACCAGGATCCGCGTGTGGTGTTTGCCGACTGGCTGGTAAAGGATCCGCAGTTTGCGCGGAACATCGTCAACCGAGCGTGGTCGTGGTTGCTGGGCCGCGGCATCGTCCAGGAACCGGACGACTTTCGGACGGACAACGCCGCAAACAATCCGGAGCTGCTCGCGTATCTACAGACGGAGTTTGTAACGTCCGGCTACGATTTCAAGAAGTTGTACCGGCTGATCTTGAATTCCAAAACGTATCAGCTCGCTTCGATTCCACAGGCGACCAGCCCGGAGGCGACGGCGGAATTTGCTGCTTATCCCCTGCGGCGGCTGGACGCCGAGGTATTGATTGACGCGCTCGACCAGATCACTGGTGCCAACGAAAAGTATTCGAGCGCAATCCCTGAACCTTACACGTTCATCCCCGACAATCTGCGTTCCATCGCACTGCCGGACGGCAGCATCACGAGCCCGTTTCTTGAAATGTTCGGACGACCGCCGCGGGACACTGGATTGGAATCGGAGCGCAGCAACCGGGTTACTGCCGCCCAAAAGCTGTGGCTGCTTAACTCCACGCTGATGCAGCGCAAGATCGAGCAGAGCCGGATGATTCAGTTTCAGACTTCGTCCAATCGCACGCCGAGGGAAATCATCACGGGGATGTATCTTGGGATACTCTCGCGTTTTCCGACTGCGGCGGAGCTCAAGACAGCGGACGAATATTTGCAATCCGGGATCGGAAAACGCCAGGCCACCGTGGACTTGGCCTGGGCGTTGATGAACAGCACGGAATTCCTTTATCGGCACTGAAGCAGCCCCCGGGTTTATGAGCGCAAACTATTTTGATTTTGAGAAGCAACACCCGCGGATCACCCGGCGCGAGGCGATTCGTCGCGCGCTCTTTGCGGCGAGCGGGCTAGTGCTGGCAAACCATTTATCTTTCAGGGTGTTTGGCGCGCCACGCAACGCGCCCGCCAAAGCGGTCATCCAAATCTGGATGTGGGGCGGACCGTCGCACACAGATATCTTCGATCCCAAGCCGGACGCCGGCTACGATTATTGTGGGCCGATGAAGGCGCCGATTGAGACGAATGTCTCCGGCATCCGGATCGGCGAACTACTGCCGCTGCTGGCAAAACAGGCCGACAAGTATTCGATCATCCGCAGCATGACACATGGCAACAATGGTCATGAGACGGCGTCTTACCTCGTCCAAACCGGACGGCAACCGGGCGGTCGGCTGGTGTTTCCTAGCGTTGGCGCGGTGGTGTCCCTGGCCAAAGGCTACGATGCTGGTTACAAAGGATTAATTCCACCCTACGTGGTGGTGACGGAACCGCAGGGGAGATTTGATGAGGCGGGCTTTTTGGGTTCGCGCTTCAAACCGTTCGCAACCGGCGGCAATCCGGCGCAAACACCCTTCGCAGTCGAAGGCGTGGTGGCGCCCGGCATCACCGAACAGCGCCAGAAGAGCCGTCGCGAACTCCTGCACCAACTCGACACCCTGGCTAGGACCCTACCACAGGATCCTCAAATCGTGGCAGTGGAGCAGGCGGAAAGCCTGGCTTACGACATGATTCTGGGTGATGGAGCCAAGGTGTTTGATTTGTCGCAAGAAAAACCGGAGCTTCGCGACCGGTACGGCCGCAGCAAGTTTGGCCAATCGTGCCTGGTAGCGCGGCGGCTTGTCGAAATCGGCATTCCCTACATTACGATCAATTACGGCGGCTGGGACACGCACAAGGAGAATTTTCAGACAATGCGGCGACAGTTGCCGGACATGGACAAAGGCATGGCGACACTCCTCCAGGATTTGTCCGACCGCGGCCTGCTCGACAGCACGATCGTTTGGTGGGGCGGTGAATTTGGCCGCACGCCCAAGGTACAGTGGGAAGCGCCGTGGAATGGCGGGCGCAATCACTGGGGCAAAGTCTTTTCGGCGGTGCTGGCCGGCGGCGGTTTCAAAGGCGGCCGGGTCGTTGGCGCGTCGGATGCGCGAGGAGAAGAGGTTAAAGAACGCCCGGTTTATCCGGTAGATCTCATCGGAAGCATTTACGCGCAGATGGGCATAGAACCGATGATGAAACTGCCGAATCCCGAAGGATTGCCGACGTTTGTCATGCCCAGCTCGACGGACGGCATCCAATCCGCAGGGCTGCTCAAGGAAATTATGTCGGTATGAAGATCTTCCCGGTCGTCGGGCTTTTTCTTTTGCTGGCCGGAACGGGCTTTGCGCAGGGAGCTCCGCATCTGGCCTATAGCTATCCGGCCGGCGGGAAGATAGGCTCGACCTTTCAGATCACCGTGGGCGGACAGTTTCTAATGATGGTCTCCAACGCATATGTCACCGGACCTGGTGTCAGCGCGACGGTGCTCCATTGCAGCCGGCCGATGGGCCAGAAAGAATTCAAGGAGTTGCGCGATCGATTGAAAGAGCTGCAGCTGAAATTTCAAGCACGCAACGGCGAATCCGGAACGAATGTCTGGACGGCCGAGGATGCGACAGAACGCGACAGAATTCGCGCCAAATTGCTCAATAATCCGCCAAACCGCACCGCCAACCCGGCGCTGACCGATACGGTGACCATCAACATCGCTATCGCCACCAACGCGACTCCCGGCGACCAGGAAATTCGCCTCGCAACACCCAATGCCCTTTCCAACCCGCTCCGGTTCTGTTTGGACACGCTGCCAGAAGTGTCTAAAAGCAAAGCCGTTCCGGCCAATCCCGACGTCGACAAATTCCTGGAGCGTATCGGCGGCCGGCCCGCGTCGGTCGGCACGCCAAAATATGAATCAAGAATTTCGCTGCCCGCGATCGTTAACGGGCAAATCATGCCGGGAGGCGTGGACCGTTACCGCTTTTTCGCCAGGCACGGCCAACAGCTGATCATCGCAGCCAAGGCCAGGGACCTGATCCCCTACATCGCCGACGCCGTGCCGGGCTGGTTCGAGTTGTCGTTGACGCTTCGTGATTCCAAAGGGAAAGAGCTGGCCAGCGCGCAACGTTACCGTTTCAAGCCCGACCCGGTCATTCATTTCGAAGTGCCGCGTGACGAGGAATACACGGTCGAGATCCACGACTCCATTTTCCGCGGCCGTGAAGATTTCGTCTATCGCGTGGCGATTGGTGAATTGCCGTTTGTCACCGGAGTTTTTCCGTTGGGCGGTCGACTGGGTGAAAAGACCTCCGTAAGGCTTACCGGATGGAACCTGCCGACGGAATCTCTGTCGCACGACAACGTGGAAACTGGGATTACCTTGCTGGGCGGGAATTTTCTCAACACGCCGTCGTTCGACGTGGAGAATCTGCCGGAATGTATTGAGAGCCAGTCGATCAGGTCAATTGCGACCGCGCAAGCGGTAGAGCTACCCGTGATCATTAACGGTCGAATCAGCTACCCCGGAGACAACAAGGTATTCGAGTTTGAAGGCCGCTCCGGTGAGAAGATTGTGGCAGAAGTGTTTGCGCGCCGACTCGATTCGCCCTTGGATTCCTGCATCAGGCTAACCAGTTCGGAGGGAAAGCAGCTCGCCTTCAACGATGATTTTGAAGATCGAGGAAGCGGTCTGAACACGCATCATGCGGATTCGTACCTCTCGGTCACATTGCCAGCCGACGGAATCTATTTCCTTCAGCTGACCGACACGCAAGGAAAAGGTGGGCCGGAGTTCGGTTACCGGCTTCGCCTCAGCGAACTCCAGCCGGATTTCGCACTACGCATTATTCCTTCCAGCATCAGCTTGCGCACGGGGATGAGTGCTCGGGTAACTGTGTACGCACTGAGGCGTGATGGATTCACCAATGCCATCAATTTGGAGCTGAAAGACGCACCACAAGGCTTTTCGATGAGTGGCGCATGCATCTCGGAGGGACAAGACAAAGCTCAGTTCACTTTGAAAGCACCTACTGAGGCAACCGGGGCTCCGACGCCTCTCACAATCGAAGGCCACGCGCTAATTGCTGGGCGACTGGTTACTCACCAAGCCGTACCGGCTGAGGATATGATGCAGGCATTCATTTACCGCCATCTAGTGCCAGCCGTTCAATTCGCCGTCATGGTGGCAGGCCAGGATCGGCCTTTGATGCGTGATGCGTTTAGAATCCTGGATGTAGTCCCACTGAAAATCTCGCCAGGCGGCAGCGCACACGTGCGCGTTAGAACGCCGGGGAACTTCTGCGAGCGCTTCAACCTCGAGTTGCATAACGCCCCCGATGGCATTTCGTTGGACAGCGTCTCGCCGATTCCGGGCGGTGTGGAGATGGTGGTCACATGGGACGCTACGAAGGTCAAGGCCGGAACCAGCGGAAACCTAATTTGCAATGTAGTGCCTAAGCATCCTTCCGGAGGGACGACCGAGAAAAAAAACGGCCTTCGCCCACAGCGCGGATTTGAGGCGACGCTCCCGGCCATCCCATTCAACGTGGTCGCGGAGTGACCGACCGCGGGGCAGCGCCAGGCCGAGGACGCCAGACGTCCGGTATGCTTCCATAATGCGAGGAGTCAACACTGAACTGGCGAACTGGGACTGTTTGAAAAACCAGCTTAAGGGGGAAAAGTCGCCAAAGAAATAGCGTTTGACAGGCAGGAGGGGCGTCATCGTGGAAAAACTCTATCCTGCGAAGACGTTGATTTTTCAATAGCCTAAGCCAGAGTTGTCCCGCCATGCTCGATTTGATTTGGCCCCCCCATCTCCTGCGCCCTGCCGACGCGTGGGTCTGCATTAGCAAGCGGCCCGTCAACCGCTCGTATCATAGCCAGTTTCAGGCAAACCTGCGACGCGGTGGCTCGCAAATATGATTCCGGTAAACTCCAGCGTGGTTTCCCCGCCTCCTGCGGCACCCGGCAAATCCGTGAAACGATTGCTGCCTTGGCTCGTCGCCGTGGCCTTCTTCATGGAATCGCTCGACACGACCGTTCTGAACACGGCGGTTCCTGCCATCGCCAAGGCGCTTGCCGTCGCACCGTTGAGCATGAAGGCTGTGCTTTCGAGTTACACGTTGAGCCTGGCGGTGTTTATTCCGATTAGCGGTTGGATGGCCGATCGTTTCGGCACACGCCGGGTATTCTCGTCCGCGATTGGCCTCTTCACTTTGGGGTCGTTTCTCTGTGGCATTTCGAGCAACATCCACGTCCTGGTCGCGTGTCGCATTCTGCAGGGTTGCGGTGGAGCGATGATGGTGCCCGTGGGCCGACTTACGATGGTGCGCGCCTTCGCCAAATCAGAACTCATCCGCGCCATGAGCTTTGTTGCTCTACCTGGTCTGATTGGCCCTATGCTTGGGCCCATCGCCGGGGGTCTTATCGTTGGGTACTTTCATTGGCGAGTCATCTTTTTCGTCAACCTGCCGATTGGGCTGCTCGGTTTGTATCTGGTCTGGAGGCATCTCCCGGATTATCGCGCAGAGCACTCCCATCCTCTCGATACGATCGGACTCATTCTCTTCGGCTGCGGCATCGCGCTTCTGTCGTATGTGCTGGAAGTGTTTGGTGAGCACACGCTGAGCGGAGGCCCCATTCTGGGGCTATTGGTGATTTCTGCTGTTTCTCTGGGAGTTTATGGGGTGCGGACGACCCGCACGGAGTTCCCTTTGCTCCGTCTGACCCTGTTTCGCATTCGGACCTTCCGCGCGTCGGTCAGCGGCAGCTTTCTCACTCGTCTGGGAATCGGCGGAATTCCCTTCCTTTTTCCGCTCCTCTACCAGGTGGGGCTGGGGTTTACGCCGATTCAATCCGGTCTCCTCATGATGCCCCAGGCGGTCGCGGCTATGAGCCTCAAGATGACGATGCCAGGCATCCTCAGGCGCCTTGGGTACCGCAACGTATTGATTTCCAACACTGTGATCCTCGGTCTGCTCATTGTCTTGTTCGCGACCATTGGAGCAGGCACACCGACGTGGCTCATCGTTGCCCAAGTGTTTGTCTTCGGATTCTTCACCTCACTGCAATATACCAGCATGAACACGCTTGCTTATGCCGACGTCACTGACGAGCAGGCTAGCAGCGCCAGCACCATTGCGAGCACTATGCAGCAGATGTCGATCAGTTTCGGCGTCGCGACGGCGTCGCTGGCCACAGCGTTCTTCATTCCCGACCGCTTTCACACCAGTGCACCGGAAATGATTCACGGCATCCATCAAGCGTTCCTCGTGTTGGGCGGATTGACCGTCCTCTCTACCCTTGTTTTCTACGAGTTGAAGAGCGATGACGGCGACGCTGTCAGCCTGCACGGTTCCGTTCAGCATGTTGGGTAACCCTTGGTAACCGGTTAACGCCGGCGGGATGAAGGCGAACCGGCTCAGATGCGCCCAATTGCTGGGCCCGGTGTCTTCAGTATCCGAGGCTCAGTATGTAGCGCAGGATATGGTGGCAGTGGACCTCGCCGACAGTGGCCTTGCTTTGCCAGCCCTGGCAGAGCACTTCACCGCTTGCAGTTTTGCCACGTTCGGCAACGACCTTTGCAAGTTCCTCGCTCAAATCAAAATCGCCGCCGATGCACGTCGTATTCGGACACAAGAAGTGAAACACCGACTTGGCGTTAATGAGGTTGACCGTGTATTTGAATTCACTCTTTTTGGTGACGCCTCTAGGGTCAAAGCAAGCCAGCACCACGCTCAAAGACTTCAATCCGGGGAACCTCTCCGCGAGGCTCACTGAGTTACTAATGCGCTGGGCCTCCTGTTGGCGGTATTCCGTCCGGTCGTCGACTTTGTGGTGGTGCATCATAAAATTGGTTCATAATCCGAGTCAGGCCAGCAGATTAGCCCAGGCGCGGTCCTCTGTCTGTATGAATCGGAGTGCTCCCACATCAGCACATCGGCGGACGGTGTGCCAAGTTGCCGCCGTGCCGATGGTCACGGGTGGTCGGACCGGCACCGCACGCTTGCAAACCAAAGCATGGAGGATACGCTGCTACACGTTATGGACTCTGACCTTCTACATTACACGAGCGGCGAAGAGGTTCATGCGGGCGACCGGGTCCAGCACAACGGCATCTATGCCACCGTCGTTTTCGTCAGCGACGGCGAGAATGAGGAGTTTTCGCCCGGCTACGGAGACTATGCAGGGGTGGAGCGAGGGATTGTCCTCCTCGATGATGACGGAAATCCTAGGCCCATCGGTGACCCGGACGAACTACTTCAATTTATTGACCGGGGCTGAAGGTGGGCAACCTACCGAGGCTGGTCCATCGTCGTGTGCCAGCAATCGCTCGCGATAATCAGGCCCGGACCTCAAGCACCGAATTGAGCGTGCCGTGGTGGTTCCAAACATTCTCGCGGGCCAGCGGGTCGGGTATCCATTCTCCGCCGACCACGAACTTGTTTTCATACCGGGCCGGCGCTAAAAGGGACGGTCGTCTCCCAATGACCGCCTTCATCTCGTTTCAGGGGGCTTGCAGTGCGCGAACAGCTGTTGAAATCGCCGGCAAACGACGCTTGCTTTGCTCCGAGGTCAACGAGCACGAACTTCACGTCGACGGTCTTAGTTGCTGTCGGCTTGGGGCTTGCGCGACCACCGCCACCTTCTCCCGCGATGATGTCAGCGGTGCCGACTGGACTGGAGTCTTCATTGAGGGCGCTTCGACATTGCCGTCACAACCGACCCAGGTCCAATGGCAATTGACCTCATCGCTGCTTTCTACCGCCGTGTTCTTCCGCGCCTCGAGTCCGTGGCCGCGACTCTCATTCCATCGACTGTGCCTCTGTGACATCCAGGACGCTTCTAAGCGCCGCGATCAGGTCCTTGGACTGAAATGGCTTTTGGACAAACCCATTCAACGCTTTGTCTTTGAATCGTGATAATACCTGTTGCGGACCGTAGCCGCTCATGATGAATATCACCGCTTGCGGGCGGATCTGCCGAATCTCAAGAAACGCTTCTTCCCCATCAGCCTCCGGCATCGCAAAGTCTAGCAGAACCGCCCGATAGCGATCCGGGCTTATGCGGAACTTGTCGATCGCAGTCCGCCCGTTTTCAGCTACTTCAACACTGAATCCCGAAGACCGCAGCAGATCGGCGGTTGTGACGCGCACACCCGGCTCGTCTTCGGCCAGTAGAATGGTCCCGTGACCGCGCCAGGAAGGATTTGGCTCGACGGGGCTGGGATCTTCTTGACCCTCCGGAGCCCCATCGACCGAGGGGAGGAATAACTTAAAAGAACTGCCTCGGCCGGGCTCGCTCCGAACGACGATAGCTCCGCGGTGACTGCGAACAATTCCCAGCACCGCTGCCAACCCGAGCCCGCGTCCCGTGAATTTTGTGCTGAAGAACGGGTCGAAAATCTTGGATTGAATTTCTGGGGTCATTCCGCAGCCATCATCGGTGACTTCAACAAAGACATACTCACCCGGGGAAATATCAGTGCCCCGTGAAAAAGCGCGTGCCATTTTGGCGTCGAGCTGAGTCACCCCGGAACGAACAGAAATAGTGCCGTCTTTGTCCCCGATTGCCTCGGACGCGTTGGTGACCAAGTTCATGAGAATCTGTTGCAGTTGCGTGGAATCTGCCAGGACGCACGGCACTGACGGAGCCAGCTCGAGTTTGAGGGTCGCCCTTTTGCTGACAGATAGTTGCAGCAGTTCCCTCAGTTCCTCCACCAGTTTGTTGACGCTAAGCCGGCGAATGAGAAAAAGCCCCTTGCCCGAATAAGCGAGCATTTGCTTGCACAAATCGGCAGCCCGCAAGGAGGTGACTTCGATCCGGCCCAAGCACTCGCGCATATTGGAGTCGGCGGGCAGTTCGAGACGGGCTATGTTTGCGTTTCCGAGGATGATCGTCAGCAGGTTGTTGAAATCGTGCGCGATTCCTCCGGCGATAATTCCCAGGCTCTCCAGCTTCTGTGTTTCCTGAAGCCGACGTTCCAGTTCTCGTTGTTCTGCTTCGGTGCGCCGGATCTGGGTGATATCCCGGCTGATGACCAGCAGCCCGTCAATCTCGCCGCGCGCATCTCGCATGGGCAGTTTCGAGATTTGCAGGTTCATCGATTGGTCGTCCTGCAGTTCCACCACCGATTCCTGGCCAATCACGGCTTTACCCGAGACGAACAACTCTTCCGAGCCCGCGGTCAGGGTTTGAGCGAGTGCGGGCGGACCCAATTGCCGCACGGGCTTGCCCGGCAGCAGCGCCGCTTCCGCGGCCTGCACCAAACGGGCATGAGCGTCATTTGCCAGGACGTAATTTCCCTGGCGATCGACCACATGAACCGGGTCCGGCAGGCGGTTTAACAGCGAGTTCAGCAGGTTATGCTCCTGGGCCAACTGGTTTTGCGCCACGATGCGTTCGCCCACCTCGGCCTTGAGTTTCACATTCGCCTCGGCCAACTCAGCGGTTCTGATTCCGACCATTTTCCCGACCTCGTTCGCCCTTTCACCCGAGGCATAAACCGCCTGCATGACAAAGCCCGTTAAGAGCAAACCGATCACCAAAGCTCCGGGCGGCACCCAGCGGCTCATGCCGCGGTCCCAATTTTCGGCCCTGCGAAAATGGAACATCAACTTGCGTCCGCCGAGGTTTACCAGCTTTGGAAAATGCGGTTGTTCCCGAAAACGCTCGATGTCGGCCGCGATGAGGTGCGAGGAGGCTTGCCCATTGATCATGATACCGAGGGCCGAACCCTCGCTGGGAGGGGTATTATCAAGGAACATGGCATCCAACTGCAGGTCGGGCGCCCGTTCCGCAATGGCGTTCATGAGCTCATCAATGATAAACACGGCGATGACATAGCCTTGGTTTTGGCGTTTTCTTTCGGCCAGGGTCGACGGCACAAACTCGGGGAAATACACCGGCATCGCCGCCATCACCGCGATTTTCATGCTCTTATAGTACTGAAGGGTCAGAGGACCTGACACCGCAGCGCCACCCTCTTTCTGAGCCTGCTCCAGTAAATCGTGGATGGAGGGCTGAAAGGCCAGGTCATAGCCCAGAGCAGTTTCGTTTCCGTTGGTCGGTTCGATAAACGACAACGGGTAATACTCGGCACGGTCCGTGGCTCGACTAAGTCCTTTGGCGCCAGGCAAGGTGAGATCGCCCTCGACGATTTGGAAACCCGCCTGGCCTTCGTTGCGCGCGGCTTGTTCCATCACCGATCGGTCCGCGGCCATCACGCGCGGAGCCCATCCGATGGCGTGCATGCCGCGCATGCGGATAGAGAGGTCTTCAACGGCCTTTCCGAAGAATTGTCGGCTGAGTTTTGGATCCTGAAAAAACAGGGCGCGCAGGGTGAGCAAGAGGTCTTCCGAACCGTTTCGATGTTCCTGGAAAACCCCCATATAGGTCGCGATTTGACGCTGGAATTCGGTCTCATCACGCTGATGTTCCTCTCGAGCCAGGAGGAAGTACATCGCCATCGAGATTATTGCCCCCAACAGGCCCGGCAACCAAACGCGTCGCAAGAGCCTGCCCTGGCGGCTGTTCCCTTGACCCTGCGTTGCCAAACTTTCAACCCTATTTGCCACGGCGAACTATAACGTCGTTTCGCAATTTCTAAAATGAAATGTCACCCGCTTGAGTTCTCTCACCGCTTTGTTCTGTCTAAAGTGATGTCCATAACAGGAGGAAGGAGAATCCTTCATCACCACAAAGCTGGCGCTTCGATGGGCAACCTTAAGAAACACCAAACCGGTACAGCGAGGCAACCGGCTGGGCATCGTGCGTCGATTTGCTGAGTATGTCAGTGCACACGATGCGCGCACAGAGCTTCCCGAATGGCTCGCTTATTCCCGGTGCAGGTTCGGCGGCCCCCACTTCAAGCAGTCGGAACGAAACCTGGCAAAAAACAGGACCCTGCCTTTCCTGTCAATCACCTGGCGTTCCGTCGGCGTGAAAGAGATTTGGATGTTCATGATATTGCGGAGTTGACGGCTTGACAGGCTCTTCCTGATTGTCAGCCTGCTCACCTGCGTGAAACCAGCAGCGACAGAACAAAGGACCCGTCGAACACGATGGTTGAAATGGTCGCTTTATCTACTCGCCGCTCTGGTTTTTGGGATTGTTCTGTTAATAACTGGTGCCTATTTCGAGCTCCATCGCTCGAGCGGCGAAGTGCTGAGTGGCGGGCAGAAGCGAGCCTACCTGCTGCACGTGCCCAAAAAGATTCCGAGCGACCGCCCAATGCCTTTGGTGATCTGCCTCCATGGGTTTGCGGAGTGGCCTGCCCATGTGATGAGACTCAGTCATTGGAACCAGTTGGCGGACGAATTCGGTTTTCTGGTCGTGTATCCACGTGGCAGTGGTTTCCCCTTTCGTTGGCGATCCGGTGACAGGTTTGGCAGCCAGGATGTGAAGTTTGTTTCCGACCTGATCGATCAGTTGAAAAAGGAATACAAGATTGACGACGACCGAATTTACGCCAATGGACTGTCCAACGGCGGAGGGATGGCTTTTGTGCTGGCCGGCCAGCTTTCCGAGCGGATTGCGGCGATTGGCGGGGTGGCTGGGGCCTACGTGCTGCCTTGGAGGGAATACAAGCCCAAGCGGCCAGTCCCGGCGATTATCTTCCACGGGACGGATGATCCGATTGTGCCATTTCATGGAAATTCATCAGGACCGTTTAGTTTTCCGCCTGATATCCCCCAATGGGTGCAATCACTGGCAGAACATAACGGTTGTCAGACTAACCCTGTACCTTTGCTGGCCAGCGGTTCAGTCATTGGAGTGCGGTATCCCGGAGCCACCAACAACGCTGAGGTTATCTTCTATAGCGTGGCTGGGGGCGGACACACTTGGCCTGGGGGCAAGGAAATGCCCGCGGTCATCGTCGGCAAGACTACGCCGGACATTGACGCCACTCGCTTAATGTGGAGTTTCTTCACGGAGCATCCCCTGCTCCGATAAGGTTTTGTTCACTCCACTTCTGCCTTTGAAACTTCGCTTCTACGACCAATCATCCAGATGATCCTCAAAGCCGCTTCCCGCCATTGCGTGACGACTCCCGAACCGATTTGTCAAAAGGAGCATGATTGCACCTCGCATTCTTGGATTTGTTGCCGTAGCCGCGCTCCTGGCGGCCTCGGCAATTGGGCGGCGGGCTTTGCGAAGAGAGGTAGCTTTACGAAAGGCGATTGGCGCACTGCTTTTCTGCTCAGTTGCGGGACTCGTAACCTCATTTATCCGGGCACCGCTGGTTGTGTGGCCTCTTGCAGCGTCGATGCTTGGCGCTATGGTCTTCCTGATTTGGACTATGCACATTGAGAGCAAGCGCAAGCGTTCGTAAACCTGGGAGTCGCAAAACCTGTTGGCGCATTCATCAGCGTTCGTGCCATCGACCGTGTAAAGCCAGGCGCTCAATAACCAATGACCGCGGCTGAAGTTATCGGGACAATACGCGAACACCTGGAAGGACAGTTCCCCAAGGTTTGTTCTGTCTGCAAGCGGTCTTATGTCAATTTCGTTGTGATGACGCATGTTTCGGATTTTGAATTTCGGATTTCAAAACCGAAATGTCTGTGTCTTAAATGGGCCGTCGATGTTGTTTACGCCCCCGCCTGCAAATGGCCCGGCGGAACCTTCACTCTCAAGTCGGTTCGTGCAAAAGCGGGTTCCCGCATCAATCTGTTGGGGACAAATGAGCCGCTCCCGTGGAGCCAGGACAGTAGCACCGGTTAAATCATCAGTCTTCCCGCCGCATTGCAGCAACAGGCGCGACGCCTAGGCAGCACGGCCTATGCCTTCAAGATTGAAGAGGAAGCTGAAGCGAAGAGACTTCGTTAATCACCTCGAGTTTCTGGCAAGGTTCTGGCAAGGTTCTTGGGCGCTCATCGCTATCCAGCCAACATCCCATGGTTTCGTTACAGCATCATGAAGATCAGCAATTTTTTCCCGTTCTTGGTCGCTCTTTCCGCTCCATCGCTCGTGGCGCAAATGCCCGCGACGGAGGAGATGTTTCCCTTCGTTATCCCCGAGCTGGCGGCGCCTCCGGCCGGCTCAGCCGTGGACGTCGCGTGGCTCAACGACCGACCTGCTGGGGGCCATGGGTTCGTGCGTGCGCGGGGCGGACATTTCGTCGATGGCACCGGAAAGCGTGTCCGATTCCTCGCCAGCAATTTCACTTTCGGAAGTTGTTTCCCCGACCACGATACCGCCGACCATCTGGCTACGCGCCTGGCGAGCCTTGGGATTAATTGCATCCGCTTTCATCATATCGACAACCAGGAAGCTCCGCGCGGGATCTGGAAGGCCGGCACGCCGAAGAAGAACGAATTAGACCCTGACCAACTTGACCGGCTGGATTATTTCATCTCGGCGCTCAAGCGCCACGGCATTTACGCGGATATCAACCTCCACATTTCGCGCAATTATTGGGAAGGGGAAGATTTCCCAGACGGGTTGGCGAGCAACCGGGAACGGCAGGAAAAGCTGCCCAATTATGGCAAGGCCATCGACAAGCTCAACGACCAGATGATCCGCATGCAGCGCGACTACGCCCGCGCATTGCTGATGCACGTGAATGCTTACACGCATGCCAGCTATGCCAAGGAGCCTTGCGTGGCGATCGTCGAGATTAACAACGAGAACTCGCTCCTGCAGCTTAAGCTGGCCTCCCTGCCGGAATATTATCGCGCCGACGTGCTGAAGAAGTGGAACCACTGGCTCAAAGCACACTACGGTTCCACCGAGAAGCTGGCCGTTGCCTGGGGTGGGGTCGAAGAACTTGGAACTAATGTTCTGCCGGCCCTGCCGACCACACAGGGCAGTGAGTATTTCGCCATCACCAATGGCATTGTCGGCGAGACACAAATCCACTCGCTCAAAACCCCTGAAGTGAGCTGGCACGCCCAGCTTCAGTGGCGGGGTCTGTCCCTCGAAGAAGGACGGACCTACACGCTGGAATTCAGCGCACGTTCCGATTTGCCCCGCCAGCTGGCCCTCAGCACGCGCCTCGATAAGCCGGACTGGCACAATTGCGGGCTCACTGAAGAAGCCCAGCTTGGGCCGGAGTGGAAGAGCTTCACCTATCCCTTCCGAGCGAAGAACGTGGAAGCGGGCGCGGTGCGTTTCGACATCGTCGTGGGCGGCGGGCCCATGGGCGACTTTTCGATTAAGAACCCCACGCTGCGCCGTGGCGGCTCGCTAGGACTCAAGCCGGCGGAATCGTTGGAAGCCGGCACGGTCGAGGCCCCGGCGCGCACGCAAGGCACGCCGCGGGGCTTGGCCTGGACGCGGTTCCTGGCCGAGATCGAAAGGGCCTACACCGACGGCATGCGCATGTTCCTCAAGAAAGACCTGGGCGTCGAGGCCTCCATCATTGATACCCAGGCCAGCTATGGTGGCATTGCCGGTGCATACCGGGAATCCTTCAATGACTTTGTGGATATGCATGCCTATTGGCAGCACCCGAGCTTCCCCGGCCGTCCGTGGGATGCAGCCAATTGGAACATCCGCAACACACCCATGGTCGCCGACCAGAGCGGCGGCAACCTGGCCCGACTGGCCATTTATCGCGTGGCGGGCAAACCTTTCACGGTTAGCGAATACGACCATCCCGCACCCAGCCATTACGCGGCGGAGATGTTTCCCATGCTTGCCAGTTTTGCCGCCGTGCAGGATTGGGATGGGCTCTTTCAGTTCGACTGGGGTGGCCCCGATGCCACACTCACCAGATCACCGGCTACTTCTCCCTGCAACAGCATCCCGCCAAGCTGGCCTTTCTTCCCGCTGCGGCGCTGATGTTCCGGCGGGGTGACGTGGACGTCGTGCGCAATACAGCCCGGCTGATGATTCCTGTCGCGCAGGTCGAGGAACTTACCGCGGAAAATATTTCGATGGCGGATGCTTGGAAGAAAGCGGGTGTGTCCACTAGCGACCTCCTTGAACACCGCCTTGAACTGGGATTCATGTCGGGCGGCAAACTGGAGGCCGGCCTTGGCACGGAAGCCAAATCGCCGGTGTCGTGGGATACGAAAGCCGGGTCTTACACCGTGGATGCGCCAGCCGCCAAAGCGGTGGTGGGACACTGCGCGGGCAAAACCACGGTGCTGGAAGGAGCGAAATTCGAAGTGAAGGCGAATTCGAGAAACTTCGCCTGCCTGACACTAAACGCCCTGGATGGTCAACCGGTAGCTCGTTCGAGTCGGTTGCTCCTGGTGGCGGCCGGGGATGTCGAAAACACCGGCATGGGCTGGAATGCGGACCACACCAGCGTCGGCACGCAGTGGGGACGCGCGCCAACCATTTGCGAGGGCATCGCGGCGATAGTCACTCTGACGACCACTGCCAAAGCCGCCCGGGTTCATGCATTGGATGGGAACGGAGCGCGTGCCGGTGAAGTGCCAGCTAAATTGGCGGCAGGCAAGCTCTCCTTTACAATTGGGCCGCAGTTCAAAACGTTGTGGTATGAGATCGTTGTGGAATAGCCCAAAGCCGGGCTCTCAAGCAGCAACTGGAGGGCACGTCAGTATTAGCCAACGCTAGTGGGCACGTGCCAATCACCGGAGCAAAGCTCCACTTCAGGCTGGCGCAGTAACCGGCCCGATTGTCTAAAGTTCCTTGGCCCGATAGAAGCGGGCTGCGCGAATCTCGTGTCCACATCGAACAGCCAGCGGCCGAATGAAATCCAGCTGCGGGAGCCTGACTGAATCAACAGACGATTGCCCCCAATATTCTTTCGGAATTGTCATCAATTGGACACACAAACCTCCTTGCCCCCGCTACAGGCGCCGTTAAGATGGGGCTATGAACCGAGCCTGCATGATCTTGCTCGCGAACCTCACGGCACTTTCCAGTCTTTGCGGAGCCGGTTTTCAACCTGAAACCTTGCCGCTCGGTTCACCGGCCCCGGATTTCAGCCTGATGGGTATCGATGGCCGCACCTACACGCTAAGGGACTTCGCTGGGGCCAAATTCCTGGTCGTCGTTTTCACCTGCAACCACTGCCCAACCGCCCAATATTACGAGGAGCGTCTCAAGCAGCTTGTTACCGATTACGGGGAAAAAGGCGTTGCCCTGGTGGCAATTATGCCCAATGACCCAAAGTCCGTGCGTTTGGACGAACTAGGCTGGACCGATTTGAGCGACTCGCTTGCGGAAATGAAGATTCGCGCCGGTGAGCGCCATTTCAATTTTCCCTATCTCTACGATGGCGACACTGAATCGGTGGCGCGCGCTTATGGCCCAGTGGCCACGCCTCATGCTTTTGTTTTCGACGCCGACCGCAAGCTGCGATACGTGGGAGCCATTGACGACTCGGAGCGCGTGCAGCACGTGACGAAGCATTACTTGCGCGACGCCCTCACGGCGTTGCTCACGGGCCAAGAGCCGCCGGTGACTAAGACCAAAGTCGTAGGGTGTTCGGTCAAATGGGCCGGCAAAGCCGATTCGGTGAAAGTTTACCTGGAAAAGCTCGCCGCCGAGCCGGTGTTGCTGGCGCCGGCTGATGCCGACGTGCTGAAGGCATTACGGAAGAATCAATCCGACAAGTTTCGCCTGGTGAACTTCTGGGCAACCTGGTGTGCCCCCTGCATCGCCGAATTCGACGAGCTGGTCACGATTAACCGCATCTATCGACACCGAGATTTCGAGGTGATAACAGTTTCGGTGGACCGGCCCGATGAGCAGAAAAGTGTGTTGGCGTTCCTCAAGCGGAGCCAGGCGTCCTGCAAAAACCTCATTTTCGCCTCAGCCGACCGCGAGAAATTAATCAACGCATTTGACCCTGACTGGCAGGGTCCGGTACCCTACACCGTGCTCATTGCGCCGGATGGGAAGTTCCTATACCGGGAGATGGGCAGTTTCGACCCCCTGACGGTCAGACGGGCTATCGTAAAGGCTTTGAACGAGAAGAAGCCGTGGTAAGGCTTGAGGTTGCGGGGATCAGCTGGCGCATGGATACCAACGGTTTTTGCGTTGACGTGTTTCATCGACGACCACGGTCCGCCAGAGCCTCGGCGGCCCTTAGCTGAGCGTAGAGCGTGACCAGCTAGTTCAGTCCAAAATGTTCGCCACGGCGGTACGCCAATGGCTCTTTATCCAGCTGTTGCGTTTCCCTGAAATGGTTTGTTAAGAGACGTCCACCGGACATAGTTTCGTAAAAGCACCACAAAAGCCATCGACGCACATGAAAGCAAAGTTTGCCTCCGAGTGCCTCAACCGGCGAAATTTCCTGAGGCGTACGTTCGCAGCGGGGGGTGCGGTGGCTTTGCCATGGATGGTCCCTTCCCGCGTCTTGGGCAAAGACGGTGCGGTGGCCCCAAGCGAAAAAATCGTTCTGGGCGGCATCGGTTTAGGACCACGCGGACAGTATGACTTAAGCGTGATGCTGCCGGAAAAAGACGTGCAGTTCGTGGCGATCTGCGATGTGCAACGCAGCCGACGCGAGCGGGTGAAACAGATGGCGGATGCCCATTATGGGAATACCGATTGTGTCATTTATTCGGACCTGTTCGATTTGTTGGGCCGAGCGGACATCGACGCCGTATTGATCGCGACCGGCGATCGTTGGCACGCGTTAGCCTCTTTGCTGGCCGCCAAGGCCGGGAAGGACGTTTACAGTGAAAAACCCTGCGGCATGACCATCGGCGAGATCCAAGCCCTGGCAGAGGGAATGCACCGCTATGGACGTGTGTTTCAAGCGGGCACACAGCGACGAAGCGTCAACAATTTTCAGTATGCGGCCCATCTGGCGCACAGCGGCAAACTGGGCCGCCTGCACACCTTGCACGCTTCGGTGTATGTGCCGCAAAAGAGTTACGCGTGGCTGCCGCCGGAGCCGGAACCTGCGAAAATCGAATGCGATTGGGACCGCTGGCTCGGCCCCGCGCCCTGGCGGCCGTACAACAGCAGATACGTCGCTGGAGGTTGGCGCGGGCACCATGATTTCGAGGCGGGCGGAAATTTCCTGGATTGGGGCGCACACACGGTGGACCTGTGTCAGTGGGCCAACCAGGCGGATCACACAATGCCGATCGAGTATGAAGCGACCCCGACTTCGATCGTAGCGCGATATGCCAACGGGGTGAAACTGATTTGCGATTTCCTGCCAACCGCCTTTGGGAACCGAGACCCGCAGTACCACACCTTCACCGGCACCTGCCCGATTCGATATGAAGGCGACGAAGGCTGGGTGGAAACGGGAGATGATGCCAAGCTTGTGCTTTCCGACAACCTGGTCAAATCCCTCAAAAGGCCTTTCTCGGGAACCGGGCTCAGCTCGGCAGGCCATGGGCGAAATTTCTTCGATTGCGTCAAATCGCGTGCCTTACCGGTGTGCAACCAGGACATCATGCGCAGTTCGCACATCGCGTGCTTCGCGGCACAGCTCTCCTGGCAACTGGGCCGGAAACTAACCCTCGATCCGCTCAAGGAAGAGTTTGTGGGTGATGAGGAGGCCAATCGCATGAGGAGCCGTGCGACACGGGAACCCTGGAGCGTCAATATCTGAGCGGCGATGAGGCGCATTTTTCACAAGATGAGCGGAAAACCCGGAACACGATTTGGCCTGGCGGCGCTAACCGCGGCGTGCTTATTAAGCTTCTCTGGAGTTGCCATCGCCGGCGATTCCCAACGGACGCAGCCGCTTATCGCCGTCCTTCAGTCGAACGCGGGTCTGTTCGAAAAAGCTCGCGCCTGCCAGCAATTAGGGGAGTTTGGCACTGACGCAGCCGTTCCTGGCCTGGCGGCGCTGTTGAGCGACGCGCATCTGAGCGCCTATGCACGAAGCGGATTGGAAGGGATCGGTGGTGCGCAAGCAGCCGCGGCTCTGCGAGCGTCAACCAGCCGTCTCACCGGCAATCTGCTGGCCGGCGTGGTCAATTCGATTGGCGTTCTACGCGATGAACAATCGGTCGAAATCCTCAATCGCCTGGCACATGACCCTCGATCCGGAGTTGCCGCTGAGGCCTTTTCGGCGCTGGGCAAGATCTCGAACCAAGCCAGTATTGCGATCCTTGAGAAATCCCTATCCGCCGGACCGGACGGATCAAGACCAGGAGCAGCCGCCGGGTGTCTGCTGGCGGCGGAACAACAATTGCGCGAGGGAAACACAGCCCGGGCGCGCGCATTGTATGAGGGGGTTCTCAAGTGGAAACTGCCGGCGGCTTATCGAATGGGCGCAGTACGAGGAGCGATTCTGGCGCGCAAATCCGATCGAGTGGCGTTCCTTATCCGGCAACTCCGATCCTCTGACCTGGCCATTCGCAACGGGGCGCTCATCACCATTCGCGAGGTCCCCAGTGACGAGTTGGCGCGGGCCCTGAATGGAATATTGCGTCAACCGAAACCTGAAATTCAGCTCCAGGTGCTGGCCGCCTTGGCGGATTGCCACAACGGGGATTCTCTCCATCTCCTCGAGCGGAAGATGGCGAGCGATGAGCCGGAGGTTCGAAAAACTGCGCTGAGAGTCCTGGCCAAAATCGGCGACCCGGGCGAAGCGGGGTTCCTCCTTCAAACAGTGGCGACGAACCGCAGCTCAGAGGAAATATCGATTGCAATGCAAGCGATCGAACGGTTCGAGGATCCCAAAATTGACGCCCTGGTTCTCAAGGCGCTGGCCGAGTCCAAGGATCCCGAGGCACGGATCCGGTTCATCCGACTTGTCGATGCTCGTGGCATGACCAACGCCAATCCTGAATTGTTAAGGCAGGCCCGCGATGCCGACGCGCAGGCTCGCGTTGCAGCATTCGAGGCACTGAAATCGCGCGCCGGAGCTAATGAGCTTCCGGCGCTAATGGTCCTGACCAAAGCCTGTCAGAACGATTCGGTCCGGCACGCCGCGGAGATCGCGGTTTACGGCGCATGCGTGACCATGGGGGATCCAGGTGCGGCTGCGGTTCTGACCGAACTCAAACAGAGCGCCAAATCGGCGGAGAAAAACTCCTGGGTAAAGGTGTTAACGTTATTGGGCTACGCCCCGGCCTTGCCCACCATAGAAGCGATGTTGGATGATGCCGATCCTAACGTAGTCAACAACGCGTTGGACGAGTTGGGCCAATGGCCCGACCCGACACCGGTTGAGGCGCTATTTAAAGTCGCCGAAACCAGCGCCAACCCACAATTCCGCCAAAGGGGATTGGCGGCTGCGATCCAATTGTGCCGGGCGGCTGCGGAGGAACAGCAACGCTCGGATGCGGTCGTTGTGAGTTGGTTGGAACGTGCCGCCAGAGACTCCGGTTCGATCGCCGACCGTCGCTTAATTATCTCTGGTCTGGGACATGTTAACCATCCGGACAGTTTGCGGCTGCTATTGCCGTACCTGGACGACCCGGCTTTGCAGACTGAGGCCGGCGTGGCGGTCCTGCAAATCGCTCCGGCACTGGTCAAATTGGGCAGCACCACTCCGCTCGATCAAGCGATTGATAAAATCTCTGCCAACTCGCCTAATCCTGACACTCGGGAGCAGGCCAGAAAAATCGCCCAAAGCATCTCGAATCGAAAAGGAGTGCCCCTGTTTGATGGCCGCTCACTGGCCGGCTGGGAGGGCGACACGAATGTCTGGCGTGTGCGCGACGGCGTGATCCTGGGTGGATCGATGACGGGGAATCCGCGTAATGAATTCCTCGCCACCACCCGCAGCTATACCAATTTTATTCTGCGCTTGGAATACAAGCTGGTGGGCACGGAGGGCTTCATTAACAGCGGCGTGCAGTTTCATAGCGTGCGGGTGGTTCAGCCGCCCAATGAGATGAGCGGCTACCAGGCGGATATTGGCGCCGGCTATTCCGGGTGTCTCTACGATGAATCGCGGCGGAATACATTTTTGGCCCGGCCACCTGAGGAGCAAATCAAACGTTTAGAACGGCCGGGCGATTGGAACCGTTACGAGGTGCGGTGCGATGGCTCGCACATTCAGATCGTGCTCAACGGGGAACGGACCGTGGATTACAGCGAGAGCGACGGCAGGATCGGGCATAACGGTTTGATCGGACTTCAGATTCACGGCGGATCGAAGGCGGAGGTCTCGTTCCGCAACCTCATAATCGAGGAACGGCCGTAGAGGCAGCTTGATCCTGTTTCGTTTTCACTCCAGGGACTGACCGCCACCGAGGCGCAGATCACTTCATTATGAGCTAATACTTGGCGCTTGACGTACGCTAAACGGGAAATTGGTGAACGTTGGCGGCGATGCCGGGCTAGTGGCCTATCTCCGCCTCCATGACCTTCATTCCTTCTGGTCGCAGACTTTCGAGATTATGGCCAGACCTCTCCCAAGTTTATGAACGCTTGCGCTTGGCCTCAACGTACATGGTCCATATCTGGGGACCCCTGACCGAACCTGCAGGGCCACCCACAGCTACGAAAATCAGCAAATAGAAGTGTAAGTGTTGCGCGCCCGTCACCATGCATGCCATAAATCAATATGCGCTACCTGATGAAGCAGAAGCTGTTTTGCTGGGGAGATGATTTCACCATCAAGAACGAGGCCGGAGAAGATGCTTTCTTCGTGGATGGAAACGCGTTCAGCATCGGCAATTAGCTGTCGTTCCAGGAGGCGCAAATTATTCATAAGTGGATTCACATCGTGCCACCTTTGCGTCAAATATTCAGCAGCAAACACCCGCAATGAGTGGCCTGGAACTGGCACCTGGAATGAGGTGCCCCCGTCGGCGCCACCAAATCCGCCGCGTCCGCCCTGACCACCGCGGTCCTCGGACCCGGCGAGCGTCGGGTCGGACACTACTACAGATTGGACCTGAGGTCGCGGAAAGAGCTCCAACGGCGGGAAAAGTCCCGCGGTCCCGACAAACGAGTGCGATGGCTCGGCGCCGATCCAAAAAGGCGTTTAAGCCGGGCGATGCAAAGAAGATGAAATTGGCAGCGCTGGACGACCCCGACCTAGTGCCATTGTGGAGGGAAATCGGAACGATATGAAGTGTTTAGGCCGCGTTTGCCATTACTTGGTGCGCCGTGCGGTGCCCAGGCTCCAAGAATTGACGGTTGTGGTCTCAATGGTAGCGATCCTGGTGAGCGGTTCAATTGTCCGGGCCGCGGCCAATCGGTTCCCTGACTATGGGGTGCTCGCAAATGGGCCATGGCGGCCTGTCCTGTTGCCGGGGCAACGAGATTCTGTTTTTACCATGTATGGAGCGCCCAGCGACCTCAACTCTCTGCGGCGCGTAGTAACGATCATGCAGGAAAAGGACCTGGGGAATGGCTTTGATCCTGGTCCTGCTGCCAGGGCAGTCAATAAACCGGTTTTCGACTACCTGGCCAGCGTCGGCTGGCCCGTCATCGCCTACTCGGGATGCGCGGACATGCAGGTGAAAGGAGGGTGCGCCTTGCGAGCCGAGGATGAAGGGGCTTTAGTCGCCCTCGACCAAGGCGGAATATTCAATGCAGTTCAGCTGGGTGAATGGGGGTATTATTTCCATAATCTCTCGTGGAATGAGCCGTGGTGGAGAGACGTTTATGGCAAGGAGTTCGAAGCGCACAAGCACCTAATGAAACCGCCTGGTCTGGCAGGCTACGATCATCGGCTGACCAGCCGCCGTGAATGCTATGAGATCCTCAAGGATTATTTCACTAGCCGAAGCAAGGATTTGTTGAACAGGGTCATCAGCGTCACCGGGCATTCGCATTACGAGGCTTATGCGGCCGAGTGGGGCGCCCGGTGCATCGGATTGGAGGTCGGTGAGAATATCGCCTTCACACAGTCCAAACTCGCCTTTGCCCGAGGTGCATCCCGGCAGTGGCAGCGCCCCTGGTCCGTGCAGGTGAGCCCCTGGTTCTCTGGAGCCTGCACCACGAGCGGCTCGCTCCGACAGGAAGGCGGTGGTGCTCGTGGCTTGGATGCCGGCCACTCATTGAGCTTTTATGAGCGCATGTGGTTGCATGCTTGGTTTGCCGGCGCGGCGATGGTGACGCCGGAGAACAGCATGGCGATTTTCTTTGAGTCAGCCGCTCAGCCAGATTTGCTAACCGCTCATGGCCGCAAAGCCGGCGAGGTCTTTCGCTTCATGTGCGAGCACGACCGCGGCATCCCTTGGACGCCTGTGGCCATCGTGCTGGACCATTTAGCCGGGTATAACGCTTACATGGACAAACCGTGGGGCATTCTTGAACCAACATCCGGCGACCGGGAAGTCCGTGACTTGTTCGATCACCAGCTTTTTCCCGGCAGCGACCACATTCACGCGCCACCGGACAAGACCAATCCCGAGGCTAGCTACCTGCGACCAACGCCGTATGGCGAGAGCTTCGACGTGCTTCTGACCTCGGCCTCACCGGAAGTGCTCTCCGCTTACCCGGTCATAATACTGGCCGGCGACATCGAATTTGACCGCGCTTTCCTCGATGCCCTGAGTCAGGCGCTTCGGCACGGATCCCGGGTATTGATGACCGTTGGCCAGCAGAAAACGCTCGGAGCCAAGTTCGAAGCCCTAAGCCGGCAGGGTAAAATCGAAGTGCTTGAGCCCTGGGGTAACCCTGAGACAGGCCGCGGCACCACGATATCGGATCAAACATTGCGACGGATCACGAAGCAGTTCCTGCCCATCGAGGTTTCAGGAGACCCGATTCAATATCAGATCAATCGGACTGAAAGTGGCTGGGTGGTCGAGTTGGTCAATAACAAGGGCGTGGTCAAAAAGCCGGCTGAGCCGGCCGTCATCGACCCGCAGGCCGTGGCACTCGTCAGCCTAAAGCCTGCAACCAGGTGTGCCTCTGCGATAGAGTGGCGATCGCGCCGAACGCATGAACGACCGAGGCAAATTGAATTAACCTTGGAACCGGGCGCCAGCGAGTTCGTGGAATTTATTGAGCGTTGACCGGTATCGCTAAAAGAAGCCAGTTCGAAACCCAGCAGTCCAACGAGAGCCAAAATTGAAGCTGCCTATTTCAAATGCCAGCGGATGGTGTAGCGCCAATTGTCCTCCGGCTTAAACTTCTGCTCGCCCTTCTCGCTGACTGTAAATTCGCCCGTGCTACGGTTATCCACATCCTCCGTGCAAACGTCGTCGTCCACGTCATCGAGTTGGAGTTTGAAACTGCATTTCTGACCAGCCCGGATCTTTGGCAGTTCCAGTGCCACGGGGACCGTGACCTGGTTCTTGTCGTAACCCTTGCCCTCGACGTGGTATTTCTGCGTGGCACCACCGACGGTAGCCTCGAAACACAGGAACCAGGTTGCACTTTGCGGCGTATCCGCCATGGCGATCTCATCAATGACCAGGGTTTCCGGTTCCTCAACCATCGGGACGCGCCGATAGGCGTCTAAGCTTGGCTTTTGCCGTTGGCGCTCTTTGTCAAAATTGGCTGCGACCGTCCAGGTATCGTCCTCAAGGCGATAGATGGAGACGTGATCATCATTCACGTCTTGAAGGTCGGAGGCGGACCTTCCAGCGCGGATATTTACGAAGTGGGCAACGTTGAATGGACCCAGTTTGTCCAGTTTTACATCGCCTTCGGCATACAAGACCATTCGATCTTCCGCTCCCAGAATCTGGAAGAGGAATTTGTCCTTTTTGATGGTGATGGTTTGAGTGTAATCCTGGCCCTGCTGGCTGGTCTTTTTGACAGACCATTTGCCGGCGAGCGTTTCCAAGTCGTCGGCCAGCAGGGCGGGTTGGATCAAAAGGATGCCCGCTACGGCGAGCATCAAGAGTGGACTGTTGTTGTTCATGTCACGGTGCTGATTTGGTTCGATAATCCTCCTTTGCCACACCTGTGTCAAATGGGCCAAAGCCAACAAAACCTGGGAACTCGTCAAAGCCAGGATGCGCCCCAACCGAATGCGCGTTTGAAGATCGAAAACCCCGGTGCTAACCGTGAGGATCCAATAACTCAACATCCTGCTGAAAAGTTTTCAGGATCTACATGCTTCCAGTTCTCCCGCAAGCGAAGGATTTGACGCACAGATTGATGAGTCATTTTTAGTTTATTGCCAGTTGGATTGCTGCGTCTTCACGAAGTTCTTATGATTCACCTTGACGTTCGCATACTCACGCGGCCATCAGAATAACGTGCATTCTTGCCAGAATATATTCGGTTTTGATCCAGGCCAGCAGCACATCGCAGCAACCGCATTTAGCCAACCCAGTAAATAAGTTGATTTCGCTTCGAGTTGGTCTTGTACGTGGCGAATGGCTGCTCGCACGACGAGCGGCAGCTCGAATAGCCCGTTGCAGCGCGACTGCCAAGCGGAGTTGTTCAGGCTACCATCCAAACAACGGTTTGAGAACGAAACTGTCCCGCGAGTGCCCTTCCGTAGCGCCTTGCTTGCCCCTGGTCTGTTTTGCAATCATAACGCACGCCCGGGCTCAGTCGTGCTGGAACTCGCTCCATTGAGCCTTCATGTTAGGCGAACAACTCATAAGTGGTTCCTGCGGATTCTCCTGAAGCCGAGCATCGGCGTTTACTTGTGACCCGTGGTGTCAACCAGGAATAAGACGGCATCTCCGCTGAATGGTGGGCTGAACGACTGGGAGGATGACCCGGCAGCAATCGAGTTTTCAGTTATGGTTGCTCCGTCAGCAGGGTTAAACCATTCGACTGCCAGCCGTCGCGAGCTGGGCATAGCGGAAAGGTCCATGGTAAATGCGCCTCCGTCAGGAGCATAAGCCAGGTACTCCGCGCCGACGGGCGGGGTCTGTGCCAGACAATATTTTGTCGAACAAAGAGAGCTCCTGGGGGTGACATTGGCCAGGTTGAGCTTGCGTGAGTATTGCAGCAGATAACCCAGATTGTTTCGGAAACTGTCCCAACGGGGGTCCGGCTGAGTGCCGATGCCGTTGACCGGCGAGGGGCAAAGGTTCCTATTTTCCCGCGGGTAATCGACCAGGTACGGGTCCATGAACAGCACTTGATTTCCCGTCGTGAAGTTCTCCCAGGCGTAGTTCCGATTTTTTTGCGGCGGATCATTCCACATTCCGAAATAGCTGTGGTCACTGTCATTGATGTTCACTTTACAGCGGGGATTGCCGCTCCCGCACGAATTGGCGGGAGAAGTCCAGGCACCCGGGGCGACCCAGTCGGCATCCGAGTCGTAGAGGATGGAATCGGAGGGGCTTTCAAGCGTCGCGTATCCGACAGGGTGTTGGCTGGGCTTGCCGCGCTCATACGCTCGGACCAGCGAAATCCAATGGTTATTCCACCACGTTGATTTCGTGGGAGCTTCCTCGGAAACGATCCAAAGCACGTTCGGCAAGTCGTTCAGCGTATCGATGGTCTTCCTGACGTAGGCGTCCTGCAAATCCGTGATTAAGTTGGTTCCAGTCATGGTGACCGAGGCGAGCCCGCTCTCGGCCGGTCCGCCACGGTACCCGTCATCCACCCCGTTGACATTGTTGGGGGCCGAGAACGGGTAACCGTCGGTCGGGCAGCGGAAACGCAACACCCATTCTCCCGTAAACAGGTAGACACCAGCATAGATACCCGCGCGGTTGAGGGCCTCCGCCCGCCTGCGCAACCGCTCGAAATAGGCGGGGTCGAATTTCGTCAGATCGAATCTCAATCCGCCATCGGTTGCCAGGCCGGGGCCCACTCTCATCCAAGGATGCGGACTTACCGTGAAATCCGGGGGATGAGTGGGCGTGACGGGGAGGTTGCCGAATTTCGGCAGCTCCGTACGCCAGAGTAAAGTGAAGTTGTGTCCATGCGCCTTAAGGAAGCTGATGAACGCGTCGAAGTCCAAGGGTTGGACGGATCCAGCGCTGCCCCAATCCTGCAGTGTGTTCCACGTTTGCGACCCGCACAGGATCAGCGGACGGCCGCTCCCGTCCTCGAAGTAATTGGGATTCCTGGAGGCTCGGAGCGGCCCTGTAAGGGGCGTTTGCCCAGCGTCGTTGGTTTGCGCCCCAGAGATCCCGCCGAAACTTCTAGCTGTAAAACTGGAGAATCCGAAATCCGAGTTGGAGCCGATGCCCTTGCCGTTATTGCAGGCAAGGAACTCCCCAATCCCGGGATTGCCAGTTTTGAAGGTGTCATCTTTCACTCGCGCCTTCTCGATTCCGTTGATGTACACCGTGATGACGTTTCCGACGACGGATGCCTTGAGCGTATCACCGTTTTTCAGGCCATAATTCGTGCCGCGCTTGTCAGCCAGGTAGGTAAATTTCCCGAGCGGGCCGTCCCACCTGACAATCTGCAGATAGGAAGAATCGCTGTTCAGACATCTGGCAAAGCACTCGTATCCGGTAGTGCGATGGGACGAGCTGTTCCAGCGCAGAAGGATTTCAAGTTCCTGATTAAAGGACGAGTCAGGCCTTTTGATACACACTTCGCCCCAGGCTTCCTGGTCCGCAAGGAACCCGGAAAGATGAGCGAAAGAATCGTCGAATTTGTATTTCCCGGTATTCGTCCCGGTCTGAGTGCCGCATGCGATGCGGCCTTTCTTCGTGATTTGAGTCCAGTCGATACCGTGATTTGTCCAGCTTCCACCCTCGGAGAGCGGGTTTTCGGTCCCCTCAAAACTGGTGGTGTAGCTTTGGGAAAATCCAACGGTCGATAAAGCGGCTGCAGCCAGCAGTATTAACGTGAGCAAACGGTTCACATCGCTTCCGTTCGGTTCTTAGAGCCTGTGTACTCGAGTCGCGCCAGGAATTGTGCTCTCACTAGTCACCAGATTTTACGGAGCGATCCGGGTGGACTCGTGAGCCACCAGCTTCCACCCATTCGGTTGTTCCACGTAGAC
>Ga0070741_10001094_pt1 | contig 86794 bp, 79 predicted proteins | sample Coa_R1_4_FD_66440 | JGI IMG/M metagenome (GOLD analysis project Ga0070741, IMG submission 66440) | Surface soil microbial communities from Centralia Pennsylvania, which are recovering from an underground coalmine fire - Coalmine... | ecosystem: Environmental > Terrestrial > Soil > Unclassified ... | reverse complement strand
ACGGCGTCGGCGGGCGGCAGCGGAATATCCAGGTTGGCCGCCGTAATCAGTTCTTCGGGGTTAGCGCCCTGGCGCGCTGCCAGGCTTTCCAGCCAGGCCATTGGGTCCATACCGCCTAGCGGGTCATCGTCGTTCTTATTCGTGGCGTCGCCCGAATTGGGTGGCGGTGCCATGCCTATTCCTCCTTAAGCGCCGTCGTCTGCGGTACAAAGGCGCGTATCCCTGCTATTTCAACCAGTCCGGCAGATCGTTTTGCTGGCTGTCCGGCGCGTCCGTCGCTCCCTTCAGCCAATCGGGCAAGTCGTTCGATGAAGGGCGTGTGCCAGTTTTGCCACTGGTTTTGCGCTTCCATGCGGGTGGGCGATCAAAATTAAACGATGGCACAGACGACGCCTTCTGTGTCGTTGTGCTGCCGCTAGTATTCACCATGTTGGCCGGCTCCGCAAATGGATCAAAACCGGTCTCCGCTGCCGGGCTTGCCGCCTGTCCAGGCGGCGAGGCCATCTCACCAAATAGGCCGCTAAAATCGAATTCGTCAGGCATCGCCTGCGCGGGCGCGGCCTCGGCAGCACTCGTCGATTCGAGGCTGCCGAAATCCACTTCGTCCAGCGGCGTCGCATCGGGGCTGCCTGCCGGAGCCAGATCGGCCATCCATGCGGGCACGTCGGACGATACCGCCGATTCCTCACTGCGCGGCATGTCCAGACCTCCAAAATCCAGTTCGTCCAGCGGCGTCGCGGACGCAGCAGGCTGGCTGGCTGGTGCAAAGTCGGACAGCCAGGGCGGTGAGTCGCCCGACCCGGCGCTGTCGGCTGGCGCTGACTGTACAAACCAATCGGCTCCGGCTCGTTCCGTGCTGTCAAAGCTGTCCGGGGCCGCTTCAACGGCAGGCTGCGCCGCGCCAGCCTCCTCGCCGCCCAGCGCCGTCAACCAATCTGGCGCGGCGCCCGGATCCAACACGCCGGTGTCGCCGGTCACGCGGGATTGTGGCGGCCTTTCAGCCACCTGTTTCACCAGCGTATCCAGACGCCCGGTTCCAGGCTTTGCTGGTGCGGGTTCTGGCGGGGGTTCCAATTCAGCAGGTCGTGAGGCTGTGTCGCCTGTAGCCGTGCCCGGCTTGCTGCCCGTATCCAGGGTGGCGAACCAATCGTCCCCACCGGACGCGGCCTCTGCCGCTGGCTCCCTGTCGGGGGCGTTTGGCGGCGCATCCACCGCCAGCGAGCCAAGCCAATCTTCAGGGGTAGGAACAGCCGCTTCACTGGCGGCGGGCTGGTCAACAGCCAGCGACGCAAACCAATCGTTGCCAGGCGTAGAGTCGGCGGACTGCACTTCAAACGAGGACTGCCAGTTGTCTGCGGCGGGTTCCGCGCTCTGTGGCGCAGCGACAGGCGGTTGCCACTGCTCCAGATCAGGCAGCATTGCCGATTCAGCTTCGGAGGCTGCCGTCCCTTCAAAGGATGCCAGCCAGTCTTCCTCCAATTCGAGTGCCGATTCTTCGATGGGAGCACTCTGCGCCACAGGCTCTGAAAGCCAGTCCAGCGGCGCTGGCTTCTCTGGCTCTGGTGAGCCGAGCGAAGACAGCCAATCACTGGTCTGGGTTTCAGGTTCCGATTGCAGCGAGCCGAAATCGAGGGCATCCAGCGGGGTGGCTTCTGCTGGCGGCTGATCCATTGCAGGCGCCATCGCCGATAGCCAGGGCGGTGTCTCGGACTGGGCCAGTTCGCCCTCTGGCTCTTCGGTCAGGGCAATTTCCTCGCCCTGGCTGGTCGGGGTGCCCTGAACGCTTTCCGGTGCCTGGTACGGCCTCAACCATGCCAGGGGATCGCCTTCATCCACGATCTGAGGTTCTTCCTCAACGGCCTCAGCTCCCCCTGCCATCCAATCCAGAGGGGCAGATTCAGACGCGATACCGGTCAGTTCAAATGTATCCTTGGCCTGCGTTTGATCCTGGATTTCCGCCATCGCTGGCGTCGCTGCTTCGGGCGCACTGTTCAGCCAGTCAAGACTATTCTCAACCGCTTGCGCAGGTTCGGCTGTCGCGGCGCTTTGGGTTGATTCCACACCCGGCAAGCCGGCGAACCAATCCACCTCCTCCGCAATTTCATCGGCCTCGGCAGCGGGCGTTTCAGCAGCGGGCAGTTCACTCAGCCAATCCAGCCCACCGCTCTCAGCCTGCGGCGCGGCCTCAGCAGGCGCAGCGGGCGTTTCAGCAGCGGGCAGTTCACTCAGCCAGTCCAGCCCACCGCTCTCAGCCTGCGGCGCGGCTTCAGCAGGCGCAGCGGGCGTTTCAGCAGCGGGCAGTTCACTCAGCCAGTCCAGCCCACCACTCTCAGCCTGCGGTGCAGCCTCGGCGGGCGTTTCAGCAGCGGGCAGTTCACTCAGCCAGTCCAGCCCACCGCTCTCAGCCTGCGGTGCAGCCTCGGCGGGCGCAGCGGGCGTTTCAGCAGCGGGCAGTTCACTCAGCCAGTCCAGCCCACCGCTCTCAGCCTGCGGCGCGGCCTCGGCGGGCGCAGCGGGCGTTTCAGCAGCGGGCAGTTCACTCAGCCAGTCCAGCCCACCGCTCTCAGCCTGCGGCGCACCCGACTCGCCAGCCGGGGCAGCCTCTTCAAGCGGCGGCTGTGGCTCCGCCGTCAACCATGACATCGCATCGAGTGCCGGAGTCGGCGCTCCCAGATCGGACATCCAATCGGGAAGGTCGGCGGCAACCGTAGGCGGCTCCTCATCCTGAACCACGCTGCTGCTTCTTTTATTGCTGATTCCGGCCAGCAAGTCGGTGAAACCGGAGGGGAGTTGTTCGCCAACCGGCTGTGTTTCTTCGGGCGTGCCAACTGCTTCCTCGAACCAATCGGGCAGAGCCGTGTTCGCCTCGCTCTCAGCCGTGCTGGCTCCGCTGTCCTTAAACCAGTCCGGGATGTCGGGTTCAGGCGTGGCACTGGCCGGTTCTGCAACGACGTCCTGCATCCAATCGGGCAACTCAACCGGCGTCTGAGCGCTTTCAGACTCGGCAGGCTCCGTGCGCGATGTACCGAATACATCGAACCCGGCCAGCGGGCTGCGCGGCGCTTCCGGGGCGGGTATCGCTTCCTCCAACCAGTTGTTTGCACCGCCCAGCGAAACGGATTCGGGTGCCTCGAAGACGTTGCTGATCGCGTTGACCCAATCCGGCACGTCCGTCGCCAGAGCAGCGGCAGCCTTGGCGTCCCAATCCAGGCGTGGCAGTTGGAAAGCGTTCGAGGGCGCGGGTTTGCCCTGGACGGTTTGCCACGCTATGAACGGGTCAAGCTGCTCCAGACGCGAAACGAAAGGCGCGGCCTCCGACGGGCGACCACTCTTGAGCCACAACGTCGCCATCAGCCGATTGGCCTCAATGCTGTCCGGCAGTTTTTCCAGGACGCGCAACGCCACCTCGCCCGCTTCGATGGGCCGATCCATGCTCCACAGCACATCGGCCAGCAGCAGCGACAGATCGATCCGGTCTGGGGCCTGGGCGAGCGCCAGCTGCAACTCGTGGATGGCCTGCTCAAACAGGTTGCCTTTCGCGTAAATGCGCACCAGTGCGCCGTGTGTCATCTGGATGCGCGCTGGCATCGTCCCATCACGGCGCTCGTAAAGTCGCTGCAACTCGCCTTGTAAGGCCATGTTGTTCGGCTCTTGCTCGTAGGCCCGCTCCAGATGCCAGATCGCGGCAGGAAGCTGGCCCTGTTCCTCCGAGACGCTGCTCAGGCCCAGGTGCGACACAAAATCGTCCGGGAGCGCGCTCAAGACACGCTGGAATACGTCGGCGGCCTCCGCGTGCCGCTTCTTTTCCAGCAGCGCGCGGCCCAGGAACCGGTAGGTCTCGACATTTTTGGGGTAATGGTGGAGGATGTGGCGGCAGTGGCCGATCACTTCTTCCAGTGCTTCTTGTTCTAACAGTAAGTTTAATTCGTCCAGGTACGCTCGTAGCGTGGTATTGACCATGCGCGCTCGCTAACCGCCTGTGACAGCGATAAACCCCGATGCGATCATTATGCTACGGCTGGCAATTTTACGCAAGCAAGGCTGTGTACAATTCCATTACAATTCTCGCAGCCTCTATGCAAGATTGTGCAACTGCTTGATCTGCGCGATCAGCGGCCCAACGGTGGGTTCCTTGCCCTTCGCCGGGCCGAGTGGATCAGCCAGGTGTGAGTCGCCAAGCAGGGCATAGGCCACGTTCAGCACCCCATGACTCAGTGAGTTCAGGTTGTAGCCCCCTTCCAGCACGAACACAATCCGACCATCGCACAGCGCCTCGGCCATCAGGATCAACTGCCGGGTCAGGTAATCGTATCCTTTCAGACTCAGGTTGATCTGCCCCAACGGATCGGCCCAGTGGGCATCAAAGCCCGCCGATACCAGGATCAATTCCGGCTGGAAGCGGCGTGCCACTGCCCAGACCACCTGCTCATAGATCAGCGCGTAGCCGTCGTCGCCCACCCCGGCCTGCAACGGAATATTGACCGTCGCGCCGACGCCCTCACCCGTCCCAATCTCGTCCACTGCGCCTGTCCCCGGATACCAGGGGTACTGATGCGTTGAGACAAATAGCACGCTCGGATCGGCGTAGAAGGCGTCCTGCGTGCCGTTGCCGTGATGCACGTCATAATCGACGATCAGGATTCGCTTCAACCCGTGCGCGTTCTGAGCGTGCCGTGCGGCAATCGCCACGTTGCCTAGCAGGCAGAAGCCCATACCCATCTGCGGTGTGGCGTGGTGGCCGGGGGGACGCGCACACACCAGTGCGTTGTCGGCTTCCTTGTTCAACACGGCATCCACGCCCCGGATGGCTGCACCGCTGGCAAGGCGCGCCACGCCGAACGACTGTGGCAGCACGTAGGTATCGGGGCCGAGCATCAAGCCCTTCTGAGTTTCTGTCCAGGCCAACAGTTGCAGGTATTCGGCGGTATGGACGGCGCGCAGTTGAGCCTCGGTAGCCTCCGTCGCCGCCAGATGTGCCATGCGCTCGGTGACGCCGTGCCGATCCAGCGCTTCCTGGATGGCCGTCAGCCGTCCGGCATATTCGCTATGCCCGGCCAGGGTGTGCGCGGCAAATCGCGGGTCGGTGATATAAGCAGTGGTCATTTACGCCTTGTCGGGAAAATTCGGAAGGTGCCGCTCAGGATTGTGACACGCCGGACGCACCGCCGCAACCTGAGACTGCGCCCACCCCAGAGGCCGAATCAAGGAAACCGATCTGAAACGGAACGGAGGATAAGGCCGGAAGCAGCGGATAAGTGAGCGTGGTGTTCAACGAAACCGGCATCGCGTGACCAGTGGCATGTTGCTTCAGCCGCCTATGACTCTAATTCGCCTTCTCTGGTTCCTTAGCCAGGAAAAGCGCTGGCGGCCTCCCGCAGCCGCTGTACATCGCGCATCGGCGGAACGCCAAAGACACTTTTGTACTCCCGGTTGAAGTGTGAGGCATCATTGTACCCAACGCGATAGGCTACCCTGGCTGCATCAAGATTTTCGCTCAACATCAAACGTCGTGCTTCCTGCAAACGCAACTGCTTCTGAAATTGCAGGGGGCTCATCCCCGTCACCGCCTTGAAGTGTTGATGGAAACTCGAAATGCTCATCCCGAATTCTTGTGCAAGCTGCTCAATACGAAGCGGTTGGTCGAAATCCTGGCGGATGCGCTGAACGGCTCGAGCGATTGTCGAGACAGAGCCACCCATAACGGCCAGATGACGCAGCCGGCCACCTTGCTCGCCCCTCAGCAGCCGATAGATGATTTCTCGCATAATCATCGGCACGAGGATGGGGGCTTCGGCGGGTGTATCCAGAAGCCGCACAAGCCGCAGGACAGCATCCAGCAGATTTGCGTCCAACGGACTGACAGCAATCGCTCGGATGTCCGCAGCATTGCGGGGCGATACGAAATGGCCTGCCTCGACCATGACGGAACTTACCAGTTGCGGCTCAAGCCTCAGTCGAAGGCTGAGATACGGACGCTCCCTGGATGCTTCCAGAACCTGACTGGCACGCGGCAACTCGATGGTGCTGAGTAGGTAATGAAAGGGGTCGTACTGATAGCGATTGTTGCCCAGCAGCACTTCCTTGCTGCCTTGAGCGATCACACAAAACGAGGGCTCGAGGACACTATGAATCTTTCCCAGCGGCACAGACACACGAGCCAGATAAAGCCCCTTCAGCGGCTGAATTTCCCCATCTTCGCGGACCGTAAGATTAATCCGCTCCACCAGTTCTTCCCGGCTGGACTGCAAGCGTTGGGCATCGCGTTCTGCCTGATGATTGATCACATCCATGACCCCACCTCACTCGCCTAATTCTGTAGAATTATACAATTATCCTGGATAATTCTACAATCAGGCTATCCCCTTTTTCTCTATAATGAAACATCTGAAAGGGAAAGTTCCCCTTTGCTGCACTGGAATTTTGCTCAACAAGATGGAAACGAAGAAATCGGAGCGTTCAGACGATGGAAATAAAAAGAGCCGGTTCACAGCCTTCCGGCAAAGGGGCTGCGGAATGGTTTACTGGTGCGGTGCGCATTGACCCTCTGTTCGATGCCCACGATCCAGCGCGTGCAAGCGGGGCGAGTGTCACCTTTGAACCGGGCGCCCGGACGGCATGGCACAGCCATCCACTGGGTCAAACCCTGATTGTGACGGCTGGCTGTGGGCGAGTGCAACGCTGGGGCGGCCCGATTGAGGAAATTCGCCCCGGTGATGTGGTCTGGATTCCGGCTGGTGAAAAACATTGGCACGGGGCCGCGCCAACCACAGCGGTGACACACATCGCCATCCAAGAACAGCTTGATGGCAAGGCCGCCGATTGGATGGAAAAAGTCAGCGACGAACAATATCAGGGCAGGTAAGAGCTTTCGCCTGTTTACCTAAGATAGGAGTTCAGACAATGCAGAAGCGCAAACTTGGAAACAGCAACCTGGAAGTCTCAGCTATCGGTCTTGGCTGCATGGGCATGAGCCAGAGCTACGGGTCAGCCCCGGACAAGCAGCAGTCGATCTCAGTCATTCGCACCGCCTTCGAACGCGGCATCACCTTCTTCGACACCGCGGAGGTGTATGGCCCATTCAAAAATGAGGAACTGGTGGGCGAAGCACTGGCGCCGATCCGTGACCAGGTAGTGATCGCCACCAAGTTCGGGTTTCAGCTTCATCCTGATGGCAGGCCCGGCTGGATCGGCGTGAATAGTCGGCCAGAGCACATCAAGCAGGCCGCCGAGGGATCACTCAAGCGCCTCAAGATCGAGGTCATCGATCTGTACTATCAGCACCGGGTTGACCCGAACGTGCCTATCGAGGATGTGGCCGGAGCGGTCAAGGATTTGATTCAGGCCGGGAAGGTCAAGCATTTCGGCATGTCTGAAGCAAGCGCGCAAACCATCCAGCGTGCCCATGCTGTCCAGCCGGTCACCGCCGTTCAGAGCGAATACTCGTTGTGGTGGCGACGCCCTGAAGAGGAAGTTCTACCGACCCTTGAGGAACTCGGCATCGGCTTTGTTCCTTACAGCCCGCTGGGCAAGGGGTTCCTGACCGGCAAGATCGACGAAAAGACGAGTTTCGAGCCTTCGGACATTCGCAGCACCATCCCGCGTTTTACACCAGAGGCTCGGAAAGCGAATCTGGCGCTGGTGGATCTGCTGGGCAAGATCGCGGCACACAAGCAGGCGACCCCGGCCCAGATCGCGCTGGCCTGGCTGTTGGCGCAAAAGCCCTGGATTGTGCCCATTCCGGGTACACGCACACTGGATCACCTGGACGAGAACATCGGAGCCGCTTCCGTCAAGCTGACGCCGGACGAGCTGCGTGAGATCGAGAGCGCCGCCTCAAAGATCACGGTGCAGGGGGCCAGGTATCCCGAACACCTGGAGAAAATGACAAATCTCTAAGGGAAAAACACCCTCGACGGCAAAGGCGGTATGGCTATACCGCCAGTTACAAACCGGAGATGCCCCAAATGCGTGCCACCGTCATGTACAGTGCTGGCGACGTTCGTATCGAGAACGTCCCCGACGCCAAAATCGTAGAACCAACCGATGCGGTCTTAAGGGTCACTTATGCCTCTATCTGTGGTAGCGATTGGTCGGGTTGGAGTTCCGCATGATGTCACAATCCCGGCGGCGCAGCCGACGTTCTATAAGAATCTCACCATCAGCGGCGGCCCGGCTCCGGCACGCGCGTACATCGAGGAACTGCTGCCAGATGTCCTCGAAGGCAAGATACAACCGGGTCGCGTCTTTGACCGAGTTGTAAGCCTGGACGAGGTGCCTGATGGCTACCAGGCGATGCATGAGCGCGAGGCGATTAAGGTTTTGATCCGGTTTTGAAGAAGGGAGTCTACCGATGACTGTGTGGACGAACGAGGAACTCGACAGGATCGGAAAAACAGAAGAATTGGAGATCGCGCCGCGCCGAGGCGATGGTACGCTGCGAAAGCCGACCACGATTTGGGTTGTCCGCGTCGGCGACGACCTCTATGTACGATCCTGGCGTGGGCGCGCTTCTGCCTGGTTTCGTGGAACCCAGGTGCGCCACGAAGGCCATATACAAGCTGGTGGCATCGAGAAAGATGTCAGCTTCGTGGAGGAGACAGCCCCCGATCTCAACGACCAGATCGACGCTGCGTATCGTGCCAAGTACCAGCGCTACGCACAGTATGTGCCCCCCATGCTTACCCCTGAAGCACGCTCCACGACGATAAAACTCGTGCCGCGCTCAACGAGCGATTAGGACAACAACCGTGCCGAATCTCCAACGAGGCGTTCTGCTCGCGGGACATTCGGTTCCCTCGGGATCCTGCAATTCGCGGCTCTGGATGGGTCCTGTGACCAGGACGATCAGCCCGGCGTTGTCACCGCCGGGCCAGCGCTGAGAGCAGCCCTTCACGGGATAAGCAGCAGCTTGCCGCTCGATTGGCGGCTTTCCAGGTAACGATGCGCCGCCGCCGCTTCGGCCAGTGGAAACGCCTTGTCGATGTGCACGTCCAGTTTGCCCGCCGCGATCCACTTGAACAGGTCGCCCGCCCGCCACAGCAACTCAGCGCGATCCGCGATGTAATGGCCGAGTGTAGGTCGTGTCAGAAATAGCGAGCCTTTCGCGTTCAGGACTTGCGGATCGAAGGGCGGCACGGCTCCGCTGGACTGGCCGCACAGCACCAGGTAGCCGCGCGGTCTGAGGCAGTTCAGGCTCTTGTCGAAGGTCGTCTTGCCCACCGAATCGTAGACGACATCGACCCCCTTGCCGTTGGTCAGGCGCTTGACTTCCTGCTCAAAGTCCACCTGCGTGTACAGGATGGCGTCGTCCAGGCCCGCCTTCTGCGCCAACTGGGCCTTTGCCGGGGTGGATACCGTGCCGATGGTGCGCGTGCCGATCATCTTCGCCATCTGGACCAATAAAAGCCCCAGGCCACCCGCCGCCGCGTGAATGAGCGCCGTTTCGCCGGATTTGAGCGGATAGGTGCTGTATAGCAGGTAATGGGCTGTCATACCTTGCAGCATAACTGCGGCAGCCGTGCGCGTGTCGATGCCGTCGGGGATCGCAACCAGCTTGTCGGCAGGCACAACCGCGTACTCGGCGTAAGACCCCCGGACATTCGCATAGGCGGCACGATCCCCTACCTTGAAATCCGTGACGCCGGGGCCAACCGCATCCACCACACCCGCCCCCTCGGAGCCAATTGACAGCGGCAGTGGCATCGGATAGCGCCCTTCCCGGTGATATACGTCAACGAAGTTGACGCCGGACGCCTCAATCCTGAGCCGAACCTGTCCGGGGCCGGGCTGCGGCATGGCCGTTTCCTCATAGATCATCGCTTCCGGGCCGCCATAAGTATGGACTTGAATGGCACGCATTCTCTTTTCTTTCCTTTATATAGAGACTGATCATCGCCCTGATGATACCTCGGATAGCTCGTGCTCCAGCCGGTGACGCTCGGCGATCAAATCGTCGGCTTCAGTGCGCGCACTGCCTTGCAGGAACATGGCCGGGAGCAGCGCAGCCAGGCAGATGATTGCGCCCAGCAGCAGCACCTCGTCGATGACCTGGATACCGGACGCGAAATAGGCGGCGACGGCCCGCTGCTGCATCTGTTCCGCTGTCAGGTTGGTTGGGAACTGGCTGGCGGCCAGGTTGGTCAGGTACGAAACGCGGCTCAGGGCGAAGGCTGTCAGCGAGGAGATGGCAACGGTCATGCCGATTAACCGCAGGATGATGACCAGCGCCGAAGCAACCCCGCGCTGGCTGTCGTTGGCGTCGTTGATCACGGCAGTCCCAATCGGGGAAATGGTCAGCCCCAGGCCGACCCCAACCAGCACCATCTGGCTCGCCATGAGCAGATCGGGTGTATCGGCCCGCCACGTCAGGCCCGCCAGCGCAAAACCCACCGCTGCGATGAGCAGACCGAGCCAGGTGGTGGCCCGGTAGCCGATCCGGTTCGCCAGCCAGCCGCCGGGGATGGCGGCGATTGCCATCGGGATCGTCAGGCCAGACAGCAAAATGCCCGCTTTTTCGGCAGCCCTGGCAATGGCCTCGGCGGTGGTGTTCTCGGCGCGCAGGTTGACAAAGAGCGGCACGCTGACCAGGCCGAGCATCAAGCAGAAGCCGACGAACAGATTGGTCGAGGCGGCAGCCGACACGTTGCGCTTGCGGAACAGATGCAGGTCAACGAGCGGGTAGCGCCTGCGCGACTCGACGAACAGGAACACGCCGAAAGCGACCACCGCGCCGATCAGCAGGGGCACAGCGTAAGCAGGCAAGCCGGGCTGCCCGCTCAGATCATTCAGGCTGGTCGAGCCGGTCACGTCGGTGTTGCCGCCCAGTCCCACGTTCAGCCCGATCAACGCCAGCGAAGCCAGCAGCGCGCCCACCAGGTCGAAGCGCCCCCTGGCGATGGGGTGCTCCACCCCGCGCAGCGCCCACCACGTCAGCACCAGCGCCAGCAACCCCACCGGCACGTTGATGTAAAACAGTGTGTGCCAATCCGGGGCGGGCCAATCCAGCCCGATTTGCTTGAGCGTCTGGGCGATCTGCTCGCCGTGCTGGTTGAAATAGTTGACCATCACCCCGCCGTACAGGTGGCCGAGCACCCAACCGAGCGTATCCACCGCGCCGATGATGCCCACCGGCTGCGCGCGGCGTTCCGGCGGAAACAGGTCGGCAACCAGCGCCATGCTGACCGGGACCATCGCACCCGCGCCAAGCGCCTGGACGACGCGCCCGATGATCACGGCAGTCAGCGTCAGCTGGTTCAGGTCGGGCCGCTGGCGGAGCACCTGCCGCGCAAACTGGTTCAGAAAGTCGGTAGGGAACTCGTGGGCCGTTGCCACGCACCACGAGCCGGCAATGAAAATACCCAGACAGACCAGATACACGCCGCGCCGCCCGATCAGATCGGAAACGCGGCCCATGACCGTCATGCTGACCGTGTAGGCCAGCAGATAGCCCGTCACTGCCCACGCCGCCGAGCCGAGGTTAGTATCGATGGGAATGTTCAGCCGGGTGAGCACTTCGGGCAAAATAGCCGAGACGATGGTCAGGTCGAGCGCGCCGTTAAAGACGGGGATCAGGATCAGGGCCATGATCACCCATCGGCGGCGTCTTGACACCGGACGAGCGCTGACGTTCATGGGGCTGCTGTCGCCTCAGTTGCCGCGCCTGTGGGCTGACCGGTTGCTGGCAAGGTGGCCGCGCCCGTTGCGATGCTGGTGGCCGCAGCCTCCGGCGAGACGATCTGCACGTCCGCGTTGTAATCGAAGATTTCCAGTTGCCAGGTGGTCGGCTTGGGTTCCTTTTCGGTTACGGTGTCCGGCTGAACGAGCGTCACCCGATCCACACGCCCGGTATCCACGACGATGTAGATGTCCGCCAGCACGTCTGAGCCGCGAATCAGGCCGACGGTCAGGGCAGCAATATCAGTGCCCGACGCCTTGCCCGTGATGTGGTACATCTGCACGCCGTCCACGTTTTCCTTGCCGACCATCTTCACTTCTTTCAGGGCTTTCAGTGCTGCTTCGATGCCCTGGTCAGACGATACCAGCCTGGCCGCATTGAAGCCCGGCGAGAAGATTTGTCTGATCCAGCGGTCAGCGGTCAGAATTTTGTTGCGCATCCACTGGTCGTCGCCGATGGCGATCACGTCCACTTCTCCGGCCAATCCCAGGATTTTCGCCACGACCTTCGCCTGGACACGATCTGGGGCCTGGTACGCGCCATCGGCGGATACGAAGGCGATGGTATTGCCAGGGCCGCCCGGCGTCTGCGGCGGATCAACGTAGGAGGGCGCACCGGTCAGTTGCAACTTGATTCTGACCGACCTGGCGTTTCGCACTTCCGCGGCGGCTTTGTTCAGGAGGGTTTGCGGGTCGGGCAGGGGCACTTCGGTTGGTGTGGCCGCAGTTCCGGCACAGGCTACGACCAGCACGACCATCGCCAGCAGAGCCGCCCAGCGGACGGTTCGCAACATGGGCACTTTTCATCCTCGCTTGTGAATACCAGTACAACAAACCCCGCCAAGTATAACAAAGACCGTTCGCAGAGGTTGTTAAAGTCCCAATAAAAAGCTGCGCCCGGCGCTCAAGCACCGGGCCGAAGCAACGAAGCGCGCTGAAGCGGGCTAAATGGAGAAAGGCGAGAAAGGCCACCGAGCGCGACCTTGCAGTCCAATCCACGAACTACAGGAAGAACTCCTTGAGCGCCGCGCTGATGTCATCGATCAGCGCCGGCCATTCGGCTTCGGGATCGCGCCGCACGGTGAGCGTACCGCCTTCAATGTCAAGCGCCGCCAGCCCGTCGATCTCGAAGAGGGTCTGCGCCAGCGGCGATCCTTCGTCGCCTTCATCGCGGGTGGCGTAGCTTTCGGGGCCATCGGGCGCCAGATTCAGGTTGGTGACCAGCCGCACCTGGTCGGGGTCATCGCCGTACTCGGCTTGAACAGTAATATATTCGGACATCGCTACACGGATAGACCAGTTGGCCTCACCCCCGGCCCTGATTTGCTCCCCTCTCCAGTTGGAGAGGGGTCAGGGGTGAGGTCAATTGACTTCGTTCCTACAAACGTTCGCCCTCAGCCGCCAGCACCGTCACCGGGTCGCCGACTCTGATGCGGCCCGACCTGACCACACGGCACATCGCGCCGACGCGCCCTACCACACCTTCCGGCATTCGCTCGTCGAGGGGCGTCAACTGCTCGCAGGGTTCGCGCAGTTTGCCAAGCGCGATCACGGCCTCGTCGCCGATTTGAAGCTGTGTCCCTACGGGCAGCGTGCGCAGGTCGATGCCACTCAGGATGATGTTTTCGCCCAGCGTGCCCGCACCCGTCGGGTAGCCCTCGGCGGCCAGCTCGGCCTGGGTTCGTTCGTCCATCACGTTCAGGTTGCGCTTCGGGTTGCCACCCTTGCGATCCCCCTCAATGCCATAACCCTCGATCAACATGGCCTCGGTAATTGGACGGCGCAGATAGCCGATCTCAGGTGCAGATTCGCCCTGCGGCTTATAGACAATACTTTTGACCGTGATCATGCTTCACTCCTGAACGTCTGCACTTAACCTTGCGATGGGCGCGGGCCATTGTACCACATCAGGCCGGTTCCGCGATCACGTCCAGCACCTCGGCAGCCATCTCGTACTTGCCGAAAGGCGGTATCAGGTATGCACCCTGAACCATACCTTTCAGCGACAGCAATAATTCCTGAGCGATGGCAATCCCGGTCTTGGGCGCAACCTCGCCCGCCGCGTTGATGCGCGAACGAATCGCGTCGGGGATGTCAATGCCCGGCACTTCGTTGTGCAGGAACGCAGCATGACGCGAGCCATACAGCGGCAGAATCCCGACCAGCAAGGGCAACTTGAGCGCTCCATACAACTGCTCGTAGCGCTTCAGGAAGTGTTCCACTTTGGCCGGGTCAAAGATGGTCTGCGTCAGGGCAAAATCCGCCCCAGCCTCGATCTTTTTGCGCAGCGTTTTGATCTCTTTGTCCAGGTCTTGGGCGCCCATATTCAAGGCGCAGCCCACCAGGAACGACGTAGGCTGTCCGATAGAATTGCCCGCCTGATCGACCCCGGCGTTGAGGTTTTGCTTGATAAGCTGGATCAGGCCCGACGGTACAACATCGTAGTTGTCGTGCGCTTCCGGGTAATCGCCGATCTGCGTCGGGTCGCCCATGACCACGAACAGGTTGCGGACGTTCAAGGCGTGCGCCGCCAGTAGATCGCCCTGCACGCGCAGCAGGTTGCGGCCCCGCGTCGGGAAGTGCAGCACTGTCTCCATCTTGAGCCGATCCTGAATCAGGTGGCAGACTGCCCAGGGACTCATCCGCATCCGTGCCATCGGGCTGTCGGAGATATTCACCACGTCCGCGCCTGCCTCCTGCAACATCTGGGCCGAGGCGATGACCTTCTGCGCGGTGAAGGAGCGCGGCGGGGCCATTTCCACCGTCGCCACAAATTTGCCCGCCGCCAATTTGCGCGCCAATTCAGTGGGCTGCTCCGGCGAGGCCAGATGATCGTGGCCGTTCATGGTGGGAATGGTGATGAGCGGTGAGGGCGTGCGGCGCGGCCTGTCAAGCACCTGGCGCATCTCGTGGATGTGATCGGGCGTTGTGCCGCAGCAGCCGCCGATCACCGAGACGCCGATGTCGGCGAAAGCTGCCGCGTACTCGCCAAAGTATTCGGGCGTGGCCGGATACATGACGCGCCCGCTGACTGTTTCTGGGAAGCCTGCGTTGGGCATGATGGAGAGCAGCGCATCCGGCTCGACGGCCCGCATGATCTGGGCGATCCGGGCCAACTGCGACGGCCCGCCGCTGCAATTCACGCCGATCACGTCCGCGCCCGCCGCCACCAGCGCATTGGCGACCTCGCGCGGCGCATCGCCGAAGAGGGTGCGATCATCGCGGGTGAAGGTCATCGAGGCGATCACAGGCAGACTCGGGTTGACGGCGCGCACGGCCTTGACCGCTTCTGTGATTTCATTCAGGTCGGTGAAGGTTTCCAGGATGATCAGGTCGGCGCCCGCTTCGGCCAGTGCTGCGATCTGCTCGCGGAAGGCGTCGAACGCCTGCTCCGGCTGGATACGCCCGTAGGGCGCGAGGCGCACGCCCAACGGCCCCACCGACCCGGCAATGTAGACCGGCTTGAAAGCCGCATCGACCACGCGCCGCGCCAGTTCAACCGCCGCCCGGTTGATCGCGGCAAGTTGCTCGGCCTGCCCCTGATTGGCCAGCTTGAAACGGTTGGCGCTGAAGGTGTTGGTTTCGATCAGTTCGGCCCCGGCGTCGATGTAGGCGCGGTGAATGGCGGCAACACGGGCCGGGTCGCTCAGGTTCAGGGCGTCGAAGCAGGTGTCAATCGGCACGCCCGCCTGGTGGAGCATCGTGCCCATCGCACCGTCGGCCACCAACGGCCCCTGTCGTAAACGTTCGAGAAACGGTAACAATGCCATCGTTGGTCAACCTCACCCCCAACCCCTCTCCGCTTCGCAGAGAGGGGAGCCGGAAAATGCCAGGTCAGAAAACAAACTGTTCAAACGGCTTCACGCACGGCGCGCTGCCCGAATCGCGGAACGTACCGCCTTCCACCGGAATGAACTCCCAATCGTAGCTCGTGGGGTGCAGTGTTAGCTTGAGCACGCCCCACGTGCTGCTGGCGCGGATTTCGCTGTTTGGCGCGGCGACTTCGCCAGGAGTCTTGGACAGAGTCGCGCCGCCCGTTCCGACAATGAACTCACGGATGCCCCGCCCCGGATCGGCGTTGCCGACGGCATCCTGCAGGGCAAAGCGCTCGTAGTTATGGACATGCCCGGTGATCACCACGTCCACACCGTAGCGGTACAGCATCTGCCAGATGCCGACCATACGCGGCACACCCGGATCGAGTGGGTGCGAGCTGAAGATGGGGTGATGCCAGTAAACCAGCGTGCAAAGCGTCCGGTCCGCTTCCAGGTCGGCGCGCAGCCATTTGCCCTGCGGCGAGGCATCGGGGCGGGCGTCGATGTTGCTGTTCAGCGAAATGATGTGCCACGCCCCCAGGTTGAAACTGTAATAACCTTGCAGCGGCGGCCCGGCCCGTCTGCCAAAATAGTCGAAATAGGGGACGGCCCAGGGCAGCACATAGTCGTGATTGCCGGGCGCGGGTCGGGTGCGCGCCTTGTGCCGTCCCCAACTCGGCCCATAGCAGTCGTAAAAGGTGTTAGGCGCTGCGAACGGATACACGTTGTCCCCGACGGTAAAGATCGTGCCGGGGATGTCGTCCAGCAGCCTGGCGGTCTGCTCGTCGCCGGGCATGGAGCAGGCGGCAATGTCGCCCGCACCGACGAAGACGGGGTCGCCGACAGCAGCACTCGTCTGCCTGCTTTCATGCGGTACAGCGATCACAATGAACAACATGCACGCGATACGTTTCATGACGGTCAGGATTCATCCAGCACCGAGAAAATATCCGCTACCTTGACACTGAACCCAGGCAATACGTCGCCGCCATCGAGTATCCCATCGGGCTTGAGGATGGTCACACTATCTTCAGCCCGGTAGACGTAGATCGCACGCGATTTTGGGTAGACAATCCAGACCAGGCGTGTTCCGGCCTGAAAGTAGAGCGCCACTTTCTCGTGCATTTCTTGCTTGGTGTTGCTCGGCGACACGATTTCTACGGCCAGGTCAGGAGCAATTGTGGCGAATTTGTCCGTTCTGGGCCTGAGACGTGCTGCTGAGACGAATGCCACATCGGGCGCGAGTATCGTGTCCGGGTTCTGGAACAGTTCGAAGCCGGTTTCGGCAGTATATAAGCGGCCCAACTTCTTCGGATAGACGAACGCTCCGAGTAGGTAAAGTATCACAGCACCAATTTCCCCGTGTGTTTCGTTGGCTGGCGTCCTCTCAATTAAGTTCCCCCGAATAAGCTCGTAGCGCTTGCCATCCTCCTGCGGCATGTTCAGGAGATCGTCGGCTGTATAAAGTTTCTCGTGCACGTCCATTGCCGTACTCCTTCGCTAACCAACCAACTGCTCCACACGGCTGACGCCGACGCTGTAGTATTTGGCCTGGGGGTGGTGCACGTAGATGGCTGCCGTCGATTGCTCTGGTATCCACTGGAAGGCCGAGGTCAACTGCATACCGAGCTTGCTGCCCGCTTCCGGCATCAGGCGCAGCAGCGTGGCGTGATCTTCCAGGTCGGGGCAGGCCGGGTAGCCCCAGCTATAGCGTTTGCCCCGGTTCTCCGGGATGCCCAGTTCGCGGCAGATGTGCGCATTGACGTAACGCGCTGTCGCCTCCGCCGCCTGCACGGCCAGCCCGTGAAAGTAGTACGCCTCGCTGTACTGGTCGGCGGCCTGCAACTGGTCGAAATGCTCGGTAGCACGCTCACCCACCGTGACGATCTGCAAGGCTACCGTGTCCACCGCGCCGCTGTCCGCCGGGCGGAAGTAATCCGCGATGCACAGCCGTTCGCCGTCCGGCTGGCGCGGAAAGTTGAAGCGGGCGATCTCACGCTTTTCCGGCGGCTGGCTGCCGTTCTGGTTGCCATTGCTGCGGCTGGCCTCAAACGGCGCGGGATCGTAGATGATCAGGCTGTCGCCATCAGCATTGGCGGGGAAGTAGCCGTACACTGCTTGCGGTTGCAGCCAGTTCTCGCGGATCGCTTCGCGGGACATTTTCTGCAAGCGCGCCTCAAAGTCCGCGCGCAGCCTGTCCCATTCTTCGCCGTGCGCATTTTTGGCCCCCCAACTGAGCCTGAACAGTTCGGGCTTGTCCAGGTGAGTCAGCACCAGCTCGGTGGGCATCTCAAGGATGGTGCGCACGCCCCAAAAGGGCGGTTTCGGTACATCCGGCGCGGGCTGGACGGACGAACGTCGATCCTTGCGCTCGGGGCGGGCGGCTGGCGCAGCCTTGCCGATCTCCTCGTAGCCCTCGGCCACAATCTGGCTCAGGAACTCCTCGTACTCCGCCGGGTTGACCAGCTTATCCATCACGTCCAGGCCCTCGAAGGCGTCCTTGCAGTAGAACACACCAGGCCCGTAAGGTTCGCCCGTGCTGTCCAGGAACAGGATACGCCGCCCGAACCGGCGGTTGATGGCCGCGCCGCCGATCAGCACCGGGTAAGTCAGGCCACGCCGCGCCAGTTCGTTGATGATCAGCGGCATCTGCTTGGAGGTGCTGACCAGCAGGGCGCTCAGGCCGATAGCTGTTGCCTGATGCTGCTGCGCCGCTTCGATGATCACGTTGGCCGGGACCTGCTTGCCCAGGTCGTGAACGGTGTAGCCGTTGTTGCTGAGAATGGTCTTGACCAGGTTCTTGCCAATGTCGTGAACGTCGCCGTAGACCGTCGCCAGCACCACTGTGCCTTTGGTCGTGCCTTCCTTCTTTTCCAGGAAGTTTTCCAGGTAGGCGACGGTCTTTTTCATCGTCTCGGCGCTTTGCAGCACGAAGGGCAGGATCAACTCGCCTGCGCCGAACTTGTCCCCGACTTCCTTCATGGCGGGCAGCAGCACGTTGTTCAGCACGTCCACCGCGCTCTGGTGCTTGAGGCATTCGTCAACCAGCGCCTCGACGCCTTCCTTCTTGCGGTGGACAATCTGCCAGTGCAGCTTTTGTTCCGGCGTCATGCCTTCCGTCGGGTCTTCGGCCTCGTCGTCGCTGTCCAGCGTCACGGCGTTCTGCTCGAAATACTGGATGTAGCGGGGCAGCGCATCGGGACGGCGGTTGAAGATCAGATCGTTGGCGAGTTCGCGCTGTTCTTCGGGAATCTCGCTGTAGGGCTTGATGTGCGCCGGGTTGACGATTGCCATATCCAGCCCGGCCTGCACAGCATGATACAAGAACACGCTGTTCAGCACAGCGCGAGCCGGTTCGCTCAGGCCAAAGCTCAGGTTGCTGACGCCGAGCGAGGTCATCACGCCCGGCAGTTCCTTCTTGATGAGCTTGATGCCCTCAAGCGTCTCGATAGCGCTGTTGGCGAACTCCGGATCGCCCGTCGCCAGCGTGAACGTCAGATCGTCGAAGATCAAGTCTTCGGGCTTCATACCGTAATCGTTCACGGCGATGTCGTAGATGGCTCTGGCGACTTCCAGCTTGCGCTGGGCAGTCTTCGCCATGCCAGCCTGATCGATGGTCATGGACAGCACCGCGGCGCCGTGCTTCCTGGCAATCGGCATGACGCGGTCAATCCGCTCGCGGCCATTTTCCAGGTTGTTGCCGTTGATGATGCCTCGCCCCGGATAGACGCTGAGGGCGGCTTCGGCTACGTCGGGATCGGTCACGTCGATCATCAGCGGCACTTCGATGCTCATGCCGAGTTTCTTGACGACTTTGCGCATCTGCTCGGCCTCGTCGGCGCGCTCGGTCAGCGCCACGCAGACGTCCAGGACGTGCGCGCCGCTGTCTACCTGCTCGCGGGCCACCTGCAAAATGCCGTCGTAGTCGTCGTTGAGCAGCAGGCGCTTGATCTTGCGGCTGCCCTGGCTGTTGACGCGCTCGCCGATCATGGTCGGGCCGGGGTTCTGGGCCATTGGCGTGGCACGCATAGCCGAGGCGATCTGCGGTTCGGTTTCGGGGTGGCGTTCCTTCTGCGGGCGATCCAGGCCGACGTGTTGCACCAGCTTCGAGAGGTGTTCGGGCGTCGTGCCGCAGCAGCCGCCGACGACGCTCACGCCCCAGTCCACAAACTCGGCCATCATCCTGGCGAATGGGTCCGGCTCCATCGGGTAAACGGCTTCGCCGTCGACGTTGATGGGCAGACCCGCGTTGGGCAGGACGCTGATCGGTTTGGTGCTGTGTTCGGTCAGGTACCTGACCGGCTCGCGCATGTGTTCCGGCCCTGTCGAGCAGTTCAGGCCGATCACATCGATGGGCAGGGCTTCCAGGATGGTCAGCGCCGCCGCAATGTCCGTGCCAAGCAGCATCCGCCCCGTCGTATCGAGCGTGACCTGCACCTGCACGGCTACGCGGTTACCGCTGTCCTTGAAATAGCGGTTAATGCCGACGACGGCAGCCCGTACTTCGAGGATGTCCTGGCTGGTTTCGACCAGCAGCACGTCCACGCCGCCTTCGACCAACCCCTTCGCCTGCTCGTAGAACACGTCGGACAGTTCGTCAAAGGTGATGTTCGACAGATCGGGATCGTCGGATGAGGGCAGCTTGCCCGATGGCCCGATGCTCCCAGCCACATAGCGCGGGCGGCCTGTTTCGCGCTCGAAGCGATCCGCGACCCGCCGCGCCAACTGCGCCGCCGCCCGGTTGATCTCGACCACGCGATCTTGCAGGCCATACTCGGCCAGCGTGATCCGGTTGGAGCGGAAGGTGTTCGTCTCGATCACCTCGCTGCCGACGGCCAGGAACGAGGCGTGAATGTCCTCGATCACGTCTGGGCGGGTGATGACCAGGTAATCGTTGCAGCCATTCAGCTTTTCGCCGCCAAAGTCCTGGGCCGTCAGCTTGCGGCTCTGAATGCTCGTGCCCATCGCTCCATCGAAGATGAGCACGTGGTCTTTGATTGCGTCCAGATAGCGCAGATTGGTTGCCATGCCAGTCCCTCTTCTCAGCCAGATCGCCACCCCGAAAACGAAAACGCCTCGATGAGAGGCTCACAACAGAAGGATTATCCAACCTCTCATCTTCCAGTTACCTGCCGGATTTGGCACCTTCCCGACGCTTCAGGGGTTGCCGTGGTTTCACAGGGCCGTTCCCTCCACCACTCTGGATGAGCCTGTTAAATTGTTGGGCCGAATCGTAGCACAGATGAACTGTAGCGTCAAGCGCCGCGCGTAGCGACTCCGCGCTACCATCATGCGATGGGGTATAATAAAGCCCCACACCAGGGATTGAGGAGATAATCAAGTGCCAGGACAGGCCAATCGAAACTCCGAGGAGGAGTACGACACTGCCGACATGGACGTTCGCGCAGGAGTTCCGGAAAACCCGCCGGGCAGCAGGCTGATTGACGTGGTTCAGGAAGCGTCGGAAGAATCATTCCCGGCCAGCGACCCGCCGGGCTGGATTTTCAGCGACTGCGAGACTGAACCCGAATGAGACACGAGTGCGCTGCGCCCGATCATCTCCACAGCGCCCGCACCCTGATGGACAGGGCTTTCAACTCCTCACTCAACCTGGAACACATTTCACGGCAGATCGGGTTCTCGCGCTTCTATTTCATCCGGGCCTTTCGTCGCGCTTTCGGCATCACGCCGCACCAATACCTGACACAGCGCCGCATTGAGAGAGCCAAAGAACTGCTCGCCTTCAGCGACCTGAGCATCACCGACATTTGTTTCGCGGTGGGCTTCCAGAGCCTCGGCTCGTTCAGCGATCTGTTCCGCCGCCACGTAGGGCATTCACCGAGCGCGCACCGGCAGTGGGCGCTGGAACAGAAACGCTTACTGGAGCAATCCGCGCCAGCCTGTTTTATTACCATGTTCGGGATAGGCTGCCTGCCTGCCAGCACGGACGACGCAAGAGAGCAATTTTCGAGAAGCCGGCTATAGAATAAATGTGCTATTCTTCTGACACATCACCAAGTCAGGAGGCTGTCGATGATTACCAGGCTCTCGCACGCAACCGTGTATGTTCAAGATTACGACCAAGCACTGGAATTCTACACGCAGAAATTGGGGTTTGAAGTCCGGCAGGATGTCAAAATGGATGGTGGGTTCCGCTGGCTGACCGTCGCACCGAAGAGTCAACCCGATCTCGAAATTATCCTGTACGAGCCGCAAGCAACGGGCAGGATGGACGAAGCCACCGCCAACCAGATTCGCGCACTGGTGCAACGCGGGGCGCTGGGCGCGGGCGTCTTCGACACGGATGACTGCCGGAAAACCTACGAGGAATTGAAGGGCAAAGGCGTCGAATTCGTTTCCCCGCCGAAAGAACAGGGCTATGGCGTCGAGGCCATCTTCAAGGACAACAGCGGGAACTGGTTCAGCCTGACTCAGCGCCCCCAGCAATAGCGGACTGCGTGAAAATGCACTGCCTCGCTGCCGGGAGATAACCGCCGCCGCCCCAGACGGGGCGGTGTTGCCTGCCACCGCAAGGCCCCTGCACGGCTGAATTGGCTGCGCAGGGGCATTCATTGATTCGATCCTCTGCATCCGTGCTGGGCGCAACGCTCGCTCAACCCTGCCCGGTTGCGGTCATCCGTTCTTGCGCTACAATACGCCCCCAACCTTTGCCCATCCGTAAACGGTCAGGATAAATTCAGCGCATGTCGCTTAAGCGCAACGACGGAGACACGGGGCCAGAACCGTTTATACGCCAGAAGCCGCAGAAACGGCGTCGTCCAGTTGAACCTGAAGCCTTTGCCAACCCGCCACGCCCACGCAGCGCCAACGGCGGGCTGGGCTGCGCACTGGCGGGCCTGGTGATCCTGGTCGTGATTGCGCTGGTGGCCCTGGGGCTGTTCCTGCCGCCCGTCTCGCTTGGCGAGCGGCTTTTTGGCACGCCCTTTGCGCCGCTGGACGCCCAATCGGCCAGCGCGTCGGCCAATGGCCTGACCGTGTCCGTCGATCCGGCTAAACCCGGCAGCGGCTTCGGGGTACGCATCAAAGAAATTGAATCCCAGTACATACGCAATTCGTCGGCTTACACTGGCGAGGACAAAGACTGGGTGCGTGCCGCCAGCAAGGCGCTGCCCGCCACACGTCTCCGAAACCTGATCGTGTACCGGGTGGAGAAGCGCGGCACAGCGCCAGAAGCGGTCTCCATAGCGGCCAGCATACCGCAGCGGGCCGGGACGACCAGCGGCTATGATCTGTACCAGTATGACGGCAGCCGCTGGGTGTTTTTGCCCTCACACCCTTCGCCCGACGGCGCAGCGCTGGTGGCAAGCGTTAACGTGCTGCCGGAGGCAGTCGGGCTGTTTGAACTGGATCGCCTCGTCCCGGTCATTGGCACGGTGGTCGAAATCGGCCAGCAGTTGACGCCAAAAGCTGCCGGAGTCGCCAGCCTGATTCACCCGGCAGGCTTGCAGCCCACCGCCTCTGGGACGCTGCAAGGAGTCCTGCCTGCCGGGATCGAGACAGGCAAGGGTTATGCCGTCGTGCCGGTCATTCGCAACTTTGCCAACCCCGCCGCGATTGACGTGGCAACCGTCACGGCGCTCCTGCAAAACAGAGGGCTGCGTTCGGCCCATGTCGAGCGGCTGGTGGAATTTGCCAGCAGCAAGCCCTACCAGGGCATCGCTATCGACTACCGGCGGCTGGATGCCGAGCAGCGCGATCACTTCACGGCCTTTATTGCGGCGCTGGCCCCCAAACTGCACAACGCCAACCGCACCCTGACAGTGGTTGTCCCCTTCCCCACTCAGGACGGCAGTGGGTTTAACACGGGCGCATACGACTGGCGGGCAATTGGCGCAGTGGCCGACAGCTTGCAAGTCATCCTGCCGCTCGATCCGCAGACGTTCGCGGACAAAGGCGCGGTGGACAGCGCCTTGCAGTGGGCAGTGGGCGAGGTCAACCGGGCGCGTCTGCAAATCGGCCTGACTCTATTGAGCGTGCAGGATACCAACGGCGTCTTCGCGCCTGTCGCCTATGCCGATACACTGGCCCCTCTGGGCCAGGTGGAGGTTAAGCCGGGCGGTGTGGCCGTCGCCGGGCAACCTGTCCAGGCATCCCTGACAGGCTATCTGGCCCATTTCGCGCCGCTGGATTCCTCCGGCACGCCATCGATCAAGTACTTCGCCCCAGACGGCACACTTGCCAGCACCATGTGGCTGGCGACGGGCGCGGTCATCCGGAAGCGTCTGGAGCGCGTGACGACGTACAATCTCGCGGGCGTTCTGGCGCTCGACTTGCTCAGCCCGGGCATATCGCCGGATGTCACGAACGTCCTCTCGATGTACAAGGCGAATCAGCCCGCCGATGCGCAGTCCGCCGCGTTAGCCCTGAACTGGATGGTCAACGCGGGTGGGAGCGTGGTTGCTCAATCAACCGGTGTGCCCGGCACCCCGTTTGTTTACAAGCCGGACGCAGCCAATTCCAGCGTTGCCATCAGCGCCGAGATCGTCGGAGCGCGCCAGATGCTTGGCCCGGTCGTGCTGCAAGTTGTCACCGCAACCCCTGCACCAACGGCCACGCCAACAGTGCTGCCGACAGCAACCGGTGTGCCGTCCGCAACTGCGCCGCCGACCTCGACGCCACGCGCCACGAAGGTAGGCGTCATGGTAACGGAGGCCAGTCGTGATGCAGCAGGCCATGTTTCACGCTAATATTGGGACGACAAGAGGAGAGAATTATGGCAGCCCGAGAAACGATGACAACCGGAGTCATGCGGCCCCGGCACCGCCAGCGAGTTCGCAACTTCGCCATTGCCTGGACAGGCGTGACTCTACTGTTTGGGGCGTTGAGCTTCATCGCCGTCTACGCCGCAACAGGCATTGCCGCCAATGCCGCTAACACGACACGCGGCCTTGCCCCGGTGAGCATCACCACCAACAACGGCACGACCATCACCGAGATGACCACCACCCAATCGCCCTCGGACGTGCCGCTCGTGGCAATGGCCCAGGTCACAGCGACTTCCGGCCAGCCTGCTGCCGTGCCCGCCACCAACACCCAAGCGCCCGCTGGCGGCAATACACAGCCAACAGCGCTTCCGGCCACTGCCGCGCCCGCCACAGAGGCGCCCGCGGCGGCTGGCCCGACGCCGACCATCCCGCCCATTAAAGACACCGACTTTGACCTGGGCATCGCCGTTCAAGAGAACGTGGACGCCAACACCTACAAGAACTGGGTAGCGATGGTTGGCGAACAGCTTAAGCTGAACTGGGTCAAGGAACAGGTCGTGTGGCGCGACGTGGAAAAGGAAAAAGGCCACATCGATTTTGGCGCACTGGACGTAAGCCTGCCGATGCTTAACCAGGCCAACATCAAAGTCCTGCTCAGTATCGCCAAAGCGCCGAACTGGGCGCGCGACAAAGGTGCGCCGACCAACCGGCCCGGCGAACTGGACGGCCCGCCCGCCAACCCGCAGGATTTTGTCGATTTCGTGACGGCTATCGTCAAGAAATATCCGGGCATGATCCACGCCATCGAGGTCTGGAACGAGATCAACCTTGACCGCGAATGGTCAACCGCCCCGCAGCGGCTTGATCCCAAACGCTACGTAGACTTGCTGAAGGCAGTTCATGACGCCGTCAAGGCCATTGACCCCAACATCATCATTATAACGGCGGCGCTCTCGCCCACCGGGGCCAACATCGCCGGCAAGGTCATGGACGACTTCACCTACATGAAGATGCTGATCGACGCCGGGATGCTGCAATACGCGGACTGCGTCGGCGCGCACCACAACGGCATCAACGTGCCGCCCACTGCCGACTGGAACAACATTCCGAACCGTCCGAAGGCGCGCTATCGTGGCCCCTGGGAGAATCCCCACCACAGTTGGGCCTTCAAGAGTACGCTCGAAGGTTACAACCAGCGCATTAAGGCGGCGGGCAGCAATCTCAAGCTGTGCGTGACCGAGTTCGGCTGGCCCAGCACACAAGGGCTGAACGGACAGCCGCGCCAGGGATTTGAATTTGCAGGCGATAACTCGCTGGCCGATCAGGCCGACTTCACCGACCAGGCCATCACCGAGATGCAGAAGTGGGGCTGGGTGCGGCTGGCCTTCCTGTGGAACCTGAACTACGGGGCACAGGCAGGCTGGTCGATGAAGGGGCCGGTCAGCGACAACGTGGTTTATTCCATCCTGGGGCCGGACTTCCAGCCGCGCCCGGTCTGGCAGAAGATCGTGGATCGCAACTTCCGGGGGCAGCCGCGTAAAGCGTCCCAATGAGCCTTCAGCTTTCAACCAGGGCCAGGGTCGGCATCTTACTGGTGCTGGGTCTGGCCCTCAGTCTGTCTATCGCGCTTGCCGCCGGGTTGGGGGCCTCCGGCGCAGCCGGAAACGTGCCGCCCCCGCCAACGGCCCGACCTACCGACCTGGGCGCTTCGCTCATCACGCAGCGTACTTATCCATCCCTGAGCTATGGCATTCAGGCGTTCTTGTGGTGGAACCAGACCACCCGTCCGCGTGACCTGGAACTGGTGCGCCTCATGCGTTTCGATTACGTCAAGCAGATCTTTGACTGGAACGACATTCGTGCGGACGCCAACCAGCCCTACAACTGGGAACACGCCGATGCAGTCGTCAAGGAGGTGCAGTACCGCAAGCTGAAGCTGATCGCCCGCATCGGCAAGCCGCCGCATTGGGCGCTCACGCCCGCCGACCCCCAATCGCCATATGATCTGAAAGCGCTGGCGACCTTCTGCCACGACCTGGCCGCCCGCTACAAGGGGCAGATCGCGGGCTATCAGGTCTGGAACGAGCCGAACCTGGCACGGGAATGGCAGGGCCACCCGCCGAATCCCGCCGGCTACGTCGCTATGCTGCGCGCCTGCTACACGGCCATCAAGGAGGCCGATCCGAATGCGGTTGTGATCAGCGCCGGATTAGCTACGACAGGCACGTACAGCCCGATTGCCATGCCCGACGAGCAATTCCTGACCGAGATGTACCGGGCGGGCTTTGCAGCCTACTACGACGTGTTGGGGCTGCACGCGCCCGGCTACAAATCGCCGCCGGAGATGCCCCCCGACGACCCCTCGCTGGACGGCAACCGCTGGATGTCCTTCCGCCACGTCGAGGACATGCGCGCCATCCAGGTGGCGAACGGCGACGGCAAAAAGCAGATCGCTATTCTCGAAGTGGGCTGGACAACCGACACGCGCGACAAGATCAAAGACCCGAATGATCCAGGCGGCAAGCTGATCGACAACCCGTATCGCTGGCACGCCGTCACCGACGACCAGCAGGCCGAATACCTGGTGCGTGCCTACGAATATGCCGCGCAGCACTGGCGGCCCTGGGTCGGCCTGATGGTCACGATCTATCTGCCGGACGTGGGCTGGACGCAGGACGACGAGGAATACTGGTGGGCCATCGGCCTGCCCGGCTACAACTTCTACGGAAGGCGGGCCTTCACCGACCTGGCGGACATGGCGCGTTACACCGACGATCAGTTCATCCCTGCGCGCAAGCCGGGCACGCTGACCACCCCCTTGCCTGCGCCGAAGTAAGCGAGCATTCCCCCGATGATCCAGTGGCTGCTCGCGTTCAGCTTCTTTCTGCATCTCGTCGCTACGGTGGTCTGGGTCGGCGGGCTGCTGCTGTTGACCCTCGTAGTCTGGCCGGAAGCGCGTGCCCTGCTGGCCCGCCAGGATCAGAGCGGGCTGCTGCTCGACTTCCTGGATCGGCTGCGCAAGCGCTTTTACCCGCTGGCGAACCTGAGCCTGGTCGTGCTGATCGTGACCGGGCTGTTCCAGATGGATCAGAATCCCCACTACGACGGTTTGCTACAGTTAACGAATGACTGGACTCGCGCTATACTACTCAAGCATGTCGCCGTTCTGGGCATGCTAGTCATCGGCGTAGCGATGCAATGGGGGGTCATGCCAGCGTTGGAGCGAGCGATGCTCCTCGTCCGCAGCGGCAGGGAATCGCCTGACCTGGATCGGCTGCGACGCCGTGAACGCCAGCTTACCGCATTGAATTGCGTGCTGGGAATCGTCGTGCTGATCTTTACCGCCATTGCCACGTCGATTTGAGGAACCTCACCCCCGACCCCTCTCCAGTTGGAGAGGGGAGGCAGAACGTGAAGTTGCGCTGCCTGGTTCCCCTCTCCGAATTCGGAGAGGGGCCAGAGGGTGAGGTATGATTCGGTTTTTGTAGCCAACCTGATGGTGGATAAAGATTGTCGTTAAAAGTTCATCGCCCGCTCAAATCCCAACTTCCGCTCATTTTGCTGATATTGCTGGTGGCTGCGGCCATTCGGATCGCCGATCTGACGCGGCTGCCCCCCGGCTTCAACGACGACGAAATTCGGGGGATTCAGGTTGCCGAAACGACGCAGCAGGGCGTGGTCGCCTCGCTGTATAATGTGGGCGACCCGGCGGGCGGTTACGAGGGCCTCTACCCGACTCTGCAAGGCATTCTGACGAGCCTGATCGGGGACGGCCTGTTATGCTATCGCATCCTGTCCATGTGGTGTGGGCTGATCAGCGTTGCGCTGATGTATGCCCTGGCAAGGCGACTGTTCGGCCATTTCGCCGGACTGGGCGCGGCGGTGGCGCTGGCGGTCACTTTCTGGCCGGTGCTGCTTTCGCGCTCCGCCATCCGTGAGGCACTGCTCCTGCCGCTTGTCCTGGCACTGCTGCTGATCATGGCGCGAGCGCTGCACCTGAGCCGTAAGATCGAGCCAGAAGCGCCGATGACCGCGCCCTATACCATGCTCGGCGTCCTGATGGTCATGACGATCTATACCCACTGGACGGGTATTCTAACCGTTCCGCTGGTCGTCGTGTTCCTGATCTATCTGATCGCCACCCATCAGCCTATCTCGCGGCGAGTCTTGAGCTTCACCGGGTTTGCGTTCCTGGTCGCCATCATCCTGGGCATTCCCTATCTGACCTTCAGCCTTCGCGCCCCGGCGTTGAGCGCGCTGCACGTGTTCTGGGCTAACCGCCCGGAAAATGTCGTGTCGCTGCTCAATTCGACAGCCAGGACGGTGGGCAGCCTTTTCCTGGCTGGCGATCCGCTGCCGCAGCACAATATGCCGGGCAGTCCGCTGATCGGCCCACTTGGATCGGTTTTGCTCTTGATCGGTTTGCTGACGGCGATCCGGCGCTGGCGCTGGCCGAACATGGCGCTGGTGCTGCTGACACTGCTGATCGGCCTGCTGCCCGGCCTGTGGTCGCGCGGGGAACCGAACTTCACCTATACCATCCTGGCCCTTCCGGCGATCATGGCGCTCGTCGGCCTGGGGGCGCTGGTCGCTGCGCAGCAGGCATTCAAGCTGAACAACCTGACCGGGAACGGACGTGCCTTGCTGGCCGGCGCGGCGATTGCTGCCGTCAGCCTCTATTTCACCAGCACGGCGTTGTTCCAGCAGTGGCCGCGCAGTCAGGGCGTCGATCAAGCCTACTACGGACGGCTGGGCAGGCTGGCCGCCTACCTGGACCGCAACCATGATGGCCTGACGACTTCGATCTGTACGCTCAACCTGACCAGCGCCGACAGCCGCAAGCCAAGCGACCCGGCGCTGCTCGATCTGATGCTGCACCGCCGCAGTCCCGACGTGCGCTTCAGCAATTGCCTGACGGCCCTGGTGCTGACGCGCGGCGGCGGCTTGCAGCGCTTTGCCTTTGCGGACAGGGAAGCGGCGAAGGCCGCCTCACCGCTGTTTCGTTTCTGGCTGGACAAGGGCCAGCCAGTCCCGACAGATGGCCTGGCTCCTGGAACGGTGCTGATCCTCAACGTCGAAAAGGAACTGGCCGACCTGGCCGGAAAGCTGACACTCGGCCACGTGGAATGGGCGCCCGAATCGGTGGGTGTGCCGTCCAGCACCAGAGCCACCCTTCCGGTGCGCATGGGCGGCTATCTGACCTTCGAGGGCTATCAACTGCCTGCTGGCTCTGCCTACAGGCCGGGCGACACCGTGGCGCTCGTCACCTACTGGCGGGCCGATGGCCCACAAGAACCCGATTTGCGGGTCTTTGCACACATCCTGCGCAACCCGTTTACGGAACCGATCTTGCAGAATGACGTGTTGAGCGTGGAGGCCAGCCGTCTGCGTGACCGGGATGTGTTCATGCAGATCATCTCCATTCCGCTGCCGCCGGACTTTCCGGCAGGTGAGTATCATCTGTCCATCGGTGCATATCGCAGCAGCGACGAGACTCGCCTGCCGGTTTACGACGCCAATGACGAACACGGGGATCGCCTGTTCCTCGACACCATCAACGTCGAGTAGCCAGCCGACTCCGGAGAATAACCACGCATGTTTGAACTGCTGTTTCTGGGGACTTCGGCCTCTGCGCCTTCCGTCCATCGCGGGCTGGCGGCGCACGTCGTTATGGTCAAAGAGTACCGCTTCCTGATCGACTGCGGCGAAGGCACGCAGCGCCAGATATTGCGCAGCGGCATCGGCTTCAAGCGCCTCAACCGCATCCTGATCACGCACGGCCACCTCGATCACATCCTGGGGCTGGCCGGGCTACTGTCCACCTTCATCCGCTGGGAAAGCATGGACGAACTGGAAATCTACGGTGGTAAATGGGCGCTGGATCGTGTCTACGACCTGATCTACGGGATCGTGCTGCGTGGTGAGGAGCCGCCCCTGCCGATCCATCTGGTGGATTTGAAACCAGGCGTGTTCTTCGACAACAAGGACTTCTCGGTGAGCGCCTTCCCGGTCACGCATCGCGGCCCTGGCTGCTTTGGCTTCATCTTCCAGGAAAAGCCGCGCCGCCCGTTCCTGGTGGAAAAGGCTGAGGCGCTTGGCGTGCCGCCCGGCCCGGAGCGCGCCCAACTGGTGCGCGGCCATGCGATCACCCTGGCCGACGGGCGCACCATCCAGCCGGACGAGGTGCTTGGCCCGGATTTGCCCGGCGCGCGCTACGTCCACATCGGCGACATAGGCCGTACCGACAATGTCGTGCAGTACGTCCAGGATGCGCACGCCCTGGTAGTCGAGGCTACGTACCTGGACGACGAGGCTGAACTTGCCCACCAGTTCGGACACCTGACGGCGGCGCAGGCGGCACGGCTGGCCCAGGAAGCGAACGTCAAGACGCTGATCCTGACGCACATCTCGCGGCGCAGCCGGGAGCGTGACGTGCTGGCCGAGGCGCAGGCTATCTTCCCGAACAGCTACGTGGCGCGCGATTTCGACATCTTCTCGATTGCCAAAGATCGGCCCGTCGAAAAGCTCCGACTCGACAGGTCGTCCAAACCGCCTGACGATTCCACAACGGAAGACTGATTTGCCACTCTGATTCCACGCGGAGTCGGGTATAATTACGACGCTTGTAGTAAAGATCAAGGTAACAGACACAATAATGGCCGTTCCCTACTGTCACATTTGCGATAGCGACCCCAACGAGAAACGTCGTTACGGCGATAGCGGCCTTGAAGAAGGCGATTACTGCCCGGTGTGCTTCCGCCCCTACTGCCGTTTTCATGGCGGCACAGTGCGCTGGCGCTGGCGCGAGAGTGGGCGGGTGGACAGCGGGCGCGTGTGTATGGAGTGCAAGACCGCTTACCGCCACCGGCAGTGGGACGTGGTCAACCGCGACTGGATCAGTTGACGTGGTAGCGCTCCGGCGGCTGCGTAGCGCCGCCCGATACCTGGTCGCGGTGCTCTTTGGGCTGGTGCTGGCGCTGCTCATTGCGGAGACAGCGGTTCGGCTGTTGTATGCTTCGTTGCCCATCGGCCTGCAAACGGCGCTGCGCAACGTCCACGTGACGCCCTTTAGCGATGCGCGGCTGGCTCCTGCGCCACTCTGGCAGAGCGATCTCGATTATCTGAACATCGTGCGCCCTGGCGCGTTCAACAATTTGCAGGCAGGCAGCCCCACTGTCACCTTTCACGTGACCAGTTACAACTGGTGGGGCGGGCGGGTCGGCTTCCGCTCGCCTCCGCCCGACGACGGCAACGTGCAGGCCGTCGCCATTGGCGACTCGTTCACTTTTTGCTACACCGAACTTGAAGATTGTTGGGTGACGCGCCTGCGGCAGGATACCGGGCTGCCCCTGCTGAACATGGGCCAGCCCGTCACCGGCTCGGTCAGCCACGCTCGGCTCTACTACGATTTCGTCGCCAAACCCGAACTCAAGTTGAAGCAGCCCCGGCTGGTGCTGTGGCAGTTTTTCGGGAACGACTACAACGACGACTATGGACTGGCCGACCTGAACCACACGGCGAAAACGCCGCCACAGGCCGCGCCGAACGCTACGCCCTTGCCGCAGGGCGCGCTGGTCGTGTGGCTGCGCGAGAATTCGGCTATGTACGGCATCCTCAGCGCGTTGATCCGGCGCGATCCGGGTGTGGAGCAGTTCGTCGAGCCGTATCACGTCAGGTCAGGGAACGTGGACTTACTGTTCGGCAGCACGTACATTCGGGATTCGTTCGACATGACGCAGGCGCGCAACCAGGAAGGCGAGCAGTTATCGCGGCAGGCCATCCTGCAAACGCGCGACCTGGTGGAGAAGAACGGCGGCAGGTTTATCGTGCTGGCCTTCCCGACCAAAGAGGAGGTCTACCGGGCGCTGACCGAACCCCAGATGGGCAAGGCCGCCCTCGATGCGCTGGCCGCGCCGCGCCTGCGCTTGCTCGACTTCTGCAAAGCGCAAAACCTGACCTGCCTTGACCTGCTGCCCGGCTTGCAGGCCCAGGCCGACAGGCAACTCTACTACGCCAACGATTCGCACCTCAACGCGGAGGGCAACCGCGTCGTCGCCGCGCTGGTCAGCGCGTTCTTGCGGGATCAAGGGCTGGTAGCAGCCCATTAGGGGGATGCCGATTCAGGTATTCGCAGCGTCTCTGGGCGACAACTGACTCGCTACCATATCCTCCAACGGGACCTGGGCCGCACAGAGCGGACATTCCGAGGGCAGCCACAGACTGCTCGGCTGGTTGGCGATGCGTTCCAGGGGGAGGTTCCGCTCTGCGAAGAAATTTACTGCCAGATCGCCCAGTACCAGCAGCGCGCCGATGGCGACGGGCCGCGCGCCGTAAGTTTGTATTTCGGTGAGCGTGCCCCGAACCGCCGACCCCGCGCTGATCACGTCATCGACGATGGCGACTGCCTTGCCATGAATGGGCTTCCTGAGCCCGCTCGGAAGCCGGTATTCCATCGAATACAAGCCGTCGCGCTGTGCGGGGACGAATCGTTCCGTGTAGAAGAACTCCACGTCTAGCTCGGATGCGATCATCTCCGCAACCAACGCGCCACCGACCAGCGGCCCGCAGATCGCATCGGGGTTGTGTTTCACCAGCCGGTTGGCGAGTTCGACGGCGAAGCGATGAACGGCGCGTGGCCGCAGGAACAAGAGATCGAGATCGAGCCAGAAGTTGTTGTGATGGCCCGATTCGAGCTTGAAGTGGCCCTCGCGGGCCGATAGCATCTTGAGCAGGTCTTGCTGCATGGGAGGATTCTACATTATTTCAGCGTCAACAGGTAGGCGACGATGTCCGCGATCTGCTGCTGGTCGAGCGTCTTGTCATAGCTGATCGGCATGACGCCCGCCGCAAAGCCAGGAACAATGTAATCGTTGGGCGAGACAATTGACTCCCACAGGTAATCCTGGGCCGTTTTGCCGGCTTCGCGGCTGTCGGCAACGCTGGCGATCCGCTTGAGCGACGGGCCGACGACCTTCGCGCCCGTCGATACATCGTGGCAGGCATTACACGTGCCAGCCCCATTAAACACAAGTTTGCCACGTGCCGCGTCCGGCGGTTTGGGCGTGGGTGAGACGTAAGCGGCGAACGTCGGCGTGGGCGTGGCGTTGGAGGTGGGCAGCGCCGCCAGTGCCGTCGCCATCGAATCCAGCATATACGGTGAGGGAGTGATCGTCGCCGTCGGCAGGGCTGCAACGCCGGTCCGTTGGGGAGTGCGAGTTGGCGTGCGGGTCAACGTGCCGTACAATGCATAGATGCCAACGTACCCGGACGCTTTCTCCGTGCCGACGCTGCACAGAGTGGCGTTCAGGCCGGCGAGTTTGAATGCGTTGCTGTCAGGCGTGCCCGGACGCTGCGGGTTCAGAAACGACGCCGCGATCAGGCCAACGATCAGCGTCAAGGCGAAGGCGGCAGCAATGACCAGCAAGCCGCTGTATTTGTGCCTGGGGTGTTCAAGATCGTGAATTATTCCCGGTGTTTCGCGCTGCACGGTAGAGGTTCCCATTCGAGTCAGACGGTTTCCATGCTGGATTTTGACAGCCTAACACAGGAGCCCAGCGGGAGGTCAGTGGCATTTATCAGATGGCGAAGGTGACAATCCACATTCTCGGCCAGATTGTCCTACCCTCATCGCGGCCACATGGCGGTATAGTCATAGTGTTATACCCCGTCAGATAATCAATCGATACGCAGGTCGAGCAGGTTGTCTCGGCACAACCCGCTATAAGGAATCATCTATGTCATCAGGCGCTCTCCGCACCGAAGCTGTGGCGCAAGAGGGCAGTCTCTCGGCGCTCAAGCACTCGGCGTTCCGCTGGTACTTCGCCGGGCAACTGGTCTCGGTATCCGGGACGTGGATGCAGGCCATTGCGCAGCAGGTCGTCGTCTACGAGCTGACCAAATCCGAGCTGGCCCTGGGGCTGGTGGCGTGCGCGCAGGGCCTTCCCGCGCTGATCCTCACGCCTTTTGCGGGGGTGCTCGTGGAACGCTACCCGCGCCGCACTATCCTGGTCGGCACGCAGACCTTCATGATGATCCTGGCTTTTATCCTGGCCTACCTGCAATTCGCCAACGTGTTGCAGGTGTGGCATCTGGTCGTGTTGTCGCTCGGCATTGGCGTGGCAAACGCCCTGGATGCGCCGGCCCGCCAGGCTTTTGTGGTGGAGATGGTGGGCAAAGAACATCTCGCCAGCGGGATCGTGCTGAACGCGATCATGTTCAATGGCGCGCGGATCATTGGCCCGGCGTTGGGCGGCCTGGCGCTGAAGGCCGTCGGGCCTGCCTGGTGCTTTTTCCTGAACGGGGCCAGTTTCATCGCCGTTATCATCGGGCTGATCGTCATGACCGTGCCGCACGTACAGCGCCTTCCCGGGCGGATTCTGATCATCCAGCCGCTCAAGGAAGGTTATCGATTCGCGCGCAGCCATCCCGCCATCTGGCCGATTCTGATATTGAGCGCCGTGACCAGCACTTTCGGCCTCACCTTCTCAACGGTTGTGCCCGCCTTCGCAGACCAGGTGCTGCACGATACGCAGCTTGGCACGGCGGCGCTGAACACCGCCCAGGGCATCGGCGCGGTGTTGGCCGGAGTCGCCATCGCCTGGGCCAACAATCGTGGACGGCGTGGGCAGTTCATGGCCTCGATGGCGCTTGCCGCTCCGATCAGCGTCCTGATTTTTGCGTTCTCGACGAGCCTGCTCTCTTCCCTACCGCTGGTCGGGTTTGCGGGCTTTGGATTCATTTCGCAGTATGTGTTGATGAACACCCTGATTCAGACTCAGGTTCCGGACGAGCTGCGGGCGCGCGTCCTGAGCCTGTATACCTTGACGTTCATGGGCCTGAACCCGTTCGGCAGTCTGGCGATTGGTGTGGCTGCGCAGGCGGTTGGCACCGTGCCCGCGCTGCTGCTCTACGGTGCCATCGACCTGATCGGGGTCGGGCTGGTGGTGTGGCGTGCGCCGCAGTTGTGGAAAATACGCTAATCGGAAGAGGTGAGTGCTATAATCGAACCGCGAGGAAATAGCGAGCGCTGCGTGCAGCGCTGCCCCAACGTAGAGATCGGCGTTTTATGACGTCTGAGCAGCTACAATCGGTCGCCCCGCTCATCGCCGCAGCGATCTTCGTGGTGGCGCTGTTATTATTCTTAGCCTCATTACGGTTATTCCGAAAGAGCCGAACCGATTTCTACTGGCGGCGGCGGCGGGCCGCCGGACAGCGCGGCTGGCGGATGTTCGTGACCTCCATCGTGCTGACACTGCTGGCCGGGATGCTGTGCCTGGTGACGGGCGTGGCCGGGTTGCTCAGTGCGCGGCCCACGCCGACCCTCACGCACACCTTTACAGCCACTGCGACGCGCACTTCGACCCCAACGCTCACCCACACCGCAACGCCTTCACTGACGCCCACGCCAACGCTCACGGTCACGCTCACATCCACTGCCACAGCTACACGCACGCCCAGCACAACCGCCCTACCTGCTACCTTGACCCATACCTTGCCGCCCACGCGCACTGCCTCGGCCACCCCGACACCGACGCCCACCCCGACGCAAACACCCACCTCGACGGCAACGGTAACGCGCACGGCGACGCCCACCCCGACAATCACCCCGACGCCCAGCGCCACATTCACGCCCACGATCACGCCCACCCCAACGGTGACCGCGACGCCTACCCTCTCGCCCACACCCACCGAAACGCTGGTAGTGATCAGTACCGTCGTGTTGGAATCGAGCGTGACACCGGGCGCGAACGCCAGCATCAACATCACGGCGCTGGATACACAGGTGTCCAGCGAAGGCAAGCCCGTCAGCCCGGCGACCAGTTTCAAGGCCGGGTTCAGTCGCATCTTCTTTTTTGTCAATTTCAGCGGAATGCAAGCCGGGGTCTTGTGGCGACGCGAACTGGTCTACCAGGGACAGGTCATCCAGCGCCACGAGTACCTGTGGGGCATGGCCCAGGATGGCGAAGCCTTCTTCTTCTTCGGGCAGGAAGGCGGCTTTAAACCGGGCCAATACGAGATCAGGCTGTACATCGGTGAGGCCACCGAACCCGCCGCCACCTCTGCATTCACGGTGTCGTAGCGGGCAACGTCAGGTCGCTGTCAGGCGGCTGCCGTCTGCGCCAGCCTGTCTTCAAGCGCGGCCCGCAAGCGAACCGCCTCGCCGGGCAGCAGCGGGAAGCTCAGGTCGGTATGGGCTGTTTGCGTGCCCAGTTCGAGACACAGCCAGCCCACGTCATCTTTGACCTCAACCGTCGCCGTGCGAATGTGTCCAAGTGGCAGGAAGCGCGTGATCACGGCGTAGTCGGGCTGCGGGCTGCGCCGCTCATCCTCGACCACGATCACTGCCTGGTTGGTGAGCGCGACGGCCCGGTTGGGTGACAGGTAGGTTCGCAGCAGGCTGCGCGAATGGCGAATGGCAGGCTGGAAGACCACTGCCGCGACCTGCTCGCCGGGGATGAGACTGAACTTCAAGTAGTTGTAATACTTCAGCGGCAGGTGTTCGCAGGCGGCTCCCGCGCCTGCTACCCCGGCGCGACTGCTCCGCGCGGCCATGATGCAGCGCACGTAGTCCAGCTCGCGGCGCATTTTCAGTTCGCCTACCGCGTTGAAATCGATCTGAAGCGTGTCGATCTGGTTGCCGCGCGCCCAGGCGAACCGCACGTGGGCACGCAGCAGCACCGTTGCCAGCTCGATACAGACCAGGGCATCCAGCGGAATGTGGATCGCGCTGACCATGCCCTGGCTTTCCAGGGTCATGACTGTGATGTGACAATCGCCGAAGACGAGCACACGTTGTGGCGTCAGTCGCCAGCCAAACGGCAGATCGCCAAGCCAGCCAATGCGCCGCACCGGGAATTCCTGCGGCGGGCAAAGGATGATCCGGTGAATGGGCTGCTCTGCCAGCCGCCGGAATTCATCACGGTACACGGCGGGCAACTGCTCGGCAGAGTCCACCACTTCCAGAAACCGATCTATGGCCTTGCTCATGATATTTCCTCAGCCGTTAACTCCACCGGATTACCGGCAGAGAGGCGCATCAAGACTACGACGTGGCACACAGGCAGTGAGGAGTATTCGTATTCACGACCTCCTCGAGGGGCACATGCGCGGCCTTAGGGCTTATTCTCTCGCTCAAAAACGTCCACGTAGTCTTTTGAGATTCTCAGCCCTGCCTCTGTCAGATGCAGAACGCGCTGCACAGCCTCGACCTTCCTGCCGCTCTGCACAAGCTGATGGATTTCCTGCTCGATCTCCGGCGGCAACGTGATCTTCTCGGTGCGCTTATCGTAAGGGTAGAGCGGTTTAGTGGTCATCGTTATTCTCCATTCTCCTCAAACCAGGTCGCAAGGTCGGCATCGAGTGCGCGGAGTGCCGCGTCTATGTCCGAGGGTTGATCGCTGCTTTCCCAGGTCGTGCCGTCCGGGTCGAGCGCCCGAACCAGCGACGTGTTGAATCCGTTGCGACCTATCTCGATCCAACCCTGTTCCGCAATCCAGCGCGCAAGGTTTGGGTAAGCAGCGATAAAAGAAAACGATGCGCTCCTTCCTGCCATTGCCGCACATCCTGCTTACGCTCTACTCAAAGAAGGTGGCGATCCAGTTCAGGTAGCCCTGCCGTCCAAGTTCCTTTGTCCAGAGCTTGACTGAGGAGCGGACGCGCTTCAAACAGGCTGTCATTTCCTCAGACACTTTGGGCTGGAACTCGGCTTTGCCCCTGGGTTTCGAGGGCGCCGTGCCGCGTCCCAATCGCCACTCACATACCGTGCGAATCCTATCAAACAGGGGCTGATCGAGGGCGGACAGCTTGATCGGTGGCGCTTTGCGCTGGTTTGTCTCCGCCGCGTAGACTCGGGCCAGGAGGTCCAGCACCCGATCCACATTCGAGTCGGCCAGCTCAGGGTGTTCTCGATAATAGGTAACGATGGCAAATTCGATGTTTTCCAGGTCATCGGAATAACGCTCAGTGAACTCCCTATCGTTCATGACTGGCCCCAAATATTGTTTATCCACCCTACGCGCCATGTATTTTACCTCACCCCTGACCCCGCTCCATCTGGCAAGGGGCGGTGGGCCAGGACTCCCCTCTCCACAGGGTGGAGAGGGGTTGGGGGTGAGGCGAACTGAGGCCCAGACTCGAACGTGTCAGTGCGTGAGCCAGGCTTGGGGAGGGAGCCGCTCGGCGCTGTGCCGCGTATCGGCTGCCTGTCTGCGGAGCAGGCGGGGTCGAGAGTGAAACCGATAGCCGTGCTTACACCCGGCTGCTGGCCTTGAACATGCCGTCGGGCTGGCCTCGCCGCACCGCCTCCTGGCAGTAAGCGTACAGCGCGTCGTAGACGATCCATTCGGCGGCGTTAATGGCGTGGTCGTCCTTGAAACCCAGGTGGCGGAAACCCTCGGCGATTGCTTTCAGACCTGGCCCTTCCGGTTGGTTCCAGAGCGTATTGTCCGTGTCCGCGCCGTTCACAATCTTGCCGAGCAGCACCAGGGCTGGATCATCCGTCAGATTGTACTTCTTAAGGATCGCTTCGAACGAACATTCCTGGCCGTGATGGCCGAGTTCAGCGCCTTTTACATCGTAGGGGATCGCACCCTGCCGTGCGGCCTCGGCTAAAACCTGATCGGCGGGTACGAACAGGAATTTGGCCTCCTTATCGACAAAACGCTTGATGAGCCAGGGGCAGGCCACGCGATCCACCTTCACCCGTTCACGTGTAATCCACTTCATCGGAACCTCCTCTACGTCACCGCAGTCGTCAACTGCGCGTATAGAGCATCGTAAATCAACATGCTGCGTTCCAGCGCGGTCTGGTCGTCGGGGCTGACGAGACGAATGCCCCGGCAGATCAGGTCAAGGCCCGGTGCGGCAGGTTCCACCGATACGTCCTGAACCACGTCTGCCTCGTCCACCATGCGCGCGATCCGGTGCAGCGCCGGGTCTCTCAGTGCATATTCGGCCAGAATGTTCACCATCGTGCAGTGCCCGCCATGATGCGACAGGCGCACACCCGGAATGTCGAAAGGTTCGGCATCGGCGGGCAGTGTTTTCTGTTGGGCAGGGATAAACAGGAATTCGGCCTGGGGGTCGATAAACTTGCGGATCAGCCAGGCGCAGGCCATCCGATCCACGCCGACGTTTTGCCAGGTTACCCATCTCACCTGGGCAACTCCTTTCCACCGGCTATCAAGGCTGCCCGGACGCGCTGACCCAGTTCAGAGTGAAAGTAGTCGCTGGCGCTGGTCTGCTGGTAACGCCGGGCCAGGGCGGCCATGTCCGGGTTCTCCTGGCCCAGCTCGTCGAGTATCTCCCGATAAGCGGTCTCGGCTTGCGCCGTGAATTGTTCCACCAGTGCGGCGTCCTGATCGGGCAGCAGCAGGCGGGCTTCCCAGAGCGTGGCCTGTCCATCCAGTTCGTCGATTTCGGCGGCAAGCCACTGCAATTGTTCCCTGGTATAGGGTGTGGGCGGCAGCACCCAGACCGCATCGTGCAGCAGGATCGCGCCCAGGCGCTTGAGCTTGCGCCAGACGTAAACGCGGCGCGCCGTCGGCTCCGGTGGAATTTTATACACGAGAAGCAGCCACAATTGCGCAGACAATACCGCTCCATAGGCATGTAACAGCTGTTACATTGTAACGGTGGTTACATTATATGCGATGTCCCGCTGTGTTGTCAAGAACCCCGACTGGCCGTTAACGCCTCCCACCGCCAGAACTATTGGATATACTTCCCGCTGGAATCTTGCTATAATTGCTTGAAGAAATGTGGCCTGAGGAGATTGTCAAATGAGCTTCTATTCAAACACCAATGTCGAAGCGCGTCCGATGGGCCTCGATCTTGGCGCAGTGATGCGGCAGGTATATCTGTGGCTGGCGTTGGGGCTGTTAGTCGCTTTCGGCGTGTCTTTTGCGGTCGGGAATTCGGCAGTGGCAACTTATGAGGCGGCCCTTAGCGGTGCCCGATCAGCGGCAGCGGCACGGGCAGCGCTGTCTTCCAGCATCCTCTTTAACCCGGTCATCTGGTTGGGGTCGCTCATCGCCTACTTCGTGCTGGCCTTTGCCCTGCAACCGATCATCATGCGGGCGCGCCCGGCCATTGGCTCCCTGTTTTACCTGTTGTTTACGGCCCTGTTTGGGTTCATGATCTCCAGCATCTTCCTGGCATACCAGCCCGGCACGATTGCGATGGCCTTTGTGGCGACGGCGGGCATGTTTGGTGCGATGACGATTGTTGGCTACACCACCAAGATGGACTTGTCTCGGTGGGGCAGCCTGCTCCTCATGGCGCTCATCGGCCTGATCATCGCCAGCATTGTCAACATCTTCCTGAACTCGACAGCGATCTACTGGCTGATCAGCTATGCCGGCGTGATCATTTTCGTTGGCCTGACCGCCTACGATACGCAGTGGATCAAGAACAACGCGGCAATGGTGGCAGCCAGCGGCGATGGCGACGGCGCGCAGCGCCTGGCATTGGTCGGGGCGTTCCACCTGTTCCTGGACTTCATGAACCTCTTCCTCTTCATCCTTCGCATCCTGGGAGGCGGCAGCCGTCGGAGCTAAACCAGCGTCCAGACTATCCTGGTTAATCGCAAGGCGGCCCACAGGTCGCCTTGTTCTTTTACATTCAGACATTCAGCATTCCAACCTGGAGACAAACCTCAATGGACGACACGCGCAGACGGGTGCAGGAGCGTTTTGGCGGCACGGCCCAGAATTACGTGACCAGCCAGGTACATGGAACAGGCTATACCCTGGATAAGTTGATCGAGCTTGTCAAACCTGCTCCGGGCAAACGTGCCCTGGACATTGCCACTGGTGGCGGGCACGTCGCGCTGGCCCTGGCCCGTCACGGTGCGGAGGTGATCGCCAGCGATTTGACCTTGCCGATGTTGCGCGCCGCCCGCCAGTTCATCAGCGAAAAGGGCATGACGGCCCGCTACGCGAACGCCGACGCACAGCGTTTGCCCTTTGCGAATGGAACTTTTGACATGGTGACAACCCGGCTCGCTCCCCACCATTTCCCGGATGTGGCTCAGTACGTCGCCGAATGTGCGCGCGTTGTCCGGCCTGGCGGCGTCTTTGGCCTGGTCGATCATGCGGGCGCAACCGATCCATCAGTGGCGCGCTACGTCAACACCTTCGAGCGGCTGCGCGATCCGAGCCACGTCTGGGAATACAGCCAGGGTGAATGGGAAGCACTGTTCGTCACTGCCGGGTTCAGGACTCAGTACAGCGAAGTTGTCCGCACCCGCCTGAATTTCAACTGGTGGACGCAGATGCAGAACGTTGACGAGGACACCTCGCTGCGGCTGCGCGTCATGCTCAAGCAGGCCCCGCAGGCGGTGGCCGAATGGCTGGAACCTGAAAAGGTGGACGGCGACCAGGCGGCATTCACCCGCTGGCAGTTGATTTTGATCGGGATAAAAGAACAGTAATTGAGGCGACGGTGAATAGGGCGCGGCGATAATATCTTGCCTTTCCATTCCGAAGCGCGATGATCGAACTGATCCTCTGGCGGGCACTGAAGCCTTGTTTGAGGTTCCGGCCAGGTTTGCTCTCCAGAATGGCCGCGCCGCCGCCCTTGAGGGCAACTTCGCCCGTCAGGATTTGGACACCATTCCCTCAAGGGCGCTCAGAAAGCGCGTCCCATCCAGGGGCTTGGCGAAGTAGCCATTAAACCCTTCTTGCAAGGCTTGCTGTTTCAGCTCCGGGGTATGAAAAGCAGTGATCGCTACGCAGTGCACGCCGTCCAGTTCAGGCTTCTGCCGGATGGCCCTGAGCAACTGAAAGCCGTCCATACCGGGTAAAGCAAGGTCGATGACGACGGCAGAATAGTGCTTCGACAGCAGCAGCGGCCACGCCTGTTCGGCGTCGTCTGCAACGTCTACGGCCAGGTCTACCTGGGAAAGCATCCGCGCTACCAGTTCCTGGCCGTCCGGCTCATCTTCAACGATTAATACAGGTTGCTGGCTCATGACACATTCTCCTATATCTTGCCGATCAGAGCTGCTATGTCCGGAATATCCATCAGGATGTTCGCCAGTTGCTGCACCAGTTTGGGCGGGTCGAGCGGCTTGGCGATGTGGTTGTGAAAGCCTGCTGCCATGGCCCTTTCCCGATCACCGGGCATGGTATGCGCTGTGAGCGCAATCACGGGGATGTCTGCCGTTGCAGGGTTGCGTTTGAGTTGTTCCAGCATTTGCCAGCCGTCCATCACTGGCATCGACAGATCAGACAGAATGAATCTGGGCCTTTTCTGCCTGGCGACCTCCAGCCCGTCGCGCCCATTCTCTGCCGTAAAGACGTTCGCGCCTGCCAGCTTCAACATGCGTGTGGCGACTTCCAGGCTGTCCGGCTCGTCATCCACGACTAAGACATCCCAGTTTGTAAATAGTTTTGGTATCGGTGGCATGGTGTGATGTCCCTCTTGTAGCTGCCTTAGCGCGCCGTGTTCAGGTTGAGTGGTAGCTCGACAGTGAAGGTACTACCCTGGCCTACGTCGCTCGACACCTTAATGCCGCCCCCCATAAGGATAGTGAGCCGTTTGACAATCGACAGCCCCAGGCCAGCGCCTCCATATTTGCGGGTCGACGTGCTATCCAGTTGCACAAAATCATCAAAAATGATGCCCTGGCGGGAAGGTGGGATGCCCATCCCGGTATCAGATACTTCGACGATGAACTTCGCGTCGAGCCTTTTCAGAGCCAGGCGGACCTTTCCCTTCTCGGTGAACTTAATGGCGTTGTTGACCAGATTGATGGCGATCTGCGTGATTCGTTCCTCGTCATGGATGATCTCTTCAGGCAGCGCCGGGTCAACTTCGACTTCCAGCGCCAGTCCTTTTTCTGTCGCCAACAAGCTCATGTCTTCGTGTATGGCTTTTGCCAGTTGCCGGGGCGACATTGGCACCGGGATGATTTCCAATCGGCCAGAAGCGATACGCGAGAGATCGAGGATATTATTGATCAGGCTCAACAGGCGCTGACTATTGGCGAGAGTCCGTTCGGCCATGTGGGTATTGTCTTCGTCAAGCTGACCGCTGAACAGCATCAGGTGTTGGAAGCCGATCATCGCATTAAGCGGCGTGCGCAATTCATGACTCATCGTGGCGAGGAACAGGTCTTTCAGGCGGTTGGCTTCCTGTGCTTCGCGGCGGGCGGCACTTTCCCGCTCCAGGAGCGCCTCACGCTCGGCTTCGACCCGCTTACGCTCCGCGATCTGCTCCTGAAGCTCGTTGTTGGCTCGGACCAGTTCGCTCGTCCGTTCGGCAACACGCCTTTCCAGTTCGTCGTGTGCCCTTTGCAACACTTCTTCAGCTTGCTTGCGTGCTGTGATGTCGCGGCTGATCCCAACTAGCCCGGCAATCTGGCCGGAACGATCCCGTAAGGTAACTTTGCTTGTCTGATACCATATCTGGGTGCCTGTGGTGCGATCAACAGCCCGTTCTTCCAGGCTGATGGCCGGCACTCCCGACCGCATAAAAGCCTGTTCGTCGTCATGAGAGCGGCGCGCCATGTCTGGCGGGAAGAAATCGAAATCGGACTTGCCGATGCACGCTTCCGGTGTGGCTGCTCCCAACAGCCGTGCATGCGCCGTATTGTTGACGATCAAGCGGCCTTCTGTGTCTTTGACGAAAATTGGATCCGGTAGGGTATCGATCAGCGTGCGCAACAGGTTGCGCTCTTCGGCCAGCGCTTCCTCGGCCAGTCTGCGTTCGGTGATGTCCCGGTTGACGCCCACAATTCCGATAATCTCGCCATGCGCGTTCCGCCAGGGCACTTTGGAGGTCAGCAGCCACCGCTTCTGGCCCTGCGGGTCCACCGTTGGCTCTTCCCTGTTGATCATCGCCTGGCCCGACTGAATGATTGCCTGCTCGTCGGCGAAGTATTGTGACGCCAGTTCCGGCGAGAAAAAGTCGAAGTCGGTCTTTCCTTCCGACTCTTCGGGCTTTGCTACCCCCAGTAGTGTTCTATGCGCCACATTGTCAATGATGATCCGGCCCTGAGTATCTTTTACGAAGATGTTGTCTGGCAGGTTGTCGATCAGGGCTTGCAGCAGGCTGCGCTCTTCGGCCTGTTTCTTTTCGGCCCGTTCGCGGAGCGCAATCTGCTCTTGCAACTCGGCGGCCCGCTGGGCGACGCGCTGTTCTAGCTCATCACGCCCTTGCTGTAACGTTTGCTGTGTTTGCCGGTACTCGGTGATGTCACGCAGGCTGACCATGCGGTGGGTCGGCTGGCCGTTCCTGTCTCTTAACAGGGAAGTGGTCAGTTGAACGGCCAGTCGTTTCCCGTCTTTGGTCGAACACCAGGTTTCCAGAGTGTTGCCGCTGCCTTCGCTCAAGCGTTGCGATAACTCTATCCACTCGTCCGATCCCTCTGTGTGGCGACCATTCTGCGGGGCTTGGCTAATGGCCTCATCCATAGACCACCCGAAGGTGGCTGTGAAGGCCGGGTTGAGGTAGGCCAGATGGGCTTCGAGATCGTACACGGCTATCGCATCAGGCAATACGTCGAGTACCAACCGGTAGTATTCGATGTTCTCGCGTTGTGCCTGGTCAGGTAGGTCAGTGATGTCAGCCATGATATGCCCCCGGTACGATGTGATGGACGACCAGTAAGGTGAACCACCCTGCTGGTCTGCTTTTGGTCTAGGTCTATACGAATCCTATGCCATTTAGATGTTCTGTTGGATCGCAAAAGTTTATCAAAGAGCGGGCAGTCCGTGACGAAGGACTGCCCGCTGAGATGTGCTTCAGGTCGCAGGAGCTTCCCTTATAGCCAGGCAAGCGGCGCACAGCCCCGAAAGACTCACTTCCCCTCGCCCAGATCGTCGGGGTTGCGGGCGGGTGCGCGCTGGCTGACCTTCTTGCCTGCGCCGAGTGCCACGCTGCGCTGGTAGGCCGCCCACACCGCGCGCGCGATGACGGTACGCAGGCCGCCTTTTTCCAGGTGATAGATCGCTTCCGCCGACGTACCGCCGGGACTGGTCACCTGGTTGCGCAGCGCCGCCGGATGTTCGCCCGTCGCTGCCGCATATTCCACCGATCCACGCATGGTCTGGATCACCAACTGCTCGGCCACCCGGCGCGAAAAGCCCATGTGGACACCCGCGTCGATCATGGCTTCCATAAACAGGAACACGTAGGCCGGGCCGGTGCCGCTGAGGGCCGTTGCCATGTCCAGGTAATCTTCGTTGTCAACAAACACCTCCTGGCCGAACGAGCACAGGATGGCGCGCGCCTGCTCGCGTTGCGCCGCCGGAACTTCATTCGTGGCCGTCCAGACGGTGATCCCCTGGCCGATGCGCGCCGGGGTGTTGGGCATGGCGCGGATCACGTTCGGGTTGTACAGCCCCTCGCTCAACTGCTGGATGTGGACGCCGGCGATGATGCTCAACACGACTTTGGGTTCGCGCCCGGCCAAGTGCAGTTCGCGCAGCACTTTGTCCAGCACCTGCGGTTTGATGCTCAGTACCAGCACGTCTGACTCACGGGCTACCTGCACATTGTCTGTTGTCCAGCGCACGCCGAAGCGCGCTTCGAGTTCTCTGCCCCGCGCTTCCAGCACATCGGACGCGAGTATCTGGTTCGGCTCGACGACATGCTGGTTGACGAGCGCGCCGATCATCGCTTCGCCCATCACGCCGCTGCCGATAAACCCGACAGTCTGCCCCTTGAACATCTCCGCTGCCGGTGGTTTGTCATGGTTTGAAGTCATATCTCTCATTCCCTCTGATGGACTGCGATCTATTTGAGGCCCATGAACTCGCTCTTGGTCAGGCTGGCAAAGGTCGCTTCGGCCTCGGCCAGCCGTGCCGGGTTCGCGGTCACGCCCAACCCCGGCCCCGCCGGAACGGTGATGGTTGAGTCCTCGCGGTTCAAGGTGAAGACCTCGTTGGTAATGTCCGGCTCATAATAGCGGTTGGTGGCGCTGATGTCGCTCGGCATGGTCACGCCGGGCAAGGAAGCCATCGCCAGGTTGACCGCACGGCCCAATCCCGTTTCCAGCATTCCACCAATCCAGAGCGGCACGCCCGCTTCGTGGCAATAGGCGTGCAGCTTGAGCGACTCGGTGATCCCGCCGATGCGCGCCGGTTTCAGGTTGATGATCCGGCCCGCGCCGGTCTCAATCGCCAGCCGGGCATCGTCCACGTTGCGAATGCTCTCGTCCAGGCAGATCGGCGTGCGAAGGTGGGGCTGCAACTTGCCGTGCTGGTAAATGTCGTCGTGGCCGAGCGGCTGTTCGATCATCAACAGGTTCAGGTCGTCCAGTTTTTTGAACAACGGCAGGTCGTCCAGCGTATAGGCGCTGTTGGCGTCAGCCATGAGCAGAATGTCCGGGTACGCTTGCCGCACCGCACGCAACATATCGATATCCCAACCCGGCTTGATCTTCAGCTTGATACGCTGATAGCCTTCGTTCAACCGCTTCTCGATCACGGCCAGCGTGGCGTCGATGCTCGGCTGGATGCCGATGCTCACACCGACGACAGCCCGATCTTTGCGCCCGCTGCCCAGCAGGTCGCCGAGCGGCATATTTCGTGCTCCGGCCACTGCCGACCAGAACGCCGCCTCCATCGCCAGTTTCGCCATGGGGTGGCCGCGAAAGCGGTGCAGACCGTCCAGATGCGTTTTGCCGAGCGCTGTGGGGATGAAGAAATCGGACAGCGCGTGCATGGCCGTCCCGATGGTTTCGTAGCTGTAGCCGGGCGACCAGCCCGCCACACATTCCCCCCAACCGGTTGCACCTCCGGCCAGCCGCAACTCGACCAGGATAGCGGGACGCAGCGCATCGCCGCCAAAGCTCGTCGTCAATACCTCTACGAGCGGCATGGCGATAGGATGCAGGGTGATCTGTTCAATCGGCTGATCGGAGATCAGGTGATACGGTTCGTGCATGGTGGATATTTTTAATACCTGTGTGCAAAGATGCCCGGATTTTTGGGTTGCCAGTGGGCGTCTATAATTCTATCCCCGTTTGCCCCATCGCTGGCAAGATTTGTGTAATGATCGGCTATTATGCTCCCATTCATCAGCAAGAGCAGGAGAATGATGATGGAACGCTTACGATGGCTGGCAGCGGTCATTTTTACCGCCGCAGCGGTGTTTGCCGGGATATTCGCCTACAGCACCAGAGGGGTTCGCGCCGACTCCGGACTCGACCCCGAACGGCTGCAAGATCAGGGCGCAGCGCCGGAGCTGACCAACAACATCTGGATCAACAGCGATAAACCGCTGCGGTTGGCCGACCTGCGCGGCAAGGTCGTCTTGCTGGACTTCTGGACATTTGGCTGTATCAATTGCCAGCACACGCTGCCCTATCTCAAGGAAGCCTACGCCAAATATAAAGGGCAGGGTGTGGAGTTTATCGGCATCCACTACCCCGAATTCAGCTACGAACGTGACGTGAACAACGTGTGCGACGCCGTGCAGCGCGAAGCGATTGCCTTCCCCGTCGCCATCGACAACGACGGCGCGGCCTGGAACGCCTACCAGATGCACGCCTGGCCTGCTTTCGTCATCGTGGATAAGTTCGGACGGATGCGCTTCCGTCAGATCGGCGAGGGGCGTTACGATGCCATCAGCGCCGCGCTCGACACTTTGCTGGCCGAACCCGGCCCGACAGCCGTGTTCTAGGCGTTTCAGGCCTGTAAAGCGGATACTGTGCCGATTTTAACGTCTGGCGTGAGGCAGTACGTCGCCGTGCCTCAGCATGATGCTACGCGCTATCTTGAACCTATTTGGCTGCGGCGACCCGGCGGAAGTAGACCCGGTACGAGGTGATGGCCTTGCCGCCGCCATCGCTGGCCGGAACCGTACACGGCACCGCTTCGAGTGCGCGCGTCCGCTCGCTGAGGCCCGGCAGCACGACGTTGTAATTGCTCCCTGCCGTCATCTGGTAGTCGGCAAAGCCAGGATCGCGCTCCGGCTTCAGTCCGGTGAAAAAGTCGTCCTTGTCGCCTCCCGAAGTGACTTCCACGGGAATACCTGGCAGACCAGTGCCGTCTGCGTCTTGCACAAAGATGTCAATCGTGCCCGGATTCTTCGGGTTGCAGAACGCCTCAAGGGCCCCGATCTTGAATTCCCCGGAAGCGGTGGGCGTGGCTTCCGGCGGCAAGGGCGTGGCCGGGGTAAAGGTCGGGCCAGGCGTTGGGAGTGGGGTCTTGGTCGGCGGTGGGATGAGGGTAGGCGTTGGCCGAATGAAAGTGGGCGTCGGGGCGGGCGTGCTGGTGTACAGCGGCAGCAATTCGGAGGCGCAGCCCGTCGCGCCCTGCGACTGTGCCAGTTGCACCATGCTGCGGATGGCCGTCAGGCCGGTGTTGGTGCTGGCATAGTTGGTGCGAGCCAGTTCGCAGGCGGTGTCGGCCAGTGTGCGCCACGTCTGGTCGCCCAGGCGCAGATCGATCAGGCGCTCTACGGCACGGTTCAGATCGTGATCCCGGGCAAAGGCCAGGCTGATCGCCACCAGGTATTGCTGCTGCATCGGTTTGGATAGCTGCCAGGGGGCCGTATTAAAGGCGATGACCGGGTTTATTTTCCAGGCATAAAACAGACCGAGCGCCAGGCCAATTCCTATTCCGATCAGTATCGCCAACCAGGAAACGCGGCCTCGTCGCATGGGCTTACGATCCCGGTGTAGGGGCGGTGGTCGGCAACGCAAAAGCCTGCATGGGCGGCGTATAGTAGCCGAGCGCGCGCGATAGCACAACCAGGTTGCGAATGTCCGCTTCTTTGCCCGTGCCGCTCTCGGAGATATAACGCTCGGTCACTTCACGCACATAGACCGGGATGTTGCTGACACCCAGCGGTTGCAGGCGGCGAATAGCCTCGTTCAGATCGCCATCCACTTGATAAGCCGTTGCGACCATGACGGTGTATTCGTCTTTGTAGCGCCGTGAGAGATCGGCCATCGGACTCTGGACGTACTGCACGGGTGACACGACCCAACCAAAGTACAGGCCAATTCCCGCGCCCACAACCAGCCCTATCAGGAGTGACAGCAACAATCGCCGCATGGGTTCACCTTATCGAGAAGTTTTGGTGTGACCTTGTTATAATGGTCACATGCAAAAGCCGGGGTTGTGGCCCGGCTTGCGCATTGTATAGTGCCGGAGGTGGGAGTTGAACCCACACGGTTTCCCGAGCGAGTTTGAGTCGCTTGCGTCTGCCATTCCGCCACTCCGGCAAGTGGCGCTCATTTTACGTTAAAATAGCCTCTTCGTCAAGGATTGCAGTGATCGTTCGGTATGGACGAATTAGCGCTCATCCACGAGGCGCAACGCGGCAACGTCAGTTCATTCAATACGCTGATCCTTCACTACCAGACCAGCGCTTACAACCTTGCCTACCGCCTGATCGGGGAGCCAGAGGCCGCCGCCGACGCCACCCAGGAAGCGTTCATCTCCGCCTATGCCCACCTTATGCAATTTCGCGGCGGCAGTTTCAAATCGTGGCTGATGCGCATCGTGACCAACGCCTGCTACGACGAGTTGCGCCGCCGCAAGCGACGCCCCGTCGTTTCCCTGGATGACCCCGAAGCGGACACCGAACTGCAACTGGTCAGCCCCGGCGAAGGGCCGGAGAGCCTGGCGCAACTCAATGCCCTGAACCGGATCATCCAGGACTGCCTGGACGAGCTGTCCAGTGAACAGCGGCTGGTCACGGTGCTTTGTGACGTGCAGGGCTACGATTATCAGGAGATTGCCGCCATTGCCCAGGTTTCGCTCGGCACCGTCAAATCGCGCATCAGCCGGGCGCGGCAGCGCCTGCGCGACTGCTTGCAGGACGCCGGGGAACTTTTGCCCGAGTCATACCGTCTGAATCAAAGGGAATGAGAGACCGTATGACTTCACCGATTCGCCCCGACGATTTTGAGTTGCTGTCCGCGTACCTGGACAATGCGCTGCCTGAAGCGACACGCGCCGACCTTGAGTCGCGGCTTGCTGCGGAACCCGAACTGCGCGCGACGCTGGACAGTTTGCGCACGACGATCCGCGTGCTGCGCGCCGCGCCAACCCTGAGGCCGCCGCGCAACTTTACGCTTGACCCCGCCCGTTACAGCCGCCGCGCGCCCTGGTGGGCCAGTTACCGCGCCATGCAGGTCGTCGGCGCATTGGGCGCATTCGCATCCATCGTGCTGATCGTGTTGGGGCTGTTCACCTCGACCATGAGTTTCCAGAGCGCTCCGGCAGCTTCAAACAGCGCTATCGCGGTGCTGCCGACCTCTGCTGCGGCCACCCAAAACAGCCGGCCAGAATCCACGCCCACTCTTGGGCAGCGCGCCAGCGACAAGGCGGCTGCGCTCGCTACCGAAACCAATGCGCTGCTGGGCCAGGACGCCCTGAGCGCGTCCCAGGCTGTGCCGACGACGACCCCGCTGGTAACGATTCAGACCCTTCCGCCAACGGTGGCGGCTGCTCCACTCTTCGCGGCCACCAATGCCATCCCGCCGAGCGCTGCCGATGAGACGGCTGCCGGGCAGCCTGCCTTACCGCCGTCGGGACAAACGCCACTTGCAGAAGGCTACCAGCCAACGGCGGGCGTGATGGCGGGTGCAGCCGCCGCACAGCCACCCACCGCAACCCGACCTGTCTTGAAGGCGCAGGCGGACAGCGGCCAGAATGCGCAGTCGCCGAGACCCGCGCAGCCCGGCCAACTGGCTCTGGCTCCTACACAGCCACTACAGCCTCTTGTCCCGCAGGCGACGGCGCTGCCCTCCGCCACCGCAACGGGTACGCCAGGCCCTGCGCCGACGGCTACACAGATTCTACCTACGCCTTCCCCTCAGAGCACTACCGTTGTGGTACTGGCCGCGACGGTCACTGGCCCCGGCGGCGAACAGGGTGGCGCAGGCGGCAAGGTTGAACCGGCTGCCTTGCCTTCCGCAACGCTGACGGCGGGCCTGCGAGACAACAAGGACGCCAATGCGCATGGGCGAGCCATACCGCCGCTTGCCGCACCGGCGTACTTCTTCATCGTCGGGATCGCGCTGTTCATTTTCTCGGCCATGCTGTTCGGCGTCGGCTGGCTCAGGTCGCGCCTGTGATCGATGCACCCCGCTTCTGTCCGCGCTGTGGTCACGCCCTCGCGGACGAAATGCGTTTCAATAAGCTGCACCGGGTTTGCCCGGCCTGCAACTACATCCATTTCGCCAATCCCAAAGTCGCCGCCGTTGTCTTCATTCAGGACAAGGGCCGGGTGCTGCTGATCAGGCGAGCCGTCGATCCGGAGCGCGGCAAGTGGGCGCTGCCGGGCGGCTTCGTCGATTTCGGAGAAGACCCCCGGTTGGCCGCCGTCCGCGAAGCGGCGGAAGAGACCGGGCTGAACGTTGAGATCACCGGACTGCTGGATGTGCTCTTTGGCGGCGTGACCATCGTGATCGCGTATGCCGCACGGGTCATTGATGGTATACTGGGCGCGGCGGATGACGTGGATGAGGTCGGCTGGTTTGCGCCCGGCGAACTGCCGGAACTGGCCTTTGAAAGCACCGAGCGACTCATCAGCCGTTGGATCAGCGGCCTGCACAACGCGGAGGACACCGTTGGCGACCCGTAACCAGCCTTTCCGGCCCTCGAACCTGCTCAACCTGAACCTGCTGCTCATCTTTATCCCGGTGGCGCTGATCGGCAAGGCGTTGCGATGGAGCGACCTGCTGGTGTTTGCGGTCTCCGGGCTGGCGATCATGCCGCTGTCGGGCATGATCGGCGAGGCAACGGAAACGCTCTCGGAGAAGTTCGGCCAGCGCATCGGCGGCCTGATCAATGCGACGCTTGGCAACGCCGCCGAACTGATCATCACCATTATCGCCCTCAGCGCGGGCCTGACCGAACTGGTCAAAGCCTCGATTGTTGGCTCGATCCTGGGCAATTTGCTGCTGGTAACCGGGTTCAGTTTTCTTCTGGGCGGCCTCAAGCACGGTCTCCAAACGTTTGAACGCCGCGCCGCTGCGATGAATGCCACGCTGGTGATCCTGGCCTTCCTGGCACTGGCGATCCCATCCGGGTTTGACGAAGTGCTGCTCAATTCCGGGGCGGGCGGGCCGGGGCGCGAACTGTTTTTCAGCGAGGGCATCGCCCTGATCATCATCGTGTTGTATGCGCTCTCGCTGATCTACACGCTGCGCGAACGCCAGCCACGCCTGGGCCATACGCCGGACGAGACCGAGGAAGAAGAAGCCAGGCACACGCAGATCGACCTGCGCCGCTCGTTCATTATGCTGGCGCTGGCAACGATTGGCATCGTGCTCATGAGCGAAACGCTGGTCGGCACAGTGGAACCGGTGGCGCAGGGCTTTGGCCTCTCGCAGTTCTTCATCGGCATCATCATCGTGCCGTTCATCGGCAACGTGGCGGAACATATCGTTGCCGTGCAGGTGGCCTACAAGAACCGCATGGATTTGAGCCTGAGCATCTCGCTTGGCTCCAGCCTTCAGATCGCGCTGTTCGTCGCGCCCGTGCTGGTGTTCGTCAGTCTGCTCTTCCCGCAAAAGCTGCTGTTGGTCTTCAATCCCTACGAGTTGGTGGCGCTGGCAACGGCCTCGATTGTGGCGGCGCTCGTCTCCCAGGACGGCGAATCGAACTGGCTGGAAGGCGCGATGCTGCTGGTGGTCTACTTGATCCTGGCGCTGGCGTTCTTCTTGCTGCCGTCGGCGCTGCCCGGCGGCGGAACGCATTGAATTAACCTTTCTCTCTTCCGCCAACAGCAAGGCGGGAGCAGCGTTTCTGACATCTTTATTTGCCGGGTTTCGTTGCCGGGTGTAGGCTTGACTGTTGCCTGGCAGTCCTTAAGTCAACAGCAAATCGAGGTGTCCTATGTCCATTCGTTGGTCGCGCGTTGTACTGTATATTCTGATGATGTTGATCTTCATTGCTTTCGCGTCGACGCCGCCTGGCGTAACCGCACAAGGACCAGCCACGCAAGCCGCTACGCAATCAGCCCAATCTGATGCCTGCGCAGATTTCGTCAAGGCGGCACTGGAGACCACCAACAAAGCCTGCGCCGATACGGGGGTCAACCAGGCGTGCTACGGCAATATTTCTCTCAAGGCCGAAGCGCAGCCCGGCGTTGACAACTTCGTGTTTGATTCACCGGGCAAGATCGTTGACCTGGCAACCATCAAATCCCTGCAACTCAGCGCACTGGACGCCGAAGATAAGACGTGGGGCGTGGTCCTGATGAGGCTCCGGGCGAATCTGCCGGGCACGGTGACCGGTCAGGCCGCCACCATGCTGGTCTTTGGCGATGTACAGTTGCAGAGCGCCGTTCCCGTACCGACCACGACCCTGCCCATGACCGTCACCGCCGCCACTGCCTTCCGCAGCAAGCCCGTCAACGGCTCGCTGGCTGGCAGCCTGCCCGCCAATGCGACGGTTACGGCGACGGGCCGCCTCAAAGATAATTCTTGGATACGCATTCAGGTTCCAGCAAAAGACGCCAGGATCACGCTCACCGGCTGGGTCGCGGCAAAGTTCCTGAGCGGCTCCGGTGACATCAACACGCTCGACGTGGTTGATCCCACCGCACCTGTCTACGGCCCGATGCAGGCCTTTTATTTCCAGACGGGCGTTGGCGTGCAGTCGTGCAAAGCGGCCCCGCCCAACGGTATTCTGATCCAGACGCCGAGGGGTGCGCCGAAGGTGAACATGGTCATCAACGACGCCAAAGTGACCATTGGCTCCACGGTGTTTATGGACTCCGGTGATGACATGACGCTGAGTACCTTTGAGGGCGCGGTCACGGTGGAGTCCTTCGGCAAGCGGCAGACTATCCCGGCAGGGATGCAAGCTTCACTGCCGCTTGGCGCCGATCATAAAGTCTCCGGGCCGCCGGATAAACCTGTCGCCTTCAAGCCGCAGGATTTCTCGACGCTGCCCTTCAACAACCTGCCCGCGCCCGTCGCACCACCCTCTACCACCGGCGGGCAGACCGCACCGCAGCGGACTCCCCGACCCGGCGGCGGATCGACGGCTGGCATTGCGTGCCCATCCGGAACCCCGATCCGCATCAGCTACCCGTCCATAACACTGCCCGATGGGACAACGTATCCGGGCCGTACAGTAAATGCCCCCTGTACCTGCAATACAGGTACGACGACGATGTCGCAATCAGGTGAATATAACGGGCAGGTGGTGACGGTTACGATGGTCATCTGCAACTGACGGACTCCCGAAATTGACCTCACCCCCAACCCCCGCTCTGCACAGTGGAGAGGGGGAACTGCTCTGCGTGAGCAGCTTCACCGTCGTATTGAAAATGAGCCAGAGGCACGATAAGATTCGCCTCTGGCAACCCTCCTGGTTTTCAGCCGTTCAAGCCATTCAAAACTTTCATTTGACAATCTTGGAGAAGTTGACTATCGTTAATTACAAGTTTCACATTCCCACGTAATTTCTTTCTTGAATGGAGACACAGCAGCCGTGAAATCGAATCGGACGATCACGGTCATCGTCATTGGCGCGGTGTTGATCGCCATTGGCGTTGTCGTCGGCCTGAATGCCCGATGGCTACCCGTCCAAGCGTCAGCCGAGTCCGCCAGCGTTGACTCGCTCTTCAACTTCATGCTTGCCATTGCGACAGTCGTCTTCCTGATTGTCGAGGGCGGAATCATCTATTCCATCGTGCGTTTCCGTCGTCGAGCAGGCGACGATGCCGACGGGCCGCCCGATCACGGTAACACGGCCCTCGAAGTGACGTGGACAGCCATCCCGGCAGTGATCGTGTTTGTCCTGACGATCTACAGCTATAAGGTCTTCGTGGACATCCAGTCGCCACAGGACAACGAGACGGTCATTGGGGTGACGGGGCAGCAGTTCCAGTGGACTTTCACCTACCCCTATGAATCGTTTGCTGATCTCACGCCGGAACAAAACGAGATGGCGAAAGCCAACATGATCAGCAATGAACTGCACGTGCCGAAGGGCCGCCCCGTGCGCGTGGAAATCCAGTCCCGCGACGTGATGCACGGCTTTTACATTCCCGAATTTCGCATCAAGCAGGACGCCATTCCCGGCCACATCACGACCACGCGCTTTACACCGAGCGCTGTGGGTGAATACGCGGTGGTGTGCAGCGAACTGTGCGGCGAAGGCCACGCCAAAATGTCCACGATCAACAAGGTGTTTGTGGAAGAGCCGGATAAGTACGATGCATGGGTCACCGATCTGCGCACAAAGGCACGGCAGGCTGCCACCGATCCACGACGGCCAGAGCGGGGCAAGCAGTTGATGGTTCAAAAATATCCCTGCGGCAGTTGCCACACGCTGACGGACGACGGCTTAACGGGAACGGTAGGGCCATCCCTGAACGGCATTGCGACCCGCGCCGCCAACAACGTCGATAATCGCCTGACCAACAGCGGCGTCAAGACGGCGGAGGAATACATCCGTACCTCGATCATCAATCCGGGCGCATACCTGGTTCCCGGTTACCAGAACCTGATGCCCAAGAACTTCGGTGACCCAGCCATCATGCCGGAGGATGACCGCGAGGCCATCGTCAATTATCTGCTCACTCAGAAGTAGCGAGCACGGCGAAAAATGATTAAGCGGAGAGGACTGCAATGGCAACTTCAGTAGCCGCACCTGCGGCCAAGCGCACGCGCGGAATCAGTCGGTACTTCGTCTGGAGCATCGATCACAAAGTGATCGGCGTCCAGTACATGGCAACGTCGTTCTTCTTCTTTCTGATCGGCGGCATCCTGGCGGAACTGATCCGCATTGAACTGCTGACGCCAGAAGCCAGCCTGATGGCAAACGGCGGCGCATATAACTCCCTGTTCACCATTCACGCCACCGTGATGATCTTCCTGTTCGTCATTCCGTTCGGCGCGGGTCTGGGCAACTACCTGGTCCCGCTCATGATCGGCGCGAAGGACATGGCCTTCCCCTGGCTGAACGCCTTTGCCTTCTGGTTGATCCCGCCGGCTGGCATATTGCTCCTCAGTGGATGGGTGCTCGGCGGGCAGGCGCAGGCTGGTTGGACTTCCTATTTCCCCTTGTCCAGCACCCAGTTCAGCCCGTTCGACGGGCAAACCCTATGGGCGATCAGTCTGCACATGCTCGGCCTGTCGTCGATCCTGGGCGCGATCAACTTCATCGTCACGATCCGCAACATGCGCGCGCCGGGCATGGGCTGGTGGCAAATGCCCCTGTTCTGCTGGGCGACCCTGGCAACATCCGTGACGATTGTCCTGGCGACGCCCTTCCTGGCGGGTGGGCTGACGCTGATGCTGCTGGATCGTCTGGCGGGGACGGGCTTTTTCGCCCCGGCGACGGGCGGCGATCCTCTGCTGTGGCCGAACGTGTTCTGGTTCTATTCGCACCCGGCGGTGTACATCATGGTACTGCCGGCGATGGGCGTCATCTCCGAAGTGTTGAGCGTTCATTCACGCAAACCGATCTTCGGTTACAAGGCAGTGGCGCTGTCCAGCATGGGCATTGCGTTCGTCGGCTTCCTGGTGTGGGGCCATCACCTGTTCACGACCCTGGCTCCGCTGGCGCGTGTCCCGTTCATGATCACCTCGATGATCATCGCTGTGCCAACGGGGATCAAGGTCTTTAGCTGGCTTGGCACAATCTGGGGCGGCAAGATACGTTTCACGACGGCCATGCTCTTTGCGCTGGGCTTCCTGTCGATGTTCCCTATCGGCGGCATCAGCGGCATGTTCCTGGCCTCAATCCCGATAGACATCCACGTTCACGCCACGTACTTCGTGGTCGCGCACCTGCATTTCGTCCTGTTCGGCGGCAGCGTGCTGGGACTCTTCGCGGCCATTTACCACTGGTTCCCCAAGTTCACAGGCCGCCACCTCAACGAGACGCTTGGCAAGATCCACTTTGCCATCCTGTACGTCGGCTTCTTCATGACCTTCTTCCCGATGCATTTCCTGGGTCTGGAAGGGATGCCGCGCCGAATCTATACCTACGATCCCAAGTACCAGACACTGAACGTCATCGCCAGCATCGGTGCGTTTACGATGGCGGTGGGCATCATCCCGTTCCTGATCAACGTGCTGGTGTCCGTGCCCTTCGGCAAGGTGGCGGGCCGCAATCCCTGGCGCGCCCTGACACTGGAATGGATGACCGACTCGCCGCCGCCTGACCACAACTTCGACGGAATGCCCATCCCTGCGCCCGATCCCTACGGCTTCGGGACGCCGGAAGCAGCCGCCTACCTGGAAGGGGAGGGGAAGATCGCGGTACAAGCGAGCGGGCACGGGCATGGCGCTGACCATGCCGAAGCGCCCGCCGGGGATTAGTAAGGAACCTCACCGCCTGCCCCTTCTCCGCAAGTGGAGAGGGGGTAGGTACGGCCTGAGCGATGAGGATTGTATGGTATGGATGCGCAATTTGCTCGCCCATTAACCTTTGACGAGGAGCAGTTCCTTCACGACAGGGAACTGAGGAACAAACGCTTTGCCCTGCAACTGTGGCGTATTGCGAACGGCATGGTGTTTGTGTTTTTTGCGTTTGCCTATTACCTGCTTCGGTCAACGCAGGCATCGTGGCCGCCGGCAGGCGTAGCGCGGATTGACCCGACATTGCCTGCCGTTTTTTCGCTGAGTCTGCTGTTCAGCGCAGTGACTGCCATTCGGGCGCAGGCTGCCATCCGGCGTGATAATCGGCCTGCGATGCAGCGCAACGTCCTGTTTACGATTGGGTTGGGGCTGATCTTCCTGCTCGGGCTGGGCTTCGTCTGGCGGCAAGTGCCGTACAGCGGCAGCTACAGCGCGATATTCTTCGCCATGACCGGCTTCCACGCCTTTCACGTGCTGGCCGGAATGGTGCTGTTCGGGTATGTCTTGTGGAAGGCGCAGCGCGGAGCCTACTCGAAGGAAAGCCACTGGTCGGTAGAGGCGGCAGTCGTCTTCTGGCACTTCATCGATCTGATGTGGGTCTTTTTCTTCCTGGTGCTGTACGTGCTGTAAGGCCGTTCCGCCAACGGAGAGACATCATGGATCTCTTTACGACAACTGTAACGCTGACCGCCGCCGTCATCGGCCTGGTTGTGCTGTATATCGTCGTGCGGGTGGCGATGGAAGTGGTGGCGATGTTGGGCATTCGCCCTGGCTTCCTGCGTGCCGTGCTCGGCTTTGTGGGTGGGTTCCTGGCCTTACCGGCCCTGATCGGGCTGCTGCGGCTGCTGCTGACGGCAGTGGGTTTTGTTGACCCGAACCTGCCCGTCAGCACAGGGACGGTGCTCACCTTTGGCGGTTTCGGTGGGCTGTTCGGCTGGCTGTGGGGCGTGGGCACGTTCAACCCATATTCGCACGAGCACAACGGCATGGAACACCTGCGTGAGATGAAGTCGGAGCCGACAGCCCTGGCTCGCCTCATTCACCGGGGAATCCGGGGGACGCCGGGCTTTATCCGCTGGCTCGCCCCCTTCATTCGTCCTTTGCTCGTGGCGCTGGTGGTAAGTGCGGTAGTGGTGGCGATCTTCATGGTGCTTGGCATGATCCCGTCGCCTCTCACTCGTGTTCAGACCGATACCCCCACCGCCTCGGCAGTGACGCCTGCCGGATCGATCATCCTGCCGATTGGGGACGGTCTGGTCGTCAACAAGACCGTTTTCTTTGTGATCATCGCGGGTGCAGTACTGATCACAATAGCGATTTTTGCGGTAGTTCTGGCGCTCATCATGAATGCACTCGCGCCGCGCGTCGTCGAAGCCAAGCAGTCGCCGCCAGAGCCGCCCAAAACCGAACCCGCGCTCTTTCGCCTGATCGACTTCTACGTAAGCTGGATCGGGGACATCCTGGAAGGAACGCGGCGCTCCATTTCGCGGTAGAGCCGTGCCCGGCGCCCTGGCGTCGGGCTTAAACCCTCCCCTGGAACATCGTTCAGCACCCGTTCAGCACCGCTGCACCCTATCCTGCCGCTTGCCCCACACCGTCAGCGCCTGTGCTTGTCGGCGGTCCACCTGATCCTTATCAAGAATCATCTGGCGGCAGGGAGCCGACAGTATGCGGCTCGGTTCCCCGCCCCGCTCCGAGAAGGGAACCGGGATATACTCAGTTCTGATCCACCGAGAGGGTGTAATTTGAGGTGGCCTCGATAAAGGGCGCCATCGCAGCCACCACGATCACTGCACCATCGTTGGGAGCGGTAAATTTGAGCGTACCCTTGTTGTCTGCGCCGAGATTAAGGGGCAGGACGCGCGGTGGCGAGTTGCGTGTGATGACGTTCACCGCCCAGTGCTGGGGGAGATCGCTCTGTACACGGACAAAGCCCTGCGTCTTCCAGCCACCGTTGGCCGTTTCAACGTCATCTTTGTAGCTGATAGCCGACAGCGCGAAGTCGTCAATGTACATGCCCTCGCCCTCGGGCGGTCTATCCGTGACGTATTCAATCCGCAGCCGGATTTTCTGCCCGGCATAGTCGCTCAGGTCTACTGTCTCCGCAGACCAGTCCCGGCTGCTGCCCCGGTAGCAGGGCACGTTGCCCAGGAAACGGCAGTTGGATGTACTGTTGGTTTTCAGCATGTCCCAGTGCTTGCCGCCATCCGTCGAGGCCAGGATGTCCGCCCAGGTGGACTGATCTCGGAAATCCCACCACGCCTTGAAGGTCAATTTGGGTTCCTGCGCGTCGGTCAGGTCGAAGTCGCGTTCCAGGCGGGCAATGCCGCGCTCCTCGTTGTACGACCACCACATCCACGAGCCGGATGTAGGCACGACATCGGTCAGCCGGACGGTGGAATCGCCCTCGAAGTTCAGTGTGTAGTTACCCGCGCCATCCAGTTGCAGGTAATCCGCGCCGTATTCGTTGACCTCCGCGCTGCGCGGCTCTTCCGGCGATAGATCGACGGTGTCGGCGCGCTGCGGTAGCTTGAGCGACTGGTAGTAGTAGCGGCCATCGCCCACGTAGGGGCTGTTGACGTAGTTCGTGACTGTCCAGTCGGCGAATACCTCATCCAGCGTTACCCCCGTTTTCTGAGAACGCAACGCTTCTTCGACAGCGGCCAGGCCCTTGTATGGTGAGCGTGCCAGATACTGGATGAAGGGCGTCCCAAAGCGTTGGTAGAGATAGACGCAAAAAATGTAGCCGGCGGCGTAGTTGATCGCGGGATCGACGTCCAAACGGTACGGCCAGCTATTCAGTTGGAAATTTGTGTTGTGCAGAAAATCACGCAGGTTGCTGTTGGCAATGTAGCGCGGGTTGAAGCCGTTGAGGTGTTCGGCAAGCTGCGCCAACCCTTCGTCCAGCCAGCGCTCTTCATTCCCGTCGTTGTTATATTGGATCAGGTGCTGGAACTCGTGGGCAATGACAGTTAACTGCCGGGGCGAATCGACGGGACCGTTGTCCAGACCGATGTAAATCATTTCGTGCTGGTTGGAATTGGGACAAAGGCGGCGCGGGCACTCGTCTTTCGGGCTGAAAACGCCCACTGCGTACCCGCCGATGGCTTTCTGGTGCAGGATGAAGATGCGCGGATCGCCGTCAATGCCCGGCGTCCAGGCATCGCCGAACAGCAGATGGTCAAGCGGATAGATCTGTGTCTCGAAATACTTGCCTTCGGTCTCGATTTTGGCCTGGTCAACGTCCGTGCCGTCCTCGAACCACCAGTAGGCGTGCTCCGTGACCAGGCGCAGTTCGGCCCGCAGCGTGCGTTGCGGTTTGGACTGGTCGAAATCTAGCGCAAAAAACCGCTCGGTATCGCCTTCCTGGTATGGCTTGCTTGGGAACGGCCCGTAGATGTCTTCGGGCTGCGCCTTGCCGATGTCCACCAGCCAATCGCCACGATGCCGCAGGTGATCGGTGGGCGTTACATCCGACCAGCCAATTACCGGCGCGCGTGTGTCCTGCGCACCAGCAGGGAAGGCAGCCACCACCAGCAACCCGGCCAACACAAGCAGCGGTAAACGTCTCCACAAGTTTCGTCCCGACTTCAACCTGAACATACAACCTCTCACATCCAACACCTTGCGACCAGCGATTCACAAACGAGAAAACGCCTATTGCGCGCTGCTGACCACCTCCAACTGATACTGACACGCCGCTTTTTGCGTCGTAAATTCGGTCAGCCCCGACAAAGCAATCACCAGATGAGACACGTCCCCACCAACGTCGAGCGCCCAGTTGCCGCTATTACCACCGTCGGACGTCAGCAGTTTGAAGACGCGCGGCGTCGGGCCATACTCAGCCATCTGGACGAGGTAGGTTTGCGGCAGCACGTTGTCGATCCGCACCCAGCCTTCGGCCTGCCAGCCATCATCACCCGCTTCGGCATCCGTTGTGTAGTTGATCTCTGGGATGCGAATGTCGTCGATGAGCATTCCAGCCTCGTTCACCGCGTCGTCAGTCAGATACTCGAAGCGGATCAGGATTGTCTTCCCGGCGTAAGGGGTCAGGTCAACCGTCTGCTGTCGCCAAGTCACGTTCGCAGCGGAAGCGCCCGTGAAGCCGGTATAGGCTGGCCCGTAGGGATTGGCGTGCCCGCCGCCCGGCACGCTGTCCTGGGTGGAGAGGGCTGTCCACGTCGCGCCGCCGTCGGTAGAGACTTCAACGTATCCGTAGTCCCAGTCCTTCTCGATGGCGTACCAGAGCCAGAAGGAAAGCGTTGCCTTCTGCACACCGGTCAGGTCGAAGGCGCGCGTCAGGCGCATGTCGCTGTTGTCGCCCCGGTTGCTCCACCACATCTTTTGCCCGCTGTGCGCTTCTGCCGGAACAACCTTGACCGTCGGCGAACATTGCAGGTTGAAGCGGTAGCGCCCGCTGCCAGCCAGGTCGAGGTAGGTGGTTCCCCATTCCGACACCTGCAACTCCTGCGGTGCAGGCGACACGACAGCTTTCTGCATTCGGGGCGCAGAAAGGCCCGTCGTGAGGCGCGGGTGGGCAAACCGTCCGTCGCCGACCTTCGGATTGTTCAGCAGGTTTGCCATCGTCCAGTCGGCAAAGAAGTCATCCAGTTTGATCGTCTTCTGCGTGGCCGGGTCGGTGACGTTCAGGTTTTGCAAAGTGCTTGCAACACTTTCCAGCCCCTTTTGCCGGTTGGCGACGAGTGCCCTGAGTGCATCTTCCCCAAAACGTTCCAGGAAATAGGTGACGAACAGGTAGGCCGCGCCATAATGTGCCCCATTCTCGTTGAGATCGGGCGACCAGGTGTTAAGCTGCACGTTCGGCGAGGCCATGAACGCATCCTGGTAGCCAGATTCCGGATAGCCGTTGAGCAACTGAGACAATACGGCCAGACCCTCGTTGAGCCAGCCTTCCTCGTTGGGATCGACGTTGTCATGAACCATGTGCTGGAATTCGTGCGTCAGCGTGCTCAGGTAATAGTCCGCCCCGATTCCGTTTTTGACATAATCCAGGTTGACAAAAAAGATGTGCTGCTCATTGCTGTCCGGGACAATCGCCTTCGGGTATTCGCTGCTGGAGTCGAAATAGCCGACGATGGAGCCGCCCAACCCGCGCACGTGCAGAATCGACAGATGAGGGTCGCCATCCAGCGGCGGGCCTTCCTGCCCGAAATACTTGTGAACAGTGGGGTAAATGTGCTCCTCAAAAATATCGGCGCTGCGTTTCACGTCGTCCAGGTTCGGCTTATAGCCGGCCTGGAACCACATGTAGACGTGCGGAGTCTTGTACCATAACTGCGCGCTGACGTTGAACGCCGCGCTCTTGTCGTTGTTCAGCGCTGTAAACTGCGCGATGTCACCGACCTGATGTTCTGGGGCGCGTGGTATCGGGGTAATGGTGGTGATGCCCAGGAGTCGCCGCGCCAGATCAGCCGGATCGCGCGCCGGGACAGCGGTTTGCCGCAGCGTATCGAGCGTTTCACGGCCCGGCGCAAGCGCCAGAACAGGGGGATGAACGACAGCCAGCACACACAACAGCAGCAAACACGACACACCAATACGTCGCATGAGGGACAAACTCCGACTCACAAACGCTACAGTATCAAAGATAGCACAAGTTCGGAAGAAAGTTTGAATCGACGGCAAGGAATAGATAACGCCGCGCATCAATCCTTCTGGTACGGCACGCCCAGCGCCGCCGGAACGTGCGTCCGGCCTGCGACGCCCATATACACGATCAGCGTGGCGAGGTAGGGCAGGGTATTGAGCAGTGTGTAGGGCACTTCAATGCCCATCGAGGGAACCCAGACGACCAGCGCCCGCGCAATGCCGAAGAGCAGTGACATGGCAAGCGCGCGACCCGGATACCACTTGGCCGCGATGACCACCGCCAGCGCGATAAAGCCATTCCCGGCAGTGATGTTCTCGGTGAACGTGCCCAGGTTGCCAAGCGTGAAATACGTTCCCGCCAGCCCTGCCATCAGCCCACACAGGATGGTGGCAGTGTAGCGCACGCGATTGACCGGAATACCCACGCTATCCGCCGCGCGGGGCTGTTCGCCGGTGGCACGAGCGCTCAGGCCCCAGCGCGTGCGGAACAGCAGCAAGTACACCAGCGGCACGAGGATATAGGCGACGTACACAATCGGCAGGTGATTGAAGAAAATTGGGCCGATTACGGGGATGTCGCTCAGAACCGGGATCGGCCAGGGCTGCGCGAAATAGCTGATCTGCGGCGGCTGCTGGCCGAAGATGGTACGGCTCAGAAACGTGGTCAGGCCGAGCGCCCCCAGGTTCAACCCGATCCCGGACACAACCTGATCCGCCGCCAGCGTGATCATCAAGAAAGCCTGCCCGGCAGCGATCAACCCTGTCACGACGACGGCGGCAAGCACGCCGAACCACATATTGCCGGAGTAATACGATCCGAGTGTGCCGACGAATGCGCCGGTCAGCATCAGCCCTTCCAGGCCGATGTTCACGATCCCCGCCCGTTCCGACACAATCTCGCCGACGGAGGCGGCAACGTAGGGCGCAGCCACGCGCAGCCCGGTGTTGAGGAACTCGGTTGAGAGCAGGAGCGAGACAAAATCGCCCGGCGCGCTCATCGGTCACCGCCTTGTGGTAAGGGTTTGTCGATCAGCGTTGCACTGTCCAGGTGGGTGGTGGCTTCCAGGCGTTTCTTGCGGAGCCAGCGTACCAGCACAAGCGACTGCCCCGCAACCACGAACAGCATAGTCAGCCCCAGAATCACTTCGGAGATGGATTGTGGCACGCCCAGCAGCGTTTCCGCCGTGTCGGAGCCGTAGCGCAGCATTCCAAAGAACAGCCCGGTGATGATGACGGCCAGCGGATGGGCCTGGGCAATGAAGGCCACCGGGATGCCGTCGAAGCCGTAGTTCTGGGCGAAATCCAGCGTCAACCGGCCTTCGTCGCCCCCGGCGACGATGAGCGCCCCGGCCAGGCCCGCCAGGCCGCCCGCCAGCCCCATCGACAGCACCAGACTCCACTTGACGCGCATCCCGGCGAAATGCGCGGCGGAAGGGTTGAAGCCGGTGGCGCGCCACTCGAAACCGACGGTTGTGTACCACAATACTACGTAGACGACCAGCGCGGCCAGCAGCGCGATAATGATGCCTGAACTGATGCGTGACCCCTCGATCAATTCCGGGATGCGTGCCGAGTCGGGCAAAGGCGGCGACCAGTCGTAGCCGATACTCTTCGGGTCTTTGAGCGGCCCCTTGACCAGATAGGCATTGATCCAGAAGGCGACGAAGTTCAACATGATGGTGGTGATGATCTCGTTCAGGCCACGATAGGCGCGCAGCACGCCCGCCAGCGCTCCCCAGAGGAAGCCACCCACGAACGCGGCGGCGATGACCACCAGCACCTGTACGGCGGCGGGCAGGCTGCTCCCGGCGAAGGCCAACCCGGCCAGCGTCGCAAACAGGCCGCCCGCCGTGATCTGTCCGGCTCCGCCGATGTTCAGCAGGCCGACGCGAAAGGGCAGCGCCACCGCCAGCCCGACCAGGATCAGCCGCCCCGCTTCGGTCAGCGTGTTGCCGATGCGCTTGGGGCTTCTGATGAAATCCGACAGCGCATCGCCGGGCTGCCAGTCGCGGTTAATGCCAAGCGCGCCCTTGAAGATTCCGCTATAGGCTTCCAGCGGCTCATGGCCGGAAAGCGCGATAAAGATCGCGCCCGCCGCCAGGGCCAGGACAACGGCCAGCACCGGGATCAGGAAACGGCCCGGCCCGCCGTCATCTTGCGAGAAGAGCCAGAGGAGAAAGAGGCGTGTAGATTTCATGGGCGACCTAATAGCTCACAGCCTGCCGTTCCACTCCTCAAACTCATCCGAGGCCAGAACCTCTTCTGCGGTGAGGTTCCCGTACAGGTTCTTGAGTCGTGGCCCCCAATCATTGTCAACCAGCCATTTGTCAATGCCATCCAGGATAGCGTCAACTAGCGGAATTGCCCCCCGTAACTTGGCGTCGTGAACAGCGGCAATGTAGAATGACCTGACACGCGCTACGTCATGCCCGAAGTAATTGAGGATTGCTTCGACAATAGGCTGAACTTCGGTGGAAGTCACAGTTTGCATCTCTGCCTCCTAAAACAATTGTAACATACCAGGCCGCCCCAATTCGTTTAGCGCTCGTCAGGATAGATGCTTTGGCCTGGGAATCGGGCACTAGTGCGGTGGTCACCTGCATCTATTACAGCGACTAACAGCGTGTCATTCCAGTAGCGGTAAAAGAGACGGATGCCATCGGGCCAACGCTGCCGATCCAACCAGTAAGTTTTCTGATAAAACACGTTGTCTAGAGTTTGCACGGGATCACCTAATTCAGGCGCTTCGCCAATCGCGTTCAGTAAAACGCGAACGGCCTGCTTGTCGTCTTCATGCAGGCCGTTCAGGAAAGCACGGACGGCTTGAGTGAGTTCGGCCTTATACCTCATACTTTGCCGTCCCACTCCATGAACTCTGGCGCAGGCGCTCATTCCATCACAGCCTGCGGCACAGGTGGCAGATCGGCCAGGCGCGTTCCGGCCATCATCAGCCCGATCCGGGTTGGCTCTGCTTCGTCGCCGGGCAGCACGCCCATGATCTCGCCCGCATGCAGCACGGCGATCCGGTCACTCAGCCATAAAATCTCTTCCAGTTCGCTCGAAATCAAAAGAATGGCCGCCCCCTGTTCTCGCTGCTGTAGAAGCTGCTGGTAGACGTATTCGGTTGCGCCCACATCCAGGCCGCGCGTCGGGTTGGCAACCACCAGCACGGGCGGATTTTCGCTCATCTCACGGGCCAGGATCACTTTCTGCTGGTTGCCGCCGGAAAGCGCACTGACGGGGATGAGGACACTCGGCGTGCGAATGTCGTATTGTTCGGCCAGGTGTTCTGCAAACGAGGTCATGCTGCCAAAGCGCAGCAGCCAGCCCCAGGACAGCGGCGCAGACGGGTACTTTTGCAGCGCCAGGTTGTCGCGCACGGGCATTTTCAGCACCAGGCCCATCGCGTGGCGGTCTTCGGGGATGCGCCCCACGTTCGTCAATCGGACGATTTCGCGGGGTGATTTTTCGGTTACATCGACGTTCTGGATGAAGATGCGCCCTCTGGACGGGTGGCGCAGCCCGCAGATCGCTTCGAGCAGCGCCCGCTGGCCGTTGCCATCGACCCCGGCGATGCCCAGAATCTCGCCGGGCAAGACTGCCAGGGAAACACCCTTAAGCTGGTCGCGCCCTTCGACATGGGTGACGTATACGTCGTCCAGGCGGAGCGCGGGTTCTCCCGACGCCTTACGCGGCGGTTTATCCACCGTCAGTGACACCGGACGGCCCACCATGAGTTCAGCCAGTTCGTGTTTGTTCGTGGTGGCCGTTTCCAGAGTCTTGACTGCGTGACCGTCGCGCAGGACTGTCACACGCTGGCTGATGGTCATTACCTCGTCCAACTTGTGGCTGATGAAAATCACGGCCTGACCACCCGCGACGAACCGCCGCAAGATGCGAAAGAGGCCATCGATCTCACCCGGCGTCAGGACAGCGGTAGGCTCGTCCATGATCAGCAGGTTGGCACCCCGGTGCAACGCCTTGACAATTTCGACGCGCTGGCGCATTCCGAGCGGCATAGCCTCGACGCGCATATTCAGGTCAATGTCGAGGCCGAATTCGTCGGAGAGCTTCTTCACCGCCTCCGCCGTATTTCGCGTCCGCAGCCAGAAGCTGTCACCTGGGGCGCTCATCACGATGTTTTCCAGCGCCGTGAAGACAGGAACCAGCATAAAATGCTGGTGAACCATACCGATGCCCAGTCTGTTGGCGGTGCGCGGGCTGTCGATGTGGACGGGCTGGCCTTTCCAGAGGATGCGCCCGCTGTCTGGGGTCGTCATGCCATACAACACGTTCATGAGGGTGGATTTGCCCGCGCCGTTTTCACCAAGCAGCGCGTGAATCTCGCCGGGCATGATGGTGAGGCTGATGTTGTGGTTGGCGACCACACCAGGGTAAATCTTGGTGATGTTTTCCATTTGCAGCAGCGGCGTCATCGATGTCATCGATTCCTCCGGGACTGAATGAACCTCACCCCTATCCCCTCTCCGCAAACAGAGCCAACAGAGAGGGGAATCTGGGCGTATCAGGCGTCAGCCCATCACTTTGCGGCGGAGAGCACCAGCCAGCCGCCGGGCAAATCTTTGGCCGCATCCTGCTTGTCGAAGTAAGGCACGTTGATCAGACCCGCTTTCAGTGCAGCCGCCACGTTTTCCATCGCAGGAGCCAGGTCTTTGGCTTTGTCGTTCAGCGGCGCATAGCCGACTACGCCCGTATCCAGGCCAAAGAACTTTGCACCGGCCTTGAATTTGCCGTCCTGGATCAGTTTAATTTCCTCAACCATCATTTTACCGGTATCGACGATTTGCGTTGTCAGCATCGTATCCGGGGCAACGGCGTGCTGATCCAGTCCCCAGCCAATAGCCCAGACTTTCGCTTCCTGCGCGGCCTGGATGACCCCCAATCCCGCCGCGTCGGCGATCTGGTAGACGACATCGGCCTTGGCCGCGATGAGCGATTTGGCGGCTTCTTTGCCCACCGTCGCATCGTCAAACGTGCCGATGTAGACCGGACGTAATTCGGCCTTGGGGTTGACGGCTTTGACGCCCATTCGGATCGCTTCAATTTGTGCGATGATGGTCGGGAAGTCAAAGCCAGCTACTGCGCCGACGACACCGCTTTTGGTTGCCAGCCCGGCTGCCACGCCGACCAGAAAGGCCGAATCTTTGGAAGATGGCTGGATGAAGGCCACGTTCGGCGGCGGGTTATCCACGCCAGGGTGATTGGTGACGACAAAATAGGTTTTCGGGTAATCTTTGGCGACTTTCACGGCGACATCGGCAAATTCAAAGCCGTGCCCGATGATGACGTTGTTGCCGTCGTCTGCAAAGTCGCGGAAGGTGCGCTCGAACTTCTCGGTAGGCGTTTTCTCCGAGTAGGCTGTTTTCACGCCGAGTTCCTTCTCGACGAGCTTCAAGCCATCATAGGCGCTCTGGTTAAAACCCTTGTCGGCAATCGAGCCGGGCAGCACGAGCGCCACACGGAAAGTTTGCGCGGCGGTGGGCCTGGCGGCCAGGAGTGGCAGCACCGCCAGCACAAGTACCAGTGCGAGTACCAATCTGCGACGCATCATTTGACCCCTTACCTCTTGCTAAAATGCCAATACGGTTGCCAATGCAAACGAGCCCGGACGCGGTAGACGAGAACAGTTACCTCCTTTCGATAGTCTGTAAATGTTTTTTCAAAATCGCCAATATTTCAGGCAGGACAAGCGCGGTGGCAATTCCCCCTCCGGTGGAGAAATACCCGCTGCGGCCCGCCGGGGAAAGGTACGGCAGGCGTTTCCCCAGAGCAGCGAGCGCTTCGGCCTGTTCAGCGGCATCGGGCACGACGTGCACGAGTCCGGGAACCAGATCGTTGACACCGATCAACTGCCCGCTGCCCTGGCCGGTCTTTCTGGCACGCGGCAGGCCGCCAGCAGCTTTTTCGGCAGCACTGGTCAGAAAGCTGCGGTGGGTCATCTTTGGCGCAACGTAGCCCAGGATCGTGTGATAGTATGGCTTCAGGCGTTTCAACACGGCGGCCATGTGCTGACTGTACCGATTGTGGGCCTCGACATAGGCAGCGCGCTCATTCACTCCCCATCGGTATTTGCCGTTGCCAAGCGGCGTCGCAGTATTGTCCTTGCGCCACGTACAGACTGATGCGCCGCGATGCTCGAACAGACCCGGATCATCATAGCGTGACACCAATGATAATTCGCCGCGCCAATGGTAGATATATTCAAACGGCACAATCCCCATCGGCTCGGAAACGACCATGCGGTGAACGACCAGGCTGCCGTGTTGGAGCAAACCATTGTGCAGCGCCGACAGGGGAAAGCCTTCGGGCAGGGCCTCGGCGATGGCAGGCGGGTAGTCGGGCGTACCGATGGGCACAAAGCCCAGGCCGTCCAGCAGGTAGCGGTTGATGTGCAGGTGTTCTTTACTGAGCAGGTAGGGCTTGGTTTTGGTACAGGGCAACAGGAGCAAGACAGCCTTCTCAGCCGCTATGACAGGTGCCGGCGGCTGGTAATCTGATCGCAGGTGTGCCATGAAAGCCCGTATACGAGGCTCATCGAAGGCGGTGACGTTTTCCTGCGGACAGTAGAAGGTCAGCGCCGGATCAATCGCATAGGGCGGTACGGGCTTGGTGGCGGAAAGGGCCAGACGCTGCTCACGGCTCATTGATTTCATCGGCTGGCTCCGCTTCTGGTTCCTCCACTGCGGGGGCGCGGCCATATAATTTCGCCAGCGCGGCCATACGTTTGCGGGCCGGGTGGTCAAACCATGCTGCCGGGAAGCGCCACGACCAGTTACCGCCGGGCACGCCGGGCGTGTTCATGCGGTGCTCCGCGCCCAGGCCAAACACGTCTTGCAGGGGCACAATGGCCGTATGCGCCACAGACATCATCGCCAGACGGATCAAATCCCAATGGGGTTTGGTGAGATAGCCCACATAGCGTCTGACGCAGCGGCGCATGGCCTTGCTCGTTTCGTGCTGCCACCATCCAACCGTCGTGTTGTTATCGTGGGTCCCGGTATAGACGACGCAGTTCGGCACGAAATTGTGGGGGAGGTAGTCATTGTCGGCGCAGTCGTCGCTAAAGGCGAATTGTAACACTTTCATACCCGGCAGGCCGTAATGGTCGCGCAGCGCCTCCACACCCGGCGTGATCAGCCCCAGGTCTTCGGCAATGATCGGCAGTTCGCCCAGCGCTTCGTTCACGGCATCGAAGAAATGGTTGCCCGGCCCAGGAACCCAGCGCCCATTCACTGCCGTCTCTTCTTCGGCAGGCACTTCCCAGTAGGCTTCAAAACCCCGGAAGTGATCGATGCGGATGATGTCTACCATGCCCAACATCGCCTTGAAGCGGCGAATCCACCACGAGTAATTGTCCTCGGCCAGCACGTCCCAGCGGTAGAGTGGATTGCCCCAACGCTGCCCGGTGGCGCTGAAATAATCGGGGGGGACGCCTGCGATCACGGTCGGGCGCCCGGTTTCATCCAGGTAAAACAGATGCCGGTTGCCCCAGACATCGCTGCTATCATGCGCCACAAAGATCGGAATGTCCCCGATCAGGCGAATCCCTTTGCTGTTGGCATAGGCTTTGAGCGCTTTCCACTGTGTGAAAAAGACCCACTGGCGGAAGGAATGCTCGGCAATGCGCCGCCGGTGAGCATTGCGCGCGTTGGCAATGGCATCCGAGTGGCGCAGCGCCTGGCCCTCCGGCCATTCGACCCAGGGTTTGCCGCCATTGGCATCCTTGAGCGTCGCAAATACGGCAAAGTCGTCCAGCCAGTCGATATTGGCCGCGCACCAGACGTTAAAGGTTGCTTTCTGCGCCGCGGTGCCGCTCGACGCAAAGCGCTCGTAAGCCAGGCTCAACATCTGGTCGTGATAGGCGATCACGCTGCCGTAGTCCACACGCTCATCCGAAAAGGGTGGCACGTTTGCCAGGTCCTCAGCGGTCAGCCAGCCCTCCTCGACGAGCTTATCCAGACTGATCAACAGGGGGTTTCCGGCGAAGGCGGACAGCGACTGGTATGGCGAATCGCCAAAGCTGGTCGGGCCAAGCGGTAAGACCTGCCAGATCGTCTGCCTGGCAGAGGTTAGGAAATCCACAAAGCGAAACGCGGCTTCTCCGATGTCGCCGATCCCATAGCGGCCCGGTAGTGAAGTAGGGTGAAGCAAAATGCCACTCGAACGTGGGAACTGCATTCAGATAATCCTCTCTGTAGCACCTGTGCGCAGCGGCGGCTCCGAAGCCGCCGCTGCCATTCCAGACAATACCAGTGTACAAAGCAACAGGCTACTCGCGCAACACGGGCAGCCCTATAAAATGGCTGACAAGTTAAGCGTGTGCCAATCCCGTCTCTGTCTCCAAACTTGTAGAAGGGGCCAGAGGCGACTGGCCGCGCCGAGACTCCGCGATCTCCAGAGTCGCGCGGTACAATCCCCGGCATGATGAGAGAACGTTTGTACGCAATTGTGCGCCGTTGCTTTCCCTGGCTGGATCGCTTTCCAGAAGCGGAGCGATATGCTGCCGCCGGATACGTATGGCGGGCGCTGGTGTTTATTCCGCCCTCACTGCTTGGCCTGGCCTGGCTGATCAGCGTGACCGATTCAGACGTCTTGCGCGAGCACTGGCCTTTTTTGCTGCTCCTGTTCGGCTTCCTCCTGCTGTTCAGCACGCTCTGGCTGGAGATGTATTTCGTCACGACATCGGGCAGCTATCGCTCGGAGCGGCGCTCGTTCTGGGGCGAGGCGATGTGGTCAGGCGTGCTTGTGTTCGGGCCGACGGTGGCGTGGCTCGGCGTGCTTCTGCCCTGGGTGGCCTATTTTCTTCAGCAGCGGGAGGGCGGTTCCTTACAGCGCATCCGCATCTTCTCTCAGAGCGTCTTCCGCATGTCCGTGCTGGTGCCGACACTGGTTGAAGTGGCAGTCTACGAGCGGCTGGGCGGGCGTTTCCCTTTGCCCTCTCTGGACGTGCCAGACGTGCTGCCTGTCGTAGCAGCGACCCTGGTTGGGTTCACGCTTGGCTCGGTCATGATCGCCATCAGCCAGGGGATCAGCCGCGTCATGTCGCCGTTTACACCAGGACAGCGCACCGAAAGCACCCTTCTGTTCGCCCTGATGGTGCTGCTCGGCCCGGTGGCCGGGTTGGTGGCGATCTTGCCCGCCGGCCTGTACAGTCTGGCGGGCTGGGGTGCTTTTTTCAGCTTCCTGGCGATTCTGCTCATTGGAACCGTCATCATTGACCGCCTGAGCCGTACCATCGAGAGTGCCCGCCGCCGCACCCGCGAGCTTGAGCAACTTCAACGACTCAGCCAATCGCTGCTGCAAGCCGCACCCGACGAGGCCAACCTGCCCGGCCTGCTCCAGGCATTCGTCCCGAACATCTTTCCGCTGTGCTGCGTCGCCATTAGGCTTTACCCCGATCAGGTCTTGCTGCTTCTGCCCGATCACTGGGCTGGCCCCGATGCCCGGTGCTGGAACTGGGACGTGGATCGGGTGGAACCGCTGGTCTTAGGCCCCCGCGAGGCGCGTCCCTGGTTGGACCAGGCGGGCCGGGAAGGGGTGATTATCGTGCCGGTCATCCAGCCGCGCACGCAGCGCGTGCAGGGCCGGATTTATCTGCACCGTGAGCAGCGGATCGGAACCTTTCATCATCTGCTGCCCGCCGTGCAGTGGCTGGCAGATCAGATCGCTTCGACTTTGCACAGCGCCGAAGTGTACCGGCAGACGGTATCGGAGCAGGTGCGCCGGGAACGCCTGGCGCAAGAATTGACTTTCGCCCGTTCGGTGCAGACCAGCTTTCTACCCGCCGAGCGTCCCCAGATCGGGGGCTGGCAGATCGCGGCGGCACTCGAACCGGCCCGCGAAACCTCTGGAGATTTCTTTGACCTCATTCCCCTGCACGGCGGGCGCCTCGGAATCGTCATTGCGGACGTGGCCGACAAGGGGGTGGGAGCGGCCCTCTACATGGCCCTCAGCCGCACCCTAATCCGCGCCTATGCCATCGATTACGCGCTGCGCTATGCGCAGACCTATCTGCGGCAAGTGGCCCACGTCATCCAGACCGTAAATGCGCGGATCGTCACCGACACCCAGAGCGACCTGTTTGTAACCCTGTTCTTCGGGGTGCTCGACCCATCGACGGGCATCCTGACCTACGTCAACGCGGGCCACAATCCACCCTACCTCTTCCGCCGCCACCGGGGCCGCCGCGCCAGGGCACTGCGGCGCACCGGCCCGCCGCTTGGTATTCTGGAAAACGCTCGTTGGTCGCGTCGCAGTCTGAAGATTGAGGCAGGCGAAACGCTGGTGCTGTATACGGATGGGCTGACCGAGGCAATGAACGAGACAGGGGAATTTTTCGGCGACGAAGCGCTGCAAGGGGCAGTCCGCGCGTGTTTGCACTCACCTGCCGAGGCCATGTGTAGCGAGATTTTGCGCGCCGTCGCCGAATTTGAAGGCACAGTGCCGCGCGCCGACGACATTACACTGCTGATCCTGCGCCGCGAACTGGAGAGCAAGCCAGGCCGCCTGTACAGAGAACGGAACAGGCCGTAGATTCCCACCCCCATTTGCCCCTTTACAAGCGGGAGTCGGGCTGGTATACTCTTCAGTCGCGGGGTAGAGCAGTGGCAGCTCGTCGGGCTCAATTCCGTGAGGTTAACAGTACACCCACCCAATTCCGCGAAGGGCGTTAATCTCACAGTGGGCTGCACGCGAGGAAACTGGCGTGCGATTTTCTGTCAAAGTCGGGGAAGCCGTTAGCGGGGTAACCCCGAGCCAAGCTCCAACAACGTTCAGCGTTGGCGGAGAAGGTGTAGAGACTTGATGGCAGGCATCTTCGCGGCCCCCAACAGCCGAAAGATGAAGGGAAAGTCCAGACCACGAACTGTGCAAACAGGCAGCGAAAGCTGAAGTGGTATGCATAACCCGGAGGTCGTAGGTTCGAATCCTACCCCCGCAACTGCTCAAAGGACTGGCATCGACGAGATGCCAGTTTTTGTTTCCGGGTGCGCCCCCTGGATGTTCTGCCTCAAGAAGCCCAGGCTGATCTATAAGCCGCGTTCTGTTCCCTGCGGTGCAGGGTAATGGTCATCTCTCTAGGGCGGCAGTTACCTGCCGTCTCGTGCAGCCTACCCGAAGCTGGTAACGGGACGAGCAGCCCCTCGCTTCTGCTTGGCCTTGCTCCCGGTGGGGTTTGCCTAGCCGCTGCCGTCACCGGCAGCGCTGGTGGGCCTCTTACGCCACCGTTTCACCCTCGCCCCTTGCGGGGCAATACACTTCTCTGTGGCACTCTGCCGTCGAGTTGCCTCGCCTGGCTGTTAGCCAGCACCGTGCTCTACGGAGCGCGGACTTTCCTCACCCCGGTGAACGGGGCGCGACCATCCGACCAGCCTGGGCAAAGCCTATTGTACCAGACCGCAGCGTCCCCATGAAGGGTCAAACAGGCCAGCCCTCGCCCAGAACCGATCAGCCCAGGCGCGTGCCAGCGCCGTACAAGGGCTGGTTCGCCAGCTTATGCAACTGCCGGACGACGGACTGCGCATCCTGCGGCGCGACGGCGATCAGGCGGCGCTCGCCCGGCCCGACAGCGAGCGCCAGTGGCCGGATCGCCTGACCGCTGACCGGGTCGTTCAATGCGATCTGCGCTGGCGATCCCATGACGGCGATGACCTTGACCGGGCTGATCTCCCAACGATCCGTGCCCAGCCCGGACTCCAGACGCTGTGTGAGCGTCGCAATGGCCGTTGGCCCGGCGGTGGTCGGCACGACGAACACTAGCGTCGTGCGCCGGTGACTCTGCATGACGATGACCGGCCCCATCGCCAACTGCCCGGCGATCTGGCGAAATTGGCCGAGGAATTCGGTCAGGTCGATGGATTGTCCGCTCGTGGACAGGTACATGCCGTCCACAGCCGTCACCATCTTCGGGCCGATAGACGATTCGACAGTTTCCGGCTGAATGAGCGTCCCGGCATGGTCAAGATTGAATGGGTTGCGTACACGCAGTGGGATACCGTGCGGCAATAGTGGCTCGACGGCACGAGGATGCAGCACGTGCGCGCCAAAAAAGGACAATTCACCCACGTCTTCGTAAGACAGCACCGGGATCACGTGCGCGCCGGGGACGAGCGCCGGGTCTGCCGACATCACGCCATCCACATGCGTCCAGATCCAGATCTCCTCGGCGTGCAGCGATGCAGCCAGGATGGTAGTAGTGAAATCGCTTCCGCCCCGGCCAAGCGTCGTGACGATGCCGCTCCGGGTAGCGCCGATAAAGCCCGTCACCAGCGGCACGATGCCTTCGTCGAGCAGCGGGCGCAAAATCGTATCCACCCGCTCGTCGATCAGGTCCATCAGTGGATTGGCGTTCTGGTAGCGATCATCGGTGATGATCAGCGATGTGGCATCGACGGCAGCAGCGCGCAGTCCTTCCTGGCGTACCAGCGCCGCCAGGATGTAAATCATCATGCGCTCGCCCGCTGCCATCACCAGGTCGCGGTCACGGGGCAGCGCTTCGCGCCGCGCCAGCACCGCATCACAGATGTTGAGCACGTCGAACAGCAGTCGGTCAACGTGAGCGACCAGGTCGCAGCGTGAAGCCTCACTGCTGAAGAGGGTTTCAATGACCTCGATGTGACGATTGCGCACGTCGGCAATGACCCGGCGGTAGCCCGCTGCGTTGCGGGCCGCAGCAAGCTCTACCGCCCGGTTGAGATCGTCGGTCACGCCGCCCATCGCGGAGGCGACCACGACCATCCGCTCCCAGGCCAGCGTTTCGGCCAGGATAACCTGTGCCACCCGTGCAATGCGCCTGGCGTCAGCGGTGAGCGATCCGCCAAATTTCATGACGAGCGTGGACATAAGCGCCTTTACCGCGTTGGAACCTTCTCCTCGTTCAAAAGCGCCTGCACGTCGGCCAGCGTCGGCTCAATGGTGCGCAGGGCGTTGGCATACGTGCTTTGCAGGCCGTCCAGTGTGCCCTGATGGTAGTCGATGACGATACCGGGGTCTTTCAGAACGTGTCCGGTCAGAATGCCAACCACGTCGTCGGCTGGTTTGATGACCCCGCTGGCAATCAGCTTTTTGATGCCCGCTACCGAAGCCGCCGAGGCCGGTTCGCAGCCAATCCCGGACTTATCGACCTGCGCCTTCGCGTCGATGATCTCCTGATCGGTGACGATCTCCACGATACCATCGGTCCATTGCAGGGTGCGGCGGGCCTTGATGTAGCTGGCCGGGTTGCCGATCTTGATGGCCGTCGCTATCGTGTTGGCTTTGACGGTATGCCGCTCGGCAAAGCCCTCGCGGTAGCTCTGGTAAAAGGGCGCGGCTCCGGCGGCCTGGATCACGGCGATGCGCGGCATCCGGTCAATCAGGCCCAGGTCGAGCAGTTCCTTCAGACCTTTGCCGAACGCCGAAACGTTGCCCAGGTTGCCGCCGGGCAGCACGATCCAATCCGGCACTTTCCAGCGCCGCTGTTGGAGAATCTCGAAGACGATGGTCTTTTGCCCTTCCAGGCGGAAAGGATTGACCGAATTGAGCAGGTAAATGCCGAACTCACGGCACGCCTGGCGCACCAGCGCCAGGCTCGCATCAAAGTCGCCCTTGACCTGGACACTGATCGCGCCGTAGGCGACGGACTGCGCCAGCTTGCCCATCGCAATGTTGCCATAAGGGAAAAACACCAACCCACGAAGGCCCGCCAGCGCCGCGTAGGAAGCCATCGACGCTGACGTATTGCCCGTTGAGGCGCAGACCACACCCGATGCCTCGACCATCACGGCGTGGGTGACACCGCCCGTCATGCCGCGATCTTTGAAGGAGCCGGTGGGGTTTTCGCCCTCGTGCTTGAGCGCCAGACGTTCCGAGCCGACCCAGGCTGCCAGCTTCGCGGGCGCGCGGTATAGCGTCGTGTTGCCCTCGCCGCGCGTGACAATGGCACTCTCGTCCGCTTCCGGGAAGACCAGTTCTTTGTAGCGCCACACGCCGCTGCTGTATGGCGCATCCAGGCTGCCCAGACGCGAATCGAACAGCGCCCGGCTGATCGTTGGCCGCAGCGTATCCAGATCGTGTTCTACGTCCAGCAGGCCACCGCACTTGCCACAGACGTAAACCGGGTCATCCAGTTGGTGCGTATTGCCGCATTCCATACACCGCAGCAGACTGAGCGTCATAAGTTGCCATTCCTTTCATCGACAGGCTGGCTGGCCGCCGGATACGACCCTAGCACTTTGACCATTGTGGCGCGCCGAAGCAGACCCATCAGTGCTGCCTCGCAGTGCGGTTCCCGGAAATGGCCCTCGAAATCCAGGTAGATGTAGTACTGCCAGGGCTTATTGCGGCGTGGCCTGGACTCGATCTTGGTCAGGTTGATGCCCCGCGAGGCGAATTCGCCAAGACAGCCATGCAGTGAACCGGGTTGGTGCATCAATGTAAAGACAATCGACGTTTTGTTGTGGTCGCCCGGCGGCGGGTCGCTGTGGCCCAGCACAAACATGCGTGTGTAGTTGAACGGTTGGTCTTCGATTCCCACGTCGAGGGCTTGAAGGCCGTACAACTGTCCGGCCAGCGCGCTGGCAATCGCGGCTGTATTCGGCTCCGGCTGCGCGGCCAGATCGCGGGCGCTGCCTGCCGTGTCAAACCAGGCAACGGCTTCAATGCCATGCCGCGCCAGATAGCGCTCACACTGCGCCAATGCCTGCGGGTGAGAGCGCGCTTTCCTGACCTCGGCCAGTGCAGTGCCTGCCGGGGCCAGCAGGGTATGGCGGACGCGCAAGATCACTTCGGCCTGGATGCGCAGATCGTAGTCGAGCAGCAGTTCGTAGGACGAAGCTACCGACCCTGCCAGCGTGTTTTCGACGGGCTGCATTCCATAGGTGGCCCGCCCCGACTCGACGGCACTGAAGACTTCCTCGAACGAGTTACAAGGTAGGGTCTGTACGGCTTCACCGAAATGCTGGCGGATCGCTTCTTCGGAATAGGCTCCATGTACACCTTGAAAAGCAACCAGGATCGAGTCCGTTGGCAAACTTGCCTCCCAAACCACAGCGCTGAAATAAAAGAAAAAGGCGGGGAGCTGGTGCTGCTCCACGCCTCGATCATCAGTATAGTGCCGACTGACGACTATCGCGGCAGTGAAGCGTGCTCTCGCCCCGAACAGGTCGAGTCGGTCTTCAAAAAGGGACGGCTACTGGTAATGGATAGGATCGTCAGCATGGCAAAAGGATAACATTAACCCGGCAGAAGGTCAACGAAGTAGAGCACTCTGCCGAAGGATGAAATGCGATTCATAACCCGAATGCCCGACTGAGCGCCTCTTTCATCACCTGTTCGGGCGGCTTTTGGCCTGTCCACATCTCGAAGCCGATGGCCCCCTGGTAGACCAGCATGGGCAGCCCGGTCAGCACTTTCAAGCCTCTGGCGCGCGCCGCCTGCACCAGCCGCGTCTCCGGCGGGTTGGGGATCACGTCGCACACCATCAGAGCGGGCCGCGCGCCGTCCAGCGATACGTCGGGCATGGCCCCTACGTCCGGGAACAGCCCGATAGACGTGGCGTTGACCAGAATATCCACCTCTTCGGTGACGTGAACCGTTTTCGACCACTGCTCGAAGCTGGCGTTGGCTTTGGCGCGCGACTTGAGATCGCTGACCATCGACTGCCCGCGCTCCTGGCTGCGGTTGTAGATAACCAGTTCCGCCGCGCCCGCCAACGCCAGCTCAACACCGATGGCACGGGCCGCGCCGCCAGCACCCAGAATGACAACGCGCTTGCCTTTGGGGTCGATGCCCCCATCCTCGCGGATGCCGCGCAGAAAGCCCTTGCCGTCGGTGTTCTCCCCGATCAGGCGGTTGCCCTCGCGCCGCACCGTGTTGACCGCGCCGATCATCCTGGCGTCGGGCGCAACGTCGTCCAGCAGTTCCATCACGGCGACCTTGTGGGGAATGGTCAGGTTAATGCCCTGGAAGCCCATCGCGCGGATGCCGCGCATGGCGTCGGCCAGCCCTTCGCGCTTGACCTCGATGGTCAGATAGCGCCAGTTAAGGCCCATTGCGTTGAAGGCGGCCTCCTGCATGACGCCTGTCGGATTCTCGGCCACCGGGTCGCCAAAGCAACCCACCAGTTCAGCTTTGTAGTTTGCTGGCACGTCGAAGTGATCCTTTCAATGTGAAGTCCCTATATTGAAGACTAACCAGCCGCATCAAGGCATCGACAATCACAGTCTCATAGATAATTGTCCACGATGAGGGGCTTATCCGGCCTTTCAGGATCGACGATGATGTCCAGCACATTGGAAAGGGGCGGCTGCCAACGGGGCATAAAAATCTCTCGTTTCCGGTACATTTCTCCCCCGAATTCATACTGATAAAGCACAACTTTCCGCAGTGAGCGACCATACCCCATATACTGCAACGAGGTGATAAAAGCTGGCCGCCTCACGCCGCGTTCCCATATGCGTCGAATCTGTGTTGCCCGCCTGATCAATCGCCAGGCTGCCATCACGAGGCAGAGCACTATCAACGCAGTGAGGATTGCCATCACCTCCGAGCCGACATCCCCTACAAACGCGACAAGCACCGTTGACACAATTAGCACGATACCAAAGAAACCTGCTGCACCGACCACCTGATCCTGCAATGCGATTTTGAGCAGTGTTGGTTGAGGCGGTTTTTCTCGCATAGGTCGCGCCTCCCCTGTTACATTTGAACATCCGACGGTTACCGGCTGGTCAAAACACACCCTGCTTACACCTGCAACATGCCAGCCGCCTGAAAAACTAGCCATCAAGATCAATGTGCCAATCGTCGCCTCAGCAAGACGGAATCGCTTTAGGGGAACCCTATTTCCTTCGGCGCGGCATTTCCGGGTTGCCGGGGTTGAAGTGCTTGAGGATCACCAGCGGCTCGGTGGTGCTCAGGTTGGTGACGGCAACACCTGCTTTGGCAGCATCGGCGGTGACAAAGAACTCGTCCTCGGTCATCTCGCCAAAACGGATCAGCGACGGTGACGACACCTGATGCTTGCCGAAGCGCCCGTAGCCCTGCACGCAGATTGCGCCGTAGGCGGCAGCATCCTTGATGGTGGCGGTGCGGCCCGGATAGACGATCAATTCTTTGGCGCTGAACCATTCGCTGCCGTACACGATCCAGTTCTCGTGGTAGCCCGCCGCGTGCATGGCGTCTTCGTTGCCCGCCGCGCACGGCTCGGTGAAGTGGTTGTCCTTGAAGTTCGGATCGACATTGGCCTCCCAATCGAGCATTCCCATCAGGTAATCGTAGTCGTACCACTTATCCGGCGGCACGTCCTTGACCAGCATGGCCCGATCCACAACCTGGTAGTCAGCGATGAGCGACTGCCACATCGAGAACACGTCGCTGGCCCGCTGCGGTTCGTAAGTGCACATCGTCCCCGGTGCGTGCAGGATGCCCGGCGGCACGTCCCAGCCCGTGCCGGGCGTCAGGCGGTAGGCTTTGGAAAGCTGCAAAATGCCGTTGTCGCCTTCGTCCCAACGCTTCAGGCAGTCCACAACCTGTTCTTTGGTCGTGCCCGGTTCAAAGCCGAAGAAGGTGTACGGGAAGGTATCCAGGGCAAAGTTATACTGCGGCGGGAAATAGTAGGCTTCGGGCTTGCCGACCCGCCCGACGTTGGCGGCAATTTCGTCGCTCTGGTGCAGGTGGTGTGGCAGCGGGTACATGTTGTCGAAAAACTTGCTGTACATCACCCAGCCGCCGTACCTGTCGATGGCTTCCTTGCCCAGAAAGTCCTGACCCATCAGACCAATCGCATCGCGGAGCGTGGCTTTCTGGCCGTCCACATAGATGTAACTCAGGCCCTCGTCGTCGGCAGTCAGCGGGCCGTTGTCGGCTTTGGTGGTCGAGGAGAACCAGCGCTCGTCGATGCCGCCGCGCTGTGCGCCCAGGGCATAGAGATCGCGGGGATGCAGGCGCAGCCGCCGGCCCGGCACGCAAAACGAACGGGGAACCCAGGTGGGCATCAGGCGGACGACACCCGCTCCCTGCTCAAGCGCTCTGGTCACAATCTGTCGGGTCTGTTGATCGGTCATCGATGAAAATCCTTTCGCAAATACTGGCCGATATTTATGTTGTTGGGGAAAGTATAGGGCGGTGCGGGCGTTCCTGCAACGAGGTAACGCTGGCGCTTAACGTTTTCATGGCGACGAATTTGCTTCCCTGCAACCCGTAGATACGGGGAGCTTCGCCCTACCAGTTCCCTCTCTCTGCTTGCGGAGCAGGTCAGGGGTGAGGTCAAGCTTACTGTATTGGCGTCGGGGTGCGCGTCGGCGGAACTGTCGTGCTGACGGGCGCCTGTCCCAGATCGATGAATGAGGTTGTGCCAGCGTGTACCGTGACGTCTTTGGTCAGGCGGAAGCCATTGATGTTCACGACAACCTGATAATCGCCCGTTGGTACGTCGCCAAAAACGAAGTTTTCGCCCCACACGTCATCGGGGTTGACATTCCAGGTCGTCGCGCCGGGGCGGTGTGGGTGCACGTAGGTCGTGGTCGTGTCGGTGATGCGCCCGCGTCGCGGATCGATGAGCGACACCGTAGCGTCCTCCACCGGCCTGCCATCGCGGTACACGACGCGACCCGCCACCACGCCCGTCCCCTCGTAGGGGGCCATCCACAGGATCGGGTTGCGGGTATCGAAATAATTGTTGCGGGCCACGCGCACCTCAAAGTGCACGTGCGGGCCGGACACCTGCCCGGTTGCGCCGCTCAGGCCGACAATATCGCCGGTCTGGACACGATCATTGAGATGCACCAGGATAACCGACAGATGGGCGTACAGCGTAAACAGCTTCTGGCCCTGGTAGCCGAAGTCGTGTTCGATGATCACGACGTTGCCGTAAGTATAGGCGGCGTCGGCGATCACGCCGTTCTCCCGCCAGACGTAATGATCGTCGGCCCAGATGACGTGGCCGGGGCCAGCCGCCCGGACTTCCTTACCAATCGGGTTGGGCAAGTCGATCCCGTGATGCACCCGCCAGGTGTTCTGCGGGCCATCGGAGCCATAGCCATACCAGAAGATGCTGGTGCTGTTCGCGCTCGAATCTACTGGGCGTTTGAACCAGAAATGATCGCGGGGGTCCATCGACAGTGGCACGATCTCGGGCGGCGGCGAGAACTGGCCGTTGAAGGGGTTGTTGTTGGCGACGACAGTGAACTGCCCGGTTGGGCTGGGCACAGCCGTCGGGCCGGGCCGCGTGGCGGTGATGGGAATGAAGCGCGTGGCCGTCGGCGTCGTGCCCCGAAAGACCTGAGTCGGCTGGAACAGGACCGCCGTCCCGGTTATGGGCGGGAGAGTCGGTGCGACGAGCGTTGAAGCCGGGACATCACGGGTCGGGATGGCCGTCGGGCCGTTGACCAACTGCTGCTGGATCACCTGCTGCCAGGACGAGTCAGGGGGCGTGACGGTGACCGTCGGGCCAGGGATGGTGTAAGTGACAGCGGGCTGCATGTTGCGGATGAGCAGAAAGCCGCCCACCAGGAGCGCCACCACCAGCACGAGAAAGCCCTGTAGATCGCGTGCTTTTGACTGCATCGGAACTGACACGCCTCCGCGTTTGATGAGGAGATAATACTGCAACCGGAGGTAATACAGCAACACCCCCAGCAGAGAAAAGAGCGTGTGTGGCCTGCTCTTCTCGCTGCTGGCTGCGCGGGACAGGAACGAGGTAAGTCGTCCTTACAAGATGGTGAAATAGCCTCGGAGCAGCGAACCGGGAACGCCGACCAGGCTGACCTCCACATAATAATCGCCCGGTGGCAGCCCGAATTGGAAGTCGTAGATGGAGATGTTGCGCACCGTGCCGTTGGCGCCATAGGTCCAGGGGTCTTCCCGTTGCAGCCACAGCACGCCGTTCCTGAACCAGCGCCGTGCGACACGGTTTTCAGGCGAGACGTTGTGGAAATCCCAACGCGCAAAGACCTGCGTTGTTCCGCGTGGGAAGATCGCGCTGTCCGGGCCGTCGGATGTGGCGCTAAAGGTCAGGTTGCTGAACAACCCCGTGCCTTGCGGCAGGCTGCCAATGGAGAACACGGCGGTGGCCTGGACGGCGGGATTGTCTCGCAGGAAGACGTTCAGACGGTAGCTGCCAGATGGCAGCCCACGCTCGAAGTCGTAGATGGCGATGTGCGTCAGGCGTCCACTCGTCCCCCAATAGCTGCTCCAGGGTTCGCGCACCGAGCGAAACAGGACGCCGTTGTAATACCAGTCGCGCTGGACAACCGCGCCCACCGGCACGTTGGCGTAGTTCCAGCGGGCGCTGACCAGAGGCGTGCTCGCCGGGAAGACGGTCATGGCTGGCCCACCGGCGCTGGTGCTGACCGTCAGGTCGCTGAAGACTGCCCCACCGCCAGATGGAATCCCGGTGGCCGGGTAGTCCGCAATGACAAAATCGCCCACCACTGAGGCCGCCGGATAGTCATACATGAGCGAGATGACGACGTGGTAATAGCCGGGTGTCAGGCCCTCGGTGAAGTCGTAGATCGAGATGTGGGTGAGACGGCCATTGCTGCCCCAGGCCGGGTTCCAGGGTTCCTGCTTTTCGATGAACAGTTGGCCGTTGCGATACCACTGCCGCAGAAGCGTGATTCCGGCTCCGTTAGGGACATTGACGTAGTTCCAGCGGGCAAAGACTTGCTGCGTGCCCACCGGAAAGTAGCTGGTGTCGGGGCCACCCGCTGAAGGGCCGAACGATAGATCGCTAAACACCGCCTGGTAATTGGCGGGCGTCGCTGTGCCCTGCATGTGGGCAACGTGCAGGCCAGGCGCAGCGGCGGCCAGGCTCAACGCGATAAGCAGGTACAACGAGTGCCGAAGTAATCGTGCTGCCGGTTTCATGTCGGTAATGTCCTTGCTGTTTCAGAGAGGTACGTCATGAAAATAGTATATGTCCGGTCTGGCACAGCAGGAGCGCACGGATACCCCACGCCAGACCGTCGATAGCTCGACGGCCAAGAGCCTCGTAGCGCGCTGCGAAGAGTTCAGTCTGCTGTCAAGGAGCAGTTAGCATCTCGATCAGCGCCGTTGTACCGTCTGGCAGTGGGCACGCAAAGTCGCGCAGCAGTGCCGCGTTGCCCTGGCTGTTGTCGATGGCGAACACTGGCCTGCCAAGCGCATGGGCACTCCTGGCCGCGTGCAGCGCGCCACTGTCTGCCGGGGCTTCTACCACAATCGTGGCACGGCAGAGGGCAGCGATCAGGCGGTTGCGCCGCATCAGGGCGGTGGCCGAAGGGTTAACGTCCGGGTATACCTCGCTGATCAGCGCGCCGCTGCCTGCGATTTCCGACGCCAATCGGGTGTTTTCCGGTGGGTAAACCACGTTCACGCCGCAGCCAAGTACGGCTATCGTGCGCCCACCAGCGGCCAACGCGCCGCGATGCGCTGCCGTGTCGATGCCACGTGCCAGCCCGCTGACGATAGTCCAACCCTGTGCCGCCAGATCGCTCGCCAGGTCATGGGCCAGTTGCGCAGAGCGTGGGGAGGGGCTGCGCGTGCCGACGATGGCGATGGCCTGTGCATCTTCGCGGCAGATTTCGCCCTTCCAGAACAGAGCCAGCGGCCTGTCGGCGAGCGCCTTGATCGCGTCGGGATAGGTAGAGTCATCCCACAAAGCCACGCGGATTCCCTGGGCGTCCAGACGACGAAAATCGGCGGCGACCCGCCTCAGATCAATTGACCGGATGCTGGCCGCGATCTGTTTGCCGATGCCCTGCACCGTTTGCAGTTGTTCGCCTGTGGCGGCGAATGTCGCTTCCAACGTGCCGAACGTGCCCAACAGACGGTGCAGCAGCGTCCAGCCGATCCGATCAGTGAGAGCCAGCGCCAGTGCGCGGGTACGGTCATCAATTGGACTGGAGTCGCTCATGCCCTCAAGCATACCGCGATTTCGGGAGCGTGCAGGAAGCCGTCCGTTCAAACGCGCCGAATTCAGCGTGTAGAATAACACCCATATTGAGCCGCGTCAGGTCGCTTGAAGCAGATCACATCCCTGGCACGGTCATCAATGCGCGAGAAACGGTCACGACAAGGAGCTAAAACGGTGGCAAAGCCGATCATGATCATGGGTTGTACCAGTGATGCGGGCAAGTCCTTTCTGGTCACAGCCCTTTGCCGGCATTTCGCCAATCAGGGCGTGCAGGTTGCGCCCTTCAAGGCTCAGAACATGAGCAACAATGCGGCAGTCACAGCCGAGGGCCTCGAAATCGGGCGGGCGCAGTATCTTCAGGCGCTGGCTGCGCGCACGACTCCACAGGCGCGCATGAACCCGGTGCTGCTCAAGCCGAGCGCAGAAACGTATAGCCAGGTCATTGTGCTGGGGAAGTTCAGTCCCGAAATCACGGCGCTGCCCTGGCTGGAGCGGCGTAATCGGCTGTGGCCTGTGGTGCGGGCCGCGCTGCACAGCCTTCTGGACGATTACGAACAGGTCGTCATTGAGGGCGCGGGCAGCCCCGCCGAAGTCAATCTGCGGGCGAGCGACATTGTCAATATGGCAGTAGCGCTCGAATGCCAGGCTGACGTGTACCTGGTTGCCGACATAGACCGGGGCGGCTCATTTGCCCACTTACTCGGTACGTGGGCGTGCCTTGAGCCACCGGAGCAGGCGCTGATCAAGGGTTTCGTCCTCAACAAGTTTCGCGGCGACCCGCGCCTGCTTGGCAACGCGATGAGCTGGTTGCAAGCGCGAACCGGTATCCCGACAGTTGCCATCATCCCGATGATTGATCACGCCCTGCCTGAGGAGGATGCCTTGCATCACCGCGCCGCACCTGTTGAGGAACAGATCAACATCGCCCTGATCGCGTATCCTTATGCCAGCAACCTGGACGAGTTCGATCCGCTCATCCACGAACCGGGCGTGACGCTGGTTCCTGTGCGCGAACTTGAGCGGCTGGATCGCTACCATGCCGTCATTTTGCCGGGGAGCAAGAACACCGTCGAGAGTTTGCGCCACCTGCGCCAGACAGGTCTGGCAGCGGAGATCAGCCGTGCCGCTCAACGCGGCATTCCTATCCTGGGCATTTGCGGTGGGTTGCAGATGCTCGGCCAGCAGATTTGCGATCCGGGCCACCTGGAAGGCGGGGACATGCCCGGTCTGGGCCTGCTGGACGTGACCACAACGCTCTTACCGGAGAAAGTCACTGCGCAGCGAGAAGCGCACATCGTCAGCGGAGACGTCGGTGGCGGCGTGGTGCGCGGCTACGAGATCCATCATGGGCAGACGCAGGCTGGCCTGAACGTGCGCGCCCACCTGGAAGCCGGCCTCGGCTGGCAGCAGGGCAACGTTTGGGGTGTGTACTTGCACGGTTTGCTCGAAAATACCGCTTATCGCCAGCAATTTCTGGCACGGCTCGGCTGGCGGGGGCAGACGCGGGATTGGCAAGCCTACCTGGATGAGCAACTTGAGCGGGTGGCAGCCCTGATTCCGGCGTCGGGATGGTTCGCCTCGAAGGATACGGGTTAACAGGCAAACAAATAGCGCTGGTATCCGTCATATATCTGGACGCCAGCGCTTGTTATCTTCACGAACAGACCGGTCAGGTCAGGAACATGGGCATTCCGATGATGTGACGGATACGAGGCCGGTACTGGTCGGTGTCGTACAACTCCGGCACGTTCACTCGCTTCTTGCCCTGCGACAGCGTCGCTATCGGCAC